>Ga0073899_10003483_pt1 | contig 13932 bp, 16 predicted proteins | sample KloWWTmetaKNB5Ph_FD_88975 | JGI IMG/M metagenome (GOLD analysis project Ga0073899, IMG submission 88975) | Active sludge microbial communities from Klosterneuburg, Austria, studying microevolution and ecology of nitrifiers - Klosterneuburg... | ecosystem: Engineered > WWTP > Aerobic digester >... | reverse complement strand
GTCAGGTAGCTGCTGCGGCCGTTGCTCAGGGTTTCATAGCGTTGGCGTGAGCGCCCGCTGCTGAGCTCGCTGCGCAGGTCCGTGTTCCAGGTCGAGGCCCACAGCAGGCGCGCGGCGCGCGTGTCGTTGACGCTACGGTCGTTGACGCCGGGCGCCGGCTTGGCCGCGGCGTCGTAGCCGGCATCCACCTCGCTCAGGCTGAACAGGCCTTCGAGGCGCTGGCCGGCCGCGGCCTGCCAGCCCAGGCGGCCCTGCAGGCTGTGGCTGCGCCAGTCGTCGCGGTCGGGGGTGTAGCCGGGGTCGTTCAAGACCTTGCGCGCGTTGAAGCCGTCGGCGCGCTCGGCGGCGGCGCCCAGCGCGTAGTCCAGGCTGTTGTGGCGGCCGCTCAGGTTCAGGTCGCCCTTGACCAGACCCAGGCTGCCGACTGCGGCGCCGGCCTGCAGGCTCGGTGCGCCCTCGCCCTTGCGGGTGAAGACCTGGATCACGCCGGCCACGGCGTCGGAACCGTAGAGCGCACTGGCGGCGCCGCGCACGATCTCGATGCGCTCGATCTGCGCCAGCGGGATGGCTTCCCAGGGCGCGCCGCCCGAGCCGCCTTGGGCGTCGACGCGCACGCCGTCGACCAGCAGCAAGGTGTGCTGGCTATTGGCGCCACGCAGGTAGAGGCTGGTGCTGGCGCCGGGGTTGCCGTTGCGCACGATCTCGATGCAGGCCTGGCGGCTCAGCAGGTCGGCCAGGTTGCCGAAACCCTGGCGTTCGATGTCGGCGCGCTCGATGACGCTGACGTCGGCCAGGCTGCGGCTGAGCTGCAGCGGCGAGCGGGTGCCGGTGACGAGCACCGGGTCGAGGGCGTTCGGCGCAGTCTGGGCCTGCGCGGCGGCCACGGCAGCGCAAACGCTGGCCACGGCGAGGAGACGGAGAGAGGACATGGGAGGGAACCGGATCAAGGCGGGCGCCGCCGCTTCCCCGCAGCCGCACCCCTCACGGCGCACCGCCCGCCGAAACAGGAGGCGCACCACCACGTTGGCCGGTATCCGGGCTGACGGCGCAACCCCGGTGACCTTCCCAGACCCGGGGGTCCAGTGGCTTCGACCGGGGCGGAAGGCGAAACGCCTTCGGCCGCTTACCGTTGCGGGGGCAGCTCAGGTTGGGCCTGCCCACCGCGACCCGGGCGGTCGGACGGTCGGGCGAAAAGGGCCTTCCTGATTCCCGTTGAACTGTGACCGAGGCCACGAGCACCAACGCCGCGCATCATAGGCCGTGCCATGATGCCGCCTCCCTTCGAACCCGCAGCACCCCGATGAGCGACGAAGACGACCTGCTGTTCGCGCCCGAGACCCTGGTCCCCGACGTCGAGGCCGCCAAGCCGCCCTGGGTGGTGCTGATCGTCGACGACGAGCCGGCCGTGCACGAGGTGACCGAACTGGTGATGGCCGACTTCGCGTTCGCCGGTCGTCATCTGCTCTTCCTGCATGCCTACAGCGCGGTCGAGGCTCGGACCTTGCTGCGCAGCCGCGACGACGTGGCGCTCATCCTGCTCGACGTGGTGATGGAGACCGACCACGCCGGGCTGGATCTGGCGCGCGAGATCCGCGAGGGCATGAACAACCACCGTTCGCGCATCGTGCTGCGCACCGGCCAGCCGGGTCAGGCGCCCGAGGAAACGGTGATCCGCGAGTACGACATCAACGACTACACGGAGAAGACCGAGCTGACCAAGCGCAAGCTCACAACGGTCTTCTACGCCTCGTTGCGCGCCTACCGCGACATCCTCACCATCGAGCAGAGCAAGGCGGCACTGCGCCGTTCCATCGAAGCCATCCAGCGCCTCTACGACAGCCACGACCTGCGCGTGTTCGCCTCGGCGCTGCTCGAACAGGTGGCGTATCTGCTGGGCGACGAGGCGCAGGGTCTGTGCGCCAACCGCGCCTACGCCGCCTCGCATGTGGAGGGCAAGCTGCACGTGCTGGCGGCCACGCCGCAGTTCGCCGGCTTGCTCGAAGGCGAGGGCCTGGCCGAGGTGCCGCTGGACGTGCAGGCGGCGCTCGACCGTGCCGAGCGCGATCAGCGCGGTCACTTCGACGACACCCACCATGTCGGCTACTACCGCACCGGGCGCGGCAGCGTCAGCCTGCTCTACATGGCCTTCACCGGCAAGGTGGACGCCGAGATGCACGAGCTGCTCGAGGTCTTCTGCGCCAACGTGGCGATCAGCTACGAACGCCTGCTGCTGCGCGACGAGATCAACGAGACGCAGCGCGCCACCCTGCTGCTGCTGACCGAGGCGGTGGAGCGCCGCAGCCAGGAAGGCGGCGCGCATGTGCGGCGCATTGCGGAGTTGAGTGCGCTGCTGGCCGAAGCCTGGGGCCTGTCACGCGACGAGGTCGAGGTGCTGAAGATGGCCGCACCGCTGCACGATGTCGGCAAGATCGGCATTCCGGATGCCATCCTGGCCAAACCCGGCAAGCTTGATGCCGCCGAATGGACGCAGATGCAGACGCATGCGCGCATCGGCCACGAGCTGCTCAGCGGCAGCGACCGGCAGATCCTGCGCCAGGGGGCGCTGATCGCGCTCGAGCACCACGAGCGTTGGGACGGCCAGGGCTACCCGCAGCGCCTGGCCGGCGAGGCCATCTCGCTGTCGGCGCGCATCGTCGGTCTGGCCGACGTGCTCGATTCGCTGCTCTCCGACCGCGTCTACAAGCAGCGTTGGGACTTCGAGACGGCCATCGACTACATCGACAGCCAGGCCGGCCTGCACTTCGATCCGCGCCTGGTGCGCCTGCTGGTGAACCGCCTCGACGCGGTGCGCGCGATCTACGAAAGGTTCCCGGACGACGCCGGACCGATCACGCGTTCGGCGCCGCTGTGATTCCGACCAGCTGCTCGTACTTGTGCAGCAGCTGCTCGCGGGTTTCCGGGTGCGCCGGGTCCTGGGGGATGCAGGCCACCGGGCAGAGCAAGGCGCATTGCGGCTCGTCGTGGTGGCCCACGCATTCGGTGCAGCGCGACGGGTCGATGAGGTAGTACTCCGGCCCCAGCGAGATGGCCTGGTTCGGACAGGCCGGCTCGCAGACGTCGCAGTTGATGCAGTCCTCGGTAATCTTGAGCGCCATCAGCCGCCCCTGCGCGCCTGTAGGCGCGCCAGCACGCCCGGGCCGACGAATTTGCCGACATCGCCGCCCAGCATGGCGATTTCGCGCACGAAGGTGCCGCTGACGAACTGGAAGGCGTCACCCGGAGTCAGGAACACCGTCTCGACCTCGGGCATCAGCTGGCGGTTCATGCCGGCCATCTGGAACTCGTAGTCGTAATCGCTGACGGCGCGGATGCCGCGCACCAGCACCTGGGCGCCCTGGCTGCGCGCGAAGTGGCTGAGCAGGCCCTCGAAGGCGACGACCTGCACGCCGGCGCAGTCGGCGAGTGCCTCTCGCGCCATGGCCAAGCGCTCGTCCAGGTTGAACAGGGTCTGCTTGTGGCGCGCCACGGCCACCGCCAGCACCACCTCGGGAAAGAGCCGCGCGGCACGCCGCAGGATGTCCTCGTGACCCAGGGTGAGCGGGTCGAAGGTGCCCGGACAGATGGCTTTCATGGGCCGGGATTGTCGCGAGCGAACAAATGGGCGTGCACGGCACCGGCCTTCAGGTGCCGGTGCAGCCGCCAGCCGGCCGGCGGCGCGATGGCACGCGGCGCCTCCAGATACAGCCATCGGGCGTCGGCATGAACCGCCGCCAACGCGCGCTCGAAGGCCTCGCTGCCGAACGGCGGATCGATGAACGCCAGGTCGTAGCCCCCCGCCGCCAGCGCCGCGAAACCGTCGCCGCCCTGCACCCGCACGCGCTCCGCCGCGTCCTGCAGGCGGGCCACCGCTTCCCGCAGAGCCGCCTGCGCCTTGGGGTGCTGCTCGACCAGCAGCACCTGCGCACCGCGCGACGCCGCCTCCAGGCCGAGCGCGCCGCTGCCGGCGAAGGCGTCGAGCACGCGCCAGCCGCCGAGCTCCTGCCCCAGCCAGTTGAACAGGGTCTCGCGCACGCGGTCACCGGTCGGGCGCAGGCCGGGCAGGCCCGGCACCGCCAACAGGCTGCGGCGCCACTGGCCACCGATGATGCGGACCTGGCCCGCCTTCACATCCGCACTTCGATGCCGGCGGCGCGCAGATGCGCCTTGGCCTCGCCCACCGTGTGCTGACCGTCGTGGAAGATGCTGGCGGCCAGCACCGCGTCGGCACCGCCCTCGCGAATGCCCTCGACCAGATGCTGCAGGGTGCCGACGCCGCCGCTGGCGATGACGGGCACGTCCACCGCATCGCTCACCGCGCGCGTCAGCGCCAGGTTGAAGCCGGCGCGGGTGCCGTCGCGGTCCATGCTGGTGAGCAGGATCTCGCCGGCCCCCATGCGCTGCATCTGGCGCGCCCATTGCACGGCATCGAGCCCGGTGTCCTTGCGGCCGCCGTGGGTGAAGACGTTCCAGCCGCCCTGCCCGTTGGTCTTGGCGTCGATGGCGACGACGATGCATTGCGAGCCGTAGACCTCGCTGGCCTCGCGGATCAGCTCGGGGCGCGCGACGGCCGCCGAGTTGAAGGACACCTTGTCGGCGCCGGCATTGAGCAGGCGGCGCACATCGGACACCTCGCGCACCCCGCCGCCCACGGTCAGCGGGATGAAGACCTGCGAGGCCACCGCCTCGATGATGGGCAGGATGAGGTCGCGGCCGTCGCTGGTCGCGGTGATGTCGAGAAAGGTGAGTTCGTCGGCGCCCTGCTCGTTGTAGCGCGCGGCGGCCTCCACCGGGTCACCGGCATCGCGCAGGCCGACGAAGTTGACGCCCTTGACAACCCGACCGTCCTTGACGTCGAGGCAGGGAATGATGCGCTTGGCCAACATCAGACCAGCGCGCTCAGCGCGCGCCCAAGACGTCCGCTCGCGCTTGCGCGTCGGCCAGGTCGAGCGCCCCGGTGTAGATCGCCTTGCCGCAGATCACGCCGCTGATGCCCTCGCCCTCAACCTTGCACAGGGCCTCGATGTCGGACCAGCCCGACAGGCCGCCCGAGGCGACCACGGTGATGGACAGCTGCTGGGCCAGGCGCACGGTGGCGTCGACGTTGATGCCGCTGAGCATGCCGTCGCGCCCGATGTCGGTGTAGATCACGCCCTCGATGCCGTAGTCCTCGAACTTCTTGGCCAGGTCGCCGACCTCGTGGCCGGACAGCTTGCTCCAGCCGTCGGTGGCCACCTTGCCGTCCCGGGCGTCGAGACCGACCCAGATGTGGCCGCCGAACGCCGTGCAGGCGTCGCGGATGAAGCCCGGGTTCTTCACCGCCGCCGTGCCGACGATGACGGCGCTGATGCCGTCGTCGAGGTAGCGCTCGATGGTGTCGAGGTCGCGGATGCCGCCGCCGAGTTGCACCGGAATGCGGCCGTCGACCTCCGCGAGGATGGCCTTGACGGCCGCCTCGTTGACCGGCTTGCCGGCAAAGGCGCCGTTGAGGTCCACCAGGTGCAGGCGGCGGGCGCCGGCGTCCAACCAGCGGCGCGCCATGGCGGCCGGGTCTTCGCCGAAAGTGGTGGCGGCGTCCATGTCGCCCTGCTGCAGGCGAACGCAGTGGCCGTCCTTGAGGTCGATGGCGGGAATCAGCAGCATGGCGTCGTCAGGGGAACCAGGTGAGGAAGTTGCGGTAGAGGCGGATGCCGTCGGCCGCGCTCTTCTCGGGGTGGAATTGGGTCGCAAAAATGGTATCCCGCGCCAGGGCGCAGGCGAAGTCGTCGCCGTACTGCGTCGTGGCGGCGACGTCACGCCTGTCGGCCGGCTCGGCATAGAAGCTGTGCACGAAGTAGAAATGGCGGCCGCTCGCGATGCCCTCCCACATCGGGTGGGGGCGGGCGATGTCGACGCGGTTCCAGCCCATCTGCGGCACCTTGAAGCGGCTGCCGTCCGGCTGCAGCCGGCCCTCCAGACGGAAGCGCCGCACCGCGCCGGGAATCAGCGCCAGGCCGGGTGTGTCCTGCTCCTCGGAATGCTCGAGCAGCATCTGCATGCCGACGCACACGCCCAGCAACGGCTTGCCGGCAGCCACCTCGGAGAGCACCGCCTCGCGCGCGCCGCTGTCCGCAAAGTGTGCCATGCAGTCGCGCATCGCCCCCTGGCCGGGCAGCACGATGCGGCTGGCGTCGCGCACCTGCTGCGGGTCATGGCCGACCTGCACCTCGACCCCGGTGCCCTGCGCCGCCGCCAGCACGGCCTGCGCCACCGAGCGCAGATTGCCCATGCCGTAGTCGAGCACCAGCACCTTCTGAGGCGTCACAGGCTGCCCTTGGTGGAGGGGATGGTGCCGGCGGCGCGGGCGTCGGGCGTGATGGCCATGCGCAGCGCGCGCGCGAAGGCCTTGAAGATCGTCTCGCACTGGTGGTGCGCGTTGACGCCCTTCAGGTTGTCGATGTGCAGGGTGACGCCGGCGTGGTTGACGAAGCCCTGGAAGAACTCGAAGACCAACTGGGTGTCGAGCTGGCCGATGCTGGCGGCGCTGAACCGCACGTCCATGTGCAGGCCGGGACGGCCCGAGCAGTCGAGCACGACACGGCTGAGCGCCTCGTCGAGCGGCACGTAGGCGTAGCCGTAGCGCGTGATGCCGCGCTTGTCGCCGAGCGCTTTGGCGAAGGCCTGGCCGAGCGTGATGCCGACGTCCTCCACCGTGTGGTGGCCGTCGATGTGCAGGTCGCCCTGGGCTTCGATGGTCAGGTCGATCAGGCCGTGGCGGGCAATCTGGTCGAGCATGTGGTCGAGGAAGCCGATGCCGGTCGAGAGCTGGGCGCGGCCGCTGCCGTCCAGGTCGAGGGCGACGCGGATCTTGGTTTCCTGGGTGTCGCGGCGGAGGTCGGCGGTGCGGTTCATGGCGTGAGGATCTGTTGGAGCGCTTCGATCAGCAATTCGGTCTCTTCGGGCGTGCCCACCGTCAGGCGCAGGCAATTGGCCAGCAGCGGGTGCGCGGCGCTGACGTTCTTGACGAGGATGCGGCGCGCCTTGAGCGCCTCGAACACCTGCGCGGCATCGCCGAAGCGCGCCAGCACCATATTGGCCTCGCTGGGAAAGGGCGTCACGCCCGGCAGCGCGCGCAGCGCGGCGGACAGGCGCTCGCGCTGGCTGCGGATGCTGATGGCCTGGATCTCGTAGACCGCCTCGTGCTCGAGCGCGAACAGCGCCGCCTCGGTGTTGAGCACGCTGACGTTGAAGGGTGGGCGCAACTTCTCGATCTGGGCGGCGAAGGCCGCCGGCGCCATCAGGTAGCCGATGCGCACGCCGGCCAGGCCGAACTTGCTGAGCGTGCGCATCAGCGCCACATGGGGCTGGCGCAGCAGGCGGTGGCGTGCGTCGCGCGAGGCGAAGGGGGCGTAGGCCTCGTCGAACACCACCAGACCGGGGTTGGGGCCATCGGGCGCCATGGCATCGACCAGCGCGTCGAGATCGGTCTCGGGCCACAGGGTACCGGTCGGGTTGTTCGGACAGGCCAGCCAGAGCAGCGCCGGCTTCTCGCGCGCGATGGCCGCGCGCATTGCCTCCAGGTCAAGCTGGAAGTCGCCGCGCAGGTCCACGCCGACGAAGCGCACGCCCAGCAGCTGGGCCGCGTGGGCGTACATCACGAAGCTGGGCAGCGGTGCCAGCACCGTGGCGCCGGGCCGCGCCAGGGCCTGCGTCAGCAGACTGATCAGCTCGTCCGAACCGTTGCCCAGCACCAGATCGCAGCCCTCGGGCAGGTCGGCATGACGCGCCAACGCCTGCCGCAGCAACGCGGTACGTTCGGCCGGGTAGCGGTTCAGCGCCACCTGGCCCAGGCGTTCACCCAGTTCGCGCTGCAGCGCCGGCGGCAGGCGGTGCGGGTTCTCCATCACGTCCAGCTTGACCAGACCCTCGGAGGGCTGGACCGGGTAGGCGTGCAGCGCGCGAACGTCGTCGCGGATCAGTTCAAGCGGGTTCATCCAGCAATTCGGGGCCGACCCGGAAGGGGTTGACGATGCGCAGGTTGTCGATGCGCTGATCGTGCTGCAGGTCTTCGGTGAGCAACATCTCGCAACCCTGGTGCAGGCCGGCGGCCACCATCAGGGCGTCCCACCAACTCAATGCGAAGCGGGCTTCCAGCGCCCAGGCCGTTTCGACGGTCTGGTGATCGGTCGACCAGGGGTTCCAGTGCTGGTAGCGCCGCACCTCGGCGCGCGCGTCGCCGCGCGTCACCTGGCTGGCCAGCTTGCGCGTGGCCACCGCGTAGTACTCGTTGAGCACCTGGTTGCTGGTGCGCCCGCGACGCTCCGCCCAAAGCCGTGCGAGCCAGACCCGGGCTTGGTCGCGCTTGGCGGGCTCGCGGCCGTCATCGGCGTAGACCAGCACGTTGGTGTCAACGAAAACGGTCGGTGCGCTCGGCATAGATCTCTTCCCGCTTCGGATACGGACCTTCGCTGTGGAACAGCGGCGACTTGCGCTGCATCCATTCGTTCATCGCCCGCTCGTAGGCGTCGTCGTGGCGCATCTTCTCGGCCAACAGTTCGCCGACCAGTCGCGACACACTGGTGTTGCGGCGCGCCGCTTCCATCCGCGCCCAGTCGGCGACGGTGTCCTCCATGGTGATGGTGACGTTGCGCATGGCGATCCAACCCACGAAATCAGTGGGCCACGATTTTCGTGTTCCACTGATTTCGTGTCAATCTCAAAATCCGTTGCCGCCCCGGAACTTGGGTAGGCTGCCGACATGGATACCGACGCTTCGCCCCCCGCCACCCCGACGCGCCAGCGCAGCCTGCAGGACAGCCCGGGCCTCGCCACCCTGGCTGTGGAGATGCTGCAGTCGCGACTGGCGGTGCTGCCCCTCGGCGCCGATGACGCCCGCGCGCTGCTGCCCTTCCTGCACCGGCTCGACCTGCCGCAGGGTTGCGCACTCTTCAAGGAGGGGCAGCGGGCGCACAACGACCACATGCTGCTGATCCTGGAGGGACAGGTCAGCGTCGACACTGCCGCCGGCGTCGACAACGTGGCGATGTCGGTGGTCGGGCCCGGCCAGACCTTGGGCGAACTGGCGCTGCTGGACGACCAGCCGCGCTCGACCACCTGCACCACGCTCACGCCGGTCATCGCCGCCGTGCTGTCGCGCAGCGCGCTGCAGCGCCTGGCCGACATGCAGCCGCTGCTGGCGGCGCGCCTGATGGCCCGGCTGGCGGCGCAGCAGGGCGAGCGCCTGCGCGCCTTGGGCGACCAGTTGCAGATGTACGCGCAGGTGCTGCAGCAGCAGCGCGAGGCGGCGGCACAGCGACGCTGAGGCGCCGCCCACCTCCGCCGCCTGCAATCAACCTAGAAACGGCAGTTGGACACGGCCGAGTGCGCCGTGATGCGGTGCGCTGGCAAGACGTGACGACGCAGCGGGCTCATGCCCGCCAGGAGGAGCAACGCCGCCAGCGTGCCGCAGCGCGGTGCAATGGGCCGTGTAGCGCTTTCACCCAAGCGGTGCGGGTGTTCGTAGGCGGAAATCTCAGTCTTGCGGCGGACTTGCATGTGGAAGCGAGCGGTCAACTGCCGTTTCTAGGGTCAAACCAGCCGCAAGGTGGCCGAGCGCGCGTGCGCCTGCAGGCCCTCGCCCTGCGCCAGCACGTCGGCCACCGGGCCCAGGGTGCGGGCGCCGGCGGCGCTGATGTGCAGCAGGCTGCTGCGCTTGACGAAGTCGTAGACCCCCAGCGGCGACGAGAAGCGCGCGGTGCCGCTGGTGGGCAGCACATGGTTCGGGCCGGCGCAGTAGTCGCCCAGACTTTCCGACGCAAAGGCGCCCAGGAAGATCGCACCGGCATGGCGCAGATGCGCCAGCCACTGCTCGGGGCTGGCGCTGCTGACCTCCAGGTGCTCGGGGGCGATGCGGTTGCTGATGGCGCAGGCTTCCGCCATCGAGCGCGTGCGGATCAGGCCGCCGCGCCCTTCCAGGCTGGCGCGGATGACCGCGGCGCGCGGCATATCGGGCAGCAGGCGGTCCATGGCTGCGGCCACCGCGTCCAGATAGGCCGCGTCCGGGCTGAGCAGGATGGACTGCGCCAGCTCGTCGTGCTCGGCCTGGCTGAACAGGTCCATCGCCACCCAGTCCGGGTTCACGCTGCCGTCGGCCAGCACCAGGATCTCGCTGGGCCCGGCAATCATGTCGATACCGACCTGACCGAACACGCGGCGCTTGGCCGCCGCCACATAGGCGTTGCCCGGGCCGGTGATCTTGTCGACCCGCGGGATGGTGGCGGTGCCGTAGGCCAGTGCGCCGACGGCCTGCGCCCCGCCCGCGGTGAACACGCGGTGCACCCCGGCCAGGTAGGCGGCAGCCAGCACCAGCGCGTTGCGCTCTCCTTTCGGCGTGGGCACCATGATGATCTCGCCCACCCCGGCCACCTGGGCCGGAATGGCGTTCATCAGCACCGAGCTCGGGTAGGCGGCCTTGCCGCCCGGCACGTAGATGCCGACGCGGTCGAGCGGCGTGACGCGCTGCCCGAGGCGCGAACCGTCCTCATCAACGTAGTCCCAGTCGCGGCAGACCGCGTCGCGCTGGCGCTCGTGATAGCTGCGCACCCGCGCCGCGGCCAGCTCCAGCGCATTGCGCTGCGCACCGGGCAGGCCGTCGAAGGCCGCCTGCAGCTGCGCGCGCGGAATCTCCAGCTCGGCCACCGAGGCGGCGTGCACGCCGTCGAACTGCGCAGTGCGCGCCAGCACGGCGGCATCGCCCTGGCTGCGCACCTCGGCCAGGATGGTGGTCACCGCCTCTTCGATGCCCTGGTCCTGCGCCTCGCTCCAGTGCAGCAGTTGCTGCAGGCGGGGGTCGAAATCGGCGGCGGCGCTGTCGAGTCGGGCGATTCTCATGATGCGGCGGGAACGGCCTCGCGCAGGGTCTGCAGCAGCGGCTGCAGGGCCTCGCGCTTGAGCTTGGCGGAAACCGGGTTGAGCACCAGGTGCGAGGAAATGGGCAGCAGGGTTTCGACCTCGACGAGCTCGTTGGCCTTCAGCGTGCTGCCGGTGGAGACCAGGTCGACGATGGCGTCGGCGAGTCCCGTCAGCGGCGCCAGTTCCATCGAACCGTAGAGCTTGATGAGATCGACGTGGACGCCCTTGGCGGCGAAGTGCTGGCGCGCCAAGCCCGTGTACTTGGTGGCGACACGGATGCGCGCGCCTTGCCGCACGGCGGCCGGGTAGTCGAAGCCCTTGCGCACCGCGACGCTGAGCCGGCAGGTGGCGATCTTCAGATCGATGGGGCGCAGCATCGGCGCGCCGCCCTGCTGGGCCTCGTGCTCCAGCAGCACATCGAGCCCGGCCACGCCGAGGTCAGCGCCGCCGTGCTGCACATAGGTTGGAACGTCAGAAGCGCGCACCAGCACCACGCGCACGTCGGGCCGGTTGGTGGGCAGGATGAGGGCGCGCGAGTTGGCGTCCCGCACCTCGATGCCGGCGGCCTTCAGCAGCGGCAGGGTGTCGTCAAAGATGCGGCCTTTGGACAGAGCCAGCGTGAGCATGTTCGGCGTCGGGCCGCCCCAAGCCGGACGCACCCCCTCGGGGGAAGGCGAGCGAAGGGAGACGGGGGGCTGGTTCATGACACGCGGGTGATGTCGGCTCCGAGCGCGCGCAGCTTGGCTTCCATCTGCTCGTAGCCGCGGTCCAGGTGGTAGATGCGGTCGACGACCGTCTCGCCGTCGGCCACCAGGCCGGCGATGACGAGGCTCGCCGAGGCGCGCAGGTCGGTGGCCATCACGGTGGCGCCGCTCAAGCGCGGCACGCCGGTCACCACCGCCGTCTTGCCGTCCACCTCGATGCGCGCGCCCAGGCGCACCAGCTCGTTGACGTGCATGAAGCGGTTCTCGAAGATGGTCTCGCTGATCTTGGCCGAACCCTCGGCCACGCAGTCCACCGCCATCAGCTGCGCCTGCATGTCGGTCGGGAAGGCCGGGTACTCGCTGGTGCGAAAGCCCACCGCGATGGGGCGCTGGTTCATCACGATACGCAGTTGGCCGTTGATGGCATTGACGCTGGCACCGGCCTCGCGCAGCTTGTCGATCAGCGCATCGAGGTGATCGGCGCGCGAGCCCAGCAGCGCCACGTCGCCACCCGCGGCGGCCACCGCGCAGAGGAAGGTGCCGGCCTCGATGCGGTCGGGCACGATGTGGTGCGGCACGGCCGGGGCGTGCAGCTTGTCCACGCCCTGGATGACGATGCGGCTGCTGCCATGGCCACTGATCTTGGCGCCCATGCTGATGAGCAACTCGGCCAGGTCGACCACCTCGGGCTCCTGCGCGGCGTTCTCCAGCACCGTCTCGCCTTCGGCCAGCGCGGCGGCCATCAGGAAGTTCTCGGTGCCGGTGACGGTGATCATGTCCGTCGTGATGCGCGCGCCCTTCAGGCGACCATCGACCTTGGCGTGGATGTAGCCGTGCTCCACCGTGATCTCGGCGCCCATCGCCTGCAGGCCCTTGATGTGCTGGTCGACCGGCCGCGAACCGATCGCGCAGCCGCCGGGCAGGCTGACCTTGGCCTGGCCGAAGCGCGCCAGCAGCGGACCCAGCGCCAGGATGCTGGCGCGCATGGTCTTGACCAGTTCGTACGGGGCCTCGGGCCGGGTCACGCCGCCGCCATCCAGGCGCACGCTGTTGGACTGACCCTCCACCCACTCGGCGCCGCAGCCCATATTGCGCAGCAGCTTGAGCATGGTGCTGACGTCCTGCAGGCGCGGTACGTTGTTCAGCACCATCGGTTCGGCGCTCAGCAGCGCGGCGCAGAGGTCGGGCAGCGCGGCATTCTTGGCGCCGGAGATGGTCACCGTGCCGTTCAGGCGGCGGCCGCCGCGGATCAGGAGTTTGTCCATGGGGTCAGGTCTTGCCTTTTGCCTGCCTTCAGGCAGCGAATTCGGAAGGGGTGAGGGTCTTCATCGACAGCGCGTGGATTTGCTCGCGCATGCGTTCACCGAGCGCCGCGTAGACGCGCTGGTGGCGGCGCACGCGCGGCAGCCCCTCGAACTCGCTGCTGACGATGGTGGCGAAGAAATGCCGGCCGTCGCCTTCCACCTCCAGATGGGTGCAGGGCAGGCCGGCGGCGATGTAGACGCGAACGTCTTCGGGAGTGGGTTCGGACATGGCGGAGGACAGGGCGGTCGGTTTCAGTGTCGGATCTTGTAGCCGCTGGCGAGCAGCCGGATGGTGAGCGCAGACACCCCGGCCAGCGCCACGGCCACGATGCCGAGGCTCAGCCAAGGGGGGGTGTCGCTGACGCCGAAGAATCCATGGCGGAAGCCGTCCACCATGAAAAAGAAGGGGTTGAGGTGGGAGGCGGCCTTCCAGAAGGGGGGCAGCCCGTCGACCGAATAGAACACGCCGGCCAGCATGGTCATGGGCATGACGAGGAAGTTCTGGAAGGCGGCGAGCTGGTCGAATTTGTCGGCCCACAGCCCGGCGATGAGTCCAAGGGCCCCCATCAAGGCCGCACCCAGCAGGCCGAAGGCGAGCGCCCAGGGCAGGCTGGCCGGCTGCAGGCCCTGCCAGGGCACGAACCACAGCGCCACCAGGCCGACGCCCAGGCCGACCGCCAAGCCGCGCACCACGGCCGCTCCGACGTAGGCCAGAAACCAGGCGCGCGCATCGAGCGGCGTGAGCAGCAGGAACACCAGGTTGCCGGTGACCTTGCTCTGGATCAGGCTGGAGCTGCTGTTGGCGAAGGCGTTCTGCAGCACGCTCATCATCACCAGCCCCGGCAGCAGAAAGGTGCCGTAGGCCAGACCATGCACCTCGAGCCGGCCCTCGAGCACATGGCCGAAGATCAGCAGGTAGAGCACGGCCGTGAGCACCGGCGCGGCGATGGTCTGGAAGGCCACCTTCCAGAAGCGCAGGATCTCCTTGCGCAGCAGGGTGCGCAGGCCCAGGGTGGCGCTCATCGGGTGATTTCCAG
>Ga0073899_10003482_pt1 | contig 13932 bp, 9 predicted proteins | sample KloWWTmetaKNB5Ph_FD_88975 | JGI IMG/M metagenome (GOLD analysis project Ga0073899, IMG submission 88975) | Active sludge microbial communities from Klosterneuburg, Austria, studying microevolution and ecology of nitrifiers - Klosterneuburg... | ecosystem: Engineered > WWTP > Aerobic digester >... | reverse complement strand
GGACGAGATCCGCATCCTGCGCACCTACGCCGCGAAGCCCCCCGAGCCCCGCGCGGTCACCACCCTCGGCGAGGTGCTGTGGCTCCAGCAGGTGGCCGACGCGATCCACGTCGACGACGAGGTGTACGCCTACGCCGTGGCCCTCGCGCAGTACACCCGCGCGCACCCGCGCATCGCCCTCGGCGCGTCGCCCCGCGCGTCGCTCGGCCTCGTCCTCGCGGCCCGCGCCGCCGCCCTCATCGCCGGCCGCGCCTTCGTCGTCCCCGACGACCTCAAGCGCGTGGCGCCCCACATCCTCGCCCACCGGCTCATCCTCACCGCGGAGGCCGAGTCCGAGGGCCTCTCGCGCGAGTCGCTCCTCGACGAGACCCTCGCGCGTGTCCCCTACCGCCGCGCCGACGCCCGCCCCGACCTCCACACCCACGGCGCCGCCACCACCTCCCTCGCCGAGAACCGCTGACGCCCCGATGCCCTCGCTCAGCCAGACGGGACGGCTCGCGTTCATGGGGGCTGTCGGGCTCTCGGTCGGCGGCCTCCTCGGCGGCGTCGGCCCCGTGGCCCTCGCCGGGAGCGCCGCCCTCACCGCCATCGCCCTCGCCTGGGTCGCCGCCGTGCCCCTCCCCCGCCGCATGCGCCGCGAGCGGCTGGAGTTCACCTGGTGGATGCCCATCCGCCCGGGCCACGTGCGCCGCCCCGACGAGCCCGTGACGCTCCGCATCGCCGTGCGCAACCCCACGGGCGACGTGCTCACCCTCGGCACCCCGCGCCTCGCCCTCTCGCCGGGCCTCCGCCACGCGCGCTGGAAGGGCGCGCGGGTCATCGTCCCGCCCCGCGCCGTCGCCACCTTCGACCTCGAGGTGCGCCCCGCCCACGCGGGACGTCACGTGCTCCACGGCGCGTGGATGACGCTCTCGGGGCCGCTCGGCGTCGCGTGGGCGCCGCTGTATTTCCCCAACCCCATCGTGATGGAGGTGCAGCCCCGCGCCTTCGGCGGCGCCTCGCAGGGGCGCGCGCGGCCGATGCCCGAGCGCGCCGCCGCCCTGCGCTCGGGCCGGGCCGAGCGGCGCGCGGGCGAGGGGTCGGAGATCCGCGAGCTGCGCGACCACCAGCCCGGCGACCCCCTGCGCCGCGTGGCCTGGGCCGCGAGCGCGCGCCGCGGGAAGCTCCTCGTCCGCGAGACCGAGGACGAGTCGCAGACCGCCCGCGTGCTGGTGGTGGACGTCTCCGCGACGATGCGCGGCGACGACCGCGGCGGCGCCAAGATCGACTACGTCATCGAGCTCGTCGCCCAGGCCGCCAGGCAGTCCGTCGCCTCGGGTGACCGCCTCGGGCTCGTCGCCTTCGACCGCCGCGTGGTGGCGCTCGTCCCGCCCGGCGACGGCGCCGCCCACATGCGCCAGGTGGTCCAGACCGCCGTCGACCTCCGCGCCATCGTCGACGAAGACCTCACGGACGTCGACGAGGACGCGCTCGTCGAGACCGTCGCCCGCTACTTCCGCGAGCAGGAGGGGGTCGACGCCTTCCGCGACGCGACCGCCTCGGAGGGCAGGCTCCGGCTCCAGCGCATGGCGTACAAGGCCATCGAGCACGACCCGCTCGCCCGCGCCCCCATCGCCGAGCGCGACCCCGTGCTGCGCACGCTCCGGGCCTTCTGCCGCTCGCGGGCCATCGCGCTCCCGCTCAAGCACGACGACGAGGGGGGCGCCAAGGCGCGCGGCCTCGCCCTCGCCCTCAAGGCCGCGGTCGACCGATCGCGCGAGTCGCGCACCGTCCTCGTGGTGAGCGACCTCGACGCCGTCGGCGACCTCGGCCCCGTCAAGCTCGCCCTCGGCCACCTCCGCCAGAAGCGCCACCGCGTGACCTTCGTCGCGCCCGCGGGGGCCGACTTCGCCGGCCGACCTCCCTCGTCCATGACGCCCGCCGAGCGCGCGCGCCGCGACGCCGTCGTCGCCCTCTACACCGGCGAGGAGCGCCTCCGCCTCGACGACATGCGCCAGCGCCTCGCCGCCGCCGGGGTCGGGCTCTACCTCGCCAGCGCGAAGGACCCCTGCGCCCGATGGATCCGCCGCGCGGCCGCGCCGAGGCCCCGATGAGCGACGGCGGCTTCGATGACCCGCGGCGCTTCCTCGCGCGCCACAAGCTGCGCCCCAAGGACAGCTTCGGCCAGTGCTTCCTCATCGCGGAGCCCGTGGCGAGGAGCATCGTCGAGGCGGTGGACCCCCGCGCCGACGAGACCGTCATCGAGATCGGGACGGGCCCCGGCACCCTCGCCCGCATGCTCGCGCCGCGCTGCCGCCGCGTCCTCGCGATCGAGCGCGACCGGGACATGGTCGCCGGCCTCCGCGCCGACCCGCTCCCGGCCAACGTCGAGGTGGTCGAGGCCGACGCCGCGACGTGGGACTACGCGGCGGTGTGCGACGTCGAGCCGGCCTCCATCGTCGGCAACCTGCCCTACCAGATCACCGGGCGCCTCCTGCGGGTGATCCAGACGCCGCCGATCCGTTGGCGTTCGGCGGTGGTGATGGTGCAGCGCGAGGTGGCCGACCGGCTCCTCGCCCACCCAGGCGACGACGACTGGGGGGCGCTGTCGGTGTTCGCCCTGGCGGCGTGCGCGGTGGAGCGCGTCTGCCAGGCGTCGCCGGGCTGCTTCCACCCGGCCCCCCGGGTGCATTCCACGGTGGTGAAGCTGACGCCCCACGCGACCCCGCGGGCGCTGGAGACGAAGACCTTCCAGGCCGTCGTCCACGCGCTCTTCGCGGCGCGGCGCAAGACCCTCCGCAACGGCATCTCCGCCCTCGTCCCCCGCGACGCGGCCGCGGGGGTGTGCGAGGCCGCCGGCGTCGACCCGGGCGCCCGCCCCGAGACGCTCTCCCCGGAGCAGCTCTCGCGCCTCGCGGAGCAGGTCGAGGCGCACCGCGCGAGGGCGTCGGACGCGGGGTGACGAATTGTGTCACCCGCCGGTGTCTGAATTTGGCACCACGGGGCTTCGTCCGGCGCGGCACGGCCCGGCTTCCCCGACAAACGGCCGAGCTGCGCGTATGGCATGGGGATTGAAAAACCGTGAAACCATCCAACCACACACGGTGTGTGGCGGATTCGTCTTCCGGGAGGTCTCGGTCATGGTTCGTGCAATGCGTCGTATGCGTGCTGGCTTCACCCTCGTCGAGCTGATGATCGTCGTGGTCATCCTCGGCATCCTCGCGGCGGTGGCGATCCCTGCGTTCACCCGGTACGTGAAGCGCTCGAAGACGTCGGAGGCGGCGGGCAACATCGCGAAGGTGTACCAGGGCGAGCTGACGTACTACCAGGGCGCGCTGGAGCGCGGGTTCTCGTCCTTCGTCAACGCCAACACCCTGACGCCCGGCAACAACCCCGGTTCGGCCAAGTTCGCCGCCAACGTCGCCCTCTGGAACTCCAGCTCGCAGTGGACGGCCATCGGCTTCTCGCTCGACTCGGCCCACTACTACGCCTACGCCTGCCCCGCCAGCACCGCCGTCACCGCCGACGGCGTCGCCTTCACCTCCTACGCCATCGGCGACCTCGACGGCGACGACACCAACTCCACCTACGAGCGCCAGGGCTCCATCTCCGGTGGTGAGGTCCAGGGCGCCAACATCGGCATCACCTCCGAGCTCGAGTAGCCTCCAGCGAGCCATCGACGCACCCCGCAGACGGCCTCGCGTCCAACGACGACGAGGCCGTCGGCCATTTCGGACGCGCCGCGCCGCGCTGCACGAACACTCGCGCTCCTGCAAAGAGCCCTGTACGCTCCTTCCCGACATGAGCCTCGCCTCGCCACGCCCGCTCGCGCCCACGCTGTGCGCGCTCGCGCTGTGCGCGCTGGCGTGTCGCCGCGACCCGTCGGTCTCGATCCGCGTCGCGATCGCGCCGGAGGTCACGCCCGCGTTCGAAGCGCTCGGCGTGGAGTTTCTCCGCTCCGGCGCGGTCGGCGTGACGTGGCACCCCGGCGACCCGGAGGCGCAGGCGCGGCAGATGCGCGAGAGCGCGACGGGGCCCTACGACGTGTACGTGTCGCTCGACCCCGGCACCGTCGGGGGCCTCGTCTCCTCAGGCCGCTGTGAAGACCTCTCGCGCACCTTCGCCGGCTTCGCGACCCTGGTGGTCATCACGTCGCCGTCCGCCCCCCGCCTCGAAGACGTGCGCGACGTCGCCGCCCCCCCCTACCGCCGCGTCGCCGTCATCGCCTCCGAGCACAACCCCTTCGGCCGCGCCACCCTCCAGGTGTTCGCGAGCCTCGGCCTCCAGGAGGCGATCGCGCCGCGCCTCGTGCGCGTCGAGGGTGCGCGCCAGGCCATCGACCTCGTGCGCGGGGGCGGCGCCGAGGCGGCCTTCGTCCCCCGCATGATGATCACCGAGGGCGACAGCCTCGCCGTCCCGCCCGAGCTCCACCGCGCCATCGAGCAGGTGGGCGTCGTGTGCGCCCGCGACCCCGCGCGGCGCGACGCCGCCGTGCGCTTCCTCCAGTACGCCCGCGCCGGCGAGGGGCGCGGCCTGCTCGAGGCGTACGGCTTCGTGTTCCCGTAGCGCCCGTTGGTGCCGCGCCCCGTTCTCGTCTAGAGTGCGCGCCATGCCGAAGGCCCCCTGGGAGCGCGCGCGCGGGGTCGACGCCGTGCTCCGACAGTGGCGCAGCGACCCGGCCGCGCGGCGCTCCCTCACGCTCCTCGACCCCATCCCCGCGCGCGCCGCGGAGGTCGCCGCCTTCCCCGACGACCTCACCCCCGCCCTCGCCGCCGCCCTCCGCGCCCGCCGCGTCGAGGGGCTCTACGAGCACCAGCGCCGCGCCTGGTCCCTCGCGCGCGGCGGGCGCAACGTCGTCGTCGCCACGCCCACCGCGTCGGGCAAGTCCCTCTGTTACCACCTGCCGGTCGCGCAGCGCCTCCTCGACGAGCCCGGCGCCCGCGCGCTCTACCTCTTCCCCACGCGCGCCCTCGCCCGCGACCAGGAGCACGCCCTCGCCGCCCTCCTCCGCGCCGCGGGCCTCGGCGGCGTCGTCGCCACCTACGACGGCGACACCGCCTCCGACGCGCGCCGCGCCATCCGCGAGCGCGCCGCGGTCGTCATCACCAACCCCGACATGCTCCACGCCGGCGTGCTCCCGCACCACGCCTCCTGGGCGCGCTTCTTCGCCTCGCTCCGGTACGTCGTCGTCGACGAGCTCCACGCGTACACCGGCGTGTTCGGCTCGCACGTCGCCAACGTGCTCCGCCGCCTCGAGCGCGTGGCGCGCTTCCACGGCGCGTCGCCCACCTTCCTCTGCGCGTCGGCCACCGTCGGCAACCCCGAGGCCCACGCGCGCAGGCTCCTCGGCGCCCCCGTGGAGGCCGTCACCCGCTCCGGCGCGCCCGCGGGGCCGCGGCACCTCGCGGTGTTCAACCCCCCCGCGGTCAACCCCGAGCTCGGCATCCGCCCGAGCTACCTCAAGACCGCCGTCCGCGTCGCCGCCGACCTCGTGCGCGCCAACGTCCCCACCCTCGTCTTCGGCCAGTCTCGCGGCTCGGTCGAGACCATGCTCCGCTACCTCCGCGAGCGCCTCGCCCCCGAGGACATCCCCGAGGAGGCCATCGTCGCCTACCGCGGCGGGTACCTCTCGCACACGCGCCGCCGCGTCGAGGAGGGCCTGCGCGCGGGCGAGGTGCGCTGCGTCGTCGCCACCAGCGCCCTCGAGCTCGGCGTCGACGTGGGCGACCTCGACGCCGTCGTGTGCGCGGGCTACCCCGGCACCATCGCCGCCACCTGGCAGCGCTTCGGCCGCGCGGGGCGGCGCGGCGCGCCGAGCCTCGCGGTGTTCGTCCCCTCGGCCGCGCCGGTCGATCAGTACCTCGCGCGCGAGCCGACCTACCTCACCAGCGCCCCTGTGGAGGAGGCCCGCATCGACCCCGACAACGTCGAGGTGCTCCTCCAACACCTCCGCTGCGCCGCCTTCGAACTCCCCTTCGCCGTCGGCGAGAGCTTCGGCGGCGTCGGGGCCGAGGTCACCGCCGACGCCCTCGGGCTCCTCGCCGACGAGCGCCTCGTCCACAAGACCGCCACCCGCTGGCAGTGGGTCGCCGGCCAGTACCCCGCGCAGGGCGTCTCCCTCCGCTCCGTCGGCGGGCAGAACGTCCTCGTCGTCGACGCCTCGCGCGACGTGACGCTCGCCGAGCTCGACGCGCGCAGCGCCGCCGTGCAGCTCCACGTCGGCGCCATCTACCAGCACGAGGGAGACACCTGGATCGTCGAGGCCGTCGACGACGCCGCCCGCAAGGTGCTCGTCCGCCCGTCGCCGCACGACTGGTTCACCGATCCGCTCACCCGCGTCGACGTGGCCGTCGTCGAGGAGGCCGAGCGCGCGTCCCTCCACGGCGACGGCAGCGCGGCGTGCGGCCGCGGCGAGGTCACCGTCACCACGCGCCTCGTCGGCTGGAAGAAGGTGCGCTTCCACACCCACGAGAACCTCGGCTACGGCGAGCTCGACGCCTCCCCCGTCGAGATGCAGACCGGCGCCTTCTGGATCGTCCTCGACGAGGGCGCCGTCGAGTCGCTCGCCGCCACCCCCGACGACCTCGGCGCCCCGGCAGGCCGCGCCCGCGTGCTCGACGGGCTGCGCGGCGTCGCGTGGGCCCTGCGCACCGTCACCAGCCTCGCCCTCATGTGCTCGACGCGCGACATCGACACCACCCTCGGCGGCTGCGCCGACGACGCCACCCCCGTCCGCGACGAGAGCGTCGGGCCGGGGATGTCGCCGACGGTGTTCCTCTTCGACTCCGCGCCCGGCGGCGTCGGGCTCGCCGAGCGCGCCTTCGAACGGCGCGACGAGCTCTGCGCCCGCGCCTACGGCATGGTGCTCTCCTGCCCCTGCGCCGACGGCTGCCCCGCCTGCGTCGCCCCCGGCGTCGACACCGGCGCCGCGGGCCGGAAGCAGCTCGCCGTCGAGATCTTCCGCGCCCTCGGCACCACCGCCCTCACGTAGTACATTCCGGTCCCCCCCGGTGGACCTCCGACGCAAGCTCGCCCGCCTCCGCGCCACGACGGAGGCCCATGACCCGCCCGCGCCCGCGGCCCCCGAGGCGCCGCCCGTAGCCCCGCCGTCGCCCGCCGTCGACGACTTCCGCGCCCGCCTCAAGACCCTCTCCCGCCGCACGAAGAAGCGCGCCGCCGAGGCGCCACCGCCCGCCGAGCCGTGGCCCTTCGACGGCGACCCCCCGCGCTTCGCCCGCACGCTCCCCGGCGACGCGCGCCACGGCGAGGTCTCCCTCCGCCGCGCGCTCGACGTGACCGGGGACGTCGTCGCCACCCTCGCCCTCGACCCTACGCTGCGCGGCTTCGACGCGTCGCGAGCGCTCTTCCTCGACACCGAGACGACAGGGCTCGCGGGGGGGACCGGCACCGTCGCCTTCCTCGTCGGCATGGCGTGGTTCGAGGCCGGCGAGTTTCGCGTCGAGCAGTGGCTCGTCGACGACCTCGACCGCGAGCCCGCCATGCTCGAACACGTCGCCGCCCGCGTGCGCGACGCCGGCTCGCTCGTCACCTTCAACGGCCGCACCTTCGACCTCCCGCTCCTCCGCTCGCGCTTCGTCATGGCCCGCGTCGCGCCGCCCGCCGAGCCCCCGCACCTCGACCTCCTCCACGTCGCCCGGCGCATCTACGGCGCCCGCGTCGCCCGCTGCACCCTCAGCATGCTCGAGCGCGACGTCCTCGGCTTCGCGCGCGTCGGCGACATCGACGGCGCGGAGATCCCCGAGCGCTACCTGCGCTTCCTCCGCGAGGGCGAGGCCGCCCGCCCCCTGCTCGCCCCCGTCGTCACCCACAACGCCTGGGACCTCGCCGCCCTCGCCGCCCTCACCGCCGAACTCGGCGCCCGCGCCGCCCGCACCGACGCCGACGGCCGCTTCGAAGCGCGCGACCTCGTCGGCATCGCCCGCACCACCCACCGCGCCGGCGACGCCGACCGCGCCGTCGCCCTCGCCACCGAGGCCGCCGCCCTCGGCGCCGCCCGCGACGAGCCCGCCGTCGCCCGCGACGCCCACGTGCTCGCCGCCAGCATCCACAAGCGCCGCCGCGACGCCGCCCTCATGTGCGCCCGCCTCCACGACGCCCTCGCCCACGGCGACGACCCAGCCCTCCACCTCGAGCTCGCCCGCTGCTACGAGCGCGACCTCGCTGACCCCGCCCGCGCCCTCGACCACTGCCTCCGCGCCGACGGGGCCGAACCCTCCGGCGCCCACTGCCGCCGCGTCGCGCGGCTCCGACGCAAGGTGAAGGCCTCGCGCCACCAGCAGCTCCGGCTCCCCGGCGTGGAGTAGTCCGCGCGCGGGCTGTGGTAGCGTCCGCGCGCCATGCCCGACCTCCTCGCGCGCGACGACGACCCCATGTTCGGACTGCTCCGGGTGATGCACGACGACGGTTCCGCGTCGGCCAACGACCCCGGCCTCGACGACGCGACCCTCCTCCGCATGTACCGCGAGGTGCGGCGCCTGCGGCTCCTCGACGAGAAGATGCTCATCGTGCAGCGCCAGGGGCGCATCGGCTTCTATGGCGAGGTGAAGGGGCAGGAGGCCGCCCCCATCGCCGCGGGCTTCGCGCTCGAGCCCGACGACTGGATCTTCCAGGGCCTCCGCGAAGGCGCCGCCATGCTCGTGCGCGGCTTCCCCCTCGCCACCTACGTGGCCCAGTGCTGGGGCAACTCCCTCGACGTGCAGAAGGGGCGCCAGATGCCCAGCCACTACGCGGGCCGCGCGGTGAACCAGGTCTCCTGGTCGAGCTGCATCGGGCCGCAGGTTCCGCAGGCCGTCGGCGCCGCCATGGCGATGCGCATGCAGAGGCGTCGCTCCGTCGCGCTGGCCTTCTTCGGCGACGGCGCCACCAGCCAGCCCGACGTGCACAACGCGATGACCTTCGCCGCCCGCTACGAGGCCCCCGTCGTCCTCGCCTGCCAGAACAACCACTGGGCCATCAGCGTCCCGAGCCGCGCCCAGACCGCCGCCCCCACCTTCGCCAGCCGCGCGGTCGCCTACGGGATGCCCGGCGTCCGCGTCGACGGCAACGACATCCTCGCCGTGTACGTCGCCCTCCGCGACGCCGCCGCGCGCGCCCGACGCGGCGACGGCCCCACCCTCCTCGAGTGCGTCACCTACCGCATGGGGGCCCACTCCTCCAGCGACGACCCCTCGCGCTACCGCTCCAACGAGGAGGTCGCGACGTGGGCGAAGCGCGACCCGGTCGACCGCTTCCGCCGCTACCTCGCGGGCCGCGGGCTCGTCTCCGACGCCTCCGACGACGCGCTCCTCGCCGAGCTCACCGCGGAGATCAGCGCCGCCATCGCCGAGGCCGAGCGGCACCCCAACGCACCGCGCGAGCAGATCTTCGACGACGTGTACCGCGACCTCCCGTGGCACCTCGCCGAGCAGCGCGCGGCCCTCCTCGCGTCGCCCGCGCCGAAGGGCCACTGACCCGCGCGCTCGGCACGGGCGACGACCGGCGCCGAAGAGGGGAAGGCCACTGATACGACGAAGGAGACGATCCCCGGTCAGACCCGCTTGGGCATCTGGACCAGATAGTGATCCGTCTGGAACATGGCACCGTTGGAGTCCCGTCGTTCGACGCGCCAGTGCCCTACGAGGTCGGGGGGCGTCGGCAACTCGGTGACGGTCTCGCTCGCCAAACACCGATCGCGATAGTCTCTCGCCCACCCCGCGACGGCGCGGGTCCCGATGGTCACCGCGATCCCGTGCAGCGTGTCGGCCACGCGGTAGGCGTCGATCTGGTCTTGGATCTTGTCGTAGTCATGTCGCGGCCAGATTTTCATTTCGATGATGACGTGCCCTCGCGCACCACCCTCCCGTTCGACCTCGACGCGAACGTCCAGGAAACCAGCGGCCTGCACGACCTCCCGGTCGACAGCACGCCAGCCCAGGAGCCGCATGCCGACAGCGAGCATGGAGCTGAACGCCTGCTCTTCGAGGAGGTCGTTCCCCTTCCAGAAGTCGCGGCTGAAGCGGTGGAGCTGGCCTAGAATGGACGCGACGTCCTTGACGAGGCGTTCGACCGGATCCACGCCAGCCGCGGGGTGTTCGGGGAGTTTGAGGATGGAGGGGATCGCGCGCAGGTCGACCGGATCGGACAGGGCAGAACCCCGCAGATGAACCAGGCCCGCGGCCCGCAACAGGTCGATGACCTCGCCGGGATCGACCCAGGTCTTCTCCTGCGCACTCACCGCCGTCAGATCGCGCTGACTCACCCCGGTCGACGAGCTCCGCACCAAGGCGAGGACGCGCTCGGGGGCTCGGAGCATCCCGCGGCGAGAGACCGACGCGCGAAGGGCCCGCACGAAATCGCGGTGCTGCTCTGGGAAGGCTCCAAACAGCGCGCGCAATGCCTCTTCCCGAGCGTCGCGGTGGTCCCAAAGGTGCCCGAGGCCGAAGGTGGCGAGGGCGGGGTTGCCCCCCGAGAGCGCCGCGAGGGTCGCAAGGGAGGTCGCATCCAGCGGGCGCCCATCGTCCGCGAAGGGCCGCGCGAGCTCGCCGAGCGCATCGAGGTCGAAGGGTTCGAGGACCATCGACTCCGCGCGGCTGAGCAGCCCTGAGCCCAGCTCGTGGGTCACATGGAGGAGGCCGAGGCCGCCGGCGACGACCACGGTGAACTGATCGTTCCGGGTCTTTCGAAGGGTCTCCAGCGCGTTGGTCCAGCGCTGCGCGATGTGGCCGCTTCCGTCGAGGAGGACGTACTGATCGATCTCGTCGAGGAGCAACACGAGGCGATGGACCCCGCCGGCTTCGAGCGACTCCATCAACACGTCGAGCGAGGCGCGCGGCAGCTGTTCCAGGCCGAGGCGCGCGGCGAGGTCATGCACGCAGGCCGCGGTAGTGGCCTCCTCGGGCGGCCCAGGCACGTAGAGGACGCGCGTCGCGGGGTCCCCGGCAAGCGCGCTCTCTACCTGACGCAGCAGCACACTCTTCCCCATGCCGCGCCCGCCAACGAGCTTCATGGCGACGCCGCGGCGGACGACATCGAGCACAGCGGAGCGGATCGCTGGACGCGGGACGACGTGCGTCGGGACGTCGCGATCCCAGCGGTAGGGGTTGTCCATCACCTCACCCCGCCATACGTGGGGCGGAGGGCGCTAGCACCCGCATCAGGTACTGCTTCAGGAAACCCCAGAGGGGGCTCCCATCGTCGCCCAGCAATCCGAAGTTCGTGAGGGCACGAAACACCTCCGGCCGGTTCGCGTAGCGCGCGCGAACCCTCTCCGGAGCTTCATCGGACGCGAGGTCGATGAGCGCGTCCAACGCGACGGGGTACCTCTTCTGAAAGAGCGACACGAGCTCCGCCCCGACACCCTGCACCGCTTCCCGTCGCACGAAGCGCTGGACGGCCGTTGCCGAGAAGGCGTCGGTCTTCGCGCCCCAGGCGTCGGTCTGCTCCCGGATCGCCTCACGCAACGCCGAGCCGAATTGCCGGAGAAGTAGCGGATGCCCGCCGGTCCACTCGTAGGCGACCTTCACGCTCTGCGATCCGACCTCGAGACCCGCGCGCAGCCCCAGACGGACGAGAAGGTCCCGCGCGCGGAGGAAGGGCAAGGGCTTCACCCAGACCGGCGTGCACCATCCCAGCAGAGGGCTCGTCGCTCCCTCCAGGACGGGCTCCATCATGTACGTCGGGTCGCGGCCGACCAGCACCATCGAGAGCTGCCCTTGCCGCGTCTGCGAGAAGGCGCGCATCAGGCGAAAAAAGCGACCCAGGCCCGCGAGGGGTTGCCCCCCCTCGATGCCTTCGAAGAGGAGGTCGTACTCATCGATCGCAACGCATACCCGTGTGCCACGGTCGAGGATCGCCTCGATCGCACACTTCCAGCCGCGGAGCCCTGCGCACGGGGCGAGGTCGATCGGGTCGCCGACGCTCGTCATGCGGCGGCGCAACACGTTGAGCAGCTCATCCGCGAGGGCGTCCACGTTGTTCTCGATCACGCTGCCGGCGTCGATCGCCACCACGACCCCCTGCGACGCTTTGAGCTCGAGACCGTCCTGTGATCGAAGGCCGCTCGCGGGATCGAACCAGTCCGTGACGGCGCGCATCACGGAGGTCTTCCCCATCTTGCGGACGCCGAACAGGCCGACCGACTCCCCCCGAACGACCCTCGTACGCAATGCAGCGACCTCATCGTCCCGCCCGAGGAGCTGGTTGCTCCGCACCGGGTCGCGCTCTTCGAAAACGTCGAAGGTCGGCAGCGCGGTGCGAAGACGGTCGGCCAGGGACGGCCAGACCGCCTGAAGCGCCGAAGGTGGTGATGAAGAAATGCGCGCCCTGCACCAAGCAACGCGCTGACCGTGGCCCTGAATCTGCGCGAGGCGATACACGAGCGTCTCGGGATGATCGTCGCAGACGATCACGAGGTTGCCATCCAACCGCAGTCCGGCGTAGAGCACCTCGTCTGCGGCGCGCGCCAGGTCTCGCGGCATGACCTGACCGGTGACCGCGACGATCAGGACCTCCGACGCCAGACCGAACCCCTCCCGCAGCCCACGCGGCGGCGCGACGCGTAGGAACCACGTCGTGCGATGCCGGGTCACGATGTGTTGGACGACGAACCCGTCACGCTCCAGCGCGGCCAGCATGGAGGTCGCCCAAGGGACGTTCTTCTTGAGCCACGCCTTCTGTTCCGCGAGAGTTTGTTGCACGCGGCGCCTCGCCGCCGACAGTGTATTCGCAAGCGACCCCAGGTAGCACTCCAAAAGCGCCTTCCCAGTGACACGCGCCTACCGCGGCCGACTGCGCGCCGCGTCGCTGAAGATCCCCTTCGCCATGAGGCTCCCCTCGGCCTCGGTGCGGCGCCCGTAGACCGACGCGCGGACGGCCGCGATGGACGCGTCGTCGGGGGCCGCGCGGGCCGCCCACTCGACGAGGTGGCACGCCAGCGCGTGGTCGCCCGTCGCGGAGAGCACTTCGGCCCGCCGCGCGAGCACGTCCGCCCCGCCCGCCAGCGCCGCCACCTCGCGAGCCACCTCGGCGTCGCGCGCGGGCTTGAGCCGGGAGGGGTTGCCGTCCCACCACCCGCCGTACAGCCGCCAGACGTTGCGCACGACGAACTCCGGCTCGTCGTACACCGGCCGCAGCCACGGGCGCTCGATGAGGTGCTTCGGCGCCCGCACGCTCGCGAGGATCGCGTCGAGCGAGGCGCCCTCGTTCATCAGGGAGACGGTGGCGTCGTGGAGGTGGCGGAGCAGCGCCGCGGTGTCGGTGAGTGCCTCGCGCACGCGGCTGGCGCCCTCGATGGGCGGGCCGTGGCCTGGCAGCAGGAGGTCGGGCTCCAGGGCCGCCATGCGGTCCAGGGCGACGGCCTGATCGAGGGGATAGCGCTGCACCTTCTGCGGGTTGCCGCAGTTGGGGGAGGCCCAGATGAACAGGTCGCCCGCGCACACCGCCCGCTGCGCCGGGAGCCACGCCCAGGTGTGGTCGTCGGTCTCGCCGCGCGCGTGGTGGAGCACGACCCGGACGCCCCCGACGTCGAGCGTGAGCCCGTCGTCGTGGGTCACGTCGGGCTCGCGGTAGTCCGTCGGCCAGCGCATCCCCTCCACCCCGAACTGCCGCGCGTTGATCACCCCGTTGTAGCCCGCGGTGAGCCGGTAGCGCGCGAAGCGGGCCGACACCGCGCGGTGCGCCACCACGCGCATCGGGGGAGACCCCTCGGGGCGCTCCTCGGCGTCGTAGAGTCCGGCGCCCATCACATGGTCGATGTGGCCGTGCGTGTACACCACGGTGTGGACGGGGGCGCGGCTCCACCCGCGGAGCTGCTCGCGCGCGTCGGCGGCGGTGAGGGGGCTCCCCACGTCGAAGAGGACGAGGCCCGCGTCGGTGCGGAGCGCCGTCACGTTGGCGAAGCTGGACACGAAGGCGAGGTCGTCGCGGTAGGCCTCCAGGCCGCAGAGGGTGGTGAAG
>Ga0073899_10003481_pt1 | contig 13935 bp, 11 predicted proteins | sample KloWWTmetaKNB5Ph_FD_88975 | JGI IMG/M metagenome (GOLD analysis project Ga0073899, IMG submission 88975) | Active sludge microbial communities from Klosterneuburg, Austria, studying microevolution and ecology of nitrifiers - Klosterneuburg... | ecosystem: Engineered > WWTP > Aerobic digester >... | reverse complement strand
CCGGTCGGCCACGCGCAAGGCGTGCTCGGGCTGGTGGGTCGACATCAGGACGGCGATTCCCCGGGCACTGAGCACGGCAATCTGTTCGAGCACCCGCAACTGGTTGCCGAAGTCGAGACTGGCGGTCGGTTCATCCAGGATCAGAACCTGCGCCTCCTGTGCCAGCGCACGCGCCAACAGCGCCAGCTGGCGCTCGCCGCCCGACACTTCCATGCACGACCGTCCGGCCAGGTGCGCGATGCCGAGGGTCTCCAGGGCCTGGTGGGCAATCTGGCGGTCGCGGGCGGAGGGCTGGGCAAAGCGCCCGATGTGCCCGACCCGCCCCATCAGCACCAGTTCTTCGACGACAAAGGCGAAAGGCAGCATCTGGGTCTGCGGCACGTAGGCAAGCAGGCGCGCCAGGTCCTTGCGCGACCATTCAGGCAGGGGCCTGCCGCCCACCCGCACCGTGCCCTGCAGCGCGGGCAGCAGGCCGAGCAGGGTGCGAAACAGGGTGGTCTTGCCACTGCCATTGGGGCCGAGCAGGCAGAACACTTCGCCGGCGCGGATCTGCAGCTCGATGCCGTCCCCGATCCGGCGCTGACGGTGGCCGATGGCCAGGGCAAGCGTCTCCAGCACGGGCTTGTCATCCTGCCCCGCCGCGCTAGCCAGAATCGCAGCGGAAAGCATGCCGGGTCGAGCGTTCATCATCTTTCTCCCGCGATGGAGGTGTCGTGCCGGGGCATCGTCATGATCTCATGCACCGGAATTCAGGCGGATCGCCCGCTTCTCGCCAGTAGCCACAGAAACACCGGTGCGCCGACGATGGCAGTGAGGATGCCAAGCGGAAGCTCGACAGGGGCAATCGAGCGCGCCAGCGTGTCGGCGGCGACCAGAAAGCCTGCACCGAGCAACCCGGTTGCCGGCAACAGGCGCGAGAACTCCGGGCCGACGAGCAGCCGTGCGGAGTGGGGAATGACCAGACCGATCCAGCCGACGATGCCGGCGATGGACACGGCGGCAGCCGTTACCAGCGTGGCAGAGGCAACCAGCACCAGGCGCAGGCGGGCCACGTTGATGCCCATGGCCTGCGCCTCGTCATCGGCCAGCGTCAGCAGGTTGACGCGCCAGCGCAACAGCCACGCCGGCGCCAGCCCACACAGCATCAGCGGCGCGGCAACGGCCAGATCACCCGGGGTGACGGCGCTGAGCCCGCCCAACAGCCAGAAGGTGATCGACGGCAGTTGCACGCTCGGGTCCGCGAGCACCTTGGCGAGCGAGATGCCGGCGGCAAACAGTGTGCCCACCGCCACGCCCGCCAGCACCAGCACCAGCACCGGGTCGTGATGCCTGACCCGGGCCGCCACCGCATACACGCAACCGACGGCCAGCAGGCCACCACCGAAGGCGCAGGCCTGCACCGCGGTCAGCGGCAGGCCAAGCAGGATGGCGATCGCGGCGCCCAGCCCGGCGCCGGCGGACACGCCCAGAATGTCGGGCGACACCAGCGGGTTGCGGAACATGCCCTGATAGGCTGCGCCGGCAACCGACAGCGCCATGCCGACCAGCAAGCCCGCCGCGATGCGCGGCAGGCGAAGGTTCCAGATCACTGTCCCGGCCTCGCCACCGGCTGCCGGCCCCGCCAACAGCGCCGCGATGGCGTCGGTGATGGCAAGCGGATAGGCTCCGAAGACGAGCGCAGCCAGCACCACCACCACCACCAGGCCGGACATCAACAGCACGGCCGCGAGGGCGTGGCGTCGTGACCCGGCGGCGGTCGACATCAGCCCGCTCCCAGGCTGGGTGCCAGTTGCTCGCGCGACGGTGCATGACCATAGAAGACGCGATGGAAATCCTGCGCCCGCTCGATCCAGCCCGTCGCCGGTTCAGCTTCGCGCAGGCGCTGGCCCAGCCAGCTCACCCCGATCAGACGATTGATGCCGGGCGGGCCATCGAGCCAGCCGAAGGGCAGGCTCGGCGCCAGCAACAGGCGGCCGTTGCGCACCGCGGCAATACCCTGCCACGATGCATCCTGCCGTGCCAAGGCAAAAAACTCGGCAGACTGGGTCACGATCGCATCCGGCGCCCAGACCAGCAGTTGTTCCAGGGAAACGCGCGCCAGCCCACCCTTGCCGCGGGCGACGTTCGTTGCGCAGGCCGCTTCGATGCACTCGCCGTTGACCGAACCGGGCAAGGGGGTTTCCAGGCCGTCGGCCGCACGCGCAAGGTAGACCCTGGGATTCTCAGGCCTCCGCGCCGGGTCGCAGGCCGGCAGCGCCACTTGCGCATGGCGGGCGAGCATGTCGCCACGCGCGGGCGCACCCAGCAGCTGGCCTGCATCCCTGAGCTGACGCGCGCTGTCTGCAAGCCGTCCGTCGATCAGCACATAGGGAATGCCGGTCTGCTGGTGCACACGTTCGGCGGCCGACAGGTAGTTCGCGTCGACTGTTCCGGAATCGATGATGAGGTCTGGCGCCAGCGCCACCAGGCGCTCAAGCGGCATGGTGCTGCCACGACCTGCCAGGCGCCCCAGCAGCGGCAGACTGCGATACGCGGGCGCGAGCATGGCAAGCGCCTCGGCAGACAAGGCCCACGGCCAACCGAGGAGTTTGTCGGGCGCCACCGCATGGACCAGCACGGCGGCCGGGGCGCCAGCGGCGAACACGCGCCGCACGGCATCCGGCTGCGGCAGGCGACCAAAGACATGCACCCCGGGCAGGCGCGCATCGGCCGCAGACACGGACAGCCAGGGCATGCAGGCTGCCAGGGCAAGGAATTCCCGACGTTTCATCGCTCCCACTCGATCGCTCTCACGACACCCGCTTGTGCCTGCAGTGCTCCGACGGACTTCTGCGACAGATCAGGTGTGCTCATGATCCGGCCTCAGAAGCGGTATTCGGCGTTGGCGAACCAGCTGCGCCCGGGGCTCGGAAACCCATCCGCCAGCGCGTAGTTCCTGTCTGCCAGATTGCTGACCCCGGCCTCAAGCGAGATGTCCTTGCGCAGCATGTAGGCGGCCTTCAGGTTGAGCGTGGTGAAACCCGACAGGCGAACGGTGTTGGAGGCCCAGCGGGCGCTGTCGTGCTCGGCAAAGGCCACGACTTCCCAGCCCGCTGCGGGGCGGATCAGGGCATGAGCGAGGAGCTTGTGGCGGGGTACGTCGGTGAGGCGTGTCGCTGAATCACTGCGGTTGTCGAGATCGATGAAAGTGTAGTTGCCACCGACTTCGAGCCATGTGCTCAGAGCCTGGCTGAGGCCGAGTTCGATACCGGACGCACGCACCTTGCCCACGTTCTGCATCTGCGAGCGGGTGCCCGAGACATTGGCGACGGACTGGATCTTGTCGGTGATGTCGCTGAAGAAGACCGCCAGTTCGGCTTTGCCACCCGCCCACGGGCTGCCTTGATAGCCCATCTCGTAGTTCATCGACTGCTCGGCACGCAGGGCCGGGCTCTCGATGTAAGTGCCCAGGCGCTGCGAGTACCGATCCTTGAGCGTCGGCAGGCGTGACTTGCGAGCGACCGTCAGGTACAGCCGGGCATCCGCGGACCAGTCATGAAACAGCCCGGCCTGCACGTCAGTGGCGCTTTGATTGTCTGGCAAACTGTAAGGGTTGCCGATGCTGAACACCCGATTCGGCCGCAGTTCGTGGCGGGCGGCACCCAGCGACAGCAACCATGCAGGGGCGAACTGAATGTTGTCTTCGACCGCGAAGGAGACCAGGGCATCCTCGAACTGGGTGCTGGTGCGCCCATTGGCGTCAAGCTCGGTGTGCTTGTCGGTCTTGTAGTGGCCAACCAGGCGCAGCGTATGCGCGTCGAAGCGGGCCGACTCGAGTTCGATGGCGGCGCCGTTGGAACGATCTTCGTAGATGCTGCGCCCGGTGCTGACACTGCCGCGTCCGCTCGTGCGCAGGCTGGTGTAACCGCCGTCGGTGTAGGAGTTCACCTCGTTGTCGAAGCGGTCGTGGTAGAGCCTGAACTTGAGCGTTTCCGCCCCTCCCAGCGCCGTCCGAGAGACGAAGTAGAGGCTCTCCTTGTCCCAGTAGGGCCATTTCCAGTAGCGCACAGCAGCCGGATCAGTTGACGGAGGCTGCCCCTTCTGGCCGTCCTGACGGTAGTAGCTGAGGGCGTATTCGTCACTCGCGTTGGGGGTCAGTGCGAGCTTCAGTGAGGCCTTGTTGTCCTTGCGGAAGGCATTGTCGCGCTTGCCCCCGCCCTCGGTCGCAGTCGGTGTGAAATCGGACGACAGTGGGAAACCATCGCTTTGCAGGTGAGACGCCCCTGCCTGCAGATACCACAAACCCTGGTTGGTGCCGGCATTGGCCGCCACCTTGCGTTCCTGCCCGGACGCGAAGCCGGCCGAGACCTCGCCCTCGAAGGCCTTGACCGGCCTGCGCGAGATCAGGTTGATCGCACCGCCCAGCGTGTTGGCACCATAGACCACCGAGCTGAACCCTTTGGCCACCTGGATCGCCGCCAGATCGGCGGTGGTGAAGCGGCCGAAATCAACGTATCCGTCGTAGGGCACATAGACCGGGATGCCGTCGATGAACAGCGGTACCTGACGCGCGTCAAAGCCACGCACCGCGATCATCTTTTCGTTGCGCGAGTTGGCGGACAGGCTGACACCGGACAGCAGGTTGAGTGCTTCGCCGATGTCGTCGCGATTGAAGCGACGAATCTCCTCACGCTCGATGACGGAACCCACCTGGACGTCGCCCATTTCGCCCGCCTGGGCATGGTCGCCAATCACGGTAACCGTACCCAGCGTGAACGCACCCGCCGCAACGCGCTCCTGAGCGAACGCGACCGGCGCAGCGATGACAGACGCCACCAACACCGCAACAAGACGGCGGCGACTGTTGCGGCCAGGCAGGCAAGGTTTCCGGTTGATCATGACTTCACTTCCTTCTTTTTCAATATCTTTATGTATATAGCGAAAGGCAAAAAAAACCCGTCTCGCCTCTCCTCATCCACCTGACCAAACATGGCAGAACCGGTCTGCAGATTCAGCTAAGCCCAATGCAACTCAGGCTACCGAACCCCACGACTCGATACCGTTTTGTTCAAGACACGGTAGAAACAGGCGGCATAATAATATAGAAAGGTATATCAATAAACCGAAGCGAAAAAATGCGCAGTGTCGTCACACGCCCTCCCAGTACCCTGGCCGGTTGTAGATCGCCTTCAGATAATCGATGAAATGCCGCACCTTGGCAGGCAGGTAACGCTGCTGCGGATACACCGCCTGGATGTCGTAGCTGGGCGCGGCAAAATCGTCCAGCACCGTTACCAGTTCGCCGCGCCGGAGTTCGGCCTGGATCTCCCAGGTTGAGCGCCAGCCCACACCCAGCCCCTGCTTGACCCAGCCGAACAGCAACTCGCCGTCGTTGCAGGCCAGATCGCCATCGACGCGCACGGCGAACAGCTTGCCGTCGCGTACGAAGCTCCAGCCGCGCTGCTGACCGCCGGCAAGATTGAAGGCCAGGCAGTTGTGGCGCGCAAGGTCTTCGGGTTGGCGCGGCACGCCATTGCACTCGAAATAGTCCGGCGTGCCGCACACCACCCGACGATTCGGGTAGAGGCGCACTGATACGTAGTTGGGATCAGTGACCTCGCCGATCCTGATCGACATGTCGTAGCCCTCACGCACCAGGTCGACCACACTGTCAGTGAAATTGAAGGACATCTTCAGCGCGGGGTGCAAGGCCCGAAAATCCGGCGCGTGCGGCGCGACGTGGCGCCTGCCGAAGGCCGCCGGCGCCGACACCACCAGGTGCCCGCGCACCACCTTGCGGCCGGCGCTGATGCCGCGCTCGATCTCGTCGAACTCGCTCAACAACTGGCGACACTGCTCCAGGAACTGCTCGCCGAGATCGGTCAGGGTCAGGCCGCGCGTGGAACGGTGCATCAACCTCACGCCGAGGCGTTTTTCCAGACCACCGAGGCGGCGCCCCATGATGACAGGCGTCACGCCCTCAACCAGGGCGGCGGCGGCAAAGGTCCCCTTCTCGGCGACCAGGGCAAAGCTGCGGATTTCGGTGTGGCGATCCATGGCATTCCATACCTGAAGTATCGACAGAAGTGATTTATACACCCATTCACACCCCGCTTTGAGCGGCCTATCCTGCACCCATCGGATTCATACGACATCCCCAGGAGGAGACAGCAGATGGCCCGCATGAGAGCAATCGATGCCGCAGCAGCGGTGATGCGCAAGGAAGGCGTGACGACGGTGTTCGGCGTGCCCGGCGCCGCGATCAACCCGCTTTACTCGGCAATGAAGAAAGACGGTGGTTTTCACCATGTGCTCGGCCGCCACGTTGAGGGTGCCTCGCACATGGCCGAGGGCTATACCCGGGCCAGGGCCGGCAACATCGGCGTGTGCATCGGCACCTCGGGCCCGGCCGGCACCGACATGATCACCGGCCTGTACTCGGCCTCGGCTGACTCCATCCCGATCCTGTGCATTACCGGCCAGGCGCCGCGTGCCCGGCTGTACAAGGAAGACTTCCAGGCCGTCGATATCGAGTCGATCGCCAAGCCGGTGACCAAGTGGGCGGTGACGGTGCGCGAACCGGCGCTGGTGCCGCGCGTGTTCCAGCAGGCTTTCCACATCATGCGCTCGGGCCGCCCCGGTCCGGTGCTGATCGATCTGCCCTTCGACGTGCAGATGGCCGAGATCGAGTTCGACCTCGACACCTACGAGCCGCTGCCCGCCTACAAGCCCGCGGCGACCCGAGCGCAGGCTGAAAAGGCGATGTCGATGCTCAACGCCGCCGAGCGTCCGCTGATCGTGGCGGGCGGTGGCGTGTTCAACGCCGACGCTGCCGACCGCCTGCAGGAATTCGCCGAGCTGACCGGCGTGCCGGTGATCCCGACCCTGATGGGCTGGGGCTGCATCCCCGACGACCATCCCTTGATGGCCGGCATGGTCGGCCTGCAGACTTCGCACCGCTACGGCAACGCGACGATGCTGGCGTCCGACTTCGTGTTCGGCATCGGCAACCGCTGGGCCAACCGCCACACCGGCTCGGTCGAGGTCTACACCGAGGGTCGCAAGTTCGTGCATATCGACATCGAACCGACCCAGATCGGCCGCGTGTTCTGCCCCGACTTTGGCATTGTGTCGGACGCTGGCGCAGCACTCGATCGCCTGCTGGAAGTGGCGCGCGAAATGAAGGCGGCCGGCCAGCTTGCCGACCGCAGCGCCTGGGTGGCGGAATGTCAGCAGCGCAAGCGCAGCCTGCAGCGCAAGACGCACTTCGACGAAGTGCCGATGAAGCCGCAACGGGTGTACCAGGAGATGAACCAGGCCTTCGGCAAGGACACCTGCTACGTCAGCACGATCGGCCTGTCGCAGATCGCCGCTGCACAATTCCTGCATGTCTACAAGCCGCGTCACTGGATCAACTGCGGTCAGGCGGGCCCGCTCGGATGGACGATTCCGGCCGCGCTGGGCGTCGTTGCCGCCGATCCGGCGCGCAAGGTCGTGGCCATCTCGGGCGACTATGACTTCCAGTTCATGATCGAGGAGCTGGCGGTGGGCGCACAGTTCAAGCTCCCCTACATCCACGTGCTGGTGAACAATGCCTATCTCGGCCTGATTCGCCAGTCGCAGCGCGGCTTCGACATGGACTTCTGCGTGCAGCTGGCGTTCGACAACATCAACGCCCCCGAGACCGAGGGCTATGGCGTCGATCACGTCGCCGTGGTCGAGGGCCTGGGCTGCAAGGCGATCCGTGTGCGCACGGCAGAGGAGATCCAGCCGGCCTTTGCCCAGGCAAAGAAGTGGATGGAAGAATTCCGCGTGCCGGTGGTGGTCGAGATCATTCTTGAGCGCGTCACCAACATCTCGATGGGCACCGAAATCAACGCCATCAACGAGTTCGAAGAGCTTGCCGAAAGGGGCGAGGACGCCCCCACCGCGATCTCGATGCTCGACTGAGCCCGCCTGCGGCGGAGCGGGTACGCGCACACTGCACTGCGTGACCCGCCCGCCGGCAACCGACAACCGGAGATGAGCCAATGCCCAAGTTCAACGCCAACCTGACCATGCTGTTCAACGAAGTGCCCTTCCTCGACCGCTTCCAGGCGGCCGCGGAAGCCGGCTTCAAGGGCGTGGAGTTCCTGTTTCCCTACGCCTTCGACAAGAACGAGATCGTCGAGCGGCTCGAAAAGCACGGCCTGGCGCAGGTGCTGCACAACCTGCCGGCAGGCAACTGGGAGGGCGGCGAGCGCGGCATCGCCTGCCATCCGGACCGCATCGGCGAGTTCCAGGACGGCGTCGGTCGCGCGATCGACTACGCCACCGCGCTCGGCTGCAAGCAGATCAACTGTCTCGCCGGCATTGCGCCGGCCGGGGTTGATGCCGACACCCTGCGCAAGACCCTGGTCGACAACCTGCGCTTCGCCGCCGGCAAGCTCGAGGACGCCGGCATCCGCCTGCTGGTCGAGCCGATCAACACTTTCGACATTCCGGGCTTTTACCTGAACGGCACCGCTCAGGCGATTGCGCTGATCGACGAAGTGGGTTCGGACAACCTGTTCCTGCAGCACGACATCTATCACATGCAGCGCATGGAAGGCGAACTGGCCAACACCATCGCCAAACATCTGTCACGCATCGCACACATGCAGATCGCCGACAACCCGGGTCGCAATGAACCGGGCAGCGGCGAGATCAACTACGCCTGGCTGTTCCGCTTCATCGACCAGCTCGGCTACGACGGCTGGATCGGCTGCGAGTACAAGCCGGCCGCAGGCACCCGCGAAGGGCTGGGCTGGATCAAGGCGCTGGCAGGCTGAACCCCGCCGCGCACGCACACCACTGAATTCAAGGAGACAAAAAAATGGCTAACATCGGATTCATCGGCCTCGGCATCATGGGCGCCCCCATGGCGGGCCACCTGTTGAAAGCGGGCCACAGCCTGTTCACCTTCACCCACGGCGACACCCCGACAGCCTTGGTTGAAGCCGGCGCCCAGCCCTGCGCCAACGGCGCCGAAGTGGCGCGCAAGGCCGACATCATCATCACCATGGTGCCGGACACGCCGCACGTCGAAGACGCGCTGTTCAACCCCGAGGGGGTTGCGGCCGGTCTGTCGAAGGGCAAGATCGTCGTCGACATGAGCTCGATCTCGCCGGTCGCCACCAAGGAGTTCGCCAAGCGCATCAACGCGCTCGGCTGCGAGTACCTCGACGCCCCGGTCTCGGGCGGTGAAGTCGGCGCCAAGGCCGCCAGCCTGACCATCATGATCGGCGGCAGCGAGGACAGCTTCGAGAAGGTCAAGCCGCTGTTCGAGCTGATGGGCAAGAACATCACCCTGGTCGGCGGCAACGGCGACGGCCAGATCACCAAAGTGGCCAACCAGATCATCGTCGCCCTGAACATCGAGGCCGTGGGCGAAGCCCTGCTGCTGGCGGCCAAGGCCGGTGCCGACCCGGCCAAGGTGCGTCAGGCACTGATGGGCGGCTTCGCCAACTCACGCATCCTCGAAGTCCACGGCGAGCGCATGGTCAAGCGCAGCTTCGACCCGGGCTTCCGCATCGAACTGCACCAGAAGGACCTGAACCTGGCCCTGACCACCGCTCGCCAGCTCGGCGTGTCGCTGCCCAACACCGCCGCCGCGCAAGAGCTGTTCAACAGCTGCGCCGCACATGGCGGCAGCAAGTGGGACCACTCGGCCATGGTGCGCGCGCTGGAAAAGATGGCCAACTTCGAGATCGGCCAGTAAGTCAGCGCTTCGCCTGCGGCGCCCGTGCGTGCCGCTTGTTTCAACGCCACCCAGGCCGACGCAGATCGGCCGGCACCGGGCGGGTCGTGCTCTCCCCTCGACCCGCCCACCTACACCGTCTGGAGACCACGATGCGCCACCTTGCGATCGATGTCGGTTCGTTTCACTTTGTCGCCCGCCTCGAAGAAGCTGCCGCGCCCAAGACCTGCGCCGCCTTCTTCGACCTGTTGCCCTTTTCCAACCAGGTCATCCACTCGCGCTGGAGCGGCGAGGCGGTGTGGGTGCCACTGGGCGAGTTCGATACCGGCCTGGGTTTCGAGAACCATACCAACCACCCCTCGCGCGGTGACATCCTGCTCTACCCCGGCGGTTTCTCCGAGACCGAGATCCTGTTCGCCTACGGTAGCAGCAGTTTCGCCAGCAAGATGGGGCAGCTCGCCGGCAACCACTTCCTGACCGTGGTCGAAGGCGCCGAACAGTTGATGGACATGGGGCGCACCGTGCTGTGGAAAGGCGCGCAGTGGATCCGTTTTACCGACCTTGGAGTGCGCTGAACATGAAACCCACCCAGACCCTGACGCTGATCGACGTCAAATGCATCGCCGCTGCGGCCGAAGCCGAGGCTATCGCCCACGGCTGGGCAGTGAGCATCGCGGTGTGCGACGCCGGAGGCCACGCCCTGTGGCTGCAGCGCATGGATGACGCGCCCCTGATGAGCGCCGCCGTTGCCCCGGAAAAGGCACGCACCAGCGTGCTCAGCGGCAAACCCAGCAAGGCTTTTGAAGACATGGTCAACAACGGTCGTATCGCCGCGCTGGCGATGCCTGTAGTGCCGCTCGAAGGCGGCGAACCCATCGTGGTCGATGGCAGGGTGATCGGTGCCGTCGGCGTGTCTGGCGTCAAGGCGGGCGAGGATGCACAGGTCGCCCGCGCCGGCGTGATCGCGCTGTTTGACAGCCTGCCGACCGCCCCCCTCGCTCCCCAGGAGAACGCAGCATGAAACGCGAACGCAGTGCCCGCATCCTCGCCACCCTTGGCCCCGCCAGCGCCAGTCGCGAACGCATCCGCGAGCTGGCCGACGCCGGCGCCGACGTTTTTCGTCTCAATTTCAGCCACGGCAGCCATGCCGACCATGCCGAACGCCTGCAGCAGATCCGCGAAGTCGAACAGGAAATCGGTCGCCCGATCGGAGTGCTGATGGATCTGCAGGGGCCGAAGCTGCGCGTCGGCCGCTTTGCCGAAGGCAAGGTGGTACTGGCGCCCGGCGCCCGCTTCCGTCTCGACCTCGACCCCGCGGCTGGCGACGTCACACGCGCCAACCTGCCGCATGCCGAGATTTTTGCCGCGCTCGAAGCCGGCACCGAGTTGCTGCTCGACGACGGCAAGCTGCGTCTGCGGGTCGATGCCTTCGGCCCCGACTTCGCCGACACAACGGTGCTGGTCGGTGGCGTGCTGTCGGACCGCAAGGGCGTCAATGTGCCCGGCGTGGTCCTGCCGATCTCGCCGCTCACGGCCAAGGATCTCGCCGATCTCGACTTCGGCCTCAAGCTCGGCGTGGACTGGGTGGCCCTGTCCTTCGTGCAGCGCGCCGAAGACATCCGCGAGGCTCGCGAAATCATCGGCGACCGCGCCTGGATCATGGCCAAGCTGGAAAAGCCCGCAGCCATCGATCAGCTCGAGCCCATCGTCGCGCTGGCCGACGGCGTGATGGTGGCCCGCGGCGACCTTGGTGTGGAGCTGCCTCCGCAGCAGGTGCCAGTACTCCAGCGTCGCATCGTGCGTGCAGCACGCGCTGCGGGCAAGCCGGTGGTGGTGGCGACACAAATGCTGGAATCCATGATCACTTCACCGGTGCCGACGCGCGCCGAAGCCTCCGACGTCGCCACTGCGATCTACGACGGCGCCGATGCGGTGATGCTGTCGGCCGAATCGGCCTCGGGCCAATATCCGGTGGAAGCGGTCGACATCATGCATCGCATCATCTGCGAAGTGGAACAGGACCCGGCCTGGCGTGCGGGCCTGGAAGCCAGCCACACCGCGGCCGCGGCGAACACGCCCGACGCCATCTGCTGCGCACTACGCCGCGTGGCAGGCCTGCTCGAGCCGGCCGCAACGGTGGCTTACACTACATCAGGCTTCAGTGCCCTGCGCGCCAGCCGCGAGCGCCCGGCCACACCCATCCTGGCCCTGACGCCGCAAATGACGACCGCACGCCGGCTGGCGCTGGTGTGGGGCGTGCATCCGGTGCCATTCGAAGAAGTGCACGACCTTGCCGGAATGGTCGAACACGCTGCCAGCGCAGCCCTGGCGGAGAACTTCGGTCAGGCGGGTGACGTGGTCGTGGTGATTGCCGGCCTGCCTTTTGGTCGCAGTGGCAGCACCAATCTGTTGCACGTCGCCCGCATTCCGGGCTGAGCCGGGTAAGGGTGCAGGGGCGGCCAGCTGCGGCTGGCCGCGTTGCGTTGCGTTCAAGCAGGCGGTACCGCAGGGCCGAACAAGCGGTCGGTAAGCTTGACGTACCAGGCGGCCGACTGCACCTGCAGAATGTAGGCGAGTGCGATCACCAGCGCCGCACCTGAGCTTGCCGATCCGAACGCGTTCATCGCCAGCGCGAGCGCGATCGACAGGTTGCGCATCACCGTGCCATACACCAGGGCGATTGCATCCCCGCGCGGCAGCAGGCTACGGGCCACCACCGTGCTCACCAGGTAGTTGATCGCGTACAGGCAGAGCAGCGGCACCAGGACCACGAAAAGCTCGCCCGGCTGCGCGACCAGGTCGCGCGCCTTGAGCGCAAGCGCCACGAAAACGATACCAAGCACGCCCAGCGTGGAGAACGGCGGGAAGCGCGGCCCCCACTCCTTCTGGTACTGCGCCTGGCCGTAGCGTGCGACCAGCCATTTCTGGGTGAAATGTCCTGCCACCATCGGCAGGAACACGATGATCACGATCTGCATGAACACCGCGACCATGTCCACCGGCACCTCGGCGCCCATCAGCCAGCGCACGTAGAGCGGCGTGGCGAGCGAACCGAGGATCAGCCCGAGCACGGTCATCTTCACCGCAGCCCCGAGGTTGCCCCTGGCAAAGCCGGTCCACGAGATCGTCATGCCGCTGGTGGGCAGCAGCGCGGCGAGCAGGAGACCGAGCGCGTAAGCGGGCTGGTCGGGGAAGAAGGTCTTGCCGAGCGCGTAGGCCACGAACGGGATGAGCGCAAAGTTGATCGCCTGCGCAAGCATCTGCGCCTTGAGGTCGCCGCCCTCGAGCACCTTGTTCAGCTTCAGGTTCACCATCATCGGGTAGACCATCAGGAAGGTGAGCGGCACGATCAGCGACTTCAGCCAGCCGACCGGCGCGATGAGGCCGAAACCAAAGCCGAACACCATCGCCACCGGGATGGCGAGAATCAGGTTCTTGTTGATCTTCATCAGCAGAGCAAGCATGGATTTCCCCTGTTGTCGTTAGACGCACGCGATTGGTGGCGGCGCAGCATGATATTGGCACAAGCAAGCAGGATGCCAGCGACGGCACGCTGCAACGCAAAGCGCCCGCCCGCGCCCAGTTCGGGATGACACCGCTCAAGCGCAGCACGCCTGCCAGATCTGGCGGTAAATTCGACAAAACCCTGTCAGACACGGCAGCATGCGGCAGCATGAGTACGCTGTGTTGCCAGCGCGCGACCGCCCTGTGTCGGCGACGCCGTAAACCGTTGAGGGCCCACGCGCGCGTGAGCCCTCAACAATTCAAACCGGGTGCTGTGGCTTACTTCTTGGCGGCAGCGAGGCCATTGAGGATTTCCTGCCTGGCGTCCTCGACCGTCCCCCAGCCCAGGATCTTGACCCATTTGCCCGGCTCGAGATCCTTGTAGTGCTCAAAGAAGTGCACCGTCTGCTTCATCAACAGCTCGGGCAGGTCATCGGTGGTCTGGACCTTGTCGTACAACGGTGTCAGCTTGGGCACTGGCACGGCCACGACCTTGGCATCCACACCGCCGTCGTCTTCCATCTTCAACACGCCGACCGGACGGCAGCGGATGACGACACCCGGCGCCAGCGGGAAGGGCGTAACCACCAGCACGTCCACCGGATCACCATCACCGGCGACGGTGTGCGGCACGTAGCCGTAGTTGATGGGGTAACGCATCGACGTGCCCATGAAGCGGTCGACGAAGACGGCGCCGCTGTCCTTATCCACTTCAAACTTGATCGGATCGCCCT
>Ga0073899_10003476_pt1 | contig 13947 bp, 16 predicted proteins | sample KloWWTmetaKNB5Ph_FD_88975 | JGI IMG/M metagenome (GOLD analysis project Ga0073899, IMG submission 88975) | Active sludge microbial communities from Klosterneuburg, Austria, studying microevolution and ecology of nitrifiers - Klosterneuburg... | ecosystem: Engineered > WWTP > Aerobic digester >... | reverse complement strand
TGCCGGCACCTCCCAACCAATGCCGGTCGTGTGCCGGTTGACCCGCACCAGCACCACTTCATCTTGTTCGCTCACGGCGACGATGAACACTGCCGGGTGCTGCATGGTGACGACGCCGTACTGCGCACGACGACCATCTGGCGCGGTAACGATGTCTTCATCGACTGCGATCCACGCATTGGCATAGACCTGCCGAGTGCTGGTGACTGGCCACATGGCCAGTGACCCTACGCGCCTAGTCGAGCCATCCTCTGCGAGCCGCCTGAGCCCCGGCCTCGAACCGACTGCCAGCTTCGAGTCGGGTCATGAGTTCGGCCATCATCCGACGTACTGTGCGAACGGAGAGGTCCAGCCTGCGAGCGGCGGACTCATCGGTGTGGCCGTCACCGAGCAGTTTCAGTAGTTCATGCTCTTGGCGAGTTGGTTCATCGCTCTCGGAGCGCCGCTGAAATTGTTCGAGTCGCTCGGCGTGCATCCACACCTCGTCGAATAGCGCCCCCAGGGCCGCGACGATGCCTGGAGTGCGAATTTCGAGAGCCCCTGCGGTGCGATCAGCCGGATCGATGGGGATCAACGCGACCTCGCGGTCCACCAACACCATCAAGATCGGCACCACTGGAACTGTGCGAGTCTCACCACCAATTTCAGCCATGTGCGTCGCATAAGCCACGGTGCTCGGGTCGTTACGGAAGCTTCCCTGATAAATCGACTTGATGATGACGCCTCGAGCCAATGCCTCTTCGTTAAGCGGCCGACTCGCATCCTGAGCGTCGGGGGTCTGTGCCACGCCGGGGGTGAACGTCAGGCATTCGCGCTTGGTTTGGATCTGCAGCTCCGCAAGTCGAAGCCGCACGGCCTCCAGACCCTCCAGGCGGACCAAGGACTCACGCTCTTGCGCCGCATCGTGCTCGGCGGCAAGGGCTGCCAGCGATTCTTTCGCACGGAGCAGTGCCAATTGTCGTTTGGCTAGGTCGGCCTCAGCAGTGGCGATGAATCTGGCGAACCCTAGTCGAGGCGGCATCACCTTCAACGCCCCCGTTGCGCCGTCGGGTGAGACCAAGTCAAAGTCGGCCAGGCGATCCAATGCCGCCTTCGTGGCTGATTCGTCAAGTCCTGCATCAACTGCCAACTCCGCCAGTGTCATACCGGGGTTTGCGAGCATGGCGGAGTAAACCGATTGCACTTCAGAGTCGAACTCCAGTGAGTCGTGCACGCTCCCCCCTCACGTAAAACCTGCCAGGCAGTCTCCGGCCAGCACCGATCTATCGACAGTTCCATCGCTGACCGCCAAGGTTATGCGTGCCAGAGGAAACACCCGAACCTCGGGGGGATACGTGGAGGTTGCAGATGTTTAGAAAGCTTGCGTCACTTGTTGGAGCGACTGTTGTTTCAGTCGGATTGTTGGCCGGGCCGGCCGAAGCAAAGATCGTGCGGATCGATCCTCCGGCTACGAACTCGATTTGTGTGATCGCACCCGGATCCACCGCTGAGAACGCCCAAATCTGTGGCGGTTTCCAGTGGTAAACGTTGCGTTCTGGGAGCGACGTACGACGACGCGTCGACCCTCCCTCGATTTCGAGTCCGGCGCGCAGCGATGACTCAACGAATGCTTTCGCTGGTCGCAGCGATCTCAGTCTCAGCCGGGCTGTTCGTCGGGCCAGCCGAAGCAGCAAGCCCCAACTCCGCACCCACGACAAAGTGCCAGGCTCACTCGGAACAGGGCGTCGAGCACCAGCGCAAATGTGATGGCGTCGGTGGCTACCACTGGTAGTTGCTGGCCAAAAGTTAGGTCGTCGTGATCCTTTACCCCATGCTCTTGGTGCCAACGAGTCCCGCAGTGGACTCAACCCTGGCCCAGGAAGTCATCACCGCTGTTCTCGGGACGCATCCGGGTGTTGAACACATCCGGGTGCGTGCGGTTGATGACACCTTGAAACTCACCGCGTTCTTGTCGGCACCTGACATCGTGAGCGCTTTGCCCTTGATCACCGGCATGCGCACCACGTTAAGCAACCAACTCACGGGTTGGCAGTTGGTCCCTGACACCAACTTTGTCTAGGAGAAGTTGAGTACTTCGACTCATTCGCAGTGGCTTGCGAACGTGTCACGCTGGAGCCATGAATATGGCTGCCCCTCGGCGAGCGACCAAGACCCAACACGATTGGCTCGCGCGTGAATTGACGTACTGGCAATCACAAGGACTCATTGAGCCCTCCGCTGCCACCACCATTAGAGACGGCTACGAAGTCTCGGCACGCTTTAGCCTGGTCAAACTTGCGCTCGCGCTAGGCGGCGCCTTCGCAGGCATTGGATTGATCTGGCTAGTCGCCGCCAACCTCGATGAGCTATCCCCCTTGATGCGGATAGCAATCGTCGTTGCCTTCTGGCTGGCCAGCTTGGCGGCGATCTGGTGGTTCGACAAGCGAGGGCAATCCACCCTGGGGCAGGTGGCACAAGGGATTGCAGCGTTGGCATTCGGGGCCGTCGTCATGCAAACGGCCCAAAGCCTGCAAGTGCCTGCTTACGAACCGAAACTTCTCGGCATCTGGGCGATTGGGGCGCTGATGTTGGCGTACGCCGTGCGCGGCCTAGCTCCACTCATTGTCGGGATCGGCACCGGGATCGGCTGGCTTGAGTGGTACCTCGGGCAACACGCTCACAGCGTGCTCCCAGTGGTGATCGGCATTCTTGCTGCTGGAGTCATCTGCGCAACTGTCGCCACTCTCCACGGTCGATGGGGAACTCGAAACTTCGCAATCCCGTGGCGAATCGCGGGCGCGGCGTTGAGCTTGGTGGGACTGTTCGTTGCCGCCGTACCAAACACGAACATTGACCAGGCACTGTGGACAACGCCAGCGATCGTTGTGGCCGTGCTCGCAGGCATCCTGGCCATCGCTGGATATGTACTTTCCGCAGAGCGTGGTCTCAAACGCTTCGAGTCCACGGCGGCGGGTCTCGTCATGGCGCTAGGTGCGGTGTTGGTGAGCTGGCGAGTCGCCGGCGGCGAACACCTGAGCCTCAACGACTGGGCTCACTCTGGACTAGCAGTCGTCGGCTTCGTTGCCGCCGCCGCGTGGTTCGCCAGCGTTGCCATCATGCGTGAAAGCAACCTGATCATGGTCGTCTCTGTGGTGGGCCTCGTGACTTTCGTGACCTTCCAAAGCTTTGCGGTCTTCGCCCGATTAATCCAAGGCGGCTGGCTGTTTGTGGTGCTCGGAGCGATCTTCGTCGCCACCGGATTCTTAGCTGACCGCGGTCGGCGTGAACTAGCCGAATCACTTCAAGGAGAGCAGTCATGATCCGCCGACTCATCGCCGTCGCCCTCGTGTCTATCGGACTAGTCATCGCTGGGGTCTTTGGACAACTCAGCGCCGCAGCCACCGGCACTGTCATCACCATGAAGGTCGCGCCTGTGGACCCCATCGACCCGTTGCGAGGGGCGTACGTCGCGCTGAGTTATCCCAGCATCACGAAGTTCGCCAAAGAAGCAGACGCCAACGAGCCCGTCTATGTGAGTGTTGAAAAATCAGGAGACACCTGGGAGGCCACGTCTGCGAGTCGCACCCGACCTGCATCTGGCACTTACTTGGCCTGCCAGCGCAAGTTCTCTGCGATCGAGTGCGGGGCATCGAGTTACTTCTTGCCTCAAACCAAGGCGGCGGAGTTCAACTGGAAGCAATCCCGGGTTGCGACCCTCAAAGTCGACAGCCGTGGGCGCGTGTTTCTGGTGGGTGTGAACTAGGGGAAAAGTCACAAGTAAACCTGTGACTTTGGCGCCTTGCGGGGAGGATCTCCCCCGCAAAGCGCATAACTTCCCGGTGAAGCGATCAGGCCCCTCCGGCCACCGCAGGGATGATGCTCACGTGGGCCCCATCGCCGGTTGGGGTGCGAAGTCCCTTGAGGAAACGGACGTCTTCGTTGCCGACGTACACATTCACGAACCTTCTTAGTTCGCCAGTGTCATCGAGGATGCGCGAGCGGACTCCGGGGTAGTTGGCTTCGAGGTCATCGATCGTTTCAGCAAGGGTCGTGCCACGGGCCGCGACCTCACTGACTCCGCCTGTGTAGGTGCGCAAAATGGTTGGCACCCGCACTGTCACCGTCATACGACGCCAGACTCGGCGAAGGCGTCGTACGACGGACGAATCGTGGCCGCGACCCCCACGTGATCTGAGATTGCCTCGATGGTCTTCAGGCCCATGCCGGTGTTGATCACGACAGTTTCCAGTGCGGGGTCGAGTTGGCCGGTCTCGACCAACTTCTTCAAGACAGCGATGCTCGTGCCCCCGGCGGTCTCGGTGAAGATGCCTTCAGTGCGGGCAAGAAGCAAGACACCCTGGCGTACCTCGTCGTCGGTGACGTCTTCGATGGCTCCACCGGTACGACGACAAATGTCGAGCACGTAGATCCCATCGGCCGGGTTGCCGATAGCCAACGACTTCGCGATGGTGTCGGGCTTAACTGGCCTGATCGCGTCGTGACCGGCCTTGAAGGCAGTCGACACAGGCGAGCAGCCGGTGGCTTGGGCGCCAAAGATCCGGTAGGGCTTGTCTTCAACGAGTCCGAGTTTGATGAGTTCTTGGAAGGCCTTGTCGACCTTGGTCAACTGCGACCCCGAAGCCACCGGAATGACGACCTGGTCGGGAAGGCGCCAACCCAGTTGCTCTGCGATTTCGTAACCGAGGGTCTTGCTGCCCTCGGCATAGAAGGGTCGGACGTTGACATTGACGAACGCCCAGCCGTCTTCTTCTCCAGCGATTTCCGAAGCCAATTTGTTGACGTCGTCGTAGTTGCCTTCAACGGCGACCAAGGAGTCGGTGTAGACCGCTGAGTTGACCTGCTTGCCTTGCTCAAGATTGCTCGGGATGAAGACGACGGTCTTGATCCCAGCGCGGGCACCAGCCGCAGCGACGGCGTTGGCCAGGTTGCCTGTGCTGGGACAAGCGAACACCTTGGAGTGGAACTCCCGCGCCGCGCTCAACGCACAGGCCACGACACGGTCCTTAAAGGAGTGAGTCGGGTTGGTGCTGTCGTCCTTGACCCACAGGTTGTCGATGCCCAGGGTCTGGCCGAGGTTCTTGGCCTTCAAGAGTCGGGTGAAGCCCGGCTCGAGGTTGGGGCTTTCTTCGATGTCGGCCGGCACTGGCAGGAGTTCTTTGTAGCGCCAGATGTTGCGCGGACCCCGCTCGATACTTTCGCGCGTCACCGCAGGGAAGTTGTAAGAAATCTCAAGCGGTCCAAAACACTCGGGACACGCGTAATAGGGACCAAGGTCTTGCACATGCCCGCACTCTCGACACGATAAGCCGGTTGCGTTGCCGAATGCGCCCTCACGAAGCACGATCGAAGACACGAGAATCCTCCTTCTCATCTTCCTCGCGGCGACCATCGCCATGAGACGGAATTGGCACCTTCCCGCGAGTGGATTGATCGCGGTGGTTGCCGGGGCTTCAGCGGGCCGTATCCCTCTGCCCCTCTTAATGAGTTGGCGAAAGAGTACGGGACCTGTCTCACGATGTGCACACTGCGTCCGACATTCGGGATGAGAGCGGCACTTTGAGCGTGCGCTTTACCCGGATGTTTGGCGCTTTGCGGGGAGGATCTCCTGGGCAAAGCGACAAAGTCACAGGTTTACTTGTGACTTTTCACCCGCTCCCAGGGCCTAGGAGAAGCTGCTGATCACAATCACAGTGAGGCGATCGGATCGCATCGGATCGACCGCGGGCAGAACGCGCGAAATCCCCAGATCCTTCGCAAGGAGCTTGGCGGCTCGGGCAAGCGAACGCGGGTAGTAGACGGTGCTATCCGGTATGGCGCCGTTCCAGTTATCGACGAACACCACGCGCCATCCAGCGGCCCGGGCGCGGTCGGCAGCGCGGGCGGCAAGCCCGGTGACGGAAGAATTGTTGAAGACCGAGACAGAGACCTCAGAGCGGCGAATGGGTTTCGGCTTGGGTTTCGGGCTCGGGGTGGGGGTTGGCGTCGGCGTAGGAGTCGCAGACGGTGTCGGGGTTGGGGTGGGCGTCGGGGTCAGAGTCGGCGTGGGTTTCGCGACCGTGACTTCGGGGCGCCAGAACGCGTATTTGCCGTCATAGCTAAGAACGAGCCCGACTGCGGCTGCTGCCACGAGTACGACGGCGAGGACATACACCCAAGACGATCTCGCGCGATCCTCTACGTCTCGGTGTCGAGCGCGGCGGGACACGTGCTAGACGTCAAAGCCGAGTCGACGCGCAGAACGAGCACGCTGACGAGTTGCCCGAAGCCGACGAAGACGGCGGACCAATAACGGGTCGGCTGCCAACGCGTCAGCCTGGTCGATCAACACGTTCAAGACCTGGTAGTAGCGGGCAGCAGACATCTCGAAGCGATCGCGGATTGCCTGCTCTTTGGCACCGGCGTACTTCCACCACTGCCGCTCGAAGTCGAGGATCGCCAAATCGCGCTCAGTGAGCTCACTGTCACCCGTGGTGGGTTGAAGTGCGTACTCGGCGGACATGCAATGGGCTCCTTCGACGGCGTCGACGTTGCGGTGAGTCTAGAGCAGGAATCACATCGATGTCATTTGGCCCCCGGCGAGTCGTATCGCCCCGTGACTAACCTGGGGGCATATGGATCTGATCCCCACTCCTGCACAACTCGCGTCGGCTGCAGCCAACGTGGCATTCGCCGCGCTCAATGGGGGCAGCGCCGACCTGCGTCCGATGCCTCGCAGCCTGATTTCCCGGACCACGATGGGTGAGTTGTACTCCTACGACTCCACCGCCGTCGGCAACCCCGTCTTGCTGGTCGCACCGAACCGCAGCATGGCCAGGGCCTTCGATTTGCGCCGCGGATGCTCACTTGTCGAGCACCTGGTCCAAAGCAGACCCACCTACATCGTGGAGTACGACGGCGCCACTGACCTGCGAGAGTGCGTCGAGCACGTCATCCCCGACTCAGTGCGCGACGTGTCAGCCGACGCCGGTCAACGCCCTGTTCACATTGTCGGTTGGTCCGTGGGTGGCGTCCTCGCCGCACTTAGCGCCGCAGCCCAAAAACTGCCCATCGCTTCGCTCTCCTTGGTGTCCACACCGATCGACATCTCAGGGGTTCCCGCACTGGCTCCCGCACGACCACTGCTCGACCTGAGCGCTGTGCCCACACCGGTGAGCGCGGCTTATCGGCTTCTCGGTGGAGGCCCGATCCCGTTCGTGGGCGAACTTGTCACTAACCAAGCGGTCCAAGGACTGGTTGCCACTCCATTGGCCAAGTTGCGGCGCCTTGATGACCGCGAGTTCTTGGCCCAAGTTGAAGCGGTCGATCGGTTGGCCGGCGAGGCGTCGCCGTACTCCGGCAGAGAGTTCGGTCGCCTCTTTCATCAAGTGCTGGCTGGAGTCGACCTGCCCAGTGGTGCGATCCGTTTGGGCCGTCGACGGGTGCGGTTGAGTGCGATCGAGGTCCCGGTGCTGATCGCGGCCGGCAACCTCGACACGATTGCGCCGTTGGCAACGATCAAGCCGTGGGCGAAGCTGCTCTCAGGCAGCCCAGAGGTGCAGTTCGAGATCGTTCCGGGAGGACATCTCGGAGCACTGACCGGGCGGGCTGCCCGCGAAGACACCTGGCCATCACTGGTGGAATGGTTCGACACCAACGGCTAGTGGTCGCCGTACCGAGGCCATTCGCGCACCATGCGCCCCAACTCCCCATGCGAAACTGACGCTTCCCATGTGAAGTTTCGCGTGGGAAGCGTCAGTTTCACCGGGTACCCGGTGAAACTTGCACCATGAGCGACATCACTGCGCGCCTAACCGCAATGCAATCCCTCGACGTCCCAGTGGTGGGGGGACGCACGTTGGCGTATGTGTACGACGCCGGCATCCCTGAAGCTGAAGCAGTCGGCAAGGCGGCAGTTGCGGCGTATGCGGGGAGCAACGGACTCGATCCCACTGCTTTCCCGAGTTTGTTGCAGATGGAAAACGAGGTCGTTGGGTTTGCCCTCGACATGATCGAAGCGCCCAACTCTGCGGTTGGCACGGTCACCAGTGGCGGCACCGAGTCGGTGTTGTTGGCAGTGTTGGGTGCTCGACAAGCCCACCCTTCGACCAAGCCCAACATCGTGGTGCCGAGCACGGCGCACGCAGCTTTCCACAAGGCCGGTGAGTATTTCGGTGTTGAGGTGCGGGTGGCGCCCACGGGGGCCGATCACCGCGCCGATCCCGCCGAGATGAGCAAGCTTGTCGATGGCGACACGGTGTTGATCGTGGCTAGTGCGCCGTCGTACGCCCACGGCGTGGTTGACCCGGTGCAGGAGATCGCGGAACTGGCGATCAAGCACCAAACGCGCATGCACGTTGATGCCTGCATCGGCGGCTTCGTGCTGCCCTTTGCCGCCAAGATCGGGCGTCGCGTGACGCCATGGACCTTCGACGTGCCGGGCGTAAGCAGCATCAGCCTCGACCTGCACAAATACGCCTACGCACCCAAAGGCACCTCCCTGCTCTTGCATCGAGATGCTCAGTTGCGTCGCCCGCAGTACTTCGCCACCGCGCACTGGCCTGGATACACCCTGGTCAACCCCACCTTGCAGTCCACGAAGTCGGGCGGGCCTCTGGCTGGCGCGTGGGCTGTGCTCAACACGATCGGCCCTGCGGGCTACGAGAAACTCACTGCCCACACGTTCGACGGTGTAGACCAAATCCTCGAGATGATCGCCAAACATCCAGATTTGCGACTGGTGGGGCAGCCAGACAGCACCCTGATCTGTTTCGAGACCGAAAGCAGTTGCGACGTGTTCACGATCGCGGATCTGATGCACACCCGGTCATGGTGGGTGCAACCTCAACTGTCGTACGACGGCCACCCAGCCAATCTCCATCTGACATTGTCAGCAGCCACCGATGTCGCGTCGTTCATCAAAGACCTCGAAGCCGCCGTCGCTGATGCGGTGACCCAAGGGCCCATCGGCCTCGATGCCGACGTACTCGCCTTTGTGCAGGCACTTGATCCGACTGCGTTGAGCGACGCCGACTTTGATGGATTGCTGGCTGCTGCTGGCATGGTCGGTGGCGATGGGATTGGACTTCCTGAGGAGATGGCACCCATCAATGCCCTGCTCGATGCTGCCAGCCCTGCCATGCGCGAGTCGTTGCTGACCGTCTATATGGACCGCTTGCTTCGACCCACCCGAGTAGGGTCAGCGCCGTGAAACCACTCAGCGTGATCGCCATCGGTCTGATCATCGTCTTGGTCGACGTCCCGGTTCGCGGGTTCGACGTCGTGACCGACATCATCGGATGGCTGGCCTGCTTCTGGGGCCTGCTCACGATGTCTCGACTAGGCAACTGGTTCGGGATCGGCTTGGCAGGCGCAGCCTTGGGAGCGGGGGTCTCGATGTTCTCCAGCACCGCCCAAAACGGCACCTTGGCCGTGCTAGATGTGATTGCCACATTCTTAGTGATGTTCGGCGCGTGCTCCGGCCTGATGCAGATCTCGCGCGAGACCGACCCCGGCACCGCATCGATGTCTAACGCGGTGCGCTGGACCTTGGTTGCCCTGTTGGTGCTCACCCCCTTGTCAATGAAGTTCTTGCCCCAGTGGGCTCTGGTCACCTTGGGTTACCTCGGCATCGCTGTGGCGGTGTGGACCTTGCTGTTGCTGTTCACTCGCGCGGGTCGGTCGTACGCCGTACCTCAACGAGCACGTGAGTGACACTCTCGGCCCGCTAGTCGAGCAGGGTCTCATCGCCCACGATTGGGCAGAGGCGCTCGCTCCAGTGGAGGCACAAATAGCTGCCATGGGCCAGTTCCTCCGAGCCGAGATGGCGGCTGGTCGCGGCTACCTGCCGGCTGGCCATCACATCTTGCGCGCGTTCGCTCAACCCATGGCGAATGTGCGGGTGCTAATCGTTGGACAAGACCCCTATCCCACTCCTGGGCATCCGGTTGGGCTGAGCTTCTCGGTCGCCCCCCAGGTGCGTCCGTTGCCTAAATCATTGGTCAACATCTTCACCGAGTTGGTCGCCGACCTGCAGTGCACCCAACCGACCAGCGGCGATCTCAGCCCCTGGAGCGAACAAGGAGTGTTGCTGCTCAATCGAGTGCTCACGGTCTCTCCTGGGCAGGCCGGCTCGCATCGCGGTCGCGGTTGGGAAGCTGTGACGCAGTGTGCGATTGAGGCCGTCGTACGCCGCGGAGGACCGCTGGCCGCCATCTTGTGGGGCAAGGACGCAGCGACGCTCAAGCCCATGCTGGGCCACGTGCCCTGGGTGGAGTCTGCGCACCCCTCGCCTTTGTCAGCCCACCGCGGATTCTTTGGATCTAGACCCTTCTCACGGGTCAACACGATGCTGGAGTCATTGGGTGGATCTCCCATCGAATGGGCCTTGCCCTGATCGGGTATATTGGTGATATGTCACGCACACCTGCGCTCTACATCGGCCACGGCGCTCCTCCCCTGCTTGATGACCCGATCTGGTCTCAACAATTGCGCGATCTCGCCGCCTCGATGGCCAAGCCCACGTCAATCTTGATCGTGAGCGCCCACTGGGAGGCAGCCCCCATCTCCCTTTCGGCCAGCGGGCCTGGAGTCGGACTGGTGTACGACTTCGGAGGGTTCGCGCAGCGGTACTACGAAATGACGTACTCAACTCCTGCGGCGACCGAACTCGCCACTCGCGTGAGCGCCATGCTCAGTGACCAGACGGTGCACCAACACCCCAGCCGCGGCCTTGACCACGGTGCATGGGTGCCGCTGAAGATCATGTACCCAGACGCAGACATTCCGGTGCTCCAAATGTCGCTGCCGACCCATGACCCAGGCACCTTGATGCAGTTGGGACGTCGACTAGCGGCCTTGCGAGACGAGGGCGTGCTCATCATCGGTTCGGGCTTCTTGACTCACGGATTGCCCTACCTCAAAGAGTGGCGCATCGACGCCGCTGCACCCGGATGGTCCAAAGACTTTGACCAGTGGGCCAGTGAGGCACTCGCCAAGGGCGACATCGACACCTTGGCGGCATACCGCGACCTCGCCCCGGGCATGCCCTATGCCCACCCCACCGTTGAGCACTTCACGCCACTGTTCGTCACGTTGGGCGCAGCGCATGACCCTGCTGCCCCTGCCGAGCAACTCTTTGAAGGCTTCTGGATGGGCCTGTCAAAGCGAAGTTTGATGGTGGCTTAGCGGATCCCAAACTTGCGCATCATCCGCAAGCCCTTGACGGTCTGGACGGCGTAGTCCGCGTAGGACTGACCCTCCTTGGGACCCATCACCTGCTTCTTGAGCACTGCGACGTTTTGTACGTCGGTGTACTTCAACAAGCCGTTGTCGCCATGACGCGCACCCACACCGGACTGCTTGACCCCACCTGACGGCGTGCCCTTGGAGGCGTAAGCCGTGCCGATGGTGTCGTTGATGTTCACGTTGCCCGACTCAATGCGCAACGCAACCTGCTCGGCGGCCTGCAAGTCTGTGCCCCAGACCGAAGCGTTCAAGCCGTAGTCGGTGTCGTTGGCCAAAGCCACAACCTGGTCGATCGAGGCGTAGCGGTGCAGCGCCACGACCGGGCCGAAGGTTTCACAACTCCCAGCCAGCATGTCGGGTGTCACACCTTCCAAAACTGTGGGCTCAAAGAAGGCCGGGCCGATGTCAGGTCGAGCCTTTCCACCCACCAACACGGTCGCACCCTTCGCCACCGCGTCATCGACGTGTGAGGCCACGCGCTGCAAGTGCTCAGGTGAGATCAGCGACCCAACATCGGGGGTGAAGTCGTAGCGAGCGGCGATATCGAGGTTCTTGGTCGCCTCGACGAACTTGGACTTGAAGGCGTCGTACATCGAGTCGTGCACGTAAAGCCGTTCGATGTGCATGCAGATCTGGCCGGTGTTGCCGTAACAGCCAAACAGCGCACCCTTAACAGTCTCTTCGAGGTTGGCATCTGGGAGCACGATCATCGGGTTCTTGCCGCCCAGTTCGAGACAGCAGCCGATCAGATTGCGTCCGGCGCGTTCGCCCACCACACGACCCGTTGCCGTAGAACCGGTGAACATGACGTAGTTGGCGTTATCGATCAACGTGGGCCGATGTCGGGCCCTTCACCGCACACGACTTGAACCAACCCGTCAGGCAACCCGGCCTTGTGCAGCAACCTGATGCCATACAGCGGGCTGAGCGCTGTCTTGTTGTCAGGCTTGAGTACGACGCCATTTCCAGCCATCAAGGCCGGGATCATGTCGGAAATCCCAGTGGCAAAGGGGAAGTTCCACGGCGCGATGATGCCGATGACGCCCTTGGGGACCCGCACCTCGGTGGAGGTGGACAAGATCGGCACCGGACCACCGCGCTTGGTGGGTGCAAGAAGTTTGGGACCGTGCTTGATGTAGTGCGAGACGACGTACGGCACATCGCAGGTCTCTTCAAAGGCCATCTGCCGGGCCTTGCCAGACTCGGCCTGAATCAAGTCAGTGGTGGTCTCAACATTGGTCATCAGCAAGTCATGGAACTTGGCAAAGATCGCCATCCGGTCCTTCACCGATGTTTTGGCCCACTCTCGTTGGGCCTTGCGCGCCGTGGCAAAGGCACCTTCGATGTCAGCCGGAGTTGACTGCGGCAACTCCACAATCAGATCGCCGGTGTAGACCTCGGTGAGTGGATAGGGCTTCTTCGCAGTGCCAGCGACCTGCTTGACTAGTTTGCCCAGCAGTCGAGGAGTGATCGATTCGGGGATCATCAGGCCCCCAAGATCAAGTCGGCAGCTTTTTCGCCGATCATGATCGACGGCGCATTCGTGTTGCCCGAAATGATCGAGGGCATGATCGAGGCGTCGGCGACACGAAGCCCCTCGATGCCGCGCACGCGAAGGTCTGGAGAGACCACGGCGCGCTCGTCGACACCCATCCGACACGAGCCAACCGGGTGGTAAACGGTGGTGACCCGACGACGAATTTCGTGGGCCATGTCTTCGCCGGTGTAGTTCGGACCAGGCTCCAACTCACCGCGTACATGACCGGCGATGCTGGAGTCGTTCATGATCGCGCGGATCATCTCGACGCCCTCAATCAAGACCTTGAGGTCATCAGGCTCGGTGAGGTAGCCCGGGTCGAGCACCGGACCAGTCAACGGGTCAGCACTCGCCAAGCGCACGGTGCCGCGCGAACGCGGTTGGAGGAGAGTTGAGAAGGCCGACCACGCCGGACGCGGGTCAACCTTCATGCGCTTGGGTTCATCCTGGAACGGCGGGTAGGACCACGGAAGACCCAACAGTTGCATGTCGGGAATATCGCCGTCGGCAAGCGAGGTCTTCAAGAAAGCGCCGGACTCAAACACCGAGTGCGCCATGAAGGTGCGGCCCGGCTTGAGCTTGTCCATCAAGATGCCCTTACCGAAGTAGAAGGCGTTGGACTTGTGGGGAGAGTTGTTGACGTGGAACGTCAACGGCATGAACAAGTGGTCGTGCATGTTGTCGCCCACCGGCAAGTCGGCCACCACGTCAATGCCGTGCTCGGCAAGGTGAGCCGAGTGCCCGATGCCCGAAAGCATCAACAGGTGGGGCGATGAGAATGCCCCCGCCGAAACGATGACCTCTTTGCCCGCGTGGACGACCCGAGTCCCTGAGGCATCCTTCACCTCAACGCCAGTGGCCCGACCGTCTTTGACGATCACCTTGTTGACGTGCACACCTTGTTGCACCTCGAGGTTGGAGCGAGGAGTGGAGAGGTAGGCGTAAGAGCTGGAGTAGCGCCGACTGCGGAACGTGTTTTCTTGGATGATGTGCATGCCGTGCTGGTCGGCACCGTTGTAGTCCTCACACATCGGAACGCCCAGGGCGCGAGTGCCCGCATCGGCGAACATCTGTGCCGCATCGGTGATGTCGTGATTTTCGATGACCTTGACGGGACCGCCGGCACCACGAATGTCAGAGGCGCCACCTTCCCAGTCTTCAAGCTTCTTGAAGTAGGGAAGTACGTC
>Ga0073899_10003474_pt1 | contig 13950 bp, 11 predicted proteins | sample KloWWTmetaKNB5Ph_FD_88975 | JGI IMG/M metagenome (GOLD analysis project Ga0073899, IMG submission 88975) | Active sludge microbial communities from Klosterneuburg, Austria, studying microevolution and ecology of nitrifiers - Klosterneuburg... | ecosystem: Engineered > WWTP > Aerobic digester >... | reverse complement strand
TCCTCGGTGCGGGGTGCCGTGCTGATCCCAGCAACCTACGCGCCGGCGATCCTGCTGAGTAGGGGCTACCCCGCTCGGCCCGGCCGCCCCCGCTCCCGCGTCACGCCGGCGTAACGCTCGGGGGCCCACCCCCCCGCGCCGCCGTCCGGCCCTGGACCCCGACGCCGGTACGAACTGGACCTGTGCGTCAGGATCTGACCCGTGTACTGGTCAGATGCTGACGTACAGGTCCAGTTGGCACGTGCATTTGGCAGGTCCGGTTGGCGGGTCGGTCGGGGAACGGGCCGGGGGCGGACGGGAGGGCCGTCCTGTCAGCGCGGAGGGATCACGCCTCGACGGGCCATCAGCACCGGGTCGCGACCGGCGACCGACCAACGCTCGTTGCCGGCGGCCTCGAGCGTGACCGAGCGGCCACGAAGCGCCAGCGAGCCGGTCACGGGACGGGCCGACATGCCGAACACCTCGGCCACCTCTCCGTCGCGCAGGACCACGCGCAGCCCGGCCGGGAAGGCGGCGAGCTCGGCACCGTCGGCCAGCAGCACGCACCCTTCGTGCGACACGTGCAGGTCGTAGCGCACCCCGGCGACAGTCCGGCCGTACGACGTGCGGGTGGCGACGACGTCGTGCTGCACCATGGGCGCGACCAGACCGGTCACCCAGACGTCGCCGTCGCGCCGGGGAAGGACGCCGCAGACGCGCTCGACGAAGTCGAGGAGGGTGAGCACCGCGGGCGAGTAGCCGGACGTGAAGCCCTGCTCCCCCGTCCAGGGATGCCACGTCTGGGCGAACCTCGGGTCCCTGCTCAGCGCGGCCAGGGTCGGCCACAGGGCCCAGCCGAGTTCGACGAACCGCCCGTGCGCCTCGAAAGCGGCAGGGGCTCGGAGCACCGCCAGCGCGTTCGTGGGTCCCGCCCAGGAGTTGTGCTCGATCCGCGGGTCGAACCTCGGGTCGTCGAGGGCGACGCAGGTGAACGGGAACTGGGCGAAGAACTTGCGGGTGTCGAGGAGGTAGCGCCGGGCCGCCGCGTCGAAGGCGGCGTCGTCGCCCACGCCGCACGCGAGGACTCGCAGGAGCACGTCGGATTGCACCGCCACGTACTCACCCGTGGCGTCGCGGTCGTAGAACGTGCCGTCGCCCTCGTGCCAGCACTGGTCGACCAGCGCAGCCCGCGAGGCGGCCGCCTTGTCGAGCCAGGGTGCGGGGTCGGCGCCCAGGGACTGCGCCATCGCCGCCAGCTCCTGCCGTTGGCAGGCCACGTTCGCGGTCAGGTCCGGAGCGACGAAGGGGAGCCGCGGGTTGGCAGAGTCGAACCGCGCGGGGTCCTCGAGGTAGGGGACGTCGGGCACGTGCCAGAAGCGGGGGGAGCGGTCGTGGCCGGTGTCGTAGGTGGCGAACGCCTCGACACCTCCCGTACCGCGCGTGTCGCGGTGTCGCGCCAGCCAAGCGTCGTGCCTTGCCAGGACGGGGTAGGACTCGGCCAGGAGCGTCCGGTCGCGGGTCAACGCCGCGACGGTCGCGATCGACCGGGCGAAGGGGGTCACCATCTGGATCTGCCGATAGGCGGGCACGGTGGCACCGTCCGGACCGGCGGTCACCTTGTAGGGCAGGAGCCCGTCCGAGCGGGGGTGCCCGATGACACGCCGGACCGTCTCGGCCGCCACGGCCGGCAGGAAGCGTGCCAGCGTCTCGGCCCCGATCGACGCCGTGCTCTCGACCCAGCACCCGGGGTAGGCGCCCGCCTCGTGGAGGATCGCGGGTTGGCGACCGTGCTGCACCACGGCGTCGACGAGCTGCGCGACGCCCGCCTCGTACGCGTGCTGGAGGGACCCGTCGGACTCGAACGACACGTCGTGACGGCCCCAGTCGGCCACGAGTGCGCCGCCGTCGGGACGTGAGTGGACGGCCGACCGGACCACCTTCGACGCCATCGAGTTCCCTCCCCCGATTTGTATCTGTCTCGAACAATACTTGCTAGAGTCGCTGCCCTCTGTCACCGACGTTGGAGGTCCACATGTCCCCCGCACCGCTGTCGCGCAGGTCGCTCGCGCTCGGCACCGTCGCCACCGGAGCCCTGGCTCTCGCGGGCTGCGGCTCCACCACCCCGACCACCAGCCCGTCCGCCGCCGGCTCCAGCGCGGCCGGACCCGCCTCGCTCCGCTTCACCTGGTGGGGCAACGCGACCCGTCACGAGGCCACCCAGAAGATCCTCGACCTGTTCATGCAGGCCAACCCCGAGATCAAGGTCACCGGAGAACCGGGCGACTTCGCCGCCTACTTCGACAAGCTCGCCACCATGGTGGCCGGCGGTACCGCACCCGACGTCATCACGCTGGGCGGCGCGTACCTCCCCGAGTACGCCGGACGTGGCGCCCTTGCCGATCTGACCTCGATCGGGTACGACTCGAGCGCCATCGACGCCGGTGCTGTCGAGAACGGCAAGATCAAGGGCAAGCTCTACGGCGCCACCACGGGCGTGAACACCATCGGCTGCATCGTCAACACCAAGCTCTTCGGCGCCGCGGGCGTAGCTCTCCCCGACGACGAGAAGTGGACCTGGGACGACTACTCCCGGATCGCCACCGAGATCACGTCGAAGTCGCCCGCCGGCACCTTCGGGGCGTCGGGCGGCCTGACCCACGACACTCTCGACCTCTTCTCGCGGCAACGGGGCGAGAAGCTCTACACCGAGGACGGCAAGCTCGGCCTGACGGAGAAGACCGTGGCCGACTTCCTGGCGTATTCGCTGGCGGTGGTGAAGTCGAAGGGTGCCCCGCCGGCCACGATCATCCAGGAGCAGCTCAACATCGCCACCGAGCAGACCCTGATGTCGACCAACAAGGCCGGCATGGCGCTCACCTGGTCGAACTTCCTCACCCCCATGTCCAAGGCCTCCGGCAGTGAGCTCAAGCTGCTCAAGCTGCCCAGCGAGTCCGCCAAGCCGGGAATCTGGCTGCAGTCGTCGCAGTTCTTCGCGGTCAACAGCAAGTCGAAGTCGCCGCAGGCGGCGGCCAAGCTCGTCAGCTTCCTGCTGAACTCCGTCGACGCGGGGAAGATCGTGATGAACGACCGTGGCGTGCCGACCAACGCGAAGGTGCGCGAGGCCGTCTCCGGCTCCCTGACCCCGGTCGGCAAGGCGGAGGTCGACTACATCGCCCGCATCGGCAAGATGACCCTTCAGCCGACCTTCATCGGACCCACCGGCTCCACGAAGATCCAGGACATCACCAATCGGGCCCTGAGCGACGTGCTGTTCGAGCGCAAGTCGGCCGCCGACGCGGCCAAGGGCTGGCTGACGGAGTCGAAGCAGGCGATCGGTCAGTCCTGACCGAACGCCCCCTGCCCCGGCACCGTCGACGGTGCCGGGGCGGGCGGCGCCATCGGACGGTACGTCTGCCCGACGTCCGCCGTCACCCCTCACCGCGGGACGGTCCGTGGACGCTGCCGGTGAAACATCTCTGCAATCGCTTCCACTCTCCCTCTTGACTCTGGACAGCGCTGTCCGTATGGTTCTGCAGTAACGGACCGCAACGCTGTTGCAGGTGATCAACGAAGATCGGAGAAGCCCATGGGTCGGCTCAACACAGGCGTCGCGAAAGCGGCGGCACTCCTTCTCGCGGCAGGGCTGGCGCTCACCGGCTGTGCCTCCGGCAGCACCGGCAGCACGGCAGCGAAGGCGTCCGACGCCAAGGTCGAGCTCCGCTTCATGTGGTGGGGCAACGACACCCGCAACGCCATGACGATGAAGGTCATCGAGGCCTACCAGGCCGCCAACCCCAACGTCACCATCAAGCCCGAGCCCACCGACTGGGGTTCCTACTGGGACAAGCTGGCCACCATGACGGCGGGCAACAACACCCCCGACGTCATCCAGATGGACGAGAAGTACATCGCCGAGTACGGGTCGAAGGGCGTCCTGCTCGACCTGGAGAAGGCAGGGGTCAAGACCGACGGCTTCGCGCCCGGCACCATCGACCTCGGTCGCGTCAAGGGGAAGCTGTTCGGGGTCAACGCGGGCATCAACGCCCCCATCGTGCTCGCGAACCCCAAGGTGATCTCCGCGGCCGGCGCGACGCTGCCCGACGACAAGACCTGGACCTGGGATCAGCTGAACGCCTTCGCGAAGGGTGTCACCGAGAAGTCGCCGCAGGGCACGTACGGCTCTCAGAACTACGGTGCCGTCGAGCCCATGCTGCGGGTCTACCTGCGCCAGAACGGCCAGGACGAGTACTCCGACGCGGGCGTCGGGTTCGACGCGCCGCTGCTGGGCACCTGGTTCGAGAACATGCAGGCCCGGACGGCCGACAAGACGTTCCCCTCGGCCGCGGAAGCGACCGAGGACATGGGCAAGGCCCTCGACCAGACCATGGCCGCCACCAACAAGGCCGGCCTGTTCTACTACTGGTCCAACCAGGTCTCGGCGCTCGACAAGGCGACGGGCCAGGATCTCAAGCTGATGCGGCCGCCGTCGAAGACCGGCAGCGCCAAGGACGCGCAACTCTGGTACAAGGCCTCGATGTACTGGTCGGGCTCGGCCAAGTCGAAGAACGCCGCCGAGGTCGCCAAGTTCGTCTCGTTCCTGTCCAGCAACATCGAGGCAGGTAAGGTCATGGGAACCGAGCGCGGTGTGCCGGCCAACCTCGCCGTCCGTGACGCGGTCAAGGCTCAGCTCAGCGCCTCCGACAAGAAGGTCGTCGCCTACCTCGACGCCATCGACGCGGAGCGCGGCAAGACCCCCGCGATCACGCCGGTAGGCGGGTCGGACATCCAGCTCGGGCGTTACTCTCAGGACGTCCTGTTCAACAAGTCGACTCCTGCCAAGGCGGCAGAGGGGCTCGTGAACGAACTCAAGAGCAAGGTCAAGGTCTAGGCAACCAACCCTGGAGCCCGTCGGTGCAGACGGGCTCCGGGACCAATCTCAAGAAAGCGGTCCGCCCGTGAGTGCACTCAGTGAGCTGAGTCATCTCAAGGGAGGGAAGCAAGAAAGCGCCGACAACAAGTCCGCGTACGTCTTCCTTCTCCCTTGGTTGCTCGGCTTGTTCATCATCACCCTCGGCCCCATGGTGGCCTCCCTCTACCTCTCGTTCACCGACTACAGCCTGCTGGCCGATCCCGAGTGGATCGGGCTCAAGAACTACCAGCGCATGTTCACCGATCCCCGGCTGCTGAACTCGCTGGCCGTCACGTTCACCTACGTGTTCGTGTCGACCCCGATGCAGCTGGCGTTGGCCCTGGGCATCGCGGTGCTGCTCAATCAGGGCATGCGCGGCCTGGCCTTCTACCGGTCGGTCTTCTACCTTCCCTCGCTCATGGGGTCGTCGGTCGCGATCGCGATCCTGTGGCGCCAGATCTTCGGTACCTCGGGCCTGGTCAACCAGTTCCTGGTCTATCTCGGCTTCAAGAACCCGCCTGGGTGGATCGCCGATCCGTCCACGGCCCTGTGGACGATCATCCTGCTGCACGTGTGGACGTTCGGCTCACCGATGATCATCTTCCTCGCCGGGCTGCGGCAGATTCCCGGCATGTACTACGAGGCGGCCTCGGTCGACGGGGCGAGCAAGTGGACGCAGTTCTGGCAGGTGACGATGCCGCTGCTGACCCCGATCATCTTCTTCAACCTGGTGCTGCAGATCATCGGCGCGTTCCAGTCGTTCACCCAGGCGTTCGTCGTCTCGGGCGGCACCGGTGGACCGTCGGACTCGACGATGTTCTACACGCTGTACCTGTACCAGAAGGGCTTCGGCCAGTTCGAGATGGGTTATGCCTCGGCGATGGCCTGGTTGCTCCTCTTCATCGTCGGTGCGTTCACCGCCGTCAACTTCTTCGCCTCCAAGTACTGGGTGTTCTACGATGACTGATTCCGCGACCATGACCCCCGACGCCGACCTCACCGACGCACCGACGCAGCGCAGGGGCTCCGGCACGAGCTCGGTGCGATCCGTCTTCAAGCACATCGCGCTGATCCTGGCGTCCGTGCTGATGATCTATCCCCTGCTGTGGATGCTGGTGAGCTCGTTCCGCCCGAACGAGCTGATCTTCCGCGAGCCCGGGCTGATCCTCGACTCCATCCACCTGGAGAACTACACCGTGGGCTGGACGGCCCTGACGAACCCGTTCGGGCACTACATGCTCAACTCGGCCATCGTCGTTCTCGGCTGCATCTTCGGCAACGTGGTGTCGTGCTCCCTGGCGGCCTACGCCTTCGCCCGGCTGAAGTTCACGTTCAAGAACGTGTTCTTCGCCATCATGCTGCTCACCATCATGTTGCCCAGCCACGTCGTGATCGTGCCGCAGTACGTGATGTTCTCGAAGCTGCCGATCTTCCGTGACGGCCAGTTCCTCATCGACGGGGGCTGGATCAACACCTTCCTGCCGCTGATCGTGCCCAAGCTGCTCGCGACCGACGCCTTCTTCGTCTTCCTCATGGTGCAGTTCATCCGTGGACTGCCGAAGGAGCTCGACGAGGCGGCCCGCATCGACGGCTGCGGCCATTTCCGGATCTTCGCGAGCATCATCATGCCCCTGATGACGCCGGCGATCGCCACCACGACGATCTTCACGTTCATCTGGACCTGGAACGACTTCTTCTCGGCCCTGATCTACCTGACCACTCCCGAGAACTACACCGTTTCGCTGGCCCTGCGAGCGTTCCTGGACTCGTCCGGGGCCTCCAACTGGGGCGCCATGTTTGCCATGTCGATCGTGTCGCTCCTGCCCGTGTTCATCGCTTTCCTCATCGGTCAGCGCTGGCTCGTCAGGGGCATCGCCACCACCGGTATCAAGTGACACCCCGGCCGCGCCTTCTCGCGGGCTCCGAGCCCGTCGGGAGGGCGCGGCCGTCGCACGTAACCGCCACCATCGAAGGGAACCACCGTGACCACCCGCTATGCCGTCATCGGGACGGGGCATCGCTGCCAGATGTATTTCGACGCCATCGGGGGTGACCACTCCGACGTCGCCACTCTCGTGGCGATGATCGACGTCAACCCCGGCCGCATCGAAGTGCACAAGTCGCGCATGGTGGAGACGTTCGGGTATGCGCCGGACTCCATCGCGACGGGCGGTCCGGACGACCTCGAACGGATCCTGGCCGACAACGCGGTCGAGCGAGCCATCATCACGACCCCCGACTACACCCACGCCGACATGATCGTGCGCTGCCTGCGGGCCGGCGTCGACGTGGTCGTGGAGAAGCCGCTCACCATCGACGCCCCCAGCGCGAAGCGCATCGAGGCGGCGGTGAAGGAGACCGGTCGCTCCGTGGTGGTCACCTTCAACTACCGCTACTCCCCCCGCAACAGCGAGCTCAAGCGGCTGATCTCCTCGGGCGAGGTCGGCGACGTGCTGAGCGTCACCTTCGAGTGGGTGCTCGACACGGTGCACGGCGCCGACTACTTCCGCCGGTGGCACCGCGAGAAGCAGTACTCGGGAGGTCTCATCATCCACAAGTCGTCGCACCACTTCGACCTGGTCAACTGGTGGCTCGCCGACATCCCCGCCCGCGTGTACGCCTCGGGCGGCGTCAAGTTCTACGGCTCGGTGAACGCCGACGCGCGCGGTCTCGCCGCCCGGCAGCCCCGGGGCACCCACGACGGCGAGCACGGCCCCTTCGAGCTCGACCTGCGCACCGACCCGCGCCTCAAGGAGCTCTACCTCGACCAGGAGGGGCACGACGGCTACCTGCGCGACCAGGACGTCTTCGGCCCCGGCGTCACCACCGAGGACAATCTGGCCGTCGTCGTCGACTACCGCGGCGGACCCACCCTGTCGTACGCGCTCAACGCGCATGCCCCCTGGGAGGGCTACCGGGTCGCCGTCAACGGCACGTTGGGCCGCGCCGAGCTCGAGGTGGTCGAACGCGTCGCCGTTCTCGACGACCACGGCACCGCCATCGTCGACCCCTCGTTCGTGGCCGACAACGCCGAGGGCGGGGAGCGCGTCCGCGGCGACCGACTCATCCTGCAGAAGCACTGGGACGTCGCCCGCGAGGTGCCCATCCCCGAGGGCATCGGTGGCCACGGCGGTGGCGATGCCTTCCTGCTGAGCGACGTCTTCGTCGGTCCGTCCGACGATCCCCTGGGCCGCCCGTCCGACTGGATCGACGGCATGCGCGCCATCAGCGTGGGCATCTGCGGCAACGTCTCGCTCGCCGAGGGACGCGCGGTGACCCCGGCCGAGCTCGGGCTGCCGCTCGACCGCTGAGCCGGGAACCGCCGTGACCAACGAGATCGGCGGGTACGCCGACTGGCCCCGGTTCGTCCGGGAGCGCCCCCTGCTGGGGGGCGACGACTGGGCGAACCGGGCGGCGGTGCTCCTGGGGGTGCCGGAGCCTCTTCGGCCGCCGGAGCCCCGAGTCGTGGGGTCGTGGTCGGTGGTCGCCGGCGGGGTGCGCGTGCGCACCACCGAACTGGCGTGGCAGGTCGGGTTCGGTCCCGACCTGCACGCCTACCTCCTCCATCCCGACGGCACCGACCCGGCCGTCCTCCCCGGCCTGCTGGCGCTGCACTCCCACGGCGGGATCAAGAGCGTCGGAGCCGCCCGGATGATCTCGCCACCGGCCGACAGGACTGCGACGGACGACTCCGCGGCCGGCGCCCACTTCGCCACCCGTGCGGCCGCCCGTGGCTGGACGGTGCTGGCCCCCGACGCCTTCTCGTGGGGCTCTCGTCGGTTCGTGTTCGACCCGGTGCCGGACAAGCTCGCGCCCTACGCCGACCTGCTGGAGCGCGCGGGCGAACCCGCGGCGACCAGGTACGACAGCCTCGCGGCGATCCACGAGCACCTGCTGGCGAAGTTCGCCGGCGTGCTGGGAACGTCGTTCGCCGGCATGGTGGCCCATGACGACCTCTCAGCACTCGCCGTCCTCCGCGGGCTGTGCGACGGACCCCTCGCGGTGGCCGGCTTCTCGGGAGGCGGCGGGCGCGCCATCTCGGTCTCGGCGCTGGCCGGTGTCGAGCGGGTCGCCGTCGTCGCGATGATGGCGACCTTCGACTCGCTGATCCCCGACCATGTGGCTACGCATTCGTGGCTGCTGAACACGCCGGGGTTGGCCCGGGCGGTGGAGTTGCCCGTGCTGGCGGCCAACCGTACCGACCAGCGGCTGCTGGTGGTGTACGGCGAGCGCGACCCGCTGTTCCCGCTCGCCGGCATGCAGGCGGCACACCGGGAACTCACACGACTGTTCCAGGGAGCCTCGGGCTCCTACCGCGGGCTGTTCCTCGACGCCGGTCACGAGTTCGAGCCGCCCGCCCAGGACCGCGTGCTGGACTTCCTGGTCGGCTGACCCCGGCAACCGGTCGCGTCAGGACGGGCGGGGCAGGCTCACCAGAGCGTGGCCACGAGGACGTTGACCACGGTCAACGCGGCCCCGGCGGTGACGAGCGAACCGACGTCGGCCCCCTGCCGCTTGCGGGCCCGGGCGTTGGCGATCTCGGAGACGGCGACCACGGCGAGCGCGATCGCGAGCTTGACCCCGACCTTCGCGTGGTTGACCGGCCGCGCCTCCGTGGCGAGTGCCTCGGCGATGCCGACGAGCGCGAGGCCGGTGAGGATCTGGATGCGGGCACCCCACACCGACAACATCTCCACCACCTGGGTGCGCCGCCAGACCACCCACCCGGTGAGGATGGCCGCGAGGCCGATGAAGTGGGTGGCCAGGATGACGTGTCTCAGGATGGTCATGAGCCGATCCTAGAGGCCGGCCGCCGGCAGACACCCCGGTCACCACCTCAGCCACGACTCCGGTACCACTCCGGTCGTGCTCCTGGACGGCACATGCCCCAGCGATCCGTCCACGAGCGCCGGCGGTTGCCGATGGTCAGCGACGAGGCGTCCAGGTGTGCTGGGCCGCAGCCTTGGCCCAGGGTGCTCCCACGTCGAGAAGGCCCTGGCCGGCGTCCAGCGCGCGGTGCTGCCAGGACTCGACGTCGGCCACGACGGGGTGGGCGAGGTCGCCCTCGTCTCGCCAGTCGAGGAAGGCGTCGTCGATCTGAGCCGGATCGGGTCGGTCCTGGGTGGCTTCGAGCAGGGCCATGTAGCCGAGCGTGCGCTCCAGCGGCACCCGCAGGGCGACCCCGTGCTCGCGATGGTCGAGCAGGTTCTCGAGCAGGTCGACGCGGTCGGTGTGCTCCTGCCGGACGACGTCGCCGACGGTCACCGTGATGTCGTCGGTGGTGTAGGAGAGCTCGGCCCGGCCCGCCGTGCCGACGAGGGTCACGGTCGGTGGCGTCTCGGCCGACGCCACCAGGGTGAGCGCCGCGGTCACCGGTACGCCCGAGCGCCGGACGATGCGGTACCAGCTCGTGTCGTCGGACTCGGTCGGGTGCGCGTGGTAGAGCTCGGTCTCGATCCTCTCCACGTCGGCGATGTCGGTGAGCCCCACGATCGCGCACGCCGTGGCGATCGAGTGGGCGAGCGCGTTGGTGCCGACCCCATCGGCCACGCGGGCGCCGTTCAGCCGCCGCTTGCCGGCCCACGCCGACCGCTTGAAGTAGGCCACCCGGCGCAGCCAGGCCCCGTAGACCTGCACCTGGCGGAGTTCCCCCAGCTCGGCCGCGATCTCGGTCATGCGCTCGACGGCGTCGGAGCCGAGGGACTGGAAGCCGATCTGGACCGCCCTCCCGGCCCGGTCACGCGCAGCCACGAGGTCGTAGAAGTCGGCCAGCGACGCGACCGGCGGCTTCTCGAGCACCACGTCGGCACCGGCGGCCAGAGCTTCGGTGGCGAGTGCCATGTGGGTGCCGATGGGGGTGGCGATCTGCACGACGTCGACCCGGTGAGCGGCCAGCAGCTCGGTCAGCGTCGGGTACCAGGCGACGTCGCGACCCTCGACCGGACCCGCCGGGTCGGCGATCGCAACGAGTTCGCACCGCCCCATCGCCGCGAGCCGGTCGACTCGCGCCAGATGCACCAGCCCGAAGCCCCTCGCTCCCACCTGAGCGATCTTCATCACATCACCGCACCGATCTGCCACGGCACGATCTCTTCGTTCCCGATCCCGAGGTCTTCCGAGAGCGACCGCTGCCCTGACGCCGTGGCGCAGATCAGGTCGAGCAGGTCCTCCCCCAACTCGGGGATCGTGGCGGCGCCGGTCAGCACCGGACCGCAGTCGAGGTCGATGTCGCCGCTCAGACGCAGCGCCATCTCCGAGTTGGTCGCCAGTTTCAGCGTGGGGGTGGGCTTCGACCCGAACACGCTCCCACGTCCGGTGGTGAAGACCACCACCGTCGCTCCCCCGGCGACCATGCCCGTCACGGAGACCGGATCGTAGCCCGGGGTGTCCATGATGGTCAGGCCTCCTCTGGGCACGCGAGCGGCGTAGTCGACCACAGCCGACAGCGGCGCGGTGCCGGCCTTGGCCACCGCACCCAGTGACTTCTCGACGATCGTCGTGATGCCGCCCGCCTTGTTGCCCGCGGACGGGTTCGCGTCGAGGGTGGCGCCGTTGGCCCGGGTGTAGTCCTCCCACCAGTCGATGCGGCGCATCAGCTCCGCCGCGACGGCCGGCTCGGTGGCCCGGGCGGCCAGCAGGTGCTCGGCACCGTAGATCTCCGGCATCTCGCAGAGCACCGTGGTGCCACCCGCGGCCACGATCGCGTCGGAGGCGTACCCGAGCACCGGGTTGGCCGTCACACCGGACCAGGCGTCCGAGCCTCCGCACTTGAGCCCCAGGACGAGTTCCGACAGCGGGACCTCCTCGCGCGTGGCCTGGATGCGCTCGGCGAGTTCGGCACAGAGCTGCACGCCCTTGTCGATCGCGGCCCTCGTGCCGCCCGCGTCCTGGATGGTGTAGGTCACGACGGGCCTGTCGGCCACCCCGAGGTCGGCGAGGAACGTGTCCATCGTCATCACCTCACAGCCCAGCCCCACCACGACGATGCCCCCGATGTTGGGGTGGGTCGCGTAGCCGACCAGGGTGCGGCGCAGGTTCTCCCAACCCGGACCGGCGGCCTCGAGGCCGCAGCCGGAGGCGTGGGTGATGGCGACGACGCCGTCGACCCCGGGCAGGGGCCAGTCGGACGCTCCGGCAGAGGGGTCGAACCGGCGGGCGATCTGGCGGGCCACCGTGGCGGAGCAGTTCACCGTGGTGAGCACGCCGATGTAGTTGCGGGTGGCCACTCGGCCGTCGGGACGACGAATGCCCAGGAACGTGCGGGGGCGCACCTCGGCGGGCGCGGTGGCGCGGTGGGTGTCTGCCAGCACCCGGGTCTCGCGGCCGGGCATCCGAAGGTTGTGCAGGTGCACGTGATCGCCTGTGCCGACCTCGACCGCGGCGACGCCGATCACCTGCCCGTACTTGTGCACCAGGGCATCGGCCGGAACCGGCCGGCGAGCGACCTTGTGGCCGCGCGGCACGTCGGACCGCAGCACGAAGGGGTCCACTCCGACGGCCGTGACGGTCTCGCCCGCAGCCAGGTCGCGCAGTGCGACCACCACATCGTCGTCGGTGTGCATCAACACCACGTCCGCCATGTCAGCTCCCCTTCTTGGCCGGAGGCGGGGCGGTGGTGCCCCGGATCACGAGGTGGGTGGGCAGCACCTGCGCCACGGGATCGTCCGACGGCGACTCCATCTGCTGCTCGAGCAGCGACAGCGCCACGTCGCCGGCTTCGTAGCGAGGCACGTTGACGGTGGTCATGGGCGGCAGGGTGAGCCGGGACAGCATCGTGTCGTCGCAGCCGACCACGGAGAGGTCGTCGGGCACCTTCACGCCCCGTGCCGCGAGCCGCGCCATCGCGCCCAGTCCGACGGCGTCGTTGTAGGCCACGAGGGCCGTGGCCTCCGTGGCGAGCACCAGGTCGGCTGCGGCGAGCCCGCCGTCGATCGTGGGAGCGACACTGCCGAGTTCCACCAGGGTGATCGCGAGGTCGGCCGCGGCCGTGCGCAGACCGTCGAGACGTTGCGCCCCGGACCAGGACGCGGCCGGGCCCCCGGCGTAGGCCACTGTGCGATGACCGAGCGCGTGCAGGTTGACCAGCGTCTGCCGCATGCCCTCACGGTACTCGGCCGTCACGCTCCACCACCCCGGCGACGAGCGATGCAGCAGCACCACCGGGACCATCGGGCGGAGCTCGGCCAGCGCCTCGTCGGACAGGCGAGGCGATGCCCAGATGATGCCGTCGACCTGCCGTGCGAGATGGCGCACGGCGTCGGCTTCGAGGCGGGCCTGCTCGTCGGTGTCGGAGATGAAGATCGAACGCCTCCGGTCGCGGGCGCGCCGCTGCACCCCTTTGGCGACGTCGGCGAAGAACGGGTTGGACAGGTCGGGCACGATCAGGCCGATGTTGCCGGAGCGGCCCGTCGTGAGGCGCCGCGCGGCGGGGTCGGGGCTGTAGCCCAATCGATCGGCCACGGCCAGCACGTGACGGCGAGTCGCGCTCGACACCGCGGCCTTCTCGGAGAAGGCACGCGAGACGGTTGCCACGGAGACTCCGGCCGCCTTCGCCACGTCGCGACTGGTGGACACGGCTCGGCACTCCCTTCCCTGGGTCGTCGAAGGGAAACGCTGGAACAGCCTGCTACACCCCGACGGTCCCCCGATTGTCCCGCGGGGGTGCCCCACGCGTCAAGAAGAGTTTGAAAGCGCTTCCATCACCGTTCCATCCCGCCCATCGACGAACGACCGCCGAGGCTCACCCGTCCCGAGCCCCGGCCGCAGACCGGACCCTCGTGCGGCGCCCCTCGCCCCCGCCCGGCCCCGCACCCACGGGGCCGGGCGGGGAACCGAGGTCAGCTCCGAGCGCACCGCTCAGGGACGTTCGCCGGCGTCGTGCTCACGCCCGCGGAAGGCACGGTTCACCGCGCTGCAGACCGCACGCAGCGAGGCGGTCACGATCGACGAGTCGACGCCGACGCCCCACAGCACGGGGTGGTCGGAGTCGTCGGCATCGGCGATCTCGGTCTCCACGTAGGCGACCGCCTGGGCGTCGCCACCGGACGACAGGGCGTGCTCGG
>Ga0073899_10003472_pt1 | contig 13953 bp, 13 predicted proteins | sample KloWWTmetaKNB5Ph_FD_88975 | JGI IMG/M metagenome (GOLD analysis project Ga0073899, IMG submission 88975) | Active sludge microbial communities from Klosterneuburg, Austria, studying microevolution and ecology of nitrifiers - Klosterneuburg... | ecosystem: Engineered > WWTP > Aerobic digester >... | reverse complement strand
GGTCTCGTCGCGCAAGAGGCGCAGGCGGACGCGCTCGTGCTGCCGCGCCTTGTAGGCCTCGTGGCTCTGGGCGCCGGAGTCGTTGGCGGCGGCGGTGACCTTGTCGGCGATCTGGAACTCGGTCAGCACGAACACGACGTGGCTGTCCTCGGGCCCGATCTCGCCAGCCGGCACCAGGCGCCCCAGCCGCAGCGGCAGGTCGGCGACGAAGTTGATGATGCGGTACTCGGGGCCGGAGAACTCGTTGGCGGTGGGCAGGCGGCGGGCCGGGCCCTCCTGCGGCTGCATCCGCGGCGCCAGCCGTTGCAGGTGCGGCTCGTGGATCAGCAGGCCGGCCAGGTCGACCAGCTGGTTCACCGACTCGCCGGGCACGATGTAGTTGAACGGGATCAGCTGGCGCGTCAGCGTGGCCAGCGTCGGCACCAGGTCGGCCTCGGTGGGCACGATCAGCCGGAACCGCAGCTTGTCGTAGATGTTGGCGGCCAGGGTCGAGCGCTTGGCCAGGAGCTTGGTGATCTGCGAGTCGCGCGGCTTGCGGCTCCACTCGAACTCGGCGACCGCGCAGCCCGCGGCGCGCAGCTCCTCGACCACCCGCAGCACCTTCAGCTCGATCTCGCGGAAGATCGCGTCGTCGGAGATGGCCAGGCGCAGCAGGGCCTGGCGCCCGGCCAGGTGGTAGATGATGTGCATCACCTTGAGCACGACGCAGGCCGCGCGCTGGTGCGGCCCGGTGCGCGAGGCGATCAAGAACAGGTCGCGGGCGGGGACGTCGTCGGCGATCTCGTCGGGCAGGGCCAGCTGGTAGACCCGGGTCAGGTAGTCGACGGCGTCGGCGCGGATCGCCTCGAGCCGATCGAGCTCGGCGTCGTGGGTGGGGTCGAGCTCACACAGCCGCAGGAACCGGTCGACCGCGGCGTGGTCGGTGAAGCTCAGCTTGTGCCAGTCGACGACCGAGTCGCCGCGCAGCAGGAGCCGCACGGTCTCGAGGTCCGCCACCTCGAGGTCGGCCAGGGACGCGGGCCGCGCCACGCGCGGGAGCACGGTCTGCACCACGGTCCCAGTGTACTCCGGGGCGTCGGCGCGATGGGCCCGCCGGGCCGACGATCGCGCACCGCGCCGGGGTAGGCTCCGGCGCATGTGCCCCTACTGCAAGAGCGACCTGCCGCCGACCCCCGCCGGCTTCACCTGGTGGGGCGGCGTGCTGGGCCCCAAGCTGCTCAGCCACGTGACCTGCCCGGCGTGCCGCAAGGGCTACAACGGCAAGACCCACCAGCCCAACACCACCGGCATCGCGATCTACTCGGTGGTGGTCGCGGTCATCGCGATCGTCGTGGTCACGATGTTGCTGCGGTGAGGCCGCCTCGACGGTGCGTGGCGCGCCACGCACCGCGGCTACAGGTGCTTCTTGATCTCGGCCTCGATCTTGGTGCGCGGGGCGGCGCCCGAGAACTGCCACACCACCTTGCCGCCCTTGAACAGGAACAGCGCCGGGATCGAGGTCACCCGCAGCTGCTGCGCGGTGACCTGCTCGCGGTCGACGTCGACCTTGCCGACCTGCAGCTTGCCCTTGTACTCGTCGGCCAGCGCGTCGATGGTCGGCGCGATCTGCTTGCACGGCCCGCACCACACCGCCCAGAAGTCGATCAGGGTCGGCAGCTCGGACTGCAGCACCTCGGCGCTGAAGTTCGAATCGGTGATGGTCTTGACGTTGGTGCTGGCCATGGGACGACTCCGGTTTGATGGGCGTTGGTCGGCGGGGCGCCAACAAACGATGTGCGATCTCGCGTCTCGGGTGGGGGCCCCATCGAGGGCGTGACCTCGATGGGGGAGGGCCTGGCGACAGGCCCTCGTAGGCTCGGTAGGGGGTTGATCTAACGCCGGGCGACCGCGCCCGCAAGGCACCTTGGCGATACCTGCCCGATCGGCCTATGATCCCGCCCGTGGCGCGCCTGTTCATTTCCAATCCGCGGCTCGAGGCGTGGTCGGCCGAGGGCAAGCTGGCCCTGTCGGGGACCCAGCTGATGCTCCCCGAGCTGGCCCGGGCCTTCCAGGTGCGCCCGGCGGTGTACTTCGAGGCCGTGGCCGGCGGCGGCGACGATCCCAACGGCCTCCTGGGCACGGTCAAGGACATGGAGACGCTGGCCCAGATGGGCGCCGACCACATGATGTCCTCGGTGATCTACGGAGACACCGCCTACGAGGTCGTGAACGGCTTCCTCGGCGAGCCCGAGCCATGAGGCGGTGTAGCTCGAACGCGCCCCGGGACCTCGCGTCGGGAGTCTCGCGTCTCGGGTGGGGGCCGACGTCCCCGACCGGCAACCGCGGTTCATGCCAACTGGTGCGCCACCTGCCTCCACCTGGGTTTGGCGACAAACCCTCGTGAGCATCGGAGCGGTATGAACGATCGCGTGTTGTCGGTCTCGCCGTCCCCGGCGTTCTGGGTGGCGCTGACCTTGTACCTGGTCGCCACGATCGGCCTGCTCACCGGCTTCCTGCGCGCGCGGCCCGAGCTGTCGCGCCAGGCGCGGCTGGTGGCGGTGGCCGCGTTCGCGTTCCACGGCGTCGACATCGGCTGGCGTGGTGTGCTCAGCGTGCACCCGGCGGCGTCGGTGCGCGAGGCGCTGGGCTTCCTGGCGTGGATCATCGCCGGCGGCTACCTGGCGACCTCGATCAAGCGGCGCATCGATCTGGCGGGCGCGGTGCTGGTGCCGATGGTCGGCGTCGTGCTGGGCGCGGCTCGGCTGTCGCCGACCGGCGCGCCCCAGGACGATCTGACGCTGCTCGGGCGCATCCACATCTCGCTGGCCACCGTCGGGGTGGCGCTGTTCGGGCTGGCGGCGGCGCTGGCGTTCATCTACCTGCTCGAGGAGCGCAACCTCAAGCGCAAGCGGTTCGACGCGGCGTCGTGGAAGGCGCCGGTCGAGTCGCTGGCCGGGCTCGACGCGATGGCGCAGCGGCTGGTGATGGCCGGCTTCCCGCTGTTCACCGCGGCGATGGTGCTGGGGATGATCTGGACCTCGCAGCGCGAGCTGGGCATGGCCCGGCCCGAGTACGTGGCCGCGACGATCACCTGGCTGTGCTACGCGGGGCTCCTCGGTGGTCGGCTCGGCCTGGGCTGGCGCGGCCGGCGCGCCGCGTGGGTCACCGTCGCCGGCTTCGTCGCGGCGTTGATGGTGCTGACGATCTACTTCGTGCGGCGCGCGGTGGGCGCATGAGCGCCGAGCTGTTCGTCGTCGGGCTGTCGTGGCGCACCGCGCCGGTGGCGGTGCGCGAGCACCTGGCGTTCCCCGAGGACGAGCTCGGCCACGTGCTGAGCGACGTGCGCAACGCCGGTGGGGTGGCCGAGGCGATGCTGATCTCGACCTGCAACCGGGTCGAGGTCTACGGCGCCGCGGCGCCGACCGAGGGGGCGCGCGCGGTGGTCGAGGTCGAGCGGGCGCTCCTGGCGCGGCGCGGCTCGGCGCCGGCCGAGGTCCGGCGCGCGCTGTACGAGCACGTCGGCGCGCCGGCGATCGATCACGTCTTCCGGGTGGCGGCGGCGCTCGACTCGCTGGTGGTCGGCGAGGCGCAGATCCTCGGCCAGCTCAAGGAGGCCTACGCCCGGGCCCACGCCACCGGCGCCGCCGGGCCGATCCTCAGCCGCTGCCTCGAGCGCGCGTGGAGCGCCGCCAAGCGGGTGCGCACCGAGACCGCGATCGCCAAGGGCGCGGCCAACGTGTCGTCGGTGGCGGTCGAGCTGGCGGCCCGCGTGTTCGGCGATCTCGGCGGCAAGCAGGTGCTGGTGATCGGCGCCGGCAAGATGTCGACCCTGGCCGCCCGCCACCTCAAGACCGCCGGCGTGTCGGGGCTGGTGGTGACCAACCGCTCACCCGAGCGCGCGGCGCACCTGGCCGCCGAGCTGGGCGCCACCGCGCGCGCCTGGGGCGAGCTGCCCGAGCTGCTGGCCAAGGCCGACGTGGTGATCAGCTCGACCGGCGCCCGCGAGCCGATCCTGACCACCGCGCTGATGAAGAAGGTGGCCAAGGCCCGGCGCTGGCGGCCGGTGGTGATCGTCGACATCGCGGTGCCGCGCGACGCCGATCCGGCGATCGGCAAGGAGGACGGGGTCTACCTGTTCGACATCGACGACCTCGAGCGGGTGGTGGCGGCCAACCTGGCCGAGCGCGGCAAGGCCGCGGCCGCGGCCGGCCGGATCGTCGACGGCGAGGTCGCGCAGTTCCACGCGTGGCTGCGCGCGCAGAAGGTGGTGCCGACGATCCGCGCGCTGCGCGATCACTTCGGCCAGGTCGGCGCCGCCGAGGCCGACAAGGTCATCGCGCTGCTGCACAAGAAGGAGCTGGCGCCGGCCGAGCGCGACGCGGCGATCCGCCGCGCGATCGATCTGGTGATCGCCAAGCTGCTGCACCACCCGCAGATGGCGCTCAAGGCCGACGAGACCGAGGCGCTGGCCCACGCGGCGCGGCACCTGTTCCCGCTCGAGGTGGTCGCGCCCCACGGCGCCCACGGCCACGATGACCACGGCGACCACGGCCACGCCGAGCCGGCCCCGGCCGACGCGCCGGCGGCGATCAGCCGACCCGCCGCGGCGCGGTGATCGCGGCCACGGTCGCGGCGACGATCGCCAGCCCGACCACGCCGAGCCCGGCGGCCGCGAGCGCGGTCACGGTCACGGTCGACGCCGACGCGATCGCCGCGCCGACGAACGCGCTGGCGACCATCGCGATCGTCACCACCAGCTCGTCGAACGCCGCCAGCCGCCCGATCTCGTGATCGCTGGCGTGGCGCTGCATCGCGGTGTGGGCCATGACCCAGTTGGAGCCGGTGCCCAGGCCCCAGGTGAACGCGACCACCGCCAGCGCCCACGGCGCCCGGGCGAACGCCAGCCCCGCCACCGCGACCAGCATCAACGCGGCGGCGATCGCGTGCAGCACGTCCTCGCGGGCGCCGCGGCGCAACAGCCGCGCGGCGATCGCCGGGCCGACGCCGGTGCCGGCGCCGCGGATCGCCTGCAGGATCCCGAACGACAGCGCCGGCGGCCCGAACGGCTGGGCCTGGGCCGCGACCAGGTTGAGGCCGATCCACGCCGCGCCGGCGGCCAGCGCCAGCGGGCTCTTGCCGAGCACCGCGCGCAGCAGCGGCCGGTTGCCGGCGGCGATGCGCAGCGCCACCGCGGTGTCGCGCGGGGTCGCGACGATCGCCGGCCACAGCCGCGACGGCGCGCGATCGACCGGCAGCCGGGGCAGGGTGGCGTGGACCGCGGCGGCGATCGCGAACGACGCCGCGTCCAGCGCCAGCGCCAGCGTCGGGCCGAGCAGCGCCGCGGCGCCGCCCAGCGCCATGCCGGCGACGTACGCGGTGCTCCAGGTGGCGGCCAGGATCGCGTTGGCCGCGCCCAGCTCGCCCGGGCCGACCAGCCGGCGCACCGCCGCCGACTCGGCCGGCGGCACGCCCGCGGTGATCGCGCTGCGGGCCAGGAGCAAGAGCGGCACCGCCGGCAACGCGCCGGCGGCGGCGGCCGCCGCCATCGCCGCGGTCACCAGCGCGGCCAGCACGTCGATCGCGATCAGCACCGTGCGCCGATCGAAGCGATCGACCAGCGCGCCGGCCACCGGCGCCAAGAGCGCGCCGGGCAGCGCGTGGGCGGCGAACACCACCGCGAGCGCCATCGGCCCGCCGCCGCCGGTCAGCGCCAGCGAGCTGATCGCGACGAACGACAGCCAGTCACCGCACAGCGACACCGCGCCGGCGGCCCACAGCCGCCGGAAGCCGCGATGACGGAGGATCGACATGGCGTCACGGTGCCCGAGCGCTGCCGGTTTGTCATCACGCCTGCCAATCGGTTGGCGGTTGGCCAAGCCGCGGGACGGGGGCGTCGGCGCCGATGGCGCTTCCCTCGGCGGTCGGTCTCGGGCATACCCGGGGGCGATGCGCACGTCGCTCCTCGCGCTGGGCTGCCTCGCGTTCGCCGCCGCCGCTGGCGCGGCGCGCGCCGACGACGATCCGCCGCCGGGGGCGTCGCCCCACGCGGCCGAGCTGGCCGCCCATGGTGGCGCGCCGCCGGCGGTGCGCGCGCCGCTGTCGGCCGACGCGCTGGCCGGGCTGCGCCGGGCCCGGGCCGCTCGCGCCGCCGGGCCCAGCCGGGTGGTCTACGGCTACTACCCCTACTGGGTGGCCGGCCTCGACACGATCCGCTGGGCGTCGCTGACCCACCTGGCGTGGTTCTCGATCGAGCTCGACGCCACCGGCGCGGTGACCGCGAGCCACGGCTGGCCCGACGCCGCCACCGTCGAGGCCGCCCACGCCGCCGGGGTCAAGGTCGACCTGACGTTCACGCTGTTCTCGGGCGCCGGCATCAAGGCGCTGTGCGCCGACCCGGCGCGGCGCGCCGCGACGATCGCGACGATGATCGAGCGCATGGAGGCCGGCGGCGCCGACGGCATCTCGGTCGACTTCGAGGGCCTGATCGACGGCACCCGCGACAACTTCACGACCTTCATCCGCGAGCTGCGGGCCGGGCTCGACGCCCGCGGCCACCTCGCGGCCGAGATCTCGATCGCCGGGCCCGAGGTCAACTGGGCCGGCGCCGACGGCGTGCCCGAGTTCGACCTGCCGGCGCTGCTCGACAGCGCCAGCTACTACTTCGTGATGGGCTACGGCTACTTCTGGTCGGGCTCGAGCACCGCCGGGCCGATCGGCATCCTCGACGTCGACGCCGCCTGGCGCGCCGCGACCAGCTGGTCGATGGAGCGCACGCTGGCCGGCTTCGCCAGCGAGGTCGGGGCGGCGCGCCGCGGGCAGATCATCCACGGCGTGCCGTACTACGGCCGCGAGTGGGTGACCGCCAGCGATCAGCCGGTGGCCGCCGCGCAGAGCCACGTCGGCGCCGTGACCTACAGCGCCAGCGCCACCGCGCTGGCCGGCGGCCGCAGCCGGCGGTGGGACCCGGCGACCAGCTCGCCGTACTACGCGTGGCAGGTGGGCGGCGCGTGGCACCAGGTCTGGTACGACGACGCCGACAGCCTGGCCGCGAAGTACCGGATGGTGCTCGACCAGGATCTCGGCGGCGTCGGCATCTGGGCGCTCAACTACGACGCGCCCCACGCCGACCTGTGGGAGCTGCTCGACGCCACCTTCGCCGGCGAGCCGCCGCCGCCCGCCGGCAGCCGCGGCGCGCCGGCGCCGATCGCCAGCCTGCCGTTCCACGTCGACGCCACCACGGTCGACGGGCCCGGGCGGTACTTCAACCGCTACGCCTGCGCGCCGACCGCGATCGAGGACGGCCGCGAGTGGGTGTACCAGGTCGAGCTGTGCCAGCCCGGCCAGCTGACCGCGACGGTCACCGACGGCGCCGGCGTCGACGTCGACGTGCACCTGCTGTCGGCGCTGACCGAGGACGCGTGCGTGGCGCGCGACGACGCCAGCCTCACCGCCGAGGTCGCGGCCGGCACGTACTACGTCGTGGTCGACAGCTTCGTCGCGAACCAGGTGTCGGCCGAGGGCGGGTTCGCGCTCGACGTGACGTTCGCGCCGACGCCGGGGACCGCGTGCCCGGTGCCGCCCGCGCCCGAGGAGGCCGGCGGCTGCTGCGGCGGCGCGCCGGCGTCGAGCCTGGGCGTCGCGCCGCTGGTGGCCGCGCTGTTGCGCCGCCGCCGGGGTCGCTGACCCCGCGCGTGCCGACCGGGGGCGACGGCGCCGGGGCCGGCGCGCAGCGCGAGTGCGCGAAGTCGCTGGCGCGCGCCGCTGGTACGCGCGCTGCAATGAGGGCGGTGGCCACGACCCCACCTCCACCTCATCCCCAGGAGCCCGCCATGACCGCCAACCTCACCTCGATCCCCGCCTTCGCCGCCATCGATCTCGATCACCTCGACGCCGTCACCGGCGGCTTCGACTGGGGCCAGCTCGGCCGCGCCACCGCTGGTGGCGCCGTCGCCGGAGCCGCGGGCGGCGCCGCCACCGGCGCGGTCACCGGCGCGCTCACCACCGCCCCGGCCGGCGGCATCGGCGGGCTGCCCGGCTGGGCGGTCGGCGGCATCGCCGGCGGCGCCGGCGGCGCGGTGGCCGGCGCGGTCAACAACGTCGGCCAGCAGTGGGGCTGGTGGAAGTGATGCTGGCCAACCTCCGCCAGGGCGCCACCGTCGGCGGCCTCGGCGGCGCGGTCGCCGGGCTGGTCTACGGCGCGCTGGCGATCGGCCCGGCGATCGGGACCAGCGCCGCGCTCGGCGCGCTCGGCGGCCTGGTCGCCGGCGCGGTCTGGCTGGCGCTGCGCCGGCTCGACCTGACCGCCGTCGTCGAATGATCGCGCGCATCGAATGTTCGCCGCGCCGCCGGGACGCCTCGGCGGCGGCGCGGCATACTCGCGCCGTGACCCTCGCTCGACTGGCGATCGCTACCCGCGGCAGCGCGCTCGCGCTGTGGCAAGCCGAACACACGCGCGCGCGCTTGATCGCGACCCAGCCCGGCCTCGCGGTCGAGCTGGTCACGCTGACCACCCAGGGCGACCGCATCCTCGACGTCCCGCTGGCGCAGATCGGCGGCAAGGCGCTGTTCGTGAAGGAGATCGAGCAGGCGCTGCTCGACGGCCGCGCCCAGGTGGCGGTGCACAGCATGAAGGACCTGCCGGCCGAGCTGGCGCCGGGGCTGATCCTGGCGGCGGTGTCGACCCGCGAGGATCCGCGCGACGCGCTGGTGTCGCGGTTCGGCACGCTCGACGCGTTGCCGCGCGGCGCGGTGGTCGGCACCTCGAGCTTGCGCCGGCAGTGCCAGCTCCTGGCCGCGCGCCCCGATCTGCAGATCAAGCTCTTGCGCGGCAACGTGCCGACCCGCGTGCGCAAGCTCGACGACGGCGAGTACGACGCGATCGTGCTGGCCGCCGCCGGGCTGACCCGGCTGGGCCTGGCCGCCCGCATCACCGAGCACCTGCCGGTCGACCGCTGCCTGCCGGCGGTGGCGCAGGGCGTGCTGGCGATCGAGACCCGCGCCGACGACGCCGCGACGCAGGCGCTGGTGCGGGCCGCGCTGCACGACGCCCGCGAGGAGCCGCGCATCGTCGCCGAGCGCGCGTTCCTGGCGCGCATGGGCGGCAGCTGCCAGACCCCGCTCGCGGCCCACGCCACCTGGGCCGGTGATCAGCTCGCGCTGGCGGCCTTGTGCGGCACCCCCGACGGCACCCGCGTGCTGCGCGCCGAGGCCCGGGGCAGCGCCGGCGACGCGGTCGCGCTCGGCGAGGCCGCCGCCGATCGCCTGCTGGCCGACGGCGCCGCCGCGATCGTCGCCGCGTGCAGCGCCGCCGCACATCCGTAGGCACTTCGATAACCGCGGGCGCCGCGATCTATTTTTTGCGTCGCGCCGAGGCGACTCCTACCATGTAGGCGTGCGCACTCCCGTCGTCGTGGCGTTGCTCGTGACCGCAGGTTGCGGTGGTTCGCTGACCCAGCTGCGCGCCGACAACCAGCGGCTGGCCAAGGACGTCTCGGCGCTGCGCGCCGAGCTGCGCGCCGAGCGGCGCAAGGCCCGCGACCTCGAGCACCAGCTCCTCGTGGCCGCCGATCACCGCGGGCCCGGCGACGTGGTCGCGCTGGCCCCGCCGCCCAGCCTGCCGGTCGAGGTGCTGGCGCCGCCCGACGTCGACGAGAACGGCGCGCTGGTCGGCGACGACGCCGGCGACAGCGTCTACCTCGGCGATCCCGACGCGCCGTCGATCCAGCTCGATCCCAGCGAGCTGACCCGCCGCGACCACGACGACGATCGGCCGGCGCGGCCGCGGGCGCGCCCCGAGGGGCTGCGCGACCTGCCGACCTCGACCGCGCTGCGCGATCCGCCACCGCCGCCGCGGCCGGCGGCCGACGACGCCGCGCTGGCGCTGTATCGCAAGGGCCAGGCCGCGCTGAAGGTCCGCGATCACGCCGCCGCGATCGAGGCGTTCCGCGCGCTGATCGGCCAGCACCCGACCCACGACTACGCCGACAACGCGCAGTACTGGATCGGCGAGGCCTACTACGATCAGAAGGACTACGCGCGCGCCGTCAGCGAGTTCCGCGCGACGGTCGCTGCCTACCCGCTGGGCAACAAGGTGCCCGACGCGCTGGTGAAGATCGGCCTGGCCTACGCCGCCCTCGGCGAGACCGCCAAGGCCCGGGCCGCGCTCGCGCAGGTGGTCCGCCAGTTCCCCAAGACCGCGCCGGCGGCGATCGCCGCCACTCGCCTGGAGCAGCTGCCATGACCTTCGTCCGCCTCGCGCGCTGGGCGCCGCTCGCCGCGCTCACCCTGGCTCCGGCCGCCGGCGCGCAGCCGGCGCCGGCGCCGACCCCGGCCCCGACCCCGGTCGTCATCACGATGGGCGCCGACGGCAAGCCGACGGTGTCGACCGGCGCTGCCGCGGCCGGGCCCACCGGCTACTACCACTACGACGACGCGCTCGCCGCGACCGACGAGACCATCGAGCTGCACAGCGGGCCGACGCCCGAGCTGCACGTGGTCACGCGCGGCGACACGCTGTGGGCCATCTGCTGGTACTACTTCAATGACCCGTGGCAGTGGCCGAAGGTCTGGTCGTACAACGCGCAGATCACCAACCCGCACTGGATCTACCCGGGCGACCTGGTGCGGCTCCTGCCCAAGGGCTGGATCCAGAACGTCCAGCCGATCGACACCGTGTCGATCGATCCCGACGATCCCGACGCCGGCGCCCCGCCCGAGGTGGCGACCCCGCAGCGCCAGGTCGCGCTGTCGGTGCGGCAGGTGGCGTTCATCGATCAGAAGCACCTCGACTCGGCGTGGCGGGTGGTGGGCGCGGTCGACGAGCGTGAGCTGTTGAGCCTGGGTGACGAGATCTACGTCTCGTACCCCAAGGACGACGTGCCGCAGGTCGGCAAGCGCTACACGATCTACGCCGCCGACCAGGGCGTCACCAACCCCAACGGCGGCGGCAAGGTCGGCAGCTACGTGCGGGTGCTGGGCGACGTCGAGATCGTCGCGGTCAAGAAGGACAAGGAGGCGCGCGGCCGGATCGTCTCGGTGACCGGCGAGATCGAGCGCGGCGCCCGGGTCGGCCCGCTGCTGCGCCAGTTCAAGAGCGTGCCGCCGGTCAAGAACACCGTCGACGCCACCGGCACGATCGTCGCGATGCTGACGCGCGACCAGATGATCGGCGAGGGCGAGGTGGTCTTCCTCGATCTGGGCAAGGCGTCGGGCGTGCAGGTCGGCAACCGCCTGGTGGTGGTGCGCCGCGGCGACGCGTACGATCCCGACACCGACACCGAGGGCACGGTCGGCCAGAACAACCAGCGCTACCCGACCCGGACGCTCGGCGAGATCGCGCTGATCCAGGTCGACGAGAAGCTGTCGGTCGGCCTGGTCACGCTGGCGATCGAGGAGATGGGCGTGGGCGACCGGGTCATGATGCGCAAGCAGTAGCGGCTTGACCGCCGGCCCGCGGTTGCTACCGTGCGGCCATGGTGGCGGCGTGGCAGCGTGGGCCCGAGGCGAGCGACTATCCGACCGGGCTGACCCGGCTGCGGCGGCCGCCGCGGCTCGACGGCCGGGGCGCGCTGCCGGCGGCGCCGGCGGTGGCGATCGTCGGCTCGCGCGCGGCGACGGCGGCGGCGCTGGCGACCGCCGCGGCGCTGGCGGCCCACGCCGCGGCGCGCGGCTGGTGCGTGGTGTCGGGCGGCGCGATCGGCGTCGACAGCGCCGCCCACCGCGGCGCGCTCGCGGCCCGCGGCGCCACGGTCGTGGTGCTGGGCACCGGCCTCGACGTGGTCTACCCCGAGCGCAACCGCGGGCTGTACACCGAGGTCGTCGAGGCCGGCGGCGCGCTGGTGTCGATGTTCCGCCGCGGGGAGCCGCCGCGCCGCGGCCACTTCGTCGCGCGCAACGCGGTGATCGCGGCGTGGGCCGAGGCGGTGGTGGTGGTGGCGGCCGAGCGCGGCTCGGGCTCGCTGTCGACCGCGGCGGCGGCGCGGCGGCTGGGCGTCGGCGTCGCGGCGGTGGCCGGCACCGCCGGGTCCGACGCGCTGATCCGCGCCGGCGCGAGCGCGGTGGCCAGCGGCGCCGATCTCGAGCGGGTGCTGGCCGGCGAGGCGGTGCGGCCGGCGCGCCGCGACCTCGACGACGACGAGCGCGCGCTGTGGCTGGCGCTGGGCGCCGCGCCCGACGGCGACGCCGCGCTGCTGGCCGCCGCGATGGGGTGGCGCGCGCCGGCGGTGGTGGCCGCGCTCGACGAGCTGTGCCGCGCCGGCTGGGCCCGCGCGCTGCCCGGCGATCGCTACGCGGCGATCGCCTGAGCGGCGATCACGCGCGCTTCTTGGCCGGCGGCTTGGCGGCCGGCTTCTTGGCGGCCGGCTTCTTCGCGTCGGCCTTGGGCTTGGGCTCGGCCTTGGGCTTGGGCTCGCCCTTCTTGGCGGCCGGCTTCTTGGCGGCCGGCTTGGCGGCCGGCGCCGCGGCCTCGTCGTCGTCCGCGGCGGCCGGCGCGGGCTTGGCCTTGGCCTTGGGCCGCTTGCCGCCGCTCTTGGCCTGGGCCTCGGCGCGCGGGTCGCGGCCCTGCTCGCGCAGCTTCTCCTCGCGCAGCGCGATCAGCTCGAGCGCCTCCTCGAGGGTGAGCGCCGTCGGGTCCTTGCCGCTGGGCACGGTCGCGTTGACCTCGCCGTCGGTGACGTAGACGCCGAACTGGCCCTTCTTGACCATCACCTGCTTGCTGGTGATGGGGCTGGGGCCGAGCGCGGTGCCCTGGGCGGCCTGGCCGCGGCGGCCGAACACCCGGGGCTGGGCCAGGAGCGCCAGCGCCTCGTCGAGGGTCACCGCGCGCAGCTGATCGTGCCCGGTCAGGCTGCGCGAGTCGCGCTTGCCCTCGCCGGTCATCATGTAGACGTACGGCCCGTACTGGCCGTCCGACGCGATCACCTCGGCGCCGGTCTCGGGGTGCTTGCCCAGCACCTTGGGGTAGGTCAGGAGCAGCAGCGCCTCGTCGAGGGTCAGCGTCTCCGGGCGCATGCCCGGCCACAGGCTGGCCATGCGCGGCGGCGGCGCGTCCTTCTTGCGCTTGCCCTTGGCGTCGAGCGCCTGCTCGCCGACCTGGATGTACGGGCCGAACCGGCCGACCTTGACGTAGATCGGCAGGCCGGTCTTGGGATCGGTGCCGACCGAGCGGTTCGAGCCCGCCGATTGGGTCAAGAGGTCGAGCGCCTTGGCCACGGTCAGCTCGTCGAGCGGCATCTCGAGCGGCAGGTTGGCGCGGCGATCGCTGTCGCCGATCTGCACGTACGGGCCGTAGCGGCCGACCCGCGCGACCACCGGCTCGCCGTCGGGGGCGTAGCCGATCGGGATCGCGCAGATGCCGCGGGGATCGATGTCGGCGACGCCGTCGCCGATCTTGGCGTGCAGGCCGACCTGGGCCAGCGGCGCCGGCGCGGCGTGGCCGGTGCGCTCACCCTCGGGCTTGGCCTCGTGCTTGACGATCGGGCGCGGGCCGGCGTCGCCGAAGTAGAACTGCGACAGCCACGGCTTGCTCTGCCGCTCGCCGGCCGAGATGTCGTCGAGGTCGCCCTCCATCTTGGCGGTGAAGGCGTAGTCGACCAGCTCGCCGAAGTGGGTCTCGAGCAGGTTGGTCACCGCGAACGCGGTCAGGGTCGGCACCAGCGCGCCGCCCTTCTTGAACACGTAGCCGCGGTCCTGGATGGTCTGGATGATCGACGCGTAGGTCGACGGCCGGCCGATGCCGCGGTCCTCGAGCTCCTTGACCAGGCTGGCCTCGGTGAACCGGAACGGCGGCTGGGTGGTGTGCTCCTTGGCCTCGGCCGACCGCGCGGTCAGCGGATCGCCGTCGGCCAGCGGCGGCAGCACCTTCTCCTGATCCTCGAGCTCGGCGTCGGGATCGTCGGAGCCCTCGACGTAGGCCCGGAGGTAGCCGGGGAACGTGATCGAACGCCCGGACGCACCGACCTCGGCGTCGCGGCCGTC
>Ga0073899_10003471_pt1 | contig 13958 bp, 11 predicted proteins | sample KloWWTmetaKNB5Ph_FD_88975 | JGI IMG/M metagenome (GOLD analysis project Ga0073899, IMG submission 88975) | Active sludge microbial communities from Klosterneuburg, Austria, studying microevolution and ecology of nitrifiers - Klosterneuburg... | ecosystem: Engineered > WWTP > Aerobic digester >... | reverse complement strand
GCTCCGAGGCCGTCGGCTGAGCGCGCTCCGACGTCCGGCTCCCCCGGTGATCGCCCCTCAGCGCCCGCGAGGGTGACAGGACCCTGCGCGCCCGCGGCGAGCTGCCGTTGACCTCTGGCCCGCGTCAGGCGATGTTAAGTCGCCACTTAACAGGCGGGCCGAGCCGCCATCGGAGCCTTCCGTGGAGTTCTTGCTGCATAGCCCGCTCACCCTGCTCATCGCCCAGCTTGTGGTGATCATCACCTGCGCGCGCCTCCTCGGCGTGCTGGCGCGCAAGATCCATCAACCGCTGGTGATCGCGGAGATCGTCGCCGGCGTGCTGCTCGGGCCGTCGCTGCTCGGCCTGGTCGCGCCCGGGGTGCGCGACGCGCTGTTCCCGGCGGCCAGCCTCGGCATCCTCGGCATGCTCAGCCAGCTCGGGCTGATGCTGTTCATGTTCCTGGTCGGCCTCGAGATGGACCTCGGCCTGCTCCGCGGACGCGGGCGGGCGGCGGTGCTGATCAGCAACGCCGGCATCATCGCCCCCTTCGCGCTCGGGGCGGTGCTGGCGGTGTACATCCACCCGATCCTCGGCGACCCGGGGGTGCCGTTCTCGTCGTTCACGCTGTTCATGGGCGCCGCGATGAGCATCACCGCGTTCCCGGTGCTCGCCCGGATCCTCACCGAGCGCCGGCTGCTGCGCTCCAAGGTCGGCGCCCTGACGATCACCTGCGCCGCGGTCGACGACGTCACGGCCTGGTGCATCCTCGCCTTCGTGGTCTCGATCGTGCGCTCGACCGGCGTCGATCAGGCGGTCTGGACCACCGTCATGGCGGTCCTCTACATCCTCCTGATGCTGCTGGTGATCCAGCGCTTCCTGGTCCGCCTCGCCGCCCGCGGCTCGGACCGCGAGGGCCTGACCCAAAACTCGGTCGCCATCACCTTCGTCCTGCTGTTCCTGTCGAGCTGGACCACCGAGCTGATCGGCATCCACGCGCTGTTCGGCGCGTTCCTGATGGGCGCGATCATTCCGCGTGAGGGGGGCTTCGCCCGCGCCCTCGCGGAGAAGCTCGAGGATCTGGTCGTCATCGTCCTGCTGCCGACCTTCTTCGCGCTCAGCGGCCTTCGCACGCAGATCGGCCTGCTCGACTCGGCCGAGGACTGGCTGCTGTGCGGCCTGATCATCGTCGTCGCCTGCCTCGGAAAATTCGGCGGCAGCCTGCTGGCCGCGCGCTGGACCGGCCTCGGCTGGCGCGAGGCCAGCGCGCTCGGGATCTTGATGAACACCCGCGGCCTGATGGAGCTGATCGTCCTCAACATCGGCCTCGAGCTCGGCGTCATCTCCCCGACCCTCTTCACGATGATGGTCCTGATGGCCCTGTTCACGACCTTCATCACCACCCCGCTGCTGCAGCTGGTCTACCCGCCGGAGGAGCTGGCCCGCACCCTGCTCGAGCCCCTACCCGAGCCACCCGTGCGCGCGAGCGCGGGCTTCGGCGTGCTGATCTGCGTCGCGCAGGGCAGCTCGGGCCCGGGCCTGGCCACCGTCGCCCGCGCCCTGCTCGGCGAGCCGCCCGGCGACGACCGCGTCTACGGCTTGCAGCTGCTGCGCCCCTCGGAGCGGACCTCGAGCCTGATCGACGCCGCGCCGCCGCAGGAGGCCAACGCCCTCGAGCCCCTGCTCGAGCGCAGCGAGGCGCTCGGCCTCGGCGTACGGCCGCTGTCCTTCGTCTCGAGCGAGCCGGCGCGCGACATCTGCGGCGTCGCCGAGGTCAAGGGCGTCGACCTCGTGCTGCTCGGCTGGCACAAGCCGCTGCTCGGTCAAACGCTGCTCGGCGGCACGGTCCACGAGGTCCTCGAGCAGGCGCCCACCGAGGTCGCGGTCCTGATCAACCGCGGGCTCTCGACGATCCGCCGGGTGCTGGTGCCCTGCCACGACTCGTCGCACGATCGAGCGGCCGCCCGGCTGGCCGCGCGGATGGCCGCGGCCACCGGCACCCGAGTGACGATCCTGCACTTTCCGGACACCGCCCCGGCGCCGGCGACCGCCGCCCTGCTGCGCGAGCTGGCGACGGCGCCTCATGTCGAGATCGTCGAGACCCTCGCCGCCACCGCCCACGACGCCGCCGAGCACGTGCTCACCGCGGCGATCGGCCACGACCTCGTGGTCATCGGCGCTGCGCCCGAGTGGGGCCTCGCAGGCGGTAATTTCGGCCCGCGCGAGCTGCTGCTGGAGCGCTGCCCGACCTCGATCCTGGTCGTCCACCACCGCGAGCCGCGGGCCCGTCCGCCGCGGATCCCGACCGCCCCGCCCGGCGGCGCCCTCAGGCCCCCGGCCGAGCACACCTGAGGCCGGAGCCGCATGCACTTCGGCGCGACCCTCCGCTTGCTGCGCATCGACGCGGGCGTCAGCCTCGGCGCGCTGGCGCGGCGGATCGGGGTCTCCAGCGCGTACCTGAGCCGGGTCGAGAACGGCCACGACCAGGCTCCGACCACCGACCGCTTGATCGAGATCGCCCGCGTCCTCGACCTGCCGCTGACCCTGCTCATCGAGCTCGCGCAGCGGGTCACGCCCTTCGTCTCGCGCTACCTCGCCGAGGTCCCGGCGGCCGGCCGTCTGTTCCTAGAGATCGCCCGCCGTCAGCTCGGCCCGGCCCAGCTGGCCCGGCTGCACGCGGTGATGGACGCCGAGCTCCCCGCCGGGCCGGCCGGCCGCGCGGCGCCGCGACTCGGCGTCCTGCTGCGCCCCGAACGGGTGATCCTGCGCCTCTCTTGCGAGGATCTCCGCGACGCGATCGACCTCGCCGCGGCGCGGCTAGCCGCCGAGATCGCGGGCTGCAACGCCGGCGATCTGGCCCGCGAGCTCCACCGTCGCGAGCGCGAGGCCCCCACCATGATCGGCCACGGCGTCGCCCTCCCGCACGCCCGCGGACCCGCCAGCGAGCCGACCGCCGCGCTCGTGACCCTCGCCCGTCCCCTGCCCCTCGCCACGCCTGACGCGGTCCCGCTGCAGCTGCTGATCGTGCTCGTCGGCGAGACCTCGCTCGAGCTGCTCGCACGCGCCGCCCGACTCGCCACGCCGGACACCGTCGCCGCGCTCGCCCAGGCCGACAGCCCCGAGGCCGCGCTCGCCCGTCTGCGCGTCATCGAGGCCGGCTTCGACTGAGGCTCGAGCGTCGAGGCCACGGCCTCGTCGGCTCACGCCGGTCGTTGCAAGAACACGAGGTACTGATACGGCAGCAGCTCGCGGTCGGTGCGGAGGTGGACGAAGCCGAGCTTGACCAGGTGACCGGTGACGATGTCGTCGGCGATGCGCATCGCCGCGGGCGGTCCGGGGGCGTCGTCCGGCGCGTCCTTCTTGAAGTCGACGATCACCAGCCGACCGCCGGGAGCCAGGCGTTCGCGCACCCGGGCGAAGAACGCGGTCGGGTCGGCGACGTGGTGATAGGTGTCGACCATGATCGCCAGGTCGACCTGCTCCGGGAGCTTCGGGTCGTCAGGCTCGCCCTGGACCGCGACGAGGTTCGTGAGGCCCTCACGGGTCGCCCGCTCGCCGAGGTAGCGGACCATGTCGGCCTCGAGGTCCTGCGCGAACACGCGGCCCTTGGGGACCGCCCGGGCCAGGCGCACCGCGAAGTAGCCGGTGCCGGCGCCGAGGTCGGCGACGCGGGACTCGGGTCGCAGCTCGAGCGCGGCGATCACCGCGTCGGGCTTCTGCCAGGCCTCGCGCTCGGCGCTGTCGAACTGCGGCGCCCACTTCTCGGCGTGCTCGAAGCGGTGGTGGCGATGATGGTTGCGGGCGCGGTGATCCTCGACGGGCTGGGCCATCTCGCCGGCGACCTCGTGCTCCTGCGCGTGCAGGTCGTGCGCCGCGCGAGCGCCGTGGCCCGCGTGCTCCTCGGCCGGCTGCGGCGTCGGCTGCGGGAGCGGGGCGCTCGCGGGCGGCGCGCCGCAGGCCATGAACAGACAGGTGAGCGAACAGACGACGACGCGCAGCATGCGGCCCGAAGCTAACCGCCGGCGAGCCCGCCGTAAAGCGGACGCTACAGGTTCAGCAGGCGGGTCGGCACCTCGGTGCCCTGGTCGGCGAGGCGGCGCAGGAAGTCCGAGGCGTTCGGCATGCTCTTGAACTCGGTGGTGCCGTCCTCGGAGCGCGCCGCGCTGAACAGCGGCCGGTACTCGATGGTGCCGTCGGCGCGGGTGTTCGGCTCGACGATCTCGAGCACCTGCATCGACTCCTGGTTCACGCCGCTGTTGAGGCGCACGACGATGTCGATCGCGTGGGCGAGCGAGAGCGTCAGGCCCTGGACGGCGCCGCCCGAGACGGTGCCGAGGGCCGCCAGGCGCGACAGCGCGTGGGCCGTGTTGATGCCCCACAGCGAGACCACGACCCCGCGGCTGGCCCCGGCGAGCGCGTCGATCACGGCGGCGGCGTCGCGATGGCCGCACTGCTGCGAGATCACGAGGTCGAGGCCGCCGCGCAGCAGCACGTTGAGGACGTGCTCGAGCTCGATCGAGTCGTCGGCCTCGATCAGCCGGCGGACCTGCACCCAGCCCTTGCGGTTGCTGCCGAGGCGACCGGAGTCGGAGATGCAGGCGACGCGCAGCGAGTCCGGGATCTCGCCGATCAGGGCGCGGGTGAAGCGGTCGAGGTTGACGCCGCCCGAGGCGCAGATCACCACGCGGCGGCAGGCCTTGAGCACCAGCACAAGCAGCTCGCGCATGTCGGCGCTGAGCACCCCCTCCTGCACCAGCGCGGTGAGGTTGTTGGCGTCGGTGCGCATGCGCCGGAGGCTGAGCACCAGCTGGCGCGCGGGGTGCGGGGGCAGGAGGGCGTAGAGGTAGAAGCCGTGGTCGACGATGCCCTCGAGCACGTGGCTGGAGTCGCTCCACAGGCCGCGCTTGCGGGTCATGCGCTGGATGACGCGGCGCAGCGCGCCGTCGCCGGTGAAGCGCAGCTCGAGGCGCTCGTGGTCGCCGCTGTCGCGGATGACGTGCAGCGGATTGGTGCCGACGACCTGGATCTCGCGGACCGTGTCGTCGCGCATCAGGTCGCCGAGCGGGCCCCACTCGAGCAGCTCGCGCAAGATCCGCTCGCGAAACGGTCCGACATCGACGCTCGACTCGATCTGCTGCGAGTCGCGAAAGTCCGCGAGCACGCCGTCGACCAGCTCGATGACCTCCTTGCGGTCCTCGTCGCCGATGTCGCCGGACTGCTGCGGGTCGAGGCGCGGCACCGTCTTCAACAGGGTCTGGTGGATCTGCGCCGCGAGGCCGTCGAGGTAGCTGCTCTCCGCGCCGGCCGTCGCCACGCGCTGGGCCGAGGTCACGAGGCCGGTGTCGTCCGAGACCAGCTCGCCCGCGCGACCGCCGGCCGCGGCGCCGCGGCGCCGCTTGTCATCGGCGGGCTCGCGCGGCGGAACGACCAGCGCCGCGTCGTCGCCCTCGAGCAGCAGGATGTAGTCGCCGACGTAGACCCGGTCGGTGCGCCGGATGGTGCGCGGGCCCTGGACCTTGCGGCCGTTGAGGTAGGTCCCGTTGGTGCTCTCGAGATCGACGACCTCGACGTGGGTCTCGACCCGGCGAAAGCGCAGGTGATGCTTCGAGACGTTGACGCGGTCCAGGACGAGGTCGTTGTCGTCCTCGCAACCGATCGAGAAGCTGTCGCCCTTGAAGGAAAACCGCTGGGTTTGCCCGCCCTTCTCGTGGACTACTACGGTCAGCACAGTCCAGGCTTACCCCGAAGGACCGAGCCGACTCAAGACCTGGAAGCGCCGCTTGGCCAGGGGCGAGCGGCCCGGACAGGCGCTAGAACTCGTCGATCCGGTCGAGGGCGTCGTCGAGGGCGTCGATTTCGCGCCGAGACGGCCTGCCCGAGCCGCCGGCCGGCGTCGCCCCTCCCGCGGGTGGCGAGGATGCCGCGAATGGCTGGGCCGCGGCCGCCGCGGCCGTGTTGGCCGCGGCGCGACTGTGGCCGACCCAGCGCCGGGCCGCGAGGATGAGGCCGATGATGGCCAGCAGGGCCACCAGCGCCGTGCCGTAGATGATCTCCGGGCGGCCGATGTAGCCGCGGATGTCGGGGAAGCGCTCGGCGAGCTGGGCCTCGATCTCGACCCGCGTCCGCCCCGCCATGGCCTGCTCGAGGATGCTGGTCTCGAGCTTGCGCGCCTGTGGCGAGGGGCAGGTGGCGATCGTACGGCCCGGGCAATAGGGCGACATCAGATCGTGCGAGAGCTGGGTGGCCAGGTCCTTGGCCTCGGCCACCTCGGCCGCGCTCGAGCCGGCGGAACCGGCGGGATCACTCGCTGGGGTGGCGGTCGCCATGCTCGCCTAGTCGTCGCCCATATTGAGCTTCTTGGCGCCCTTGGACCCGCCGCCGCCGACGACCTTCACCTTGGCCTTGCCGGTGTTCTTGGGCGGGTTCAGGGCCGCCGTGCAGAACTTGTCGTGCTTCTCCTTGACCTTCGGATCCGTGAGGTCCTCCTTGGGGAGCTCCTCGTTGGTGATGTTCTTCAGGTACTTGGTGATCTTCGCGTCGACGATCGCCCAGTGCGCGTCGTGGGTCTGCACCGCGACCTTGTCGTTGAGGTTGTAGGCCTCGGGGTAGTTGTGCATCACCATCTCGTGGGCCTCGAGGAAGTGGCCGATGAGCTTGGACTTCTCGAGGATGCGCGGCTCGGTCGCCAGCATGCGCTGCTGCCAGGTGTTCACCAGCGGGATGAACACCTGCTTGAACTAGTGCCACTGCTCCTCGATCGGGCTGCCGGGCTCCGCGCCCATCGCCTTCTCGCCCTCGGCCATCATCTTCTCGCGGAAGCAGCCGAGCTCGCCCCAGTAGTTGAGCATCTTCTTCAAGTTCGCCTTGTCGAACTTGTAGAGGTGCTTCTCGCCCTCCGGGTCCTTGCGGTCCCAGGCCTTGAGCTCGGCGTCGGTCGGCGGCGCCAGCCCGGTCGGCCGCGGCTTCGGGTTCGGCTTGTAGCCGGCCTTCTCAAGCGCCTCCTTCTCCGGGTCGCTGGCCATCTTCTCGGCCAGAGTCCGGGAGTCGCCGTCGCCGCCGGTGCAGCCCACAAGGAGCAGCGAGAGCGCCAGCATGCCACCGCACAGGCGGCCGAGATCACATCGCAAGGCACCAGTCATGTCGTGGGTCCTGTCGTCCAGAGGAGCCCGACTGTAGCCGGGCAGCACCGGGCCTGTAAAGCCAGGCGCCGTGCACCCGCCCGGGCGGACGTTGCGCGGCCGGCCTGCCGGCTCCGGCCGCGCCCGGCACGGCGCCCGTCGCAGTTGTCGCGCCGCGCCGGCGCGGCTAAGACCATGCCATGCCGAGCCGCTCCCCCGCCCGTCCCGCGCCGCCCGACCCGGTCCGCCCGCCCGACACCAGTCCCTCGGGACAGGACCCGAAGGTCAGCCCGGCCCGGACCACGCCCAAGGTCGGCGACCCCGCACCGCACTTCGACCTGCCGGGCGACGACGGCCAGCGCTACTCGCTCGCGGCCCTGCGAGGCCGGCGCTTCGCGCTGTTCTTCTACCCGCGCGACAGCACCCCCGGCTGCACCACCGAGGCCTGCGATTTTCGCGACCGCCACGCGGCCCTGCTGAGCGCAGGCGTGCAGGTGCTCGGCGTCAGCGGCGACGACCTCAAGTCGCACGCGAAATTTCGAGGCAAGCACGCCCTGCCCTTCCCGCTGCTGTCCGACGCCGGCAACGCGGTCGCCCGCGCCTACGGCGTCTTCGGCGAGAAGACCCTGTACGGCCGGGTCTCCCAGGGGATCATCCGCAGCACCTTCCTGGTCGGCCCGGACGGGCGCATCGAGGCGGCGTGGAGCCCGGTCAAGGTCAACGGCCACGCGGAGGCGGTGCTGCAGTCTGTCGTCGCCCGCGGCGCCTGAGCCCGCCTGAGCGGCCGCGCACCGGTAGATCTCGGGGTCATCCCGGGTCGGGACCGGCGGGACTCACCGTCTGCCCGCCGCGGAGGTTCCCGGCTACGCTGTCGATGATGTCTGTCGCTCGCGACCCCTCGCCGCGCACCCTCGTCCTGACCGCGGACGACACCCTGCGAGCCGCCTTCGCCAAGCTGCTGCAGACCCGGGGACACCGCCTCGAGTTCGCGGCCGAGCTGGCGCTGGCTCCGACGCAGGGCCTGCGGCTCGTGGTCGTCGACGACCGCTGCGTCCCGCCCCTGATCCCGTTCGGCGCGCTGTTCGACGACCCCGACACGGTGGTGATGGCGGTGACCGGCGACGAGGCCCTCGCCGCGGCCCTGCTGGCCCGCGGGGCGATGGACTTCTTGCTGCGCCCCTTCAGCGCCGCCGGTTTGGCCGCGCGCCTGGACGCGGTCGAGCGCAAGATGGCGCTGCGCGAGCGCCAGCGTCAGGCGGAGGACGGCGCGCGCGAGAGCCACCGAACCCTCGCCACCCTGATCAGCAACCTCCCTGGCATCGTCTACCGCTGCCGCAACGACCGCGCCTGGACCATGGAGTTCGTGAGCGACGGCTGTCTCGAGCTCACCGGGTACAGCGCCGAGGACTTCGTGTCCGGGCGCATGTCCTTCGGCGACATCATCCACCCCGACGACCGCGACCAGGTGTGGGTCGCGGTGCAAGACGGCGTCGAGCGGCGTCGGGCCTACCGCGCGACCTACCGCGTGCGGACCCGGCAGGGCGAGGAGCGCTGGCTGTGGGAGCAGGGCCAGGGCATCCACGGCGTCGACGGCGAGCTGCTCGCGCTCGAGGGCTTCATCACCGACCTCACCGCGCTGCGGCGCACCCAGCTCGAGCTCGAGGAGCGCGAGGTCCTGCTGGAGACCCTGCTCTCGGTGACGACCTCGGCCTACGTGCTGTGTGACGGCGCCGGCAAGATCGTCTACGTCAACCTCGCGGCGCAGACCTGGCTCAAGGCCACGGACGCCGCGTTGATCGGCGCGACCTTCACCGAGACCCTCGCCGAGCAGCCGGGCGAGCTGCGCGAGGCGATCACTCGCGGCCGCGACGCGCTCTTCACGGTCGAGCGCCCGGGCGGCGAGTTCGAGGCCTATCACCTGGTCCAGCGCGGCGTGCAGGTGGGCGGCCACCCGCACATCGCGTACACGGTCAAGCGCCTGACCCACGAGCTCGCGCGCCAGGAGGTCGACGTATGGAAGAAGGTGCTGCGCCTGATCGCCCACGAGATCGGCAACACCCTCGCGCCGATCTCCTCGCTGCTGCACTCCGCCCGGCTGATCAACGACGCCGAAGCCCGTGACGCCCGGCTCTCCCGCATCATCGACACTATCGAGGAGCGCGCCAAGCACCTCGGCGAGTTCCTGCGCGGTTACACCCAGTTCGCCCGCCTGCCGCGACCGCGCATCGAGGCGCTCAAGTGGCGCACCCTCTTCATGCGCCTCTCCGATCTGGTGCGCTTCGAGCTGATCGCCACGCCCGACGACCTCAACGCGATCGCCCACATCGACCGCTCACAGATCGAGCAGGCGCTGATCAACCTGCTCAAGAACGCGGCCGAGGCCGGCGGCCCGCCCGAGGGCGTCGCCGTGCGCCTCGCCGCGGTCGACGCCGGTTACGAGATCCAGGTCCTGGACCGCGGCCCGGGGATCCCGCCGGAGCTGATGTCCAAGGTGCTGCTGCCGTTCTACTCGACCAAGCGCACCGGCTCGGGCCTCGGGCTGGCGCTGTGCCGCGAGATCGTCGAGGCCCACGGCGGCAGCCTGCGCATCGAAGCGCGCGAGGGCGGCGGCACCATCATCACCTGCTTCCTCCCCGACCCGCACGGGCCCTGAGCGGCTCCGCCCGTCACGACATGTCCCCAAGGACAGGCGTTCACGAGCGCCCGCGGCCACCTGGCCTGTCTGCAAGGCCAGGCGCGACTTCGCCGTGAGCACGCCCCGCGTCGACCTCGCCGCGCCGCAACACCCGCGCTTGTCGGCAGTCCGCCCGATCGATAGCGTGGATGCATGGTGGTTGGGCGCGTGGGCGCGGGGTGGTTGGGTTGGTTTGCAGCGGTGGGGGCGGCATGCAGCCCGCCGGACGTCGACGATCCGGGCGGCTCGACGAGCACCGGCGGATCGAGCGGGAGCACCGATGTGGGCTCCACGATCCCCGATGTGATGACGACGACCGAGACGCCCGACGAGAGCAGTGGCAGCACCGATGCGCCGCCGCTCCCGAGCTGCGACGACCTGCTCAAGAACCAGGACGAGAGCGACGTCGACTGCGGCGGCGGCTGCAGTCCCTGTCTCGAGGGACAGACCTGCAACAGCGGCACGGACTGCACGACGATGGCCTGCCTCGCCGGCGTCTGCACCGCCTCCGCTTGTCTCGTCGACGCCGACTGCACCGCGCTGGACAGCCCCTGCAGCCAGGGGCTCTGCGACCTCCAGAGCTTCCTGTGCAAGTCGACGCCGATCCACGAGGGCGAGGCCTGCGACGACGAGACCCTGTGCACCACCGCCTCGAGCTGCGCCGCGGGCAGCTGCATCGCGACCGAGACGGTCGACTGCAGCGGCTTCGACTCGGCCTGTACGCAGGGGCAGTGCGACCCGAACTCCGGGGCGTGCCTGGCGATCGACACCCTCAACGGGACGGCCTGCGACGACGGCGACAGCTGCACCGCGGAGGAATTCTGCAAGGACGGCAGCTGCGTGACCGCCGAGGCCGGCGCGCTGTTCTTCGAGGACTTCACGAACCCGGCGCCCGGCTGGGAGCTCGACAAGCTGTGGGAGCTCGGACCGGCCGTCAGCTCGCCCGCAGCGGTCGGCGGCGTCGACCCGGCGGACGACCACAGCCCCGGCGACGATCGCGGCCTGGCGGGCACGGGCATCGGCACCCTCGACACCGCGTCCTCGCACGAGCCATGGTGTCTGACCTCGCCGTCGGTCGACACGACGGCCGCCGGCGCGAACCTGTGGGTCAGCTTCTGGCGTCACCTCCACACCCCGGCCAAGCCGAAGGTGATCCACACCGTCGACGTGTGGACCGGCGCGGTCTGGCAGAACCTCGAGACCGGATACGACAAGACCATCAACGACGCCGACTGGACCTTCGTGAAGTTCGACGCCAGCGGCACGAAGTCCAAGGAGTTTCGCGTGCGCATCTGTGTCGAGCGCATCCAGGGCGCCGCGGACTATGCGGGCTGGAGCATCGACGACCTCACGATCGCGTCGGTCGCCTGCACGCCCGGCTGAGCGCCGGGGCACCGCGCTATCGCGGGCCGTTGACCGGGAGGAAGATCGCGTCGTCCTTGGGCTTCGTGGACGGACGCAGCAGGCCGTCGTCCGGCTCCGGGGGCGCCGCCGGCTTGGGCTCCGCGGCGACCGGCGGGGCTCCGGCCGGGGTGACCTCGGCCGGGGTGACCGGGCGCTCGATGGGGCGGGTCTCGGCCTTTGGGCGAATGGGACGCGTCGGCGCGGGGACGACGGCGACCGGCGTCGGAGCACGCAGGCGGGCGAGCGCCGCGCGGGCCTCGGTGTGGCTCGAGTCGAGCGCCAGCACGTCGCCGTAGGCGCCGAGGGCCGCCTCGACCTGCCCCTGGCGCTCGAGCTCCTGGGCGGTGGCGAGGGTCATGGCGATCCTCAGCCGCAGCCGCAGGATCCCGGCGCGCGAGCGCAGCTGCGGGATCTCGACGACCTCGCTCTCGGCGACGTCGAGGTCGGTGCGGGCGCGCTCGAACTCTCCGCCGAGGATGTCGGCCTCCACCTGATCGAGGCGCGCGGACAGGCGCCGCTCCTGAAACTCCGTCGGCCCGCTCGCCGCCGGCTGAACCCGGCTCCCGCTCGACAGCACCAGGGCGCCGACGGCGATCATCAACAGCAGGACCACGCCGGCGAGCATCAGCCACACGCGACCTCCGCTCGCCGGCGGCTCGAAGCTCACGGGCAGGGGAGCGGTCACCGGGCGCGGCGGCGGCGGCTGATTCAGGAGATGACTCGCGGTCGAGTGCTTCGATGGCGAGTGGTTCGCGGTCGAGTGCTTCGACGGCGAGTGCTTCGACGGGCCGCGGCCACGGCCGCGGCCGCGCTGCAGCGCGACCACCGGGCGCGTGAGCTGGTCGTCGCCCTCGTCATCGCTGTCGTCCTCGCCCTCGTCCTCGTCCTCTTCCTCGTCCTCTTCCTCGGCGATCGCCGGCGCCGGCCCGTCATCCAGGGGCAGCATCGCGTAGGACGACGACGCCGAGGCCTCGTTGCCGTCGGCGACCGGCAGGTGAAAGAGCGTCGCCGGCACGCAGTCGATCAGCGCCTCGACGACCGCGTTGGCGTCGATCGGTCGCAGGGCCGGGTCCTTGGTGAGGCAGCGGTGGACCAGCTCGATCAGCCCCGGTGGGATGTCGTGTCCGGGCGGCAGGGCGTCGGCCAGCGGCGGCGGGGCCTCGTGGACGTGCTTGTACAGGAGGGCCGCGTTGTTGTCGGCCTGGAACGGCAGGTGCCCGCACAGCAGCGCATAGAAGGTCACGCCGATCGCATAGACGTCGACGCGCGCGTCGGTGGCCTCACCGCGGATCTGCTCGGGCGACAGATAGTTGGCCGTCCCGACGATCTGCTCCGAGGTGATGTCGCGCTCGCCCTCGACCAGCTTCGCCATCCCGAAGTCGAGGATCTTGACGAAGTTGGCGCGGCCCTTTCGGGTGCACAACATGATGTTCGTCGGCTTCAGGTCGCGGTGCATCAGCCCCTGGCCGTGCGCGTAGCCGACGGCCTTCAAGATCTGCGCGGCGATCGGCGCGAAGTCGACGAGCGTCAGGCGGCCCTTGCGCTGAAGGTAGGCGCTCAGCAGCTCGCCCTGCAGGTACTCCATCACCAGAAATGCGGAGCCCTGAGCGTGGCCGTAGTCGACCATCGTCACGATGTTGGGGTGCTGCACGCCGCGCAGGCGCTGGGCCTCGCGGTCGAAGCGGGCGCTGGTCTCGGCGTCGCCGACCAGATTGGCCGCGAGCACCTTGACCACGACCGCGGCGTTGCTGAGGCTCTGCCGCGCGAGGTACACGAGACCGACGCCGCCGCGGGCGATCAGCCGGACGATCGTATAGCGCCCGATCGTCGCGCCCGGCTGGGGATCGCGGACGATCGCCTCGCTGACTCGACGCGAGCCCCTCGCGCTGCGCTGCTCCACCACGGCCCCTAGCTTAGCTCAGCAGCCCCGGTTTCGGTCAGGCAATGTCCTCGCGGGCACTCCGCTCCCACGGACCAGCGTTTTGGGGCCCCTCAGGTGGCCTCGAGACGATGCACGGGTGGCGGCCTCAGGGCAGGTCGACCCAGGTCCCGGTCTCGGCGGGCGGCGGGTTCAACATGTAGATCCGCCGCGGTGTCAGGACCGGTACGGTGGGCATGCCGTCCTTCGGCACCAGGCCCCAGCCGACCACGTTGGTCCGCACCTCGCCGGTGGTCAGATCGAAGTCCAGCGCCCCGCTGACCCCCTTGAGATCCACGTTCTTGTTGGTGACGAGGGCGTTGTGGGCCTGCTCGATGAACAGCAGCTTGGTGCCGTCCACCTCGCCGAAGGACACCGGCGTGCCCTTCTTGTCGACGAGCCGGGCCATGTTCTTGGCGATCGCAGCGCCGGTGATCGGCTCGTCCTGCGGGATCGCGGCCATGCCCAGGATAGTGACCATCGCCGCGTCGTAGCTGAGCGAGCCCGCCGTGATCGCGTCGACGCCGTCGAAGCGCAGCCGGTAGCGCAGGTTGAAGGCCTCGAAGTTCTCCGGGTCGAAGATCTCGGGCGCCAGACCCTCGAGGATCTGCATCATCAGGGCCTTGCTGGCCATCGGCGCCGCGTTGACCATGATCTCCATCGAGGGGACCGCGCCGTGCGTGACGATCATCCTCGGGGCCGCAGGCAGCGGGTTCTCCGCGCTCCACGCACTCATCGTACCGAGCACGAGGTTGATGACCTCGCTGGTGCCCGCGAACAGCATCGTGTCAGGGTGCGCGCCCTTCGGACCCCACGCCTCGCCGAGGATCAGCGCGTACTCGGCCTTGATCTCGTCCGGGGTCTTGC
>Ga0073899_10003470_pt1 | contig 13960 bp, 10 predicted proteins | sample KloWWTmetaKNB5Ph_FD_88975 | JGI IMG/M metagenome (GOLD analysis project Ga0073899, IMG submission 88975) | Active sludge microbial communities from Klosterneuburg, Austria, studying microevolution and ecology of nitrifiers - Klosterneuburg... | ecosystem: Engineered > WWTP > Aerobic digester >... | reverse complement strand
GCGAGGATCTCACTCTCATCGTCGGGGAAGACCGCGACGCGCGCCCCGGTCTGGGCGGCGATCTCGTCGGCGTTCTCGCGGGTGAAGTCGACCGCGTCTTCGGGGCGGCGCGACAGCACGACGCCGGTGAGCGGTGCGCGCTGGGCGACGGCCTCGATGGTCAGGATCGAGTGGTTCACCGTGCCCAGGCCGGCGCGCGCGACGATGATCACCGCGTCGGCGATCCGGACCGCAAGATCGCTCATGCGAACATCCTTGCAGATCGGCACCGCCCATCCTCCCGCGCCTTCGATGAACAGGGGATCACCCGATTGTCGAGCGCACCAGGTCGTCATCGCCTTGTGATCGATGGATTTTCCCTCGAGCGCCGCCGCCGCCTTTGGCGATCGTGGCGCCTTGAAGCTCTGCCACAGCGACTCCTGCAGCGACATGCCCGAGACCGCCGCTAGCTGCTCCGCATCGGTGTTTCCTGGGGACCACCCGGTCTCGATCGGCTTGACCGCGCGGGCAGGCCGGCCTGCCCGGCGGAGCCCGGCGGTCATCGCGACCGTGACGTAGGTCTTTCCGACGCCGGTGTCGGTCCCCGTGACGAAGTACTTCACGGGAGCGTCTCCTCGATCGCCAGCTGGGTCGCGTGGGCGAGGAGGGCGAGGTCCTCGGTGGTCGATGTCAGCGGGGGCATCCAGACAATGACGTCGCCGAGCGGTCGGAGGATGACCCCGTGGGTACGGGCCTGCTCGCAGACGACCGAACCAAAGAAGCGCTCCACGGGCAGTGGCGTTCCGTTGGTTTCGCGGAGCTCGATCCCTGCCATCATGCCGACCTGGCGCACCTGGTAGACGACCGGGAGCGCCCTGATGCGGTCGAGGTGCCCGGCCAGTGCGGCCGCCGCGGCGTTGACTCGATCGAAGAACCCGGGCATGGCCATGCGATCGAGGTTGGCCAGCGCGGCCGCGCACGCGATCGGATTGCCAGTGAAGGTGTGGCCGTGGAAGAAGGTCTGCTGCTCGGCACGGGGAGCGACGAACGCCTGGTAGATCCGCTCAGTCGATAGCGTGGCGGCGAGTGGGAGCGCGCCAGCTGTCAGGCCCTTCGCCAGGCACATGAAGTCTGGGCTGACCCCTTCCTGCTCGCAGGCGAACATCGTCCCCGTGCGCCCGAAGCCCGTCGCCACTTCATCGACGATGAGCAGCACACCATGCGCTCTGCAGAGCGCCGCCGCGGCCTTGAGGTATCCGCGTGGGTGCACCAACATGCCGGCCGCGCCCTGGATCAGCGGCTCGATCACCATCGCCGCTACCTCGTGCCCGTGATCCCGGAGGGTCCGTTCGAGCGCGGCCAGCGCGGAGTCTGGATGTAGCCCAGGGGTGGGCACCGAGATGCCGGCGACGATCAGGGGGCCGAAAACACGGTGGAAGAGGCTCATCCCGCCGACCCCAACCGCGCCCAGGGTATCGCCGTGATAGGACTCGGCCAGGTGGATGAAACGGCGGCGCTGCGGCTGCCCCGTCTGGGCGCAGTACTGAAACGCCTGCTTGAGCGCGATCTCGACGGCCGTGGACCCCGAGTCGGAGTAGAAGACCCGCGACAGGCCGACAGGGGCGATCGCGATCAGTCGCTCCGCGAGTTCGATCCCACGTGGATGGGTCAGTCCAAGCATGGTCGAGTGGTCGAGCAGGCGCGCCTGAGCCGCGATCGCGTCAGCCACCGCTCCATGTCCGTGGGTCGTCACCCAGAGCGAGCTCACGCCGTCGAAGTAGCGGCGCCCCGCCGTGTCGATCAGGTAGTTCCCCTCCCCGCGCTCGATGACGAGTGGCGCGCCGGCGTTCCACTCCGCTGCCTGGGTGAATGGATGCCAGAGGACCCGCTTGTCTCGCTCAGACCAGTCCACGTGCACCTTATATATAGGTGCAGACAGCGGCGCCAGCACCACCGGCAGGGTGGCGGCTGTCCGCGCATGTCTCGTGTGGCGGTCGCCTTGGCTATGTTCCACGTGGAACACCCCTCCCTTCGTTGTGGAGCCGATTCGACCAAGCCTCCGCGTCTGCTCAGCATTCCGAGCGCGGCCCACAGTTCCCCCACAGCATGTGTGTAACCGCGCTCTCGACGGCACGCGCCGTACCGCGGTGCGAAATCCCATCCACGTGGAACATCCAGCGATGTGCTGGCCGCACCGCCATGGATCGGCGTTAGGTGCAGGGGCTGTCGCCGTTGGTGATCCTGGCGCTCCTAAAGATCACCGTCCAATCCGGCCGCGGCTCTTCAGCCTGAACGCTGCCCTCCGATCATCGTGCTGCGCCGGCGGGACGGTGCCCTCCGATCATCGGGCGCTGGCACATGTTCCACGTGGAACATCGCGGCGCCGACGGAAGGCAAGTCACCATCACTGTCCCAAGCTTGGGGAGCCCCGAGGCGATCGTCCGGGCTGGGCAGCGCCGCCCGTCAACCAGAGACGTGGAACATCGACGGGCACGGGCAGAGCCTATCGCGGGCGGCCCTGGAGTTCTTGAAGATCCCCCGCAGAGCCCGGCCGCGATCTTCCTGATCGACGCTCCCCTCCATCGCCCCGCTCCACCGGCTGGACGCTGGCCCACGACCGTCGTGCTAGCGCGATGAGCGACAACGGCATCCCGATCGACGATCTGCCCGGCGCATGTTCCACGTGGAACAGCTCGCGCACCCGCCGCGCCCGTCGCCCACCGTCCGGCGTGGCCGTTCCAGTCGGCGCGCGCCCTTGCTCCGATCCAATCAGCAGCCGCTGTTCCGCGTAGTTCGGTGCGGAACTCCGTCCTAGGGGCGGCTCGATACTATCGAGAGGATGGGTGGAGCGCGGATTCTGCCAGGAGCACTTGGTCGAAAGCCCAGAGCATCTGCCTACTCCGGAGCGGTGGAGTCGCCTTCACCCTTGGCCGCGGATGCCTGGGCCCAGAGGGCGTGGGTTGGCCGGGGCGGGATGCCGGTAGTCGGTTGCCAAGAGGGGGATTCGCCCTCCAGGGTGTTCCACGTGGAACACGCCTCCGATACTCCACATGGAAGATGCATGGCGCCGCGGGACATGGATCATCGGTGACTTGCCGTTCCACCAAACGCTAGCAACTCCAGATCAACAGCCCCTTGGCGCCCGGCGATGTTCCACGCCACCGGCCGACGGTCGGTCGCTCGGCGGCCGCGCGCGGACGATCAGGTGGGCTTGCTCGGGACTGCGCCGGCGACATGCCTTCTGTCGGCGACTCGATATTCCACGTGGAACATGGGCCGGAAGGGCCTGTTCGTTCGGGAGATCGCGTCCGGACGATCTCCAGTCGATCCATGTGCGACGGCCACTATCCCCGTGCATCCGCCGCGGATGTTCCACGTGGAACATCCGCGAGCGTCCGGATTGAAGATCGCGGACCGGCGACCGCATAGCGCGTCGTCAGGAACTCCAGCGCCGCAGCGATGTTCCACGTGGAACACGGGCGGCTGAGATCAGTCGCCCGAGCCACGTACCCAACGGCCGCTCAGCGAACGTATGGGCGAAGCGCCTCGACCAACGCACGAACCTGCGCGGATGAGTGGATCGCGCTGAGGGTCACGCGCAAACGTGCGGTGCCTTCCGCGACGGTCGGAGGACGGATCGCGGGGACCCAGAAGCCGCCGCGCTCGAGCGCAGTCGATGCGGCGACTGCGGCCGCGTCGGCTCCGAGCATGACCGGGACGATCGCCCCAAGTCCGTCGGCGAGGCCGAGCCCGCGCATGAGCTGGGCACGGAGCTCGGTCAACATGGCGCGGCGACGCGCGCCGTCCGCCCCGCGCGCGATCTCCACACCCGCCAGCGCCGCTGCCTGCGCGCCGATCGTCATCCCGGTCGAGAACACCAAAGGCCGCGCGCGATTCCATAGCAGGTCCGCCAGGCCGACCGAGCCAGCGACGAACGCACCCGCTGATCCCACCGACTTCCCGAGCGTGCCGACGATGACATCGGCCTGACTGGATGGCGCCAGTCCCGCACCGCCCTCGCCGAGCACGCCCAGCGCGTGCGCATCGTCCACGATCACCGCCGCCTCGCCTGCGTGGGCCACGGCGACGATCTCCTCGAGCGGCGCCGGATCACCGTCCATCGAAAACAGACTCTCGGTCACGACGAACCGGCGGCGTCCCGACCTCGCAGCCATCCGCCGACGCAGATCGTCGACGTCGTTGTGCCGGTAGACCTCGATCGTCGCGCGCGACAGCCGGCAACCGTCGATAAGGCTGGCGTGGTTGCGGTCATCGGAGAAAATCACGTCCCCCGAACTTGCCAGACTAGGAATAAGACCCGTATTCGCCGCATAGCCTGAATTGAACAGACGACAAGCCGGCCGCCGGACCCACGCCGCGATCGCGCTCTCGAGCGCGGCGGTCACCCCGGTGTGCCCCGAGATCAAGCGCGACGCGCCCGCCCCGACGCCGAGCGTCGCCTCCGCCTGCGCCGCCGCCGCCGCCAGCCGCGGGTCGACCGCCAGCCCGAGGTAGTCGTTCGACGCGAAGTTCACCAGCGTCTGTCCGTCGACGACCACCTCCGCACCCCGCCGCGACTCCACAACTCGCACGCGCCGGCGTCGATCGCGAGCCTCGAGGTCCGCGAGCTCGCCAGCGATGAAGTCGAGCCGCGGCACGCGCGGACTAGAGCGCATCCGCCCGACGCTGTCGAGCCGGTCGAGCGGGTGGCCAGCTACCGGCACGGCACGGCACACCACCGCCCGCCTACGGCACCTACCCGCCCGCCTACGGCGCCCAGCTGACCAGCCGCAGCGCATCCGCGCGCTCCTCGCCCGCGCTGGCACGGCCACGCAGGCCCATCCCAGTGAAAGCCTCCGCCCACGCCGCGCATGCGCCCCACGCCCCGCCCGCGCCGCACATCCGAGCAACGACACCGCGCGCACCTCCGTCCCCGCCCCGCCACGCCGATAGGCCGCAGCCCCGACGCGTGCCCGTAGCCGCGCGTCGGCCGCCCCCGCGCCCATCCCTCCTCACCGCGCCCGCCGCGCTACGGTGACGGGGTCATGACCAGCTCGCGCCCCGCACACGCCACCTCGACGCGCCCGCGCGCGGCGGTCGCCGGCACCGCCGCGCCATCGCACGTCACGGCCACGCCGCCGGGGTACGTCGTGCGTGGCGCCGCCAGCACGTGCATGCCCTGGCCCGCGCCGTCGAGGGTGACGCGCAACCGCCGCGCGCCGGCGTCGTACTCCACCGCGCCCAGATCGCCGTCGACCGCAACCGGGTACGGCCGCGCCAGCACCGCTGCGCGATCGGCACGCAACGCACCTCGCCCGACCGGCGCCGTGGTCGCGTCGTAGAGGCCCCAGCTCCCCTGCGACCACTCCTCGTACAGCCAGTAGGCCCACGACGCGCGCTGTCGATCGAACGCCGCCAGCGCGGTGGCGACGTACTTCTCACCGTGGGCCGTCGCGTCGTGTCCGAACTCCCCGACGTACAGCGCCGCTGCGTGGGCCGTGGCCTCGCCGCGCGCGCCCGCGACGCTGGCCTCGACCGCCGCGACGTCCTCGCTGGCCCACCCGTCCTCGAAGACGTCGGTGTAGACGTGCGGCGCGTAGACCGCGTTGGCGACGTCGATCGTCGGCGACGCCTGGTCGCTGTCGAGGATGTTGCGCAGCGCCGCCGGCTCGAAGAACACCGCGAGCCCCGGCGCCTCAGCGCGCGCGGCCGCCGCCATCCGCCGGTGGAACGCCACCAGCGTCTCGTCCGCGAACAGGATGTACGGCTCGTTGTACAGCTCGAGCCCCACGATCCCCGGCTGCATGTCGATGCGCGCCGCGACGTAGGCCACCGCCTCCGCGAACTGGTCCCAGCCTCCCGCCTCGTCGCGGAAGAACGTCTGGAACGCCATCACCACCTGCTGGCTCATCCGTCGCTCGCCGAGGTCGGTCAGCGGCCCCTCGAGCAGCTGCGTCGGCGGCGGCTGGATCGCCCACAGCGGCGCGCCGTCCTCGCCGATCTCCTTCGAGTAGCCGTCCTGGTGGAAGTCGACGACGGTCATCACCCCGTGCCGCGCACACATCGCCGCGACCGCGAGGATGCGATCGACGTACGCCGGCTCGAAGGCGTCGTCGGTCGGCTCGAGCGCGCTCCAGTTGATCGGCAGCCGCAGGTGATCGAGCCCGAGCTCCTCACCCAGGAACCGGCAGTCCTCTTCGACGAACGGCGGGATGTCCTCCAGCTTGGTCCGCCCATCGGTGAACTCGACGTCGAACAACCCCGCCACGCGCGCGTTCACCCCGCGCAGCAAGACCTCGCGGCCGTCGCCGTCGCGCAGCCGGCCGTCGATCGACCGCAGCGCGGACGGTGGCGGTGGCGCGTCACCGCACGCCGCGACCAGGGTTGCCAGCACGAGCGCGAAGCCGGGACGCAGCATCGGCCGACCATAGCGACGGCCCGTGGCCGCTGTCGGTGCCCGGGCTTACTTGCCAATACAGAACCGCGCGAAGAGCGCGTCGAGCACGTCCTCACCGACGCCCTCGCCCGCCAGCGCCGCCAGCGCCACCAGCCCCGCCCGCGCCTCGACCGCCGCCAGCTCGAGCGGGCGTCCCTCGGCCAGCACGGTCGCCGCCGCGGCCAGCGCCTGCTCCCCCCGCGCCGCCGCGTCGCGCTGGCGCGCCGTCAGCACCACCGCGCTGCCGGCCTCGCTGTCGTCGGCCCACCCCGCCCGGGCCACGATCGCCGCGCGCAGCGCCGCCAGCCCCGTCCCCGCCACCGCCGACGTCCCGATCCAGCCGTCGGGCACCGCGCCGCCCAGGTCGACCTTGCTCGCGACACCGATCGCCGGGGCGCTCAGCGGCCGAGGCGGCTCGCCGGCCGCGATCACCTCGAGCACCACGTCGCACTGCGCGGCGCGGGCCCGCCCCAGCGCGATGCCACGCGCCTCGAGCCCGTCGGCCTCGCCCCGCCACCCCGCGGTGTCGATCAACGTGACCGCGACGCCGTCCCACACCACCGACACCTCGACGTAGTCGCGGGTGGTCCCCGGCTCGGGTGACACCAGCGCGCGCTCGCGCCCGACGAGCGCGTTGAGCAAGGCCGACTTGCCGACGTTGACCACGCCGACGATCGCCACCCGCAGACCCTCGATCGCCGCGCGCCCGGCACCGAAGCTCGCGGCCAGCGCGCCCGCCGACCGCGCCGCCGCGTCGAGCTCGCCGCGCAGCCGCGCCGCCGCCAGGGCCGGCAGGTCATCCTCCGGAAAATCGATGTGCGCCTCCAGCTCGGCCAGCGCGTCGACCACCCGCCGCCGGGTCCGCGCCACCTCATCGGCGAGCGCCCCGCCGAGGTGGGCCTGGGCCAGCGCCCACCCGCGCTCGCTGCGCGCCTCGACCACCGCCAGCATCGCCTCGGCCGCGCTCACGCTCAGCTTGCCCGCCAGCACCGCGCGCCGGGTCATCTCGCCGGGCTCGGCGATCCGCGCCCCCGCCGCCACCACCGCCGCCAGCACCTGCCCGAGGTTGACCGGGCCGCCGTGGACCTGCAGCTCCGCCACGTCGTCGCCGGTGAACGACCCCGGCGCGCGCATCACCGCCACCAGCCCGTCGTCGAGCCGAGCCCCATCGAGCCCGCGCACCACCGCGCGCACCAGCACGCGGTCGGGCAGCGACGCCGGCGCGCGCCCCGTCAGCCGGCCGACGATCGCGATCGCCGCCGGCCCGCTCACCCGCACGATGCCCACGCCGGCCGGCCCGCTGGCGGTCGCGATGGCCGCGATCGTGTCGCCGCCGCCGGCCGCCACGCTACTTCGCGTCGAGGCCGTCGGGCACGACCAGGATGTGGCGGTCGTCGCCCTCACCCTCGGAGCGGCTCGACACGCCGTCGATGTTCGCGATCGCCATGTGGACGATGCGCCGGTCGTGCGCCGACATCGGCGACAGCTCGACGATCTGCTTGGCGGCCAGCGCCTTCTCGCTCATGCGCTGCGCCAGCGCCTCGAGCCGCTGCACGTGCTTGTCGCGGTAGCCGCCGGCGTCGACGATGATCGGCTTGCCCTTCTCGCCCGAGCGCTCGCGGTAGACGACCTTGCTGACGAGGTGCTGCAGCGCATCGACCACCTGGCCCTTGCGCCCGATCACCACCTCGGGATCGGAGGTCTGGATCTCGAGGACGATCTTCTCGTCCGACTCGTTGACGTCGATGTCGGCGGTGATGCCCATGCGATCGAGGACGCCCATCAGGAAGTCACAAGCGCGCTCGGCGACGTCGGTGGAGTTCACGGTTTCGGTCACGGCTACCTCGGTGGCTGTGCCGGCGATGCGATCGCCGACGAAAATCTGTTCAGCGGCGCTTGTTGCGACGCTTGCCGCGACGCCCCTGGCCGGCGCGCGGCGCCTTGTCCTGGGCGCCCTTGGCCGGGCCCTCGTCGGCGTCGCCCTCGTCGCCCTCGTCGGCGTCACCCTCGTCGGCGTCGCCCTCGTCGGCGGCCTCGACCTTGGCGGCCTTGTCGCCCTTGGCCAGCGCCTTGGCGGCGGGCAGCTCCTCGGTCTCGTCCTTGGCGGCCGGCGCGGCCGGCTTGACCGGCGGCGGCGACGACCGCTTCATGTACAGCGTGTGCAACAGGCCGAGCACGGTGTTGGTCGTGATGTACACGGTGAGGCCCGCCGGGAACCACAGGCCCATCACGCCGAACATCAGCGGCAAGCCGTAGGTCAGCATCTTCTGCTGCGCGTTGTCGCCGGTGGTCGGCTGCAGCTTCGACTGCAGGAACATCAGGCCCATCAGCGACACCGGCAGGATGTAGTACGGGTCCTGCAGCGTCAGGTCGTCGAGCCAGCCGGGGATGAACACCGCCTGGTGCAGCTCGCCGGCGTGCGACAGCATCCGGTACAGCCCCATCCAGATCGGCATCTGCAGCAGCATCGGCAGGCAGCCGGCCAGCGGGTTGACGCCGTGGCGCTTGAACAGCTCCATCTGCGCCTGCTGCATCTTCTGGCGGTCGTCGCCGAACTTCTTCTGCAGCGCCTCCATCTCGGGCTTGAGCGCCGCCATCGCCTTCATCGACTTCATGGACTTGTTGGTCCAGTACAGCGTGGCGAGCTTGACCATCACCGTCAGCAGGATGATCGCGATGCCCCAGTTGCCGACCAGCGCGAAGATGTGCCGCAGCAGCCACAACAGCGGCTTCGAGATGAAGCTGAACCAGCCGAAGTCGACGGTGTCGCCCAGGCCCATCTTGAAGCCGGCGACCTCGTCGGCGTGCTCGAACTTGTCGAGGTACCCGGGGCCGAAGTAGCCGTACAGCTCCTTGCGGATGGTCTCGCCGGCCGGGATCTTGGTCTCGGCGTAGACCAGGTCGACCTGCGCCGCGTCCTTCACCGCGGGCAGCGGGTAGACGTTGCAGTCGTAGGTCGACGAGCCGTCCGGCCGCGGCGCCAGGGCGAACATGAAGTACGGGGTCGCCGCGCCGAAGAACCGCACGCGCCCCGACCGGGTCTGCGGGCCGTTGGCCGAGTGCGGGTTGACGCCGTAGATGCTGCCGCCGATGTCGCACTTGGTCCACGGGATCTTGGGCCACTTGCGCTGGCCCTCGACCTGCGGCGCCATCGCGAACATCGACACCGCCAGCCGCTGCGACGCGGCCGCCGCGACCTTGATGTCGAGCGTGACCTTCACCATCCAGTCGTCGGCGAGGACCTCGTACTCCTTCGCCAGCGACAGGCCGTCGCGCTCGTAGGTGTAGCGGACCTTGGTCGGCGACACCGCCTCGCCCTTCCACGCCGCCAGCGGCGACAGCGGATAGGTCGAGTTGACGAACGAGGTCGCCGCGAAGCCGACGCCGGGCTGGTTCGAGATGAACAGGTCGTCGTTGACCCGGCCGCCCTTCATGGGATCGTCGAGCCGGTGGACGCGCTTGATCGTGCCGCCGATGTTCGAGAACGTCAGCTGCATCCGCGGCGTCGCGAGCTGCAGGGTCTCCTCGGGTGCGAGCGCCTCGGCGGGCTGCACGGCGGGCGGCGCTGCCGGGGCGCCGCTGCCCGCGGCCGGCGCGCTGCCGGTGCCCGGCGCAGGCGTGGGCGCGCCGCTGCCGGCGCCCCAGGTCGGGCTCTGCACCGCGGGCGCGTCGGTCGCCGTCACCGGCGCCTTCTTCGCCGGCTTCTCCGGCGGGAACAGGAACTGCCAGCCGAGGAAGATCGCCCCGGCGATCACCACGAACAGGACGATGCGCTTGCCTTGGTCTTCCATCAGCGTTGCCCCGGCTGCGGCTCCGCAGCGTCAAGTCGGAGATCGTGCCGGCACCCGTCGACCGGGTCATACCCGCCCTTGCACAGCGGGTTGCAGCGGACGATCCGCCACGCCGCCTTGCCCAGGCCGACGATCGGCCCGCGTCGCTGGATCGCTTCGAGCGCGTACTCCGAACACGTCGGCAAGAACCGACAGGTCGGCGCCCGCTTCAGCCCCGAGAGGTAGCGGCGGTAGAAGCGGATCGGCGCGAGCAACACCGCCGTGAGGGCGCGCCTCAGCACGACGCGATTCTCTCGAACAGCCGACGCAGATCGGCCTGCAGGGCCGGCGTCGACAACGTCGCGGCGGCCTCCTTGGCGATCAGCACCACGTCCTTGCCGACGGGAGCCCACCCGTGCCGCCGCAACCAGTCGCGGGTGCGGCGCTTGATCCAATTGCGGGTCACGGCGTTGCCGATTCGCTTGGTCACAGTAAAGCCGATGCGCCCGGTAGGTTGACTCGTCGAGCTCGTCGCGACCAGCGCCAGGAACGCGGTGCCATGCACCTTGCGCCCGTGCGCCTGCACCGCCAGGAATTCCGGGCGGCGACGCAACCGCATCGCCTTCGAGATCGCGTGCGGCCGCCTGCTGGTGCGCGCGGCCATGCGCCGCCGTTACTTCTTGGCGGCGGTCACCGAGATGCGCTTGCGCCCCTTGGCGCGGCGGCGACGCAGGACCTCGCGGCCTCCGCGGGTCTTCTTGCGAGCGCGAAACCCGTGGGTGCGCTTGCGGCTCTTATTGTGTGGCTGGTACGTGCGCTTCGACATCGCGTGGCTCCGGTCAGTGCGGAACGCGGATCGATACCCAACGAGTACCGGGGTGTCAAGCTGGTGCCCGAAGGATCCGCGAGAATGCGACCGAGGACGCCTCTGGAGGCTCCGGAGTGGCCTGCGACCTGCGCCGCCACGCCGCACCACGCCATCGGGCCGCCGCGAAGTGGTCCTGGCGAGTGACTTTCACCAGTTATCCACAAGTCGGCGCGGCGTGAGCCCAGCCTGTGGGTCCGGAGTGGGTTTGAGATCGAAGGGTTCCAATTCCTTCACCTTTCAGCCTTGCACCGGCACTTCTGGGTTTGCTACAGAACGCCGGCGAACGCGTCACCGGAACGTCGCGTTCACACGCGCGGTCCCCTCCTCTCGGAGTGCGGACCTCGCGGAGGAGCACCGGGAGGCCTTGGTCTGCCTCTCGGCTGAGGATAACTCGTGTCTAGCATGCGGATTTTCAGGGAGCGTTGTTCATTCATGCCATTGAATCTGTTGGCCAGTTGCGGGATCCGCGGGGGAGCTACCCCCGCCCTGTGGATAACTCTGGTCCGCCCGGGAGGGTGCGCGTGACCCAAGCGCTCCACGAGCTGTGGGAGTCTGCCCTGGGCCGCCTGTCGTCCAAGGTCTCGCCGCAGAACTACGACATGTGGCTCCGGCCCATCGAGTTCGTCAGCGACGACGCCGGCACGCTCCAGCTGCGGGCCCCCAACTCCTACGTGCGGCTGTGGTTCGAGTCCAACTACCTCGAGGCGATCCTCGACGAGATCCGCACCGTGTCCGGCGTGCCGATCCGCGTCGAGTTCGCGGCCGACGAGGCCCACCGCGGCCCGCCCATCGCCAGCATCGTCGTCGAGGACTCCACCCCCGCGCCCGCGGCGGCGCCCCCGGCGCCCGTCGAGGTCGACTCGCTGCGCTCGGCCACGCTCAACCCCCGCTACACCTTCGACACGTTCGTCGCCGGCCCGTCGAACCAGCTGGCGTTCGCCGCGTCCCAGGCGGCGGCCAGCGCGTACCCGCCCAAGTACAACCCGGTGTTCATCTGCGGCGGCGTCGGCCTCGGCAAGACCCACCTGCTCCACGCCATCGGGCACACCCAGCTCGGCCTGCGCCCCAACGCTCGCATCGCGTACATCTCGAGCGAGCGGTTCATGAACGAGTACGTCAACGCGATCCGCGCCGGCAAGATGCAGGAGTTCCGCACCCGCTACCGCGAGGGCGTCGACGTGCTGCTCGTCGACGACGTGCAGTTCCTGGCCGGCAAGGACGGCACCCAGGACGAGTTCTTCCACACGTTCAACGCGCTGCACGACAACCACAAGCAGATCGTCCTCACCGCCGACCGCAAGCCGCACGAGATCGCCGACATCGCCGATCGCCTGCGCACCCGGTTCGCGTGGGGCCTGCTCGCCGACATCGAGCCGCCCGAGCTCGAGGTGCGCATCGCCATCTTGCGCAAGAAGGCCGCGGTCGAGGCCATCCCGTTGCCCGACGACGTCGCGCTGTTCATCGCCAGCTCGATCAAGTCCAACGTCCGCGAGCTCGAGGGCGCGCTCATCCGCCTCGCCGCGTACGCCTCGCTGTCCAAGCGCGAGATCGACCTGCCGTTCGCCCACGAGACGCTCGGTGGCGCCCTGGCCCGCCCCCGCGAGCACATCACGGTCGAGACGGTCATCAAGGCCGTGGCGGCCTACTACGGCGTCAAGGGCAGCGACCTGAAGAGCCCGCGCCGCCACCGGTCGATCGCCGGCCCACGCGCCGTGGCGATGTACCTGGCCCGCCAGCACACCAAGGACAGCTACCCGGACCTCGGCCGGGCGTTCGGCGGCAAGCACCACACCACCATCATCTCGGCGGTCGAGAAGATCGTGGCGCGCCTGCCCGACGACCCCGGCCTGCGCGGTGAGATCCACGCCATCGAGGCCACGCTCCTGCGCTGACCCGAGCGTCGGACCGCCGTGGTAAACGGCGCCATCCCCCTGTGGAGAACCTTGAGGATCCACCAGCTGCCTGCGTGTGGGGAAATCTGTGACCTGAATTGATCCACAGCCACACCGACCGCTGACCGCCCGCTAGATCGCCCGCCCACCCACATCGCCACCTACCCGCAAGCCGCAACGATCTCCGCTCACTCCCGCGCTATCCACACTGTCCACACGACCTACTGATCCTACTTCTGCCTTTCTTTCTTTGATCTCTGATCCCAGAAACCAGATCGCTGGATCAGAGCCTCGCACGAGGAGACCGTCATGGAGTTCCGCATCAACCAAGCCGAGTTCGTCCGCGGCCTGCGCCTCGCGCAGAGCATCGCGGATCGCAAGAGCACGATGCCGCTCCTGGCCAACGTGCTGCTCCGCGTGCAGAGCAAGTCCAAGCTGCTCGTCACGGCGACCGACCTCAACGTCTCGCTGTCGGCCGAGCTGAAGATCACCGGCGGCGTCGACGGCAGCCTGACCGTCGGTGCGAAGGCGCTCCACGACATCGTCGTGAACCTGCCCAAGGTCGACGACATCTCGTTCCGCAAGGTCGAGAACAACTGGGCCGAGATCAAGGCCGGCAAGGTCGCGTACCGCATCGTCGGCGTGCCCGACCGCGACTTCCCCAAGGTGCCCGATCACCGCGAGGCGCCGTTCGGCGACGTCGACGCGGCGACGCTGCGCGAGATGATCGACCGGACGCTGTTCGGTCTGCAACGACGAGACGCGGTTCCACCTCAACGGCGTGCTGTTCGAATCGACCGGCGCCAAGGCGCGCATGGTCTCGACCGACGGCCACCGGCTGTCGAAGGTCGACCGCAAGCTCCCAGGCGGTCCCCAGCTCTCGGCCGGGGTCATCATCCCCAAGAAGGGCATCCTCGAGATCAAGAAGATCCTCGATGGGGCAGCCATCGCCAAGCTGGCGATCAAGACCCCGCACGTCTACGTCCAGGTCGACGACCTGGTGCTGGCGATCAAG
>Ga0073899_10003469_pt1 | contig 13960 bp, 9 predicted proteins | sample KloWWTmetaKNB5Ph_FD_88975 | JGI IMG/M metagenome (GOLD analysis project Ga0073899, IMG submission 88975) | Active sludge microbial communities from Klosterneuburg, Austria, studying microevolution and ecology of nitrifiers - Klosterneuburg... | ecosystem: Engineered > WWTP > Aerobic digester >... | reverse complement strand
GGGGGCACCGGGTCGAACCCGGCTGGGAGGGCCGTTGGGTGAGGCGTGAACAGACGGAGTGGGGCAGCATCACCCGCGTCAACCCCTTTCCCGGCAACGACAAGGGCAACCTGTTGAGGCGGGCGGCGGGGTTTGTCGGCTTCAGTACCCTCGCCGGGCTCGCCTCCCTCAGGGGTGGCAGGGTCGACGCCGTGATCGCCATGTCGCCGCCTCTCACCATGGGGCTCACGGGGTGGGTCACCCACCTCGTGAGGCGGGGACCGCTGGTGTTCAACATCCAGGACGTGTTCCCCGACGCCGCCGTCGAGACCGGTGCGATCACCAACCCCCGCATCATCGGTCTGGCCCGCTGGCTGGAGCGGGTCAGCTACCACCGGGCAGCTGCGATCACCGTCCTCAGCGAGGATCTGGCGGAAAACGTCCGCGCCAAGGTCAAGCCCTCCCACCGCGCGAACGTTCACGTCATCCCCAACTTCGTCGACACCGAGTTCATCTCGCCGGCGGATCGCCTCACCCCGCTGAGGACCGAGCTTGGGATCGGCGAGGAACCGGTGGTGCTCTACGCCGGCAATGTCGGCTTCTCCCAGTCGCTGGAGATGGTTGTCGATGCCGCCCGCGTAACGCCTCAGGCCACCTTCTTGATCAACGGCGACGGGGCGGCGCGGGCAGCCTTGCAGGAGAGGGCCGCCGGACTCTCCAACGTGCGCTTCAGTGGCTACCAGCCCAAGGAGAGGGTGCCTGAAGTACTCGCCACGGGCGACATCCACGTCGTCCCGCTGAAGAAGGGTCTGGGGAGGGTGAGCGTGCCGTCCAAGACCTACTCCATCCTCGCCGCAGGGCGTCCGGTGCTGGCGGCGATCGATCCCGGAACCGAGGTACCGCGCATGCTCCGCGCCAGCGGAGGCGGCGTAGAAGTACCCCCCGACGACCCGCAGGCGTTCGTCGCCGCCCTCCACGAACTGCTTGCGGACCGAGAGGCGGCGGAAGCGATGGGCGCGGCAGGTCGCCGATGGGTCCAAAACGAGGCGTCACCTGGGTCGGTGGCGGCCGCCTACGAACGCCTGGTGCGCAGCCTCGGGTCCTGACATCCCCCACCCGGGGCGTCACCGCTGACAGCATTTTGTGCGCCGAGGCGATAGCCTCGCTCCCTCGTGGCTCCGTCATCTTCCGCCAACAAGGTCGCCAAGCTCGCCTCACGCGGCAAGGGCAAGAAAGTCCGCTTCCAGAGCGGCACCACCTTCCCGACCGTGGTGGCGGTGGTGCTGGTCGTCATGATCGCCCTCGTCGCCTACGCCAAGGCATCCTTGCCCGGCGAAGAGACGGGCCCCCCTCAGCCGGGCGACGAGTGGGCAATCGCCTACAGCTTCCGTGTGTGCGACATCGAGTACACCCTCGAGGGCCAGCCCGCCGATCTCGACAAGGACGTGTCCACAGGAGATCCCGAGGCTTTGGGAGCCGGCAGCACGAACTCCGACGGCATCATCCACTACCACCCACAAGTGGGCGGCGCCACAGGCCGCAAGGCGAAGCTGGGGGTGTTCCTCGACACTTACGGGGTGAAGCTGAGCGACTCCAAGCTCGAGTTCCCCGAGAGCCAGGGCATCGACCCGCGCGTCTACGACATCGACTCCAATGACGTCTTCGACGGCACCTCGTGCGAGGGCAAGGAAGCCCAGATCAAGGTGAGGGTGTGGGACGACTTCACCTCCGGCCAGTACGGCGACAAGATCACCGACTTCGACAACCTGAGGTTCACCAAGACCGGCATGGTGTTCGTCATCGCAGTCGTGCCCGAGGACTTCGACATCCCCATGCCCGCCTCCGCCTCGCGTCTCGAAGAGTTCGGGGCCATCGGCGAGGGCGACACCTCGACGAACGACACGACCGTCGACACCGTCACCGTCGACACAGCCGTCGACACCTCAGCCGTCGAAACAACCGTCGACACGGCGCCAACCACGGACGGCTGATGCGCGCGGTCGTACTGGTCGGTGGCTTCGGCACCCGCCTGCGCCCCCTCACCAACCTCACTCCCAAGCCGATGCTGCCGTTGGGCCATGTCCCGATGATCGAGCGGCTCCTCACCAACCTCGGCCGTGGTGGGGTGGTGGAGGTCACGCTCGCTCTGGGCTTCAAGCCGGAGCCCTTCGTCACCGCCTTTCCCGACGGTGAATGCGCAGGTGTGAGTCTGCGCTACGCCGTCGAGCCCGAGCCGCTCGATACGGCGGGTGCCATCCGTTTCGCCGCCGACGTGGCGGGCATCGACGACACCTTCATCGTCGCCAACGGCGACGTGCTCACCGACCTCGACGTTTCCCAGCTCGTTTCCTTCCATCGCAGCCGGGGGGCGGAGGGCACCCTCCACCTCGTCGGCGTCCCGGACCCATCGGCGTTCGGCGTGGTTGCCATCGGCGCCGACGGCAAGGTGGACCGCTTCGTGGAGAAGCCGCCGCCTGGCAGCGAGCCGAGCAACCTCATCAACGCCGGCACGTATGTGCTCGAGCCGTCGGTCCTGCAGCGCATCCCGGCGGGGCAGAGGGTGTCCATCGAGAGGACGACCTTCCCTGCGATGGTTGCCGACGGCAGCCTCTTCGCGATGCCCACCGACGACTACTGGATCGACACCGGCCAGCCCGAGCTGTATCTCCAGGCCAACCTCGACCTGCTCGTACCCGGTCGGCATCGCCACGACCTATGCGTGGGGGTGCACCCCGATGCGTCGGTATCGGCAAGTACCGTGATCATCCGCTCGGTGGTCGGGCCCTCGGCGGTCGTAGCCGAAGGTGCCCAGGTGAGGGGTTCGGTGCTGCTCCCCGGGGCCGTGGTGGGCAAGGACGCTGTGGTGACAGACTCTGTAGTGATGGGTCGGATCGGCATCGGCGCCGTTGTGAGCAGCAGTGTGGTGGGGGCTGAGGGAATCGTGGAACCCGGCGAGCACCTCGATGGTGAGAAGCGACCCGATCCGACGGCGCCATGAACGTGATGGTGGTGGGTGGCGCCGGGTTCGTCGGTTCGCATCTCACCGATCGTCTCCTTGCCGAGGGGCACGCAGTCGATGTTGTCGATGATCTATCCCACGGCTCGCTGGCCAACCTTGCCGATGCTCGGGCCGTCGCGGGGGAGCTGAAGATCCACACCCTCGACGCGGGTGCAGCGGAGTTCGGCGCACTGGTGGCGATGCGCGCTCCCGAGGTGATCTACCACCTCGGCCTGCTACCTCCTGGTGAATCGGCAGAGCACACGGCGGCAGGCACGATCCGGTCCCTGCTGTGTGTGCTCGATGCGGCCCGAGCCCAGGGTGGGGTGAAGGTGGTGGTCGCCCTCTCGGCGGTGGCCCTGTATGGCGAAGTTCCGGGACGGGATCAGCCGGTGAAGGAGAGCCAGCAGTGGAACCCGGTCGGCGTGCGTGGGGTGATCAGCCGCACCATCGCGGATCTGCTCACCGTGTACCGCGAACGCGACGAGGTCGAGTTCACCGCCCTCGCCCTCGCCAACGTCTACGGTCCCCGACAGCGACCCGACGGAGGCGTGGTGGGTGCCTTTGCCCAGGCCCTCGGTGAGCGCATCACTCCGATGATCTATGGCGACGGCCGCCAGACCCGCGATTTCCTCTACGTCGATGACGCCGTCGATGCCTTGGTGAGGGCTGCGCTGAAGGGGGGCGGCCTGGTGGTCAACGTGGGTACCGGGGTGGCGACATCGATCCGCGACCTGTGGGCGATGATGGTCGGCCCCGATGGTCGGGCCCCCTCAGCGTCGCCGCGCCGCGAACACGATGTGGCCCGCTTCGCCTTGTCGCCGACGAGGGCCCGCATTCACCTCGCCTGGGCCCCGTGGACCGACCTCGCCACCGGCCTGAGGTCCCTCAACCGGCGTTGATGCCCACTGCCGCGAGGGTGCGTAGCGCCAACTCCCGCCCGATCTCGGGGGTACTCATGATGCTCGGGGTGACGACTGCCCGCATCCCTTCGGCCTCGATGGCGGATGACAGAGCAGCGTCGACCGGGTCGATCACCATGGTGGCCGCGATCGGCGCGTACAGGCGGGCCATCCCGACAACCGACGCTTCATGGCCGAGCTCACTCAGCATGCGGGCTGCCGGCCCCTTCAGCGCTTCCCCGCCGACGATCGGGGAAATAGCCACAACGGTGTCGCGTCGGGCGGCGAGCAGTGGATCTACCCCGGCCAGGCAGCGCACCGGGCCGATGGACACGATGGGGTTGGAGGGGGCGATCACCACCGCCCGGCTATCGACGAGCGCGGCCCGTGCGGCGGCGGTGAGGGTGGCTTCGGCGCAGCCGCTGAAGCGCACCGAGCCGACGGGAACGGAATGATGGCGCTTCACGAAGTACTCCTGAAACGGGACCTCGACACCTTCGTCGGGCAGGGTGACCATCGTTGTCACCCTCTCGTCGCTCATCGGCACAAGCTTCTGAGTGAGGCCCCACGCCGTGCAGATCTCAGCGGTGACTTCGGTGAGAGTGGCTCCCTCGGCCAACCTGGCCGTGCGGTACAGATGGGTGGCCAGGTCGCGGTCGCCGAGGTTGAACCAGGTGGGTGCGGCCGCCGATCCAGGGGGCCGCACAGCCTCGTAACGTGCGAGCGCCGCCATCGAAGCCCAGGTCTCGTTGCTGAGTCCCCATCCGCGCTCGGTGTCGATGGCCCCGGCGAGGGTGTAGGTGATGGTGTCGATGTCGGGGGAGATGGACAGCCCGTGGAGGACCGTGTCGTCGCCTGTGTTGACGATGCCGACGGTGTCGGCGGCCGGCCACACGGATGCGAGCGCTCTCAGGAACCGCGCCGCACCCACTCCGCCACACACCACGCTGATGGTCATCGCAGATCCTGCCCGGTTCCGTTTGCGAGCCGAACGTAGAGGCTTGCCATCTCCTCGGCGCAGCGCGTCCAGGAGAAGCGCCGCCACTGCTGCTCGCCCTGTGCTACTAGCCGGGCGCGAACCGCGTCGTCGGTGAGTGCGGTCGCGAGACCAGCTGCCAGGGCGTCTGAGTCGAGAGGATCGCAGAGCAGGGCGGCGTCGCCGGCCACCTCGGGGATCGACCCTGCGTTGGAGGCGACCACTGGCGTGCCGGCCTGCATCGCGTCGAGCAAGGGAAACCCGAAACCCTCGTCGAGTGATGGGTAGGCGAGAACGGCGGCATTGTGCAACAACCAGGATCTGGCCGGTTCACCGATGCGACCGGTGAACAGAACCCGAGCGGCCATCGTGGGTCCGAGGGAGTCGACCGCGGCCCGGGTTTCGGTGATGTCGTCGCCGCTTTCGCCGGCGAGTACGAGTCTCGCCGCGGTGTGCTCGGCTGCGATCCGGCCGAACGCCTTCACCAGGGTGGGCAGGTTCTTGCGTCGCTCGAGGGTGCCGATGGACAGCAGGAAAGGGTGGCCGACCAGTTCGGCGATCGGCGATGAGGCAGCCGGTGGAGGGAGAGGCAGGGGGCCGAGGTGGACCGTTTGAACCGCGGCGCCTGGAAGTAGTTCGCGTACGGCGTGTTCGGTGGCAGCCGAGCTGGTGTGCACCACGGCGCCACTACGTACCGCAGCCCTCAGAACCTCACCGGCGAGCCTCACCGCCGGTGAGGCTCGGTCCGGGTTGCGCAGGAACCAGCAGTCGTAGACCGAGACCAGACGGGGGAGCCGGCTGGGTGGCACCACATAGTTCGTGCCATGAACGACCTCGGCATCTGCAAGCCAGCGGTCGACCCGCGGACGCGGCCCATGGCGCCAGGCGCGATGGGCCAGAGCGGCCGGTAAGGGCAACCTCACCACCCCCTGCTGGGATCGGGCCCGAAAGGAGAGCAGGTAGTCGACCAGTTCGACGTCGTCGCGGGTCGCCAGGGCGTCGTGCAGAGCCTCGACCGCATGACCGATACCGGTGCGCGGCCCGCTCAAAGGTCCGGTGTCGAAGGCGACTTTCACTGCACTCATCCGCCGGGGAGGCTACCGCTTGCGCCTCGAAGGCGAGGGGGTGGGGGTCTTTGCTCCAACCCCAGGTCGTGGTGAATTTTCACGTCCCTTCGGGGGGTGGACGTAGACTTCCCCGACCCACGAGCGGAAAGACACCAGGCATGCCCCGCGCTTTCATCACCGGCATCACCGGCCAAGACGGCCAACACCTCGCAGAGTTCCTCCATGGCAAGGGTTACGACGTGTTCGGCATGGTGAAGGGTCAGAACAACCCGAAGTTCACGTCGATGCGCGATGAGTTCCCCTATGTCGAGCCGGTACCAGGCGATCTCGCCGACCTGCCCTCGCTGGTGAAGGCGATGGAGTACACCCAGCCCGACGAGGTCTACAACCTCGGAGCGATCTCCTTCGTGGCCCTCAGCTTCAACCAGGCAGAGCTCACCGCCAACATCACCGGCCTCGGAGTCCTGCGCATGCTCGAGGCGGTGCGCATGGTGGGAGGGGCCAGCAACAACCCGATCCGCTTCTACCAGGCCAGCAGTAGCGAGATGTTCGGCAAGGTACGCGAAACGCCCCAGACCGAGCTCACCCCCTTTCACCCGCGATCGCCCTACGGCTGCGCCAAGGTGTTCGGCCACGACATCGTCGTCAACTACCGCGAGAGCTACGACCTCTTTGCGTGTAGTGGCATCCTCTTCAACCACGAGGGCCCCCGCCGCGGTCTCGAGTTCGTCACCCGCAAGGTCACCAACGCCGTTGCGCGCATCAAGTTGGGCCTCCAGACCGAGATAGTCATGGGCGACCTCGAGCCCCGCCGCGACTGGGGCTATGCCGGCGACTATGTGAGGGCGATGTGGCTGATGCTGCAGCAGGACAGCCCCGACGACTATGTCGTCTCCACCGGGCAGACGAACAGCATCCGCGACCTCCTCGACCGAGCCTTCCGCGAAGTGGGCATCGACGACTGGGCACCCTATGTGCGACAGGACCCGAAGTTCTTCCGGCCGGCCGAGGTGGACCTGCTCATCGGCGACTCCACGAAGGCGCGGGAGAAGCTCGGCTGGTCACCTGAAGTGGACTTCGCGTCCTTGGTGAAGATGATGGTCGAGAACGATCTGAGGATCGAGTCGGCGCGACGCTGACCACCGGACAGCTGACCGGGGCCGAGCAGGCTCAGGTCTCGAAGGGCATGTCGATGATCGCGTCCATCACTGACTCGTGCGACGGGATGACCCCGGAGCGCAGCTTGTGGCGCAGGAAGAAGGCGAACGAGATCAGGGCGGCCACTGACGATGCGACCAGACCGAACTCGATACGGCGAAAGAGATCGTCGCTGCTCAGCCAGGTGGTGAGCACGAAGGCAATCATGCCGGCGCCCCAACCGAGACCGACAAGGGCATGCCCGCGCAGGGCGATGACGGCCTGGGCAAGCGCCAGAGCCACCATGTAAGCGGCGCTGCCCACCGCCAGCATCGCCATCGTGCGACCGCTCAGCTCGGCGTCGTACATCTTGCGGATGACGAACGGCCCGAGGGTGTATGACCCGACTACGCCTCCGGCACTGACAACGAGAACCAGCACGAGCAGCTTCTTGAAGCCCCGGCGGAACTCGGCGATCTCGTTGCGCGCTGCAAGCTGGGACAGGCGGGGGAGCAGGGCGGCCTGGACGGCCTGGAACAGGAACAGGGGGATTCGCGACAGAAGGACGCCGTAACCGAACTGGGTGACGAGGTGCTTCTCGCTGGGTTCCTTCAACAGGTTGGCGGCTACCGGTCCGGCGTTGACCAGGCCGGCAGCGAAGATCGAGCCGAGAAGGAGCCATCCGAGGTTCGGGGTGACCTCCTTCCAGGTGGCGGGGGGACCGTCTTCGGTGCTCAGGTCGCCGCGGGAGAAGACGTAGAAGAACCCGATCAGGGGAGCGAGGGCGACGGCGATGCCATAGGGTCCGGCGGTCTTGACGCCGATCACAGCCAGGGTGACGCAGAGGATGACGCGCACCGCGCCGTCGGCGCCCATGACAACTGCGTAGGAGCGGAAGCGGCCACTTCCACTGGTGATGCCCCGCGCCAGATGCACCGGTGCATAGCTGGCAAAGGCGACGACGAGGGCGGCGAGCATCACCCAGCTGCCGTCGAAGTAGGAGTCGGTTATCAGTGGGCTGGCGGCGAGCAGGAGGATGACCACCAGCAGGGCGAGGCCGAGTCCGAGCTGGACGACCTTGCGGACCACCGGCCTGCCACCTTGGCCGATGGCCTGGCGATGGGAGATGGCCCGGCCGAGCTCCTGCTCGAGGGGGAGGAAGAACCCTGGGGCGAGGGCGAAGGTGGCGAACCACAAGGACAGGACGGGGCTGAAGGGTTCGTCACCCCCGAGGGCATTCTTGCCGACGCGCAAGAAGGCGAAGCTGGCCAAGCCCGCCACGAGAAGGCCGATCCCCACCGGGATCGTCCCTTCCGGGAGCGGAACGCGTGGGTTCGAGGTCTGCTCGTCGGACGTGGACACCAAGCCGCCGAGACTAGCGGGTGGACCATGGGATGGCTCGAAGGGTCCGCTGTGGTTAAAGGGCGGCCGGGATGGAGCCGATATCAACGCATGGTCAAGATTCGCCGTCGATTCGCCGCGTTCACCCTGTTGATCGGCGTTGTACCCACTCTTGCGGGGCTTGCCATGTCATCTTCCGTGGTCGCCGCGCCGGTTCTCGCACCCGGGGTGGTCGATGCCGGAGTCAGCCTGTCGGGTCACGGGTGGGGTCACGGCTACGGGCTCAGCCAGTGGGGCGCCTACGGCTACGCAGTCGATCACGGGTGGACCGCCGCCCAGATCCTGGACCACTACTACGGCGGTACCGTCGCCGGCGCCGTGCCCCTGGACACGGTTGTCGCCGTTCGCCTGCAGAGCCTCGACGGCGCCCAGACCGCCGTGGTCAGCGAGTCGGGAGGCTTGAGGGTCGACGGTGTAGCCGGAGGGCCGTGGAAGTCGGTGCTCGCCCGCGAAATCTCCCCATCGACCTATCGGTTGTGGGCCCGCAGCGATGCCCAGGTGTGCCCCTCCGCAGGCGAGGATCCGGCGACAACTGGTTGGACCGTCGTTGCAGACTCGGTGGCCGGTCAGGTGAACATTCGCACCCAGGCAGACTCCTCGAACGCGACCTCCTACGCCGACCTCGCCGCAGTGTGTGAACCCGGCGGCAAGGTGCGCTCCTATAGGGGCCTCATCCGGGCGGTGAACGACACCGCCGGCGGGAACCGCACGGTCAATGAGGTACCGCTCGAGCACTACCTGAGGGCCGTTATCGCCAAGGAGATGTCGCCCTCATGGGCCACGGCTGGTGGGGGCAGGGGCGCCCAGGCCCTTCAAGCCCAGGCTGTTGCGGCCCGCAGCTATGCGCTGGCCGAGAATCGTTACAGCTATGCGCGCACCTGTGACCTGGTGTGCCAGTACTACATGGGCGCCGCCGTGCGGTCCTCGGTTTCTGGCACCTATACGCGTGTCGAATATCCGGCCACCGACGCTGCGGTGCTGGCCACTGCCGGTGTCGTGCGTCGTGTCGGCAGCACGTCGGGAGCGATCGCCTACACCATGTTCTCAGCGTCATCTGGAGGGTGGACGATGCCCGGCACGGGTGGCCTGCTGCCCTTCCCCGCAGTCGTCGACGAAGGCGACGACACCCCCTCGAATCCCAACTACTCGTGGACCGCCACACTCGCCGGCTCGACGATCAGTGCCAAGTACCCGGCCATCGGCACCTTCAACTCGCTTGTCGTCGTGGCCCGCAACGGGTACGGCGACTGGGGTGGCAGGGTCACATCGTTGATGATCACCGGCTCGGCAGGTTCTGTCACCGTCACCGGTGACGCCTTCAAGAGTGCGATGGGGCTGAAGTCGAACTGGTTCACCGTGAACGACGGATCCGCCCCGCCCGCCTCGCCGGCCCCGACGCCGGTCACTCCGCCGGCGACCGCGGCTGGGTCGGGGTGTAACGGTCGTACCGCGCCACCCGTGACCGGGGTACTCAGTGCCGCGCCGGCGGCTCGATACACACCTCTCGAGCCGGTACGGCTCATCGACACCCGTATCGGCTTGGGAACCAGCCGCGTCCCCCTCGGAGCCGGGTGCACCCTCGTGGTTGCCACCGGCTTGGGGGACACCGCCACTGCCGCCGCGGTGAACATCACGGCGATCGAGCCGACTGCCGGTGGATTCGTCACCGCCTACTCATGCGGTGTCGCGAGGCCCACTGTGTCAGTCGTCCAGGCCCTTCCGCGCAAGGTTGTGGCCGGCATGGCCGTTGTGCCTCTCGGTAGCGGAGGCAATATCTGCATCTACAGCAATGTTGCGATGGAACTTGTCGTGGACCTCTTCGGGTCTTACGCCTCGGACTCCGGCGTCGCCTACGAGCCAATGGCCGCAGCAAGGCTCTACGACTCTCGCTCCGTCCAGTCACCGCTGGCCGCCGGCACGATGGTTCGCATCCCGGTGGTGAGATCCGGTGGTGCTCCGGCAGGGGCAACGGCAGCGGCGCTCACGGTTCATGCCACGAATGCCGTTGGCGGTGGTTATGTCACCGTGTATCCGTGCTCGACGACGCGACCGGTGGTGAGCTCGCTGAACACGGTCAGCGGTTCGAGCGTGACAAACCATGTCGAGGTGGCGCTGAACGGAGCCGGTGAGATCTGCGTCTACGTCAGCAACGCGATGCACGTGGTCGTCGATCTGAGTGGCTGGTTCGGCACGGCGGCAACGACACGCTTCTACGCGGTGCCTCCGTTCCGTGCTGTCGACACACGCATCGGCACCGGTCTCAGCGGTGCCTTCGCTGCTGGCGCAGATCGGGCCGTCACCCTCGCCGGGTCCGGTGGACTGCCGGCTTCGGGCACCCTTCGCGCGGTGATGGCGGAGGTCACCGCCGTCGATCCGGTGGCGGCGGGCTACATCACGATCCACCCCTGCCTCAGCCCGGTTCCTGGGGTGTCCATGGTCCGCTACGTATCGGGGGCCAACGCGGCCAATGTCGTTGCCAGTCCCGATGATGCGTCAGGAAGGTGGTGCATAACCACGAGCGCGGTGGCCCATGTGCTGGTCGACGTCAGCGGCTACTTTGCCTGATCGGATTCAAAGGGCCGGATCGAGAAACCCACGCACCTGCTTGAGCGCGGCACCGACCAGTTCTCGGCGGCGCACCTGGGCCTTCTGAAATGCGAGCACGCTGAAGCCGATTGTGATGTAGGCGGCATCGCGAGCGATGGCAACGAGCTTGTCGTCGAGTTCGTTCAGCTGGGCGGTGTCGAGGCGGCTGAGATCGAACGCAGGGAAGGCGGGGAACTTGGCCATCGTGGGTTGTCCTCCGACTCGGTGGCAATCCTTGCAAGATAGCCCATCGTGCTAACTGCGGCAAGCAGGTCCGATCCTTGTCGTTGTGCCGCCACCAGGGGTGACATGTTGGGCGCGGGGTACGCCGCTAGCCTCGATCCCTCGTGGAACCCGCCGGCTCACTCGCTCCGCCCGTAGTTGCGGTGATGGTCGTCCATGAGCCCGGTCCGTGGTTCGCCGAAGTGCTCGACTCTCTGGCAGGTCAGGACTACACGAACCTCAGGTTTCTGTTCCTCGTCACTGGCGAGACCGGCGAACTGCCCTCGATGATCAGCGAACGGGTGCCGAGCGCCTTCGTGCGCGCGGTCAACGGGAACCCTGGTTTCGGCGCCACGGCGAACGAGGTCCTCCACCTGGTCGAGGGCGAGAACGGCTTCTTCTGCTTCCTCCACGACGACGTCGCCCTCGAGCCGGGCACCATCCGAATCCTGGTGGAGGAGCTCTACCGCAGCAACGCGGGCATCGTCGGCCCGAAACTGGTCGACTGGGATCACCCGCGCCGGCTCCAGCACGTCGGCCTCGGCGTGGACCGCTTCGGTGAGGTCGACTCGATCGTCGAGCCGGGTGAGCTGGACCAGGAGCAACACGATGCCGTGCGCGACATCTTCGCGGTGCCCTCCGCCTGCCTTCTCACTCGCGCCGACCTGTTCCGCTCCATCGGTGGGTTCGACCCCGCCATCGAGTACCACGGTGACGACGTCGATCTCTGCTGGCGGGCCCACCTCAGCGGAGCTCGCGTGGTTGTGGTGCCGGCCACCAGGGTCCGCCACCGCGAGGCACTTTCAGATCGCTGTCCCGACCTTCACCACGCAGCCCTCGCCGCTCGTGGGCGCATGCGCAGCGTCACCACCCTCACCGGAGCGCGGAGGCTCACCTGGGTCATGCCCCAGCTGGTCCTCTTCACCCTTGTCGAAGTGGTGGCCAGTACCCTCGTCGGTCGCTTCCGCCAGGCCGTGGCTGCCCTCGGAGCCCTTGGTGGTCTGGTGGCGCGCCTGCCGACCACGATCGCGCGGCGTCGTCAGGTGGCGCACCTGCGCCAGGTGCCCGACACCGAGGTCGCCGGCCTTCAGGTCAGCGGCAGCGCCAGGCTCACCAACTTCTTGCGCTCCCGCGACACCCAGTCGGCCGACCCCGACTCCGTGGATGAACGTCGGTGGAGGGAGACCGCCGGTTCGGCACCGGCTCTGGCCTGGCTCACCGTGGTCGTTCTGTTCCTCATCGCCAGCCGTGAGGTCATCACCTCTGGGGTTCCCCGTTTCGGCGAGTTCCTCCTCATCCCCGACAGCCCATCCGACATGCTCGAGGCATATACGTCGGGATGGTCCGGTCATGGTCTGGGAAGCAATGCCCCGGTCCCCACGGGGTTGGCGCTGATCGCTCTCGGTAGCGTCGGCACCCTCTTCCACGCCGGTCTGCTGCATACCGTGGCCGTGCTCGGCCTGGTGCTCGTCGGCATGCTCGCGGTGTGGCGGTTGGGCGCAGTATTTCCGTCACCGCGCGCCCGGATCGTCGCCATGGCCGTGTACGGGCTCCTTCCCCTGCCGTCTCAGCTCCTCTCCGCAGGCCGCTGGGGTGGGCTGGTGGTTTATGCGACCCTGCCGCTGGCGGTGCACCTCTTGCGCCGTCTCGCCGGCCTCGACTCGTCGCTCGCCGATGACACCCGCCCCGACGCCGACGCTGTGCACACCGTGTCGCGTCAGAGGTTGGTGCGCATCGGTGCCCAGTTGTCGCTGCTGTGTGCGACAGCGATCGCCTTTGCCCCCTCCTTTGCCTTCGTGATGGTCGTGGCTGGGGTCACCCTCGGTCTGGCCACCCTCCTGGTCGGTACCCGATGGCGCCCTGCCGCGACGATCGCGGGAATGAGCATCCTCGGCGTCGCCGTCGGCCTGCTCGCCAACCTGCCATGGTCGGCATCGCTTACCGGAAGCGATGGGTGGACTTCCATCGTGGGCGTGCCGGTGGCGACGTCGCGCTCCCTCGGGCTCACCACTTTGGCCGAGTTCGGCATCGGTCGCAGCCGGTTTGCGGTGCTCGCCCTCGGCTTCTACCTGCCTGTCTTCGCCGCCCCACTCGTGGCCCGTTCCTGGAGGTTCGCCTGGGCTGTCCGGGCTGCTTCGCTGGTTGCTGTGTTTGGCGCCATCGCCGTGCTCGATGATCGGTCGGCGTTACCCGTGCGCATGCCCGAGCCCGGGATTCTGCTCGTGCCGGTGGGTCTGGGCATCGCCCTCGCTGCCGGTTGCCTCGCGGCGGCTTTCGAGACCGATGTGCTCAAGGGAAGCTTCGGCTGGCGCCAGCCTCTGGGCGTACTCAGCGCCGTTGCCCTCGCCGTCGCCACCGTTCCCGGTGTGGCAGTTCTCGGCAATGGACGGTGGCGTATGCCCGAGCGCACCCTGCAGTCGGTCTACGCCGAGTTCCCCACCGACCCAGCGGAGGGCGACTACCGAATCCTCTGGGTCGGAGATCCGCGGGCCATCCCCGTTGCCGCCTGGACGTACCAATCTGGGGTTGGCTACGCGATCACCGACGACGGCCCTCTCTCCATCGCCGACTACTGGGCCGGCCGCCCCACGGCTGCCGAGGACGAAGTCGCCCACGCCCTGCGCCAGATGGCAGCCGGAGTCACACTTCGCGGTGGCCGTCTTCTTGCCCCGTACGGCATCCGCTTCGTCGT
>Ga0073899_10003468_pt1 | contig 13962 bp, 12 predicted proteins | sample KloWWTmetaKNB5Ph_FD_88975 | JGI IMG/M metagenome (GOLD analysis project Ga0073899, IMG submission 88975) | Active sludge microbial communities from Klosterneuburg, Austria, studying microevolution and ecology of nitrifiers - Klosterneuburg... | ecosystem: Engineered > WWTP > Aerobic digester >... | reverse complement strand
CACACCTTGGTTGGCGCTAATAGCGATTGCCTGGGCCTTGACCCGGAATTCATGGCGTTCACTTGGGATAAAATTCATACTGCCATTAAGCGTGATCTGCGATCTGGAGAACTGCGAAAAATTTAGGCTGTTTGCCCAAATGAGCCAATCATCACTCTTGCGATACGTCAGATTGCTATCAATTGACCACGTGTCAGAAAACTGAGTTAGACCACCAATGCTGGCCTGCCAAGCGTAACCAGACAGCCCTTCTTGAAGGACATTACCACTAACATTGATGCGTGATCCCGCCGCAGTTGGGCGGGAAAACTGATAGAGCAAAGACCTGCGAGTTGGCAACTTGAGAATGCCGTTACCACGAGCGATCAAGTCATCCACGCCGCTGGGATTTACTGTCAGAAAAATACTGTGACTATCACCTGACACCATGGTCATCGTTCGCGATATACGAAACAAATCCTGTAGATGCTGTCCGCTGTCATTGAAATTGACTTGAGCGGTCAGTCCAAAACGATCGCTTTTAAAATTGCTCTCCGCAGCAGTTTGACGGCCGAATGAAGTGTTCCATTGGGCTTGGTTCAAGCTACGACGTCGCAAAAATCCCACGTCATTCAAATCTAGGGCGCGGTCGTAATGCGTTACACGTGCGCCCATTGAACGTAAAGGAGTAGGTTGGTAACTCCAAATCAAGCTGCCACCGGTTCCGTCGATTTGTCGATCGGAATCATCAATCTGACTACGGATCAGTATGGAGCTTAACTGCATTTTTGGATTAAGGCTCACCCTGGCATCGATAGCCTGTGTGTCGGCTTGACGTTGCAGAAATGGACGATCAACACTCGAAGCAAAAAAGCCTACACTTCCCGCCGAGAATGCTTGCAGCCCCCGCAGCACTGTAAAGTCGCGCCCTTCTGCGGACTCTTCCTGGACGACTATCCCGCCCAGTGTTAAATTGCTGAAGCTAATCGTCCCTTTTGCCGCACCATCAATGAAAGCTATGCCATTCTGCGCGCGATCACTCAATCCACCCATACGGCGCGTGAAGATCAACGAGTCAGCTGTGCCGAGCACTGGTTCAAAGTGGCTTTGGTTTTCGGTAAAAAAAGGACGCTTGTCGCTCTGAAAGACCTCAATGGCATCAAAGTTAACCACTAGATCATCGGCTTCTACCTGCCCAAAATCAGGCGAAATAGACACATTGAGTTGAGCCCCGCGCCCTCTGTAGAACAGATCAGCGCCCGCGCGTTCCCGAATGTCACCGGTGTTGAAATTTGCCCCGAAACTACTAAATACACTAATGTCGAAACTGCTCGCTTCGAAGGCATCCAACTCTATTCGAGTTAGCTTTGACAGCAATGTGGGATCCTGCGCGCCTACCGCTGGTTCCGAATAAGTTTCATTGTCGAATTTCACCACGCGTTGCACTTGAACACCAATGGCACGTTTGCCTCGGTAAGCTGATCGCATGGATACCATGGTCCAGGGAATATCGAGTTTCGCTTCCCAACCAGACTGCCCCTCGTTTTCAGGAAGACCTGATCGCTCTGAAATACTCGAGGTCCACCGCCCATCCCAATCGGTGTTGACAATTCCATCGCGCCCAAGTGTTGCGTCGCGCTGTACATTAGAGCGACTAACGCTTAGGACGTATGCACGCTGGCCCGTGCCATCAAAATCGATAACAACGCTCACAGCGTCTGATTCGAGATCTTTGCTGTCTCGGGCGCGTGTTGGTGCCGCACGAACGACACTTGCTGGCTGTTGGCAATTCACCTTTATGTGAATACCTTCCGGGCTGCTTGTGATCTCTGCCGACGTTGACCAACGAGCAGGCTCAAGAGTTAAAGGCGAAGTCACCGCCCTCAACGTTAGCTCCGCAGCACAGCACAATGTACAACTAGCGACGGCAGCGACGGCAATCGGAAGTCTGCCGAGGCACCAAAAAATCTTTTTGGCGGGATAGTCAGCTCTGGAGTGGACGATACGCACCCCTCGCGCGAAGAACGGAATAAACCCGTGCGGTTCTAGTGCAGCAATCTGCTGAGGCTCGAAGACGTACGTGCCTAAGCAAGACAGCGTGAGCTGTTGCTTCGAGACAACCAGCTTCGCGAATGGCCAGGACGCGCTAACCCAACCAATCTGCGAACCGCCTACAGCGCTAACGTCAGACTTCATGTCCTCTCCTTGCCGACCAAGGCAAGTCCTCCGACTGAAGCGTCGGACAATTGGCGGGAGTCTGTGGTGGCCGGTAGAAGCGGGTCAAGAAATTTCGCCGGTGGAATCCAGGCTTGCGCGGAGGAATTGAGGATCGTTGGGGCGACGATGGGGGCATGTCCGACGGTGGAGTGGGGATAGGTCTTATCGCGACGCCTGTCTGACGCGGCGGCATGGCGCACGGGCCATGGCAACTTCAGGCCGCGCGCGCCTGGCGCGCTGCGTAGCCTTCGCAGGCCAGCAGCACGGTCTTGGGGACGGGTTTCTCGCCGGCGCTGTAGTAGGCCACCATGCGCCGCGACAGTCCCAGCGCTCAGGGCAGGCGTTTGGCGATTTCGAGGGGGATGGGTTGCGTGAGTGCGCTCTGGTCGAGGATGGGCGAGAGCACTTCGAGGTCGCCGGGTCTTGCGATGGCGTCGCCGGATTTCGAGATGCGGGCGCCGAGCACGATGCGCGGGGATTGCGACAGGCGCGTGCCTGCGGTCATGCCGGTGCTGTCATCGAGCACGACTTCCTTGGGCAGTTCCGATGCGGCGAAGCGCTGGATGGCGAGCGGCATCTTCGGGCCTTCGGCGGCGCGTGCGAACACGTAGACGGTATCGCCGGGTGCGACCTGGTCGCGCAGCGTCGCAGCCACGCTGACCTGGATGCGGATCGAGGTTGCGTTGGTGGTGGCTGGCTCCGCGGGGGCGGGCACCGGCACCTCGCCGCCGATCTCGCGGATCTGCTCGGCCACCGCCGCGTACACGGTCGAGTCCGGCGGCAGCAGCGGCAGCAGGCGTTGCCAGTGCGCGAGTGCGGCGGCGCGGTCGTCGCGTTGCATCGCGGCGATGCCGGACAGCCACAGCGCGCGTTGATGGTCCGGGTTTCTGGTCAGCGCGTCGGCGAGCAGGGCAGCGGCTTCGCCGTCGATGCGGCGCGTGTCGCTGGCCAGTGCGTAGGCTTCGGCGTACTCGACCTGCAAGTCGAGGTCATCAGGTTGCAGCGTGCGTGCGCGGGCGAGGGCGTCGCGCGAGTCGGCGAAGCGTTGCAGCCCCTGGTAGCCGCGGGCGAGCAGGCGCAGGCCATCGATATCATCGCCATCGCGTGCGAGCCGCTTCTCCAGACCAGCCACGGCGGTGGCGAGGTCGGGTGCGTCCTCGGTTTCGGCCGGCGCTGCAACCAGCTGTGCCGGATCGAGCGCGCGCGGTTCGCCGAGTTCGCGATACAGCAACACTGCCGCCAGCGGCAGCGCGATCAGCAGCACGACCGCCAAAGCTCGCGCAGGAACGCTGCTGGTGTCCGCTGCGGTCTGCTTGCGCAGCAAAGGCCAGAGCAGCGGCAGCAGCGTGGCGAGGCTGATCAGCCCGATCCAGACCAGGAATGCCGGGGTCATCGTTCGACCTTGTCGTCGATCGGGCCGGGCAGGTCCGGATGTGGACCGCCGCGCAGCATCATCGAGCGCGCGATGGCGAAACCGGCCACCAGGATCAGCAGTGGTCCGACCCACAACACCAGCGTGGTCGCCTTGAACGGCGGCCGGTACAGCACGAAGTCGCCGTAGCGCTCGGTCAGGAACTGCTTGATCTCGTCGTCGCTCTTGCCGGCGCGCATCATCTCGAACACTTCCTTGCGCAAGTCCTTGGCCAGCCCGGCGTCGGAGTCGGCGATGTTCTGGTTCTGGCACACCAGACAACGCAGCTCCTGCGCGAGCGCCTGGAAGCGCCGCTCCTCGGCCTCGTTCGCGAACGGCAGCGGATCGATGGCGTGGGCGAGGCTGGCGAGCAGCACGAAGGCGAGGGCGATCACGGCGCGCTGCATCACTTCACTCCCATCGCCGCGAGTCGCGGCGTGATTTCGCTGGCGATGACTTCCGCGGTCAGCGGCCCGATCTGCTTGAAGCGGATCACACCGTCGCCGTCGATCAGGAAAGTTTCGGGCGCGCCGTAGACACCGAAGTCGATGGCGACGCGGCCTTCGGCATCGACAGCGACCGCGTCGTAGGGATCGCCGAGCGTGGCCAGCCAGCGCAGCGCGGTGGCGTCGTCGTCCTTCCAGTTCAGACCGACCAGCGGGATCTGCTTGGACTTCGCGTAATCGAGCAGCACCGGGTGTTCTTCCTGGCAAGCCACGCACCAACTGCCCCAGACATTCAGCAGCCAAGGCTTGCCGGCGAACTGCTTGGACAGGACGCGTTGCCCCGGGGTGCGCAGCTCCGGCAGATCGAACGTGGCCGCGGGCTTGTCGATCAGCGGCGAGGGCACCATGCGTGTGTCCTTGCCGAGCCCGGCGTAGAGCAGCACACCGAGGCCGAGGAACAGCAGCAGCGGAATCAGGTAGCGCATCAGGCAGTGACCTCGGCAGTGGCGCTCTCACGCGCCGCGCTGCGCGCGGAACGCAGTTTCGGATCGGCCGCGGCGACCAGACCGCCGCACATCATCAGCAGCGCTCCGAGCCAGATCCAGCGGATGAAGGGCTTGTGGTAGATGCGGATCGCCCAAGCGTCGTTGTCACCGACCGGCTCGCCCATGGCGACGTACAGGTCGCGCGTGAACCCGGGGTCGAGGTCGGCTTCGGTCATCACCTGGCGGCCGCGATACTGGCGTTTTTCCGGGGTCATGGTTTCGATCAAGCGGTCGCCGCGATAGACGCCGATCACGCCGCGGTCGGCGCTGAAGTTGGGGCCTTCGCGGTGTTCGAGCTTCTCGAACACGAAGCGGTAGCCGCGCACCTCGATCGACTCGCCCGGCACCAGGCGCACGTCTTTCTCGATGCTGGTCGAGTCGGTGACGAACACGCCAATCACGAACACGCCGAGCCCGGCATGCGCGATCAACATGCCAATCAGGGAGGGGGTCAACCCGCGCCATGGGCGCGACGACCCGCCGTGCTTGCCCTTGGTCACGCCGCCCCGTACGTGCTCTGGTAGGGGCGACCCCCCGTGGTCGCCCGCACTCGCACGGCCGCGAACGCGCACATAGTCCAGCACCGACACGATCACCCAGCTGCCAGCGAGCACCCCGAGCGCCGCCTTCCACGGCGCGCCCGCAACCACGAAGGCGAGCGCGGCGACCACGTTGGCGGCGATCAGTGCCGGCTTGAGTCGCCCGGCGAAACGAGGGATCTGGTCCTGTCGCCAGCGGATGTGCGGCGCGAACGCGATCAGGAACACCACCGGCGCCATCAGCAACGGGAACAGCGTGCCGAAATACGGTGGCCCGACTGAAATCTTGCCCCAGCTGAACGCATCCGCGAGCAGCGGAAACAGCGTGCCGAGCAGCACCATCGCCGCAGCCGAGGTCAGCAGCACATTGTTCAACAGGATCGCCGATTCGCGCGACACCGGCGCGAAGCCGGGGTCCACTGCGAAGCGTTGCGCGCGCCAGGCGTACAGCGTCAGCGCGCCACCGGTGACCGATCCCAGGAAGGCGAGGATGAACACGCCGCGGGTCGGGTCGGCGGCGAAGGCATGCACCGAGGTGAGCACGCCCGAGCGCACCAGGAAAGTTCCGAGCAGGGACAGCGAGAACGCCAGGATCGCGAGCAGCACGGTCCAGCGCAGCAGTTGTCCGCGCTGGTCGCTGACGACCATGCTGTGGATCAGCGCGGTGCCGACCAGCCAGGGCATGAACGAGGCGTTTTCGACCGGGTCCCAGAACCACCAGCCGCCCCAGCCGAGCTCGTAATAGGCCCACCACGAGCCGAGCGCGATGCCAAACGTCAGGAACGCCCAGGCGACCAGCGTCCACGGTCGCGCCCAGCGCACCCAGCGGTTGTCGCCGCGGCCTTCGATCAGTGCCGCCACGGCGAAGGCGAACGCGATGGCGAAGCCGACGTAGCCGGCGTAGAGCATCGGCGGATGGAAGATCAGCCCGGGGTCCTGCAGCAGCGGGTTGAGGTCGTGGCCCTCGGGCCAGGCCGGCAGATTGCGCAGGAACGGGTTCGAGGTGACGAGCGTGAACAGCAGGAAGCCGACTGCGACGAATCCGAGCACCGACAGCACGCGGGCGACGAATGCCTCCGGCAGATCCCGCGTGCGCAACGCCATCAGCGCGGTCCACATCGCCAGCATCAACGCCCACAGCAGCAGCGAGCCCTCGTGCGCGCCCCACACCGCCGAATAGCGATACAGCAGCGGCAGTTCCGAGTTCGAGTTGCGCGCGACGTAGGCGACCGAGAAGTCCTGCACCACGAAGGCATGGGTGAGCAGCGCGAAGGCCAGCCCGACCAGGGCGAACTGCAGCAACGCTGCTGGTCGCGCCAGCGCGATCCAGCGCGGCCGTGCGGTCTGTGCGCCGATCAGCGGCATGATCGCCTGCACCGCCGCGACCAGCAGCGCCAGGATCAAGACGAACTGGCCAAGCTCGGGAATCATGGCGCCGCGTCCTTCTGCGCCTTGGCCTTGGCGATCGCATCGGCGACTTCGGCCGGCATGTAGTTTTCGTCGTGCTTGGCCAGCACTTCCTCGGCGAGGAAGCGGCTCTCACCTTCCAGGGTGCCGGTCGCGACCACGCTCTGGCCCTCACGGAACAGGTCGGGCAGGATGCCGCTGAAGTGCACCGGGATCTGCTTGAAGCGGTCGGTGACGATGAACTCGACCTCAAGCGAGGTCGCCGAGCGCTTGACGCTGCCCTCGAGCACGACGCCGCCGAGGCGGAAGCGATGGCCCTTGGGCGCTTTGCCCTGCACGATGTCGGAGGGGCTGACGAAGTGCTGCAGGTTTTCGCGCAGCGCATAGACCACGAAGCCGGCGGCGATGCCGAGTCCGAGCAGGCCGATCGAAAGCGCCACGAGGCGGCGACGGCGCACCGGGTTCATGCGTTCTTCCTGCGTTCGACGCGCGCCGCGCGGGCGCCCAGTTCACGGCGCAGGCGGCGCAGGGCCAGCCTCGGCGCGACGAAATCCCAGAGCAGGAACGCGGCGAACACCGCATACGAGGCAATGATGAAAGGCGTGTGGCTCATGCTTGCGGTCTCCGCGGTCCGTACAGCGCCGTCTGCGCCCATTCCTTGCCGGCCTCGAACTCCAGCAGCGCCGCGCGCGTGCGCGCCAGCAGCGAGGCACCGAACCAGAACTTGGTTGCGAACGCCATCAGGATCAAGGGCCACAGCATCGACTCATGGATGCTCGACTTGCCGGCGAACAGGTTGATCGAGTTGCCCTGGTGCAGCGTGTTCCACCAGTTCACCGAGAAGTGGATCACCGGCAGGTTGATCAGCCCGATCAGCGCCAGCAGGCTCGCTGCGCGCGCGCCCTTGCGCTGGTCTTCGATGGCGTTGTACAGGCCGATCACGCCGAAGTAGAGGAACAGCAGCACCAGTTCCGAGGTCAGGCGTGCATCCCAGACCCAGTAGGTGCCCCAGGTCGGGCGACCCCACAGGCTGCCGGTGATCAGTGTCACCGCGGTGAAGCCGGCGCCGATCGGTGCCGCCGCCATCGCCATCAATTCCGCGACCTTGAAGTGCCAGACCAGCGCGCAGAACCCGGCAAAGGCCATGAAGCCGTAGATGAACAGCGACATCCAAGCTGCCGGGATGTGGATGTACATGATGCGTGCCGATTCACCCTGCAGGTAGTCGCCCGGTGCCTTCACCAGGCCGAGGTAGAGCGCGGCCGCGCCCAAGATCACGGCCAGCGCCAGCAGCCAGGGTTCGAAGCGCAGCGCCACCCGATGGAACTTCTCGGGAGAGCCGAAGCTGTTCAGCCAGATCAGGAAGGTGTTCATGGGATCAGTGGTTTCCAAGACGTAAAGCGGCGGCGCAGACCAGTGGCCCAAGGCTGATCGCGGCCGCGAGACCGGCGGCGAGCAGCAGCAGCGGTTGCGTGGTCGAGGCACCGGTGAGGCTGGCTTCGACCGCGCCAGCGCCGAAGATCAGCACCGGCACCACCAGCGGCAGCACGATCAGCGACAGCAACATGCCGGCGCGGCGCAAGCCCGCGGTCAACGCCGCGGCGCAGGCGCCGATGACGCTGATGATCGGGGTTCCGAGTGCAAGCGAGGTCAACAGCACCGGCAGGGCCCGTGGCGACAGCCCCAGCGCAGTCGCCGCCAGCGGTGTGATTGCGAGCAAGGGCAGGCCGGTCGCGATCCAGTGCAGCAGGATCTTGGCGCCGGCGAGCACCGCCAGCGGTTGAGCGCTGGTGAGCATCACGTCGAGCGAACCTTCCTCCAGGTCGGCGCGAAACAGCGCATCCAGCGACAACAGGCTGGCGAGCAGCACGATCACCCAGATCACGCCGCCGGCGATGCGCGCGAGCTTCGCCGCTTCCGGCCCGAGCGCGAGCGGGAACAAGGTGATGACGATGGCCGCGAACCAGATCGGGTTCAGCGCGTCGGCGCGGCGCCGCCACAGCGACAGCGCATCGCGGCGGATCACGCCGAAGAACGCGGAGAGCACGCTGCCCTTACGCATCGGCGAGCTCCAGGCGCATGCGCCGCACGCGCGAGAGCTGCGGCTCGATCAGCCCATGCGAGGTGATCAAGGCCGCACCACCGCGGGCGATGTGGCCTTCGAGCAGGCGGTCGACCAGGATCTGCCCGTCGCGGTCGAGGTTGGCGTAGGGCTCGTCCAGCAACCACAGGTGATTGGCGGTATGCAGCAGTGCGGCGAGCGCGCAGCGCTTGCGTTGGCCGGCAGAAAGCCGGCGCACCGGCATCTGCTCGAAGCCGGCCAGGCCAACGCTGTGCAACGCCGCCATCGCCGCGATACCGGGACGGACTCCGTACAGGCAGGCGAAGAAGTCGAGTTGCTCGAGCGGCGAAAGATCGGCGCGCAGGCCTGTGGCGTGGCTGAGAAAACCGACTGGCGCGAGCAGGTCCTCCGACTCGATCCCGGCGCGCAGGATCTGGCCATGGCTCGGTGCCAGCAGACCCGCAAGCACACGCAGCAGGGTGGTTTTTCCGCTGCCGTTGCCGCCCTCGACCAGCAGTACCTCGCCGGCGCGCAACTCAAGGTCGAGCGGGCCGAAGATCGGTTCGCCCTGGCGCACGACGGCCAGGCCGCGCGCTGCCAGCAGCGGCACGGAATCATCGGGGGAATCGGGCATGGTCGGTCAGGAAAAGTGGACCGCTATGCTACCCATTCGACGTTCGCAGCGTCCATGTCGGCGTGGCCGCATCGCTCGCGCCAGAACGTCCGGTAGCAGCGCAATCGCGCCGGCTGGCCCGGGTGCAGCGCAACCGTGGCCAGTTGCCGGAAGCGATGCGCGAGCCCATCGACCAGTGCATCCGGCACCGAATGCAGCACGATGCAGGGTTCCCGCCAGGGGCTGGGTAGATCGTCTGCTGTCGCCAGCGCCCGCGCGAAGCCCGCTTCGCCGTGCCATCCGGCCGCGGCGACCGCCTCCAGCAACCGCCGCTGTGCGGTCAGGTTGCTGGCGTCGGGGCAAGTCGCACCGAGCGGGTTGTATGCGGTGATCCAGTGCCGCGAAGCGGTGAGCGCGCAGCGTTCACCGATGTGAATCAAGGCCGGAGCGCCGCTTTCGCAGCCATACTCGGCGCACAGGAATTGGTCGAGCAGGTTGCGTTCCATTCGGGTACAGGTGCAGGGCGTAGAAAGATTTGCGATGATCGCCGGCTCGCGATCGTAAAGAAAGGTATCCACCATGAATCACGCACGTCTCGGCGCAGTGTTCTGCGCTTCGCTGGCCCTGCTCGGTGCGGCCCATGCCGCGGACGCGCGCAAGGTCTACCTGGTTTCGCTGACGGAACCCGCCGCTACCGTGTTCGAGCGCGCCGACCAGCTTGGCCATGCCAAGCGCGCACAGGAGTTTGAACCAACCGCGATCAGCGTCACCGGCCAGCGCCGCTTCAATGCCAAGGCGGCGCCGGTGCAGCGCTATGTCGGCTATCTGCGCGAGCGCCAGGACCAGGTGCTCGCGCTCGGCGCGAAGCAGTTCGGGCGCGCGCTGACGCCGACCCACCGCTATGACCTCGTCGCCAATGGCTTCGCCATCGAGCTCACCGCCGCCGAGGCGAAGGCACTGGCGCAGGTCGAGGGCGTGGCGCGGGTGCGGCCCGACTTCGAGCGACGCATGCTCACTGACGCCGGCCCGCAGTGGATCGGCGCCGAGCCCATCTGGAGTGGCACGGTCGTCGGTTCCGCCATCCACACACGCGGCGAAAGCGTGGTTGTCGGCGTCGTCGACAGCGGCGTCAACACCACCCACCCCTCGTTCCAGGACCTGTCCGGCGACGGCTACAACCACAACAATCCGCGTGGCCAGCGCTACGGTGTCTGCAACAACGTCGGCGAGACCCGCTGCAGCGACAAGCTGATCGGCTTGTACGACTACATCAACGAAACCTGCACCGGACAGACCACCACGCCCAAGGGCAACGACTGCATGGGCCACGGCACGCATGTGGCCAGCACCGTGCTCGGCAATCCGTTCACGGTGACGCAGGCCGGCAACACCACCTCGGTGCAGATCACTCCCTCGGGCGTGGCGCCGCGTTCCAACCTGGTCGTGTACAAGGCCTGCAACAAGGACAACAGTTGCGTTGGTTCTGCGCTGGTCGCTGCACTGAACCAGGCGGTGGCCGATGCCGTCGACGTGATCAACTACTCGATTGGTGGAGGCGAGCGCGATCCCTGGTCGGGCGTTCGCGGCGGCGGCATCGACGACGGCAGCGCCTTCCTGAATGCACGTGCCGCCGGCATCGTCGGCGTGGTCGCGGCCGGCAACGAAGGTCCCGGCGTCAGCACGGTCGGAGCGCCCGGCAACGCGCCCTGGGTGATCACTGCGGCCAATGCCAATTCCGGTCGCTATTTCGGCAACACCGTGACCGGCATCAGTGGCACCGGCATCGCTGCACCCTTCGATCTGGTCGGCGTCGGCTTCACCGGTGCTGCGGCCAGCGCCCAGATCGTGCATGCCAAGGACTATGGCAACGCGCTCTGCGGCACCGGCAACTCGACCGCGAACACTTCGACTTGCGGCAGCAGCATGAGCAATCCGTTCGCACCCGGCACCTTCACCGGCAAGATCGTGATCTGCAACCGCGGCGAATACGCGCGCGTCGAGAAGGGCTGCAACGTCAAGCTCGCCGGCGCGCTCGGGATGATCCTGGTGAACATGCCCGGCGGCGACAGCAATCTGGTTTCGGACAACCATTTCCTGCCGGCGGTGCAGCTCGATGCCAGCGCCGGGACCACACTGCGCAATGCCGTCGAGGCGGCCAGGCTCGCGAGCGGCAGCGTCAGCGGCGCGATCGCCGGTGTGCAGCGGCGCATGGACGGCCGCGGCGACGTGCTCAACGCGAGCAGCAGCCGCGGACCAGTTGCCACCTATTCCGGCGTGCTGAAACCGAACGTGGCCGCACCCGGCACTGCGGTCGTCGCTGCTGCCTACAACTCGAGTGGCACCGCGACCATGACCGGCACCTCGATGGCGACGCCGCATGTGGCCGGTGCCGCTGCCCTCCTGCTCGCCGGAAACCCCAGTTGGAGCGCGGCGCAGGTGGAATCGGCGCTGCTGACCACCGCCGCCAATCGCGTCGTGCTCGATGACGGTGTCACCCCCGCGCTCTATGTCGAGGGCGGCGCCGGCCGCGTCTCGCTCGCCGACGCGGCGCGTTCCGGTTTGCATTTCGCGGTCTCGCGCGCCGAGTTCGTCGCCGCCGATCCGGCGATCGGAGGCAACCCGAAGTCGCTGAACCTGCCCTTCGTGCATGACGGCAACTGCTTCGAGCAGTGCAGTTTCAACCGCACCGCTACCGCCAACGTGGCCGGTAGCTGGCGCGTCGAGACCACGCTGCCGAGCGGCGCCAGCGCAGTCATTTCTCCGACCACCTTCACGCTCGCCGCCGGTGCCAGCCAGGCACTCAGCATCGCGGTCAACGTGAACAACGCCGCCCTTGTTGGCAGCTGGGTGGATGGCCAGATCCGGCTGATCCCGAGCGACCCGAACGTCGCCACGACCACGTTGCCGATCTCGCTGTTCGCCGATTCCGGCAACATGCCCTCGAGCATCGCCATCGAAACCAGTTCCGAGCGTGGTTTCCGCGACATCGATCTCTCCGGGCTGGTGGCATTGCCCGATCTCAGCATCGAAAATTCGACGCTGGTCGCCGCGCAGCGATTCGATCGCGCCATCGCCGTCGACTCCACCGAGGACGATGTCTACGACAATTCCGGTGGCACCTTCGCCACTTTGGTCGGCCCGACCAGCGCCGGGCTGGGTGTCGATGGCGTGCTGGTCGCGCGCACTGCGGCCGGCACCTCGGGCGACATCGATCTGTACGTCGGCATCGACGCCGACGGCGACGGGCTGGCCGACGAGGACGAGGAACTGTGCCGTTCGGCGACCTCGGGCAATGAGGAATCGTGCCAGGTGGACACTTGGTTCAGCTCCAGCGACCAGCGCTACTGGGTGCTGGTGCAGCGCTATTCCGGCACCGCGTCGGCACAGATCGAGATCGAGACTGCGCACATTCCAACCGCGACCACCACCGACGCCAGCCTGACCATGACCGGGCCGCGCGTGCTCGACCGGTTGGCGGCGTTCAAGACCCGCGTCGCCTGGAATGCGCCGTGGCTGGATGTCGGCCAGACCGCGTACGCGATTGGCCGCTTCGGCGCGACGCAGACGCGCACTTCCGGCGTCGGCCAAGTGCTGGTGTCGATCAAGCGCACCGGCGCTGCAACGCCGGAGCCGATCGTGCTGAATGGCCTTGGCGACAGCGAGCGCATCACGCTGGCCGGCAACTCGGCGCATGAGCGCATCGTGATCGATGTGCCGCCTAATGCGACCGGTCTGCACGTGACCACGAGCGGCATCGGCGATATCGACCTGTACGTCGCCAAGGCGACCGATCCGCTGTCGCCACCGACCTTCGCCGCAGCCCCGGCGCGCGGGTTGGCGCAGGGCACCTCCATGCACTCCGGGGCGACCGAAGCCGTGGACCTGCTGGCGCCGACCTTGACGCCGGGACGCTGGTACGTGACGCCGGTGAACACCGGCGCGACTGCGGCGACGTTCGCGCTCACCGTCGATCTGGACTTCGCCGCCGGCAGCGTGCGTCCCCCGATGCAGACCTACTACAACCCGAACCGCTCCGGCCATGGCATGTTCCTGTCGCAGGTTGGCAACATCTGGGCACTGGTCTGGTACACCTACCTGCAGGACGGCACGCCGGTTTGGTATTACGCAAGTGGCAACGCGCCGAGCGGTGATGAGGGAGTCTGGCGGGTTCCGCTGACCCGCTATACATGGAATGGCACGCCGGTCTACAGCAGTGTCGGCGAGGTGATTCTGACCTTCAACACGGCGACCAGCTTCACCTTCTCCTGGCTGCTCGACGGCCAGTACGGCAGCGAGCCGTTCCAGATCCTGGCGCCGCTGTCCTGTCCGAACGTGGGCGGCTCTCCGGCGCTATACAGCGGCGCCTGGTACCAACCTGGCAATGGCGGCTGGGGCTTCAGCGTCACTGCAGTCGCCTCGGCCGATGCCGAGGGTGCGTACCTGTTCGATGCCATCGGAAACCCGCGCTGGTTGCTGGGGGCAACGATGGCGCCGGGCGCAAGCGTCACCTTCCCGTTGTTGCAATACAGCGGCTTTTGCCCGACCTGTGTTCGAAGTGCCAACCCGTCGACGCTGGCGGTCGGCACCATGACCCGCCGCTACACCAACAACGGTAACGGCAGTCTCGATATCAGCGTCGACTACGCCGACCCGGTGCCGGGCACCTGGATCCGCACCGCATCCACCCAGGCCAAGATCACCCCGGACATGGCTTGCCAGTAGGAGCGCCGGCAACGGCGCGAT
>Ga0073899_10003467_pt1 | contig 13962 bp, 14 predicted proteins | sample KloWWTmetaKNB5Ph_FD_88975 | JGI IMG/M metagenome (GOLD analysis project Ga0073899, IMG submission 88975) | Active sludge microbial communities from Klosterneuburg, Austria, studying microevolution and ecology of nitrifiers - Klosterneuburg... | ecosystem: Engineered > WWTP > Aerobic digester >... | reverse complement strand
GGCCTTGTCGCCCATGGCCTCGATCTGCTCGGGCGTGGCGCCGATGAACTTGATGCCGTGCTTCTGGCAGAGCTTGCTGAACTTGGCGTTCTCGCTCAGGAAGCCGTAGCCGGGGTGGATCGCATCGGCGTTGGTGATCTCGGCCGCGGCGATGATGCGCGGCATGTTCAGGTAGCTCTCCTTGCTGGGCGGCGGACCGATGCAGACGGCCTCGTCGGCGAAGCGCACGTGCAGGCTTTCCTTGTCGGCGGTGGAGTAGACCGCCACGGTCTTGATGCCCATCTCCCGGCAGGTGCGGATCACGCGCAGGGCGATCTCGCCGCGGTTGGCGATGAGGATCTTCTTGAACATCAGCAGGGAGATTGGCCGCGGAGGCGCGGAGGCGCGGAGAATGCGTGCCTCAGTGCGTGCTCGTCGGCGGTTCCATCAAGCAACATGGACTTCTCAGCGTCTTTGCGCCTCTGCGGCTCACTAGGACGGATCCACCAGGAACAAGGGCTGGTCGTACTCCACCGGCTTGGCATCGTCCACCAGCACCTTCACCACCTTGCCGGAGACGTCGCGCTCGATCTCGTTGAAGAGCTTCATGGCCTCGATGATGCAGATGGGCTTGCCCTTCTCGATGGTGTCGCCCACGTTGACGAACACCGGTTTGCCGGGGCCCGGGGCGCGGTAGAAGGTTCCGATCATGGGCGCTTTCACCGTCACATAGCGGCTTTCCTCCTTGGCCGGTGCGGGCCCTGCGGGAGCCGGTGCGGCCGGTGCTGCCACCGGTGCGGCCGCCACCGGGGTGGGGGGTGCGTAGGCCGGGGCCGGCGCGGCGATCACCTGCACCTCCTTCCTGCCCGCCGGGGTCTTGATCGTGATCTTGAAGTCCTTCTGCTCGATCTCCACCTCGCTTACGCCGCTCTTGGCGACGAACTTGATCAGCTCCTGGATCTGCGCTAGGTTCATCGGTTCGCTCATTGTTCGTTCAGCCCTTCCGGCGGTCGGTCGGCCGCCAAAGGACCGCCAATGTATCACGTCCCGGGGTTCAGCCCCCGTAGGCCCATTTCAGGTACACCGCCCCCCAGGTGAAGCCGCCACCGAAGGCGCTGAGGATCAGGTTGTCTCCCTTTTTCAGCCGGGGCTCCCACTCCCACAGGCACAGGGGCAGCGTGCCCGCCGTGGTGTTGCCGTACCGGCCGATGTTGATCATCACCTTGCTGTCGTCCAGGCCCATGCGGCGCGCCGTGGCGTCGATGATGCGCAGGTTGGCCTGGTGAGGCACCAGCCAGGTGACGTCCGCCGCGGTGAGGCCGTTGCGCTCCATCACCTGGGCGCTCACGTCGGCCATGTTGGTGACGGCGAACTTGAACACGGATTTGCCCTCCTGGAACACGTTGTGCTCACGCGCTTCCACCGTGCGGATGGTGGCCGGCTTCACGGAACCGCCCGCCTTCTGGTGCAGGAACTGGCAGCCCGAGCCGTCGGCGTGCAATGCGCTGTCCAGGATCCCCAGGCCCTCCTCGTTGGGCTCCAGCAGCACTGCACCACCACCATCGCCGAAGATGATGCAGGTGGCCCGGTCCTGGTAGTCGATGATGCTGCTCATCTTGTCGGCGCCCACCACCACCACCTTGCGGTATTTGCCGGTCTCGATGAACTGGGCGCCCACCGTGAGGCCGTAGAGGAAGCCGCTGCAGGCCGCCATCAGGTCGAAGCCCCAGGCGTTCTTCGCGCCGATCCGGTCGCAGATGATGTTCGCGGTGGCCGGGAACTGGTGGTCGGGCGTCACCGTGGCGCAGATCAGCAGGTCGATCTCCAGCGGATCGATGCCCCGCTTGGCGCAGATGGCCTGCACGCTCCGCACCCCGACCTCCGAGGTGCCCACCCCGCGGTCCATGATGCGCCGCTCCTTGATGCCCGTCCGTTCGGTGATCCACGCATCGTTGGTGTCCACCATGTGCTCCAGATCGTGGTTGCTCAGCACCCGGTCGGGCACCCAGCCATGCACGGCGGTGACGGCGGCGGTGATGCGGCGGCTCATACCAGCGCTTCGCGGATGCGGTCGTTCAGGCGGCTCTCCACCACCTCGCGCGTGAACAGGACCATGTTCTTGATGGTGATCTCGTTGCTGATGCCGTGGCCGATGATGACATTGCCGTTCACGCCCAGCACGGGCAGGCCACCGTAATTCTCGTAGTCGAACCGGTCGAAGAAGGGCTCGTGCACGCCGCGGAGCTTCAGCAGGTCGTGGAAGGCCTCCACGGCCTTCAGCACGATGTTGCCCGTGAAGCCGTCGGTGACCATCACGTCGGCCTTGCCGTTGAACAGGTCGCGGCCCTCCACGTTGCCGATGAAGGTGTACTGCGTCTGCTCCTTCATGAGGGCGTAGGCGGCCAGCGCGTTGGCGTTGCCCTTCTTGTCCTCCTCGCCGATGTTGAGCAGGGCCACCTTGGGTTGATCGATGCGGTAGACGTGCTTGGCCAGCAGGTGGCCCAGCAGCCCGAACTGGGTGAGGACGTCCGGTTTGCAGTCGGCATTGGCCCCCACGTCGAGCATGATCCCGTACTGGCCGTTCTCCTTGGGCACCACACTGGGGATGCACGGGCGGATGATGCCCGGGATCGGTTTCACGCTCAGCACGGCGCCCACCAGCATGGCGCCGGTGTTCCCGGTGCTGGCGAAGGCGTCCAGCCGGCCGGCCTTCATCAGCCCGAAGCCCAGGCTGATGCTGCTCTCCGGCTTGGACTGCAGCGCCTTGGTGGCGCTGTCCTGCATGGTGATGTCGTTGCGGCTGGCCACCACCTCGAAGCGCGCGGGGTCCGCGCCTTCACGGGCCAACCCGGCGGCGATGGCCTCCGGGTCGCCGATCAGCACCAGGTGCACGTCGGCCGGCAGTTCGCGGGCGGCCATGACGGCCCCCTTCATGGGCACTTCGGGCCCATGGTCGCTTCCCATGATGTCCAGTCCGATCCTCATCCTGGCCGGAAGGCGCGAAGAAAGCTCACCGGTGGGTTCACTCGGCGGCCGTGCCGCTCACCACCACCTTGCCGCGGTAGTACAGGTCCTCGCCCACCTTGTAGGCGCGGTGACGCAGGTGCATCTCGCCCGTGTTGGGGTCCTTGCTCACCGTGGGGGTGCTGGCGCGCTGGTGGGTGCGCCGCTTCATGGTGCGGGTCTTGGAATGGCGTCGCTTGGGATTGGGCATGGCTCAGGAGTTCAGGTCAGCGGTTGTCTTTCAAGGCGTTGAGCGCGGACCAGCGCGGGTCGTTCCCCGCCGGGCCTGCGTGCTGTTCGTTCAGGATGGCGTCCACGGCCGGGTCGCAGCCGCCCGGGGCGTGCACACGCCGCGCCGGCAAAGCCAGCCGCAGGCACTCATACATGGGGTGGCTCAGCTGGATCGCATGGTCCGCCGGGTCCAGGCCGATCACATCGTCGTCCCCGTCGAAACGTTGGCGGCCATTGAGGTGGTACACCTGCCGCAGCCTGCCGTCCACAGGCTGCTCCAGCGGGGCGTTGCAGTGGTCGCAGTCCATGCGCACGCTGCCGGCGATGTGCAGGTCGGCCACCAGCAGGTTGGGGTTCTTGTCCAAGGTGACGTCCACCGTGCAGGCCCCGCCATGCAGTTCCTCATCGGCCGCGGCGGCGAAGAAGGCATCATCCAGCACGAACCGGAAGTCGTGCAGGCCGTCCTTCAACCCGACGAACTCGATGGAATGATCCTTGAGCGCTTGCACCGTGATCCCCGTTCTGAAAACGAAGGGCAAATGTAGCGGATCGCATGGATCCAACAGGGTGTGGATAACCCCGTGCCGGTCAGGCGGGCAGCAGGTGGGCCGCGGCCCGCAGGAGCACCTCTTCACCGAAGGGTGCCGCCATGAGCTGGGCTCCGAACGGCAGGCCCTGGGCATCGGTGCCCAGCGGTACGCTGATGGCCGGATTGCCCGCCAGGTTGGCCTGCACCGTGAAGATGTCCTGCAGGTACATGGCGATGGGGTCGGCGGTCAACGTCCCCTGCTCGAAGGCGGTGATGGGGCAGGTGGGCAGCAGGATCAGGTCGTGGTCGGCCAGGGTGTGCAGCGTGGCGTCGCGGATCAGCCGGCGCACCCGCTGGGCCTGGGCGTAGTAGGCATCGTAATAGCCGGCGCTCAGCACGAAGGTGCCCAGCAGGATGCGCCGCTGCACCTCCGGTCCGAAGCCCTCGCTGCGGCTCAGGCGGTAGGTCTCCTCCACCCCCTTGGCGGCCTGGCTGCGGTGCCCGTAGTGGATGCCGTCGAAACGGGCCAGGTTGCTGCTGGCCTCGGCCGTGGCGATGATGTAGTAGGTGGGCACCTGGTGGTCCAGCAGGGGCAGCTCGGCCGGCTCCACCCGGTGGCCTTCGGCCCGCAGGCGCTCCACCAGGGCGGTCATCGCCTCGCGCACCGCCGGGGCCACCCCGGGGCGCTCCACGCACTCGCGGTAGTAGGCGATGCGCAGCTTGCCGGGATCGCGCAGCGTGACGGGCGGTGAGGGACGTGCGCTCGTGGTGCTGTCCAGGGGGTCCTGTCCGGCCATGGCGTTGTACACCGCCGTGGCGTCCTCCACCGTACGGGCGAAGGGCCCGATCTGGTCGAAGCTGCTGGCGAAGGCGATAAGGCCGTAGCGGCTCACCCGGCCGTAGGTGGGCTTCAGCCCCACCGTGCCGGTGAAGGAGGCGGGCTGCCGGATGCTGCCGCCCGTGTCGCTTCCCAAGGCCGCGTGCACAATGCCGGCCGCCACGCTGGCGGCCGCGCCACCGCTGGAGCCGCCCGGCACCCGCGCGGGGTCCAGCGGGTTGGCCACCGGACCATAGGCGCTGTTCTCGTTGCTGCTGCCCATGGCGAACTCGTCGCAGTTGGTGCGGCCGATGATCACCGCGCCGGCCGCCAACAGCCGTTCCACCACCGTGGCGCTGTAGAGGCTCGTGAAGCCCTCCAGGATGCGGCTGGAGGCTCCCACCCGGTGGTCCTTGTAGCAGATGTTGTCCTTGATGCTGAGCATCAGGCCGGCGAGCGGTCCGGCCGTGCCCTGACGCACCGCGGCATCCACCCGGTCGGCCTGCGCCAGCGAGCTCTCCTCGTAGAGCTCCAGGAAGGCGTTGAGGTGGGCCTGCCGCCGGGCCTCGGTGAGCGCCGCCTCGGTGAGGGCGCGCACCGTGGTGCCCGAGGCCATGGCCTCCCGGGCCTCACGCAGGGTGCGGGTGGGGCGCATCAGCGGTCGAAGGGCTCAGCGCTTCTCGTCGGAGGGCGAGTCGCCCTTCTGCGCGTCCTTGAACTCCCTCATGCCCTTGCCCAGCCCGCGCATCAGTTCGGGGATCTTCTTGCCGCCGAACAACAACAGCAGCGCCAGAACGATGAGGATGATCTCCCACATGCCGAGTTTCATGGTCGTAGGGCGTGCGTCCGGTGGTGTGGGGCGCTGGCCGCCGCAAAAGTAGCCCGATCGGGGCTTCCCCTCAGGGCTGTGCGAGCCAGGGCGACGGGTCCACCTTCACCAGGCCCTCGGCCGTCACCTTCCAGATCTCCACGTGCGCCACGGCCGTGCCCTCCTCGCTCAGCACGGTGCCCACCGCCTGCTTGGTGTCCACCTTCTGCCCCTTGGCCACCGAAACGTCGCGCAGGTTGCTGTACACCGTGCGGTAGGCCCCGTGGGTGACGATGACGGCCTTGCCCGCCCCGGGGATCACGATCACACTGCTCACGTCCCCGCGGAACAAGGCCCGCACCGAGGCGCCCTTCTCCGTGGTGATGTCGATGCCGTTGTTCTCGATGACGATGCCCTTGAGCACCGGGTGCGGCTGCTTGCCGAAGCGGCTGGTGATGACACCTTTGGTCACGGGCCACGGCAGCCGGCCCTTGTTCTTCTCGAAGTCGGCGTTCAGCTCCCGCGCCTCGGGTGTCAGGGTGAGGTCGAGCTTGCCGCCCTTGCTGGTGGTGCCGCCGGCCTTGGGCTTCAGTTCGGCCTCGATGGCTTTGCGGATGGCGGCGTCCAGGTCGCGTCGTTGTCCTTCCTGCTTGCGCAGCGTGCTCTTCAGGCGGCTCTCCTCCTTGCGCAGCTGCGCGAGGGTGGTCTCGCGACCGTCCTTGTCGCGGTCAAGCCGTGCACGCTCCTGCTGCTGTTCGCTCAGCAGGTCCGTCTTCTCGCTGCGCAGGTCGCGCAGGCGGGCGATGCGGGCCTCCAGGTCGGCCTGGGTGGCGGTGATCTGCTCCACCTGCCGGCGCCGGTGTTCGGCCAGCTGATCAAGGTACCGGCTCCGTTTCCAGGCCTGCTGGAAGCTCTCGGCGGCGAAGAGGTAGCTGAGGCGGTCGTAGGCGCTGCGGTTGCGGTAGGCGTAGTGCAGCATGCGGCCGTATTCGTTGCGCAGCACGCCCAGGTCCTCCTCCAGGGCCTTCACCACCGCCTCGTCCTCGGCGATGCGTTGGTCGGCTTCGCGCACCTCGCCGCCCAGCGTCGCGATCAGCTCCTGGCGTGTCCGCAGCTGCTGGTCCAGGAGCTGCAGCTGCCGCTCGGCGCTCTGCTGCTCCTTGCGCGCCTGCTCCAGCAGGGTGTTGGTGGTGCGGATCTGCTTGTCCAGCGCATCCCGCTTCTTCTCCAGCTTCCTGCGGTCCTGGGCCGCACCGGGCACCAGCACCAGCAGCAGCAGCAGGCCGGCGAGCAGGCGCCTACTCCATCGGGACGAACTTCTCCGGCACCCGGAAGGGGAGCTGGAGCGGACCGACGGTGTCGATGCGGATGAGCTGAAGGGTGCCTGAGGCATGGCGGGCCGGGTCGGACAAAGAAAGGGAGATGCGGTGGGGGAAGGGTGGCGCATCGCCTGTGCCGATGTCCGCATAACGCACATCGGCCTGTTGATCGCGTGCCAGGTCGCTCACCAGCACGCGCACCACGCGGAAGCTGTCGGGCTCCACCCAATAGCGGAAGACGACGGCCTCGCGCTCACCCGCCTTGCGCAGGGTGCGCTCCAGGCGCCGCTCCTTCATGTCGCGGTCGTCGGCCAGCGTGTCCCCGGGCAGGATGTCCTCCGCGGCCCGCACGAAGCGGCGCTTCTCCCGGCTGGTGAGCACGTAGTGCCCGTCCTCCCGGTCGACGCGGTACTTCTCGCGCGGGTCAAGCCCGATGGGCCGCCCCAGCAGCGCCTGCTGCAACAGGTCGAGGTCCGGATCGATGCCGAACCGCGCCCAGGCACTGTCGCGACCGCCCACGAAATACGTGTCCTTCAAGCGGTCGAGCACCTTCACGCTGTCCACCGTCACCAGCGCACGGGCCACCTCGATGCCCAGCGCCGGCGTGATGCTCACCCACAGCGCGCTGTCGGTCACCAGCCGCACCGTGCTGCGGAAGGAGCGTGATGCATCGGGCATCACCAGGTCCACATCGGCCTTGGCGCTGTAGTGGCGTACCCCGGCGGGCAGCGCGGCGAGCGCGTTCTCCACCACCTTCTCCGCCGACCGCAGGGGCAGCTCGCGGTCCGCCTGGAACACCTGCTTCACCGGGCGGCAGCCCGGGCCCAGGACCGGCAAAAGCACGAAGGTGAAGCGGAAGAGGCGCGCAGCGGACCGGTCCATGGGCCGCGGGTTCATTCGGCGGGCCGACCGGAGCTCACCTTGCTGCCGATGGCCTCGCTGGCACCGCCCAGCGCCAGCGCCTTGCGCCACTGCTCCACCGCACCGGCGTGGTCGCCCAAGGCATAGAGGATGTCGCCGTAGTGCTCCACCACCTCGCCGCTGGTGGCGCCGCCGCTGGCCAGGGCCTTCTCGATCCAGGTGCGCGCCTCGGTGTGGCGGCCCATGCGGTGCAGCACCCAGGCGAAGGTGTCCTCGAAGGAGGTCTGGCCCGGGGCCAGCTTGTTGCTCTGTTCGCTCATCTCCCGGGCGCGCTCCAACTTCTCGCCGCGCAGGCTCAGGTAGTAGGCGTAGTTGTTCAGCGTGGTGGCGTTGCGCGGGTCCAGGCGCAGGGCCTGGTCGAAGGCCTCGTCGCTGCGGTCGTGCCGGCCCGCGCTGTGGTAGGTGTCGCCCAGGCTGGTCCAGAACGAGGCCAGCAAGGGGTCGTTGTCCACCACCAGGTCGCGGCCCGTCACCAGCGCCTCGATGGCCGGGTCGTAGGCCTTCAACTGGGACTGGGCGATGCCCAGGTAGAGCCACGGTTCGGGGCTGGTGGGGAAGAGCTCGGCCGCGGCCTGGGCGTCATCGCGCAGCGCCGCGTGGTCGCCGGCCTGCAGGTCCATCTGCAGCACCTGCATCCAGATGGGGAACTTGTCCTTCTCGTGCACCAGGGCCTTGCGGAAGGCATCGCGCGCCTCCGGGATGCGTCCGTCGCGCATCAGGAAATCGCCGCGGATGGTGCTGGGCTTGCCGCTCTCGGGGTGCGTACGCTCCAGCACGTCGATCAACGTGTAGGCCCGTCGCACCAGGTCCTTGCTGTCGTCGGTGCCGCCGGTGCTCATCTCGAAGAAGCCGAGCAGCACCTGCATCTTGGGATCCACCTCCAGGTCGGGGTCGCCGAAGGCCAGGCCCAGCTGCTCGAAGGCGGGGTCCATCTCGCCCTTGGCGTAGTAGTGCTCGGCCAGCGCCAGCCGTGTCATGCTGTCGTCCGGGTCGGCCTCCAGCACGCGGCGGTACAGTTCCAGGGCCTTCTCGCCCTCGCCCATCTCGTCGTACAGCTCGGCCAGCATGCCCAGGCCACGTTGTCCGGGTCGTCCTTCAAGGCGGTCTCCAGCACCTCCCGCGCCTCCTGCAGCTTGCCGGCGTTGGCCAGCATGCCGTATTCCTGCGTCACCACTTCCTCGCCGCTGCCCAGGTGGGTGCGGATGTCCTTGAACACCTTGCGCGCCTCGTCCGTGCGGCCCGCCATGGCCAGGGTGTGCGCCAGCTGGAAGCGGACCTCGTGCCGCTCGGGCCAGCGGTCCACGATCCCTTGAAAGGTCTCGGCCGATCGGTCCAACTGCCCGTACTGCCCGTAGAGGTCGGCCAGCAGGAACCGGTACCAGATGTTGTCCGGGTCGCCGGACTGCGCCTTCTTCGCCCAGGCGAGCGCTTCGGAGGGCCGTTGCTGCATGTGCAGCAGCTTGGCCAGCTCGAACATGGCGGCGTGGTTGGCGGGGTCCAGTTTGATGCACTGCTCGAAGAGGGCGGTGGCCTTGCCGGGCTGGCCGTTCAACCGGGCCTGCGAGGCGTCCATGAACAGGCGCATCACCCGGGCGCGCTGGTCGCTGGCCTGCGTGTGGTCGCCGGGCTCCGCGTGGCCGCCGGAGGGCGGGGCAACGGTGGCCTGCCGCGTGCCCCCGCAGGCCGTGGCCATCACCAGCAGCAGGCTCAGGAGCGGGAGGGGATGGCGCATGCGGGGGCGGTTCGGGGAGTGGCGGATGCGGCTTGGCCGGCTCAAGATAGCCGGGGACATCGATCCCGCCGAGGGGTACAAAGGTCGCACATCCGGCGCCCGTTCACCCCGCGGTGGCGTCGTCGCCCAGGCTCAGGTCCAGGGCGCGGCCGGTCACGCTCGCCCGTTCGCCGATCATGCTGTTGGCGATCACCGCGTCCTGTACACGCACCCCGCCCCGCAGGATCGAATCGCGCACCACGCTGCCGCTGATCCGGGCCCCCTCCTCGATGCTCACGTTGGGGCCCACCACGCTGTTCGTGATCGTCACGTCCCGGCCGATGAAGCAGGGCTCGATCACCACGCTGTTCACGCGCGTCAGATCGGGGCTCATCAGGGACGCATCGCCTTTCAGGAAGCCCAGCACCCTGGTGTTGGTGTCCACCATGGCGTTCTTGTTGCCGCAGTCCATCCACACGTCCACCGCACCGGCCTTGAAGCGCGCGCCCTTGCGCTTCATGTTCTCCATGGCGTTGGTGAGCTGGTACTCGCCCTTCTCCTTGATGTCGTTGTCGATGAGGTACTGCATCTCGGTGCGCAGGCGCCCGCCGTCGGCGAAGTAGTAGATGCCGATGATGGCCAGGTCGCTCACGAACTCCTGCGGCTTCTCCGCGAACTCGGTGGTGATGCCCTGTTCGTCGCGCTTCACCACACCGAAGGGGCGCGGGTCGTCCACCTTGTTCACCCAGATCACCCCGTCGCAGTCCTTGTCCAGTTTCAGCTGGGCGCGGAAGAGGGTGTCGGCGAAGGCCACGATGATGCGGCCGCTGAGCGCCTTCTCGGCGCACAGGATGGCGTGGGCCGTGCCGTGCGCCACCTCCTGGTAGTGGATGCTGCCCCTGGCGCCGATCGCTTCGGCGATGGCCACCAGGCCCTGCTCCACCTTGGCGCCGAAGCTGGGGTGCACGATGTAGGCCACCTCCTCCACGGGCTCGCCGGCCACGGCGGCGAGGTCCTCCACGAGGCGTTGCACGATGGGCTTGCCCGCGATGGGCAGCAGGGGCTTGGCGGTGGTGTGGGTGTGCGGACGCATCCGCTTGCCCATGCCCGCCATGGGGACGATGATCTTCATTCGGCTTCTCTGGCTCAGCGGACCCCGGTATGGCCGAAGCCGCCCGTCCCGCGATCCGAGCCGCGAAGGTCATCAACTTCCGCGAATGCGACCCTGACGTACGCCGCCACCACCAATTGGGCCACCCGCTCGCCGTCGTTCACCGTGAAGGGCTCGTGCCCGTGGTTGACCAGCAGCACGCCCACCTCGCCGCGGTAGTCGGCATCGATGGTGCCCGGGCTGTTGAGCACCGTCACCCCGTGCTTCAGGGCCAGCCCGCTGCGGGGCCGCACCTGGGCCTCGGTGCCCTCGGGCAGCTCCAGGTACAGGCCGGTGGGGATCAGCGCGCGCTGGCCGGGGGCCAGCACGATCGGGGCCTCCAGGTTGGCGCGCAGGTCCAGGCCGGCGCTGTGCGGCGTGGCGTATTGCGGCAGGGGGTGCCTGCCCTTGTTGGTGATGTGGACGGTGTGGGTGTCAGTCGTTGAGGTGATCATCGGGTCAAAGGTCGCATCTGCAGCCACGCTGGTTAACTTTGGTGACCATGGACCTCTCGCTCCAGGCATCATTCAGCACGATCAGGATGGCTATTTCGCCTATGTTCCCGAGCGAATAGGTTGCAAGTCCCAAGGGCCAGCATGGAGGAAGTGGTAAAGAATATCACGGAGGCGAACGACCTGTATTGGAGAACGATGGAATGATGGCATGGTCGGGTTTGCGCCGGTGCTCTTTGTTCCTGGGGACATGGCTAGTTGTCAGCTTGGGTTTTGCGCAGCCTGGCACTTTGCGAGTGACCACGCAGGAGCATGGAACGGGCCGCCGGCTTGAAGGTGTGATGCTTGTCGTTCAAGACAGTACCTCGGCGATTCTGATGCGCTCTTCATCCGGACCTGAAGGTGGATATGAGTTCGCTGACCTCCCTCCGGGCAAGTATTCGATCATCTCCGAGCACCATGGATTCGAGCTTGACCGGTTCACCGGCATCGACGTCCGCTCGGGGATGAACACGTTCGTCGTTGTGAGTTTGCGGAGAACCGGCGCTGGCGAGCCAGACGGCAGGAAGAACGTATGCAAGTGGCGCTGGTCCGCGCGCGATCGATAGACGGCATCAAGTGATGCTGGACGCGTTCGGTCGCTCCATCCGCCACACCCCGTTCCGCGACGACGCCTAGCTTCGTGGAAACACGCCTCATGGGGACCCTGCTCCGCTCGTTCGCCCGACTCGCGCCCGGCCTCCTGATCGCCGCGCCGCTGGCGGCCCAATGGGTCGATTGGTCCAACCAGTATCCCTACCCGGGTCATCGTGTCTATTCGCACACGATGCACCGCACGAGCGACGGCAACCTGCTGCTGTGCGGCAGCATCCACGGCACATGGACCCCCGGCAGCGGCACCCCCTTCGAGGACTGGGCCATCGCCACCTACCTGGTGAAGGTGCAACCGACCGGCGACACCTTGTGGACCCGGCGCCTCGACTTCCTCATTCCCTCCGCCATCACGCATGTGGTGGACCTGATCGATGGCAACACGCTGATCGCCGGCACGGCCGCAGCCTCGTGGACCTATTGCGGATTCGCGACCGCGAACGGTCCCATGCCCCAGCTCTTCGCCCTCAAGATCGACCAGGCCGGCAACGTGCTCTGGTGGCACCAGTACGCGCAGCCGTGCGCACGCATCCTGGCGGACGCTTGGGAAACCCCCGCGCAGGAGATCCATCTGCTGGCGCTCGACACGCAGGAGCCGAACATTCAGATCGGCTATGTCCAACCCAATTGGTTCGAGCACCACACGCTGGACGCCCAAGGGAACACCATGAGCGTGACCACCTTTCAACAGACTTATCACTACTACACCAGCCAGCATGGAGCTCCGGCCTACGATGGCGGACGCTACGTGGCCTCCTCCGCATTGGACACCGTGGGGCAGAACAGCCTCTTTGTGCAGCTGGAGAAACTGGACGCGGGCGGAGCGCCTCAGAGCGCAGTGTTCGTGACCGACACCTCCTACTGCACACCGCTCGATCTCATCACCACGCCGGACAGCGGGCTTTTGATGCTGCTGAGCCCCGACTTCAGCAAGAGCCGCTTGCTTCACCTGGACACGTTGGGCCACATCATCTGGGACCGGCTGTATGCCACGCGCTTCCAGCAGGTCCTGGCGCTGCCGGACAGCACCTACCTGGCCGTGGGCACGCACGGCACCTGGCAATCGCCCAACAAGCGGGAGCTCTGCGTCACGCTGATCTCGGCGTCGGGCGACTCCCTGTGGTCGCGCCTGTACGGGGACTCGCTGAACGACCTGGGCTCCAGCATCGTGGAGGCCGTTGGCGGCTACCTCGCCTACGGCACCAAGGATATGTACTCGGGGTCGGTGCCGCCGCGGCTGTTCATCACTTGGGACAGCCTGGGCACATCCACCGCGACGCCGGAACCACCGACGGCGGTCGCCGGTCTTTCCGTCCATCCTGTGCCCGCTCGCGAACGCATCCGCGTGGTCGGTGCCGGTGCGGCGGATGGCCGCCTGGTGCTGCTGGATGCGATGGGGCGGGTGGTGCGGGCCGTGCGTCCGCCGGCCCATGGCGGGGAGCTCTGGGTCCCGGTGGATGACCTGGCCTCCGGATGCTATGTGCTTCGCTCGCTCGAGCGGCAGGACCGTGCGGTCCGGGTGCTGGTGGAGCGGTGAGCGGGATCGGATCAAGGGTGTAAGGCCGTCCGCTCCATCCGCCAGGCCACGGCCACGTACCCCAGCAGCAGCGGCGTGCGCATCGCATACTTCGCCACGCCTTCCAACGGCACCTGCTCACACCCCCACCACAGGAACACCGCACCCGCCATGTACAGCAGCAGGCGGCTCACGTTGTAGGGGATGGGGTAGTGCTTCTGCCCCCACACGTAGCTGATGGCCGCCATGCTGGCGTAGCAGATGAAGGTGGCCCAGGCTGCGCCCATGTAGCCCATGCTCGGGATCAGCGCGAAGAGGCAGACCAGCGTGATGAGGGCGCCCGCGATGCTGATGCTACTGCCCGCCTTGGTGCGGTCCGTGAGCTTGTACCACACGCTCTGGTTGTAGTAGATGCCGAGGAAGACGTTGGCGAGCATCAGGATCGGCACCACGCGCAGGCCCTCGTGGTAGGCCGGGTTGGGGATGAACCACTTGAAGAGGTCGAGGAAGAGCATCACCAGCAGGAAGGCGCTCATGCACACCGCCACGAACACGTTCATGATGCGGGCGAAGGTGGCCGCGCTGTTCTTCTCCTTGGCGTGGCTGAAGAAGAAGGGTTCGGCCCCCATGCGGAAGGCCTGGATGAAGAGCGTGATCAGCACGGCCAGCTTGTAGCACGCGCCGTAGATGCCGATCTCGGCATCGGCCACATCGGCGGGCAGCAGGTACTTCAGGATCACGCGGTCGGCGGTCTCGTTCACCATGCCGGCCAGGCCCGCGATCATCAGGGGCGCGCCGAAGGCGTACAGGGCACGCAGCAGCTGCGGCTCACGTACCCGCAGGCTCGGGAACGAAGGCAGCAGCACCAGCAGCTT
>Ga0073899_10003465_pt1 | contig 13964 bp, 13 predicted proteins | sample KloWWTmetaKNB5Ph_FD_88975 | JGI IMG/M metagenome (GOLD analysis project Ga0073899, IMG submission 88975) | Active sludge microbial communities from Klosterneuburg, Austria, studying microevolution and ecology of nitrifiers - Klosterneuburg... | ecosystem: Engineered > WWTP > Aerobic digester >... | reverse complement strand
GCCACGCGCTCGGCGGCATGGGCCGCGCGCATGCTGCGGCCATAGTCCTCGGGCCCCAGGTAGGCCAGGTCCTGGTCGTATTTCTGCAGCTCGGCCAGGTGCGCGGGGTCGTGGATGGCGGTGCGGAAGGCGTCGTGCAGCACGCGCACGACCTCGGGCGCCATGCCCGCCGGGCCGGCCAGACCGTAGGGCGACATCGCCACGATGCCGTGGCCGAGCTCCTTCAGCGTGGGCACGGCCGGCCAGCGGCGCGTGCGCCGGTCGCCGAAGGTGACCAGCAGCCGCAGCTGCCCGCCGTCGACGAAGGGCGCGAAGCCGTTGGAATTGACGCCCACCATCACCTGCCCCGAGCTGACGGCCAGCATCTGCTCGGACGTGCCCTTGTACGGCACGTGCACGTAGGTCAGGCCGCGGGCGCCGAACAGCTGGTCCATCACCAGGTGCGGCGTCGTGCCCACGCCGTTGGTCGACACCGTCAGGCGCCCGGGGTGGTTGCGGGCCCAGGCGAAGAGTTCGTCGAGCGAGCGCCAGTCGCTGCCCGCCGGCACGACGATGCCGAAGGTCACGCCGCTGATCTGCAGGATGGGCGTGGTGTCGCGGATCGGGTCCCAGCTGACCTTCTGGATCCACGGCGCACGGAATACCGGCTGCGGCATCTGCGCGATGGTGTAGCCGTCGGGGGCGGCCTGCTGCAGCACCGGCATCACCAGCGTGCCGCCGGCGCCCGAGCGGTTCTCGACCACCACCTTCTGGCCCAGCTGCTGGCCGGCCAGTTCGGCCAGCAGCCGCATCGTGAGGTCGGTGGCGCCGCCGGCCGGCCATGGCACCCACAGCGTGAGCGGCCGCTGTGGAAAACGATCGCCTTGCGCCAGGGTTGGCAGCGCCAGGCCGGCTGCGCCCGCGGCCAGCAGCCGCAGGGCCTGGCGGCGTCGGTGGCGCTGGTGGAGCCGTGCATCGACGTGCGGGTTCATTGCCATGACATCAGGTCCAGGGTCAGCGTGCCGCCGACCAGAAAGGTGGAATGTGCCGGTTCCTCGCGCACCAGCTTGACGAGCCCGGGGCCGCGGCAGTACCACTCGGTGGTGGTCAGCGCCATGTCGCGCCAGCCCACCACCGGGTCGGCAAAGAGCCGCAGCACCGCCTGCCCGCGCACGCGCACGCAGCGCTCGAAGCGGCCGGCGCGCGATTCGACGGCATCGTCGAGCGACTCGATGACATAGTTCATCGGGATCACCGGGTGCGTGTGCCGGATCTCGGGCGGAAATTCCTGCCGCCGGCGCAGCAGGTAGGCGGTGGTCGTGCTCTGCCACTGGGTGCCCACGGCGATCGGCGCCTTCAGCACGTAGCGCGGCGGCACGTCGGCGCGCGGCTCCTCGTCGAGGTCGCTCTTGCTGGCGACGCGGAAGACGCCGCTGTCGTTGACGCGCAGGTACCAGTCGACGCCGTCGGCGCTGCGACGCCGCCAGGCCGGCTGGCCGTCGATGCGGGCCTCGCCTTCGGTGGTGAGCGTGCGCGTCTCGTGCTCGACAACCTGGTTCTCCCAGTCGGTGCGCACGTCGTAGACCCAGCGCCGCCCAGGCTCGAGCGGGAACAGCGAGGCCGGCAGCGAGGGCTCGCTGCAGGCACCCGCGAGCAGCGCTGCGGACAGCAGCACAGGCCATGCAGCGCGCTTCATTTTTCGGGCAGCTGCGGCAGCGGCAGGTCGCGGATCTTGACGTTCTGCTCGTCGCTGCCCGGGCGCAGCCACGAAAGGCCGCGCGGCCCGCGCCGGGGCTCGGCGGTGCCCATCTGCGCGATGCCCTGGCGCGCCTTCTTCATGCCTTCGTCGAGCAGCGCGTGCAGGTCCTTGCTGTAGGGCAGCTGGTAGGCGCGCGGGCGCGGCGCCGACTTGCCGCCCTCGAGCGCATTGACCCACACGTAGAGTGCGCCGGGCCGCGTCCTGGTCGGCTCCTCGATCACCGCCGCCAGCAGCACGAAGCGCTCGGGCAGCGCATGCCGGCTCGGCCAGCCCCAGACGTCGTCGAAGGCGGTCTCGGCGAGAAAATACAGCGCGCTGACGCCGACCACCAGCAGCGCCTTCGCCCAGCGCGGCCAGTGCGATGCCAGCAGCGCCAGCGCGGCCACGAAGGCCAGCGCCACGTAGACCCACAGCAGCGCATCGGTGCCGCTCATCTAGAGGCGCTCCACCAGCCGCTTGGCCAGCGTGTTGACGTTGCCGACGCCACCGTCGCGGTCGACGGTGAAGCGCGCGGCGGTGGCCTCGTCGCCCTTGCGCGCCACGGTCACGGTGCCGTAGTAGACGACCTCGGCACGCGGGTTGACCTTGACCACCGAGACGTTGACGTCGACCGGCTCGCCATTCCTGGTGTCGTAGTAGTGCACGTTGACGGTGTATTCGCCGGGCGCGAAGCCGCGGATCGTCACCACCTCCTGGTTGAGCGGGTTGACCACCTTCTGGCCGTTGATGACGATGGTGTCGTTGGACAGGCCGCGGTCGTCGCGGTCGAGGTGCATCATGCCGGCCTCGCGGGCACGGAACCACACCAGGTTGCCGCCCGGGTCCTGCACCCAGGTGTCGACGTCGTTGGGGTTGAGGTCGGGCCAGGTGACGGTGATGATGAATTCGGCCTTGGCGTCGATGACGCCGGTCCTGGCCTTCGGGTTCATCGCGATCAGCGCGATGGCAAACAGCATCACGAAGGCCAGCAGCGTGTTGAAGAGCAGGTCCGAGAACGGGTCCAGCTCGTCGAAGCGACGCTTGCGCAGCACGGCCATCAGGCAGGCTCCGTCGGCGTGGCGGCGGGCGGCGCATCGGCCAGGATGTCGGCCGCCAGGCGGTCGGCCGTGCGGTCCAGCAGCAGCAGCTGCAGCCCCAGCCACAGGTTGGCCAGCAGTCCGACCAGCGTGGTGTAGAGCGCGATCGCCATGCCCTTGGTCATCTGGCGGATGAGGTTCTGCACCTGGTCGAGGTCGAAGCTGGGCATGGCGCCGATCTGCAGCGACATGACGATGAAGCCGACCACCGTGCCCAGCAGCCCGAGCTTGACGGCGGCGGCGGCAAACCACCACGCCGTCTCGTGCGCGCCATGGGTGCGCTCCGACAGCAGCTGCGCAGCCAGGTCCGGCGAGCGCGCATGCTCGTCGCGGTAGCGGCGCCGCCAGTCGGAGCCCGGCTGCGCCTGCGCCTGCAGCCGCCAGGCGCGGCGGCCGATCCACAGCGTGACGACGATGGCCAGCGCCACGATGCCCAGGCTGATGCCGCTGGGGTCGCCTTCGACCAGCGCACGCCACAGCCCGCGCAGCTGCAGCCACCAGGCGCCGAACAGCACCAGCCCCAGCTGCGCCGCCCAGGCCCAGAACAGGCGCTGCGCCAGCGCGGTGATGCCGTCGTCGCGCCGCGCCGCCGGCACTGCCGGCGCCGTGCCCGATGCGAAGGCGCGCAGGAGGCGGTTCATCACCCGCCCCCGGCCGCGGCGCCCGGCGGCCCGCCGGGCCGCTTGCCCAGCGCGCCGAAGCCGCGCTGCGGGTCGTAGCCCCAGCTGGCGAGCGCGAAGCACACGAGCAGCGTGCCCAGCACCACCCAGGGCGCCAGCCCCGGGTCCTTGCCGTAGAGCGCAAAGCGCAGCCACTCCACCGCATGCGTGAACGGGTTGACGCGCGCGATCTGGTAGACCCAGCCGGCGCCCGACTCCTCCAGCTTCCACAGCGGGTAGAGCGCGGTGGACATGAAATACATCGGGAAGATGACGAAATTCATCGTGCCGGCGAAGTTTTCCAGCTGCTTGATGTGCACCGACAGCAGCAGGCCCAGCGCGCCCAGCATCAGCGCGCCGCAGACGGCCGCCAGCAGCACCTGCGGCGTCTGCGGCCCGAAGACCGGCAGCTCGGTGCCCAGCGCCCAGGCCACGGCGACGAAGGCCGCGGCCTGCGCCAGCGACAGCACCGCGGTGGCCGTCAGCTTGCTCAGCAGGATCCAGGCGCGCGGCAGCGGCGCCGTGAGCAGCAGCCGCATCAGCCCCATCTCGCGGTCGTAGACCATGGCCAGGCTGGACTGCATGCCGTTGAAGAGCAGCACCATGCCGACCAGGCCGGGGGCGATATAGACGTCGTAGGGGATGTAGGTGTCGTAGGGCTCGACGATGGCCACGCCGAAGACATTGCGAAAACCCGCCGCGAAGACCGCCAGCCACAGCAGCGGCCGCACCAGCGCCGATACCAGGCGCCCGTACTGGCGGCCGAATTTGAGCAGCTCGCGCACGACGATGGCGCGCATGGCCTGCAGCGCATGCGCCAGGCCGTGGCGGCGGTCGCCGGCGGCGCTCACGATCTGGCCTTGCACAGCGTCTCGGGTGCGTCGGCGCCCAGCGTGTCGAGGTTGTTCTTCGGGTGCAGCACGCCGTCGCCCGGGGCCATGCCGACGACACTCTGGCCGTCGGTCAGCAGCAGCGGCTGGCGCAGCTGTCCGTCCCAGGGCCGGAAGCCGAGCTTGGTGCCCTTGGACCCGTCGAATTCACCACCGGCCAGCGCCTGCTGCCACGCCGTGGCCGGCCCCTTGGGTGCGGCCACGGCAGCCGCCACCAGCACCTTGCCGGCCATCCACGCCGACCAGTCGTGCGCACCCATCGGCCGCCCGGCCGCCCGGATCAGCCGGCGCGTGACCTGGGGCGCGCCATAGCGTTCGAATTTCGGGCTCCAGGCGACGGCGACCAGGCCGCCGTCACCGACCACCGGGCGCGGCAGCGCGGTGCGATAAGGCAGCGAGGCCGCGAACTCGCCGTCGCTGTCGACCACCCAGACGGCGTCGTAGCTGCCCTGGGTGAGCAGCAGCGGGTTGGCGAGGTCGCGCTCGCGCGGGTCGGCCGAGAGCTTGAAGGGCTTGCTGCCGGCGAGCTTGAGACCATAACGTCTGAGAGCAGCCTGCACGGTGGCCGCGCGTTCGCGGTCGGCGTCGCCGGGCCCGGCGAGCAGCAGCACGCCGGTCCAGCGGCGCGCCACCAGCCACTGCGCCAGCGCATCGGCGCGCATGCGTTCGCTGGGCGCCAGGTGGTAGAGCAGCCGGCGGCAGTCGGCGCCGCGCAGCGCATCGGCGGTGGCGCCGACGTTGAGCACCGGCACGCGGGCGCCGTCGGCGGCGGCCAGCGTCCAGGCGGCGGGCAGGTCGGTCACCAGCGCCGCGGCGCCGCCCTTCTCGGCCTGCGCCGCGGCGGCCCGGGCGGCAGCGGCATCGGCCACCTCGACGACCTCCAGCGTCAGCGCGGCGCCGGCCGCTTCCAGCTCGAAGCGGCCTTCGGCCAGCGCCACCTTCAGCGCATCGGCCGCCGCTCCGGTGGGGTGGCCGAGGTAGCCGCGCTCGAGCCGCGCGCGCTCGAGCCGCGCATCGCCGGCCGGCGCCAGCAGCGTGACCTTGAAGACCGCCGCCTGCGCCGGGGGCGCCAGCGCTGCGGCCAGCAGCAGCGCCGCCGCACGGCAGCGGACCGGAGGCCTCACTCGACCACCACCACCGTGTGCGGCACGCGGCCGACGCGCACCGTCTTCAGCGCCTTCGCCGACGCCACGTCGACGATGGTGAGGTCGTCCGACAGGCCGTTGACGACATAGAGCGTCTTTTCCGCCTTGTCCAGCGCCACGCTCCAGGCGCGCTTGCCCACCAGCACCAGGTCGGTCACCTTGCGCGTGGCGACGTCGACGAAGGCCACGTGGTTGGCGCGGCCGAGGCCGACGAAGGCGCGCTTGCCGTCGCGGCTCATCGCCAGGCCCACCGGCGTGATGTCGGCGGCGCGCGCGCCCTTGACCTCGAAGCGGAGGGTGCCGATCGCCTGGTTGGCCTTGGTGTCGATGACGGTGACGCTGGCATCGAGCTCGTTGCTGACCCACAGCTGCGTGCCATCGGGCGTGAGCGCGAAGCGGCGCGGCCGCTTGCCGGCCTTGATGTTGGCCACCACCTTGCCGCTGGCCAGGTCGACGGCATGCACGACGCCGGCGACCTCGCTGGTGACGTAGACGGTCTTGCCGTCGGCCGACAGCTTGACGCCTTCGGGTTCGCCGCCGACCTTGACCTCGCCCTTGCGCTGGCCGCTGCCGAGGTCGACGATGCCCAGCACCGCGTCCTCCTCGTTGGACACATACAGCGTCTTGCCGTCGGCGCTGATGTCGAAGATCTCGGGGTCCTCGCCGAGCTTGACGCGGCGCACCGACTGGCGCGTCGCCAGGTCGATGAAGTCGGCCTCGTGCGAATCGCCGCAGGCCACCGCGAGCTGCTTGCCGTCGGGCGTGCGCTGCAGGTGGCGCGGGCGCTTGCAGGTGGCGACGGTGCCGGTGACGGCCTGCGTCTTCAGGTCGAGCACCGTCAGTGCGTGGTCCTTCTCGCTCGAGATGTAGGCCACCTGGGCCTGGCCGGCCACGGGCAGCGTCAGGGTCAGCGCCAGTGCCAGCGCGGTAAGGGGTCGGCGAAGTGTCATGCAGCAGTCTCCAGGGGTGGGCGTGGCGGCGCGGCCGCCGCGGTGGCGTGGATGAAGGCGTCTTCGAGCGTGGGGCCGCCCAGGCGCGCGCTGACCTCGGCCGGCGTGCCGTCGGCCAGCAGCCGGCCCTGGTGCAGCACCAGCACGCGGTCGGCCGCCGCGGCTTCCTCGACGAGGTGGGTGGCCCACAGCACGGCGGTGCCGCGCGTGGTGATGTCGGCACGGATGGCGGCCAGCAGGTCGCGGCGCGATTTCGGGTCGAGCCCGACGGTCGGCTCGTCCATCAGCAGCAGCGCCGGCCGGTGCAGCAGCGCGCGCACCAGCTCGACCTTGCGGCGGTTGCCGCCCGAGAGTTCGCGCGCCGGCCGCGCCAGGTCGGCCGCCAGGCCCAGCGCCGCGCAGCCGGCCGTGATGCGCTCGTCGGCCACGCTGCGCCGCAGGCCGTGCAGGTCGGCATGAAACTGCAGGTTGCGGCGCACGCTGAGGTCGAGGTCGAGCGACATCTGCTGGAAGACGACACCGATGCGCGCCAGCGCCGCCGCCGGCGCGCGCCGCAGCGACAGGCCGTCGACCACCACCTCGCCGTCGCTGGGCGCGAAGAGGCCGGTCAGCACCTGGAACAGCGTCGACTTGCCGGCGCCGTTGGGGCCGAGCAGGGCGACGAAGCGCCCGCTGCCGAGCTGCAGGTTCAGGTCGGCCACGGCCACGCGGGGGCCATAGCGTTGGGTCAGGTGTCGGATCTCGAGCATCGGTGGGGCGGCTGCATGCAGCGCCTTGACTGTCGGGCCGTGCGGGTGGCCTCGGCAAGTTCGCGCAATCCCGGGTGGACGACCGGCCGCCTGCGCGCTCGGGCAAGATGCGGGCATGGAATTCGACACCGGATTGCACCGCGGCACCCGGCAGCACGGCCGTGGTGACCGGCGCCTCGTGCCCTGTGACAGCTTGGCGCAGGGTAAACCCGGTATCCGCCGGCGCGCCGCCGTTGTGGCGCTGCTGGGGGTCGGCATGGGTGCGGCCCGCGCCGCCTGCGAGGGACCGTCGGTGCCGCTGGAGCCCTTGGCGCCGACACTCTGGCAAGTACCGGCCGCGCCCGGCGACGCCAGCGCCGACAACCGCGGCCGCGTCTCCAACCTGCTGCTGGCGCAGGACGGCGATCGCCTGTGGCTGCTGGGCAGCGGCCCGTCGCCGGCCTTCGGGCGCGCGCTGGACTGCACGCTGCGCGCGCGCTTCGGCCGCGCCGCCAGCGACATCGTCAGCCCCTGGCCGCGGCCCGAGCTGGTGCTGGGCGTGGGCGGGCTGAGCCCGGCCCGCCACTGGGCCCACGCCGCGGTGGCCGAGGCCATGCGCAGTAGCTGCCCCGGCTGCACGCAGCGGCTGCGACAGCGCCTGGGTGCCGCGGCCGAGGACCTGGGCACCGACCCGGTGCGCCTGCCGACGCAGCACCTGCAAGGCCGCAGCGGCACGCTGGGACCCTGGCAATGGCGCCTGGACCGGCGCGGCGCGGTCCACCCGGTGACGGTCTGGACGCACCGGGCCAGCGGCATCCACCTGGCCAGCGGGCTGCTGTGGGGCGACGGCGCCCCCGACGGCCGCGATGCCGACCTGGACCAGCTGGCGGCGGCCACCGCGGCGCTGGCGCAGCAGGCCGGGCGCGAAGGCGGCCGCTGGCTGGGCGAACAGGGGCCGCTGCTCGATGCGGGCGCACCCGCCCTGCAGGCGCGCTACTGGCAGTGGCTGCTGCAGGCGGCACGGCGCGGCGTCGAGGCCGGCGACGACGAACTCCGGGCGCCCGCACCCCCGGCCGAGCTGCGCGAGCTGGCGGCCAGCCCCCGCCACGCGCTGAACTGGCAGCGGGCCTGGCGTCAGGCCGAATCGGGCTGGCTCCAGCGCAGCTTGCGATAGATGGTGTTGCGGCTGACGCCGAGCTGGCGCGCCGCCACCGAGATGTTGCCGCCGGCGGCCGCCACGGCCTGGCGGATGGCATCGAGCTCCAGTTCTTCCAGCGAACGCGGCAGCGCCGCCGGCGCGGGCACGGCCGGCGGCGCTGCGCTGACCGCGGGCGGCGCCTTCGACGGCGCGTGCACCGGCGCCGCGGGTGCCGCGGGTGCCGCCAGCGCGAGGTGGCGCCGCGCCTCGTCGACAAAGTCGTCGGGCAGGTGCTCGCAGCCGATGACGGGATCGCCGCCGGCCATCACCACCGCCGTGCGCAGCACGTTGAACAGCTGGCGCACGTTGCCGGGCCACGGGTAGGCGTCGAGCAGGCGCTGCGCCTCGGGCGACAGCCGCGGTGGCCGCGCGCCGGCTTCGCCTTCGAGGATGCGCCTGACCAGCGCGGCGAGGTCGCTGCGCTCGCGCAGCGGCGGCAGCTTCACCGCCAGGCCGTTGAGGCGGTAGTAGAGGTCCTCGCGGAAGGCCTTGGCGTCGATCATCTCGCGCAGGTTGCGGTGGGTGGCGCAGATCAGCGCCACGTCCACCGGCACCGACCGGCTGCTGCCCAGCGGCGTGACCTGGCGCTCCTGCAGCACGCGCAGCAGGTGCGCCTGCAGCGGCAGCGGCATGTCGCCGATCTCGTCCAGGAACAGCGTGCCGCCATGCGCCTGCTGGATCTTGCCGATGGCGCCCTTGCGGCGCGCGCCGGTAAAGGCACCTTCCTCGTAGCCGAACAGTTCGGCCTCGATCAGCGTATCGGGGATGGAGGCACAGTTGACCGCCACGAACGGCTGGCGCGCGCGCGCGGAGTCGGTGTGGATGGCGCGCGCGAGCAGTTCCTTGCCGGTGCCGGTCTCGCCGAGGACGAGGATGGGGATGTCGCGGTCGAGCACACGGCGCACCTTGCCGACCAGCGCGTCCATGTGCGCGTCGCCGGTCTGCAGCTGCGCCAGGCCGGGGCCCGGCTGCTCGATGACGCGCGACGCCGCGGCCGGGGCGCCGGCCGCGGCGACGAGATCGGCCAGGTCGACCGGCGGCAAGGGTGCGGCGGCGGCCGCCGCCTCGGTGACGCTGCTCCACACCGGCCAGTCGAAACGGGCATGCAGGTGGAAGTTGCGGCCGTTGTCGGTGTGCACCTCCAGCGGCGTGGCCAGCGGCGAGCGGAAGCGGTCGACCAGCGCGCCGACCGTGGTGCCGAACAGCGACACCAGGCTCTGCATGCGCAGCGCCGCGCCGCTGAGGCCGAGCTGGTCGAGCGCGCTGCGGTTGGCGCCGACGATGCGGCCGTCGTGGCTGATCGCCAGGATGCCCTCCATCAGCGTGCCGATGTGGCCGACGCGGCTGTGGAAGTGCAGCCGCATGGCGTTGCGGTGGTCGTCCGAGAGCCAGTGGTTCTCGATCATGCGCGCCGACATCTTCACCAGCGCCATCGTGTGCTGGTGGTAGCTGCGGTGGTCGCCGGAGACGTCGAGCACGCCCAGGATGTTGCCGCGCGGGTCGAGGATGGGCGCCGCCGAGCAGGTGAGGAAGTGGTTGGCGTGCAGGTAGTGCTCGTCGGCATGCACCAGCGTCGGCTGCTCCGACATCAGCGCCGTGCCCACGGCGTTGGTGCCCTTGGCCTGCTCCGACCAGTTGGCGCCCGGGGCCAGCGCGACCTTGTTCGCGCGCACCAGGAATTCGTCGTCGCCGATCGAGTGGATCACGGTGCCGGTGGCGTCGCACAGCACCACCATGCTCTGCGTATTGACGATCTGGTCGAACAGCATCTCCATCACCGGCGCCGCGTGCGCGTGCAGGCGCAGGTTGCGGTCGCGCGCGACGGTGAGGTCGGCGCGGCCCAGCGGCGAGAAGTCGGGCCGCTCGATGCGCGACAGGCCGAGCGCGGCACAGCGTTCGTGCGAGCGCTCGATCTCGTGCAGGTGCTGCGGCGGCAGGGTCAGCGCCGATGCGATCGGACGCGCCAGCTCGTCGGCGCGGCGTGCGCGCGCCCCACCGGCAGGGCCATGTGACACGGGCATGAGGCTGTCTCCGTCGGTCGGCCCGTTGCACACGGGTCTGAGGAATGAGTGTGGCAATCTCGAACACCCGAAGGCGCCCGCAGCGGGCGATGTTAGGCCAGCTCGCAAGAATCGTGCAATTCCGCAGCAGGCGGGCAGGGACGGCCCCGATGCCAGCGAGGTTTCCAGCGCCAACAATGCCGTGGCACGTGGCTTGCACTGTGATGCGCAGCTTGCAGACCCACCCACGGAGACACCCATGACCACCCGCGCCCCGACCCTTGCCCGCCTGGCCCGCTGCCTGGCGACCCTTGCCACCGGCAGCTGCCTGGCCCATGCCGCCCTCGCCCATGGCGACGTCACCCCGCAGGCGGTGGACACCCGGGCCCTGCCGACGCTGGGCGCCGACTGGAAGGCCGAGAACCCCTTCCGCGGCCATGCCGAGGCGATCAAGGTCGGATCCTCGGCCTACAACCAGAACTGCGCGCGCTGCCACGGTCTGGAGGCCATCTCGGGCGGCATCGCGCCCGACCTGCGCAAGCTGGACAACGACTGCGTCACGCTCAAGGTCGACGCCAGGAAGAAGGCCTGCGTGGTGGAGATCGACCAGTACTACGCCTCCAGCGTGCGCAAGGGCAAGGTGCGCAACGGCGCGGTCTACATGCCGCCGTTCGACGGCATCCTCAACCAGGAAGCCGTGTGGGCGATCAAGGCCTACCTCGAGACGCGGCGCGAGAAGCCGCTGTGACCCCACCTTGCCGACATCGAAAATGCGCATGACCGACCCGACCCGACGCCCTGCCGCCCTCCCCGCCACCCCGGGCCCGTCGCGCCGACGCTGGCTGGCCGGCGCAGCGGCCTGCTGTGCCGCCCCCGCCCTGTGGGCGCAGGACGGCCCGAGCGCGCTGCAGCGCATCCGTTCCCGCGGGCGGCTGAGCGTGGGGCTGTACAACGACATGCCGCCCTTTCACGTGGCCGGCGCGGGCATCGACGTGGAGATCGCGCAGGCGCTGGCCAAGGCGCTGGGGGTGGCGCTCGCGCCGCTGCCGTTCAACGCCGACGAGAATATGAACGACGACCTGCGCAACCTGGTCTGGCGCGGGCATTACCTGGGCTTCGGGCCGGCCGACGTGCTGCTGCACGTGCCCGTGGACCGGCCGCTGATGGCGTCGCAGCCACGCGTGGAGATCTTCGCGCCCTACTACCGCGAGCGCGTGATGATCGCGCGCGATCTGCAGCGCGTGCCGACGATGGATTCGCTCAAGGCCTTCGGCACGCAGCGCATCGCCGTGCCCGGGCAGAGCCTGGCGGGCTGGCTGCTGATCGGCTCGGACGGCGGCGCCTACCGCGAACAGCTGGTCACGCGCTGGAAGGACGGCACCGAGGCCGCGCAGGCGCTGCTGCGCGGCGAGGTGGCCGGCGCCGCCGGCCATGCATCCGAGCTGCAGACGGTGCTGCGCGGCGATGCCCGCTTCGCCATCGAACCCCTGCCGCTGCCGCGCATGCGCGAGGGCTGGGCCGTGGGCATGGCGGTGAAGAAGGAGGCCACCGATCTGGCGCAGGCGCTGCAGGCGGCGGTGAACGACCTGGGGGCGACGGGCGAGCTCGAGCGCATCTTCGCGCGCCACCACGTCAGCTGGACGCGGCCCTGAGCGCCTTGCGTCAGTAGCGGCCCGTGATGCCGGCCACGCGCAGGTAGGCGGCCGCCATCGACGCCACCAGCGCCCGCTGCAGACGCCCGCGCCAGCCCACGCGCTGCGTCGGCCCGGTCACCTCGGCCGAGGCGGCGAAGGCGTCCTCGAAACGCGCGCCGAGCACGCGCGCAAAGCCGTGGTCGCGCACGACGACATTGGCCTCGAGGTTGACCAGCAGCGACAGCGGGTCGATGTTGGAGCTGCCCACGGTGGCCCAGTCGTCGTCGACGAGCGCCACCTTGGCGTGCAGGAAGGCGGGCGTGTATTCGAAGATGCGCACGCCATGGGCGCGCAGTTCCTCGTACAGCGCGCGCGCCGCCACCGCCGCGATGCGGTAGTCGACCTTGCCCTGCAGGAGCAGCCGAACCTGCACGCCGCGGCGCGCGGCCAGGCGCAGGCTGCGGCGGAAGGCGCGGCCGGGGTAGAAGTAGGGCACGGCGATGTCGACCCGCGCGCGCGCGGCGCGGATGGCCTCGACATAGGCGCGTTCGATGGCGCGCCGCTGGCCGACGTTGTCGCGCACGACGAAGGCGGCCACCATCGGCTGCGTGTCCTCGGTCAGCGGGGACACGGCGCCCTTGCCGCGCAGGCGGCGGATCAGGCGCAGCGCGTCGTCCACCGGGCGCCGGCTGCTGGCCAGCGCCAGCATCTCGTCGCGCCACAGGTGGCCCAGGTGGGCGCGCGTCCACATCGCCTGCGCGGTGGTGCGCACCGCCGCCACCAGCGGGCCGCGCACCGATACCGCGAAGTCGTAGCGCGGCTGCGCCGACCAGCCGTGGTTGAGGTCGTTGCGGTCGTCGATGATGTTGATGCCGCCGACGAAGGCGACCTCGCGGTCGACCACGAACAGCTTCTGGTGCAGGCGCCGCATCTGCCCCGGCATCAGCCACGACCACCAGCGCTCCATCGGACGGAAGACCTCGAATTCGACGCCGGGCTCGGCCAGCCATTCGCGCAGCCGCGGCAGCGTATCGTGCGAGCCGAAGCCGTCGACCACCACGCGCACCGCCACGCCGCGGCGCGCGGCGGCCAGCAGCGCATCGGCGATCAGGCGGCCGGCGCCGTCGTCGTGGAAGATGTAGGTCGCCAGCCAGACATCGTGGCGGGCCGCGGCCATCGCCGCCACCATGGCGGGAAAGAGCTCATCACCCCCCTGCAGCAGCGCGACCTGGTTGCCGCCCACGGGGGCTGCCGGCGGCACGGCGCGGGCGGGGTCCGACCTGGCGGCGGAGTCGGCCACGACGCCCCCCCTTCAATCGGGCTCGAGCTCGGCCACCAGCGGCAGGTGGTCCGACATGCGCGCCCAGGCCATGCCGCGCGGCACCATGGTCGTGCGGCAGTGCAGGCCGCGCAGGTAGAAGCGGTCGAGCGCGAACACCGGCATCAGCGACGGAAAGGTCAGGTGCTGGCCGCCCTGCAGCGCGCGCGCACGCTGCAGGCCGATGGCGGCCATCGGTTCGTCGAGCTTCTCGTTCCAGTCGTTGAAGTCGCCGGCCACCACCAGCAGTTCGTCGCGCGGCACTTCGCGCTCGATGAAGTCGGCCAGGCGCTGCACCTGGCGCACGCGGCTGGCGTGGATGAGCCCGAAATGCGCCACCACCGCATGCACCGTGCTGCCGTTCCACCGCACCGGCACGTGCAGCAGGCCGCGCTGCTCGAAGCGGTGGTCGCTGACGTCGTGATGGCCGATGTCGCCGATCGGCCAGCGCGCCAGCAGCGCGTTGCCGTGCTCGCCGTGGCGCGTGACGGCATTGCTGCGGTAGGCCACGTCGTAGCCCTGCGGCGCCAGGAATTCGGCCTGGCCCTGGTCGGGCCAGCCGAAACTGGTGCGGTCGAAGCGCTGCGCGTGGCGGCGGTGGTAGAGGTGCACCTCCTGCAGGAAGACG
>Ga0073899_10003463_pt1 | contig 13969 bp, 11 predicted proteins | sample KloWWTmetaKNB5Ph_FD_88975 | JGI IMG/M metagenome (GOLD analysis project Ga0073899, IMG submission 88975) | Active sludge microbial communities from Klosterneuburg, Austria, studying microevolution and ecology of nitrifiers - Klosterneuburg... | ecosystem: Engineered > WWTP > Aerobic digester >... | reverse complement strand
CTCGCCGGTGGACTCGGCGTGAGCGAGTCGGTGCGCTTCCTTGGCGCGATTCCACCGAGCGAGGTCCCGGCGCTGCTGGAGCGTGCCGACGCCTGCCTGATGCCGGCGATTGGCGAGGGATTCGGTCTCGCCGCCGCCGAGGCACTGATGCAGGGGGTGCCGGTGGTGGCGTGTACCGATGGTGGCGGCCTGCTCGACGTGGTGCCGCCGCAGGGAGCTGGGAGGCGCGCTGCGCCCGAGCCCGGCGCGATCGCGGAGGCGTTGCGGAGCGTGCTGGCCGACCCCGCGGCGCGGCAATCCGCCCACGATGCCGGCATGGAATGGCGGGAACGTCTTGCCCCTGGTCACGTTGCTGACCGCTGTCTGGCCTGGTACCGGGAGGCGCTCGATGAGTAAGCAGTTCTGGCGGTGGGTGCAGGCCATCCTCGGCGTGACGCTGATCGTCTTCATCGGGCTGAACCTCGCCGAGAAGTGGGCCGAGGTCTCGGTCCAGCCGATCGCGTGGCGGATCCGTTGGGAGTTCATCGTCGCATCGCTGCTGGTGACCTGGGTGATGTACGCACTGCTGGTGTGGGGATGGCGCGCCATCCTCCACGGCTGGCGGCAGTACATCCGCGCCGTCGACGCCGCCCACATCTGGACCATCTCCTCGCTCGGCAAGTACATCCCCGGCAAGGTCTGGTCGATCGCCGGGATGGCGGTCATGGCGGAGCGGGCGGGCGTTTCCGGCGTGGCAGCGACCGGCTCGGCGGTCATCATGCAGCTCGTGAATCTTGCCACGGGCGCCATCGTGGCGCTCATGCTCACGGGGACGGTGGTCTTCGACAAGCTGATGTTCAACTACGTTGGGCAGTGGGGGAGTGTGCTCGCCTTCGTTGGGGCGGCGATCGCGCTGCTGGCCTGCGGCGCGCTCACCTTGCCCTCGCTCACTCGGCGCCTCGGGCACCTCATCGGCAAGCCGGATTCGGTGCAGCCCGTGGAGCCGGGTGCGCTCGCGGCCTCGCTCTTCGTCAACTTTCTGGCGTGGGGTGGTTACGGGCTGGCCTTCCAACTGCTCTTGCTGGGCACAATTCCCGATCTCGAGCTCACGTGGGCCGTGGCAACGGGTGCCTTCGCCGCGTCGTACATTGCGGGTTACCTCGCCGTGATCGTTCCCGGCGGGCTCGGCGTGCGCGAGGCGGTTCTGATTGCACTGCTCCAGGAGAGCATCGGACTCGGTCCGGCGGTGGCCCTCGCGGCCGTCTCGCGGATCACGCTCACCATCAACGAGATCGGCGCCGCGGTGCCGTTCCTTCTCATGCGGAGACCGTCGCGTGACGACGCCTGATTCGCGCCCCGCCTTCGAGCCGCGGCCGCCACTCCTGTGGGCGGCCCTGGTGTTCGTGCTTGCCGCCCTCTCCCTCTGCTGGCCGCTCCTGACCGGCCAGTATCTCGGTGGCGATGACCAGGTCATCGCGGGCTATGCCTTCCGGGAATTCGGCGCCAGCTACTTCAAGGCCAACGGCAGCATCCCGCAGTGGAACCCGTACCTTTTCGGCGGGATGCCGTTCATCGCGGCGATGCACGGCGACATCTTCTACCCGACCGCGTGGCTCCGCTGGCTGGTGCCCACCGACATCGGGATGACGCTCGGCTTCTTCCTGCACCTGATCATCGCCGGCGTGGCGATGTACTCGCTGCTGCGCGCCCTCAAGCTCTCGTGGACGGCGGCGGTCGTGGGTGGACTGAGCTACCAGCTCTCCGGCATCCTCGTCTCGATGATGAGGAACGGCCACGACGGCAAGCTCTTCGTCTCGGCACTGGCACCGTTCGCCTTCCTGGCGCTCCTGCGCGGGATCCGCCACGGGAAGGTGAGTGCCTTCGGCTGGTATGCGCTGATCATCGGCCTCTGCATGCTCTCACCGCACTACCAGATGACCTACTACCTCCTGGTGGCGTCGGGACTCTTCACGCTCTGGCTCACCTTCTGGGACAAGGAGCGCGAGCGGCCCAAGGCGCCCGTGGCAGACATCGGGCTCGCCTCGCTCGCCGTGGGCCTCGGCGTCGGCATCGGGATGATCCAGGGGCTGCCGTTCCTCAAGTACATCCCCTTCTCGCCGCGCGTCGAAGGCGGGATGTCGAGCGGCTGGGAGTACGCCACCTCGTACGCGATGCCGGTCGAGGAGTTGATGACCACCATCCTGCCGCAGTTCAACGGGATGATGGAGAACTACTGGGGCGGCAACTTCTTCAAGAGCCACACCGAGTATGTCGGCGTGATCGTGGTGATGCTCGCCATCCTCGGACTCGGGGCGGCCAAGCGTCGCGGCTTGCTGCTCGGCTTCGGGATGATCGCCGGCCTCTTCCTGTTGGTGGCCTTTGGCGGGCACACGCCGTTCTATCGCCTCTGGTATGAGGTGATGCCGATGATGCAGAAGGTGCGTGCCGCTGGCATGGCCTTCTTCCTCGTGGCGCTGCCGATCTGCGTGTGGGCTGGCCTCGGGGCGGAACGGCTGCTGAGAGGCGAGGTCAGTGCCAAGCGGCTCACCATCCTCCTCGCCGCGTTCGGTGGGCTCGCCGTGCTTGGCCTCGCGGGAGCGCTGCAAGGGGTGGCCGAAGCGGTGGCGAGTGCCATCGGATCGGGCCTCGACATGCAGATGACGGCCCGGATCAATCAGGCCGTCGTGGCGAACGCAGGAGAACTTCGCGCCGGCTCATTGCGGATGCTCCTGGTGGTGCTGGTCGGAGGCGGATTCCTCGTGGCCATCCAGCGGCGCATGCTCTCGGGTGCACTCGCCGCCGTGGCGATGCTGGTCGCGGTGTGGGGCGACAATTGGTCGCTGCTTCGCCGGTTCCCGGAATGGCTCCCGCCGGCCGCCGAGACCTACGGCGATGACGAATTGATCGCGGCGATGCGCCAGGGGACGATGCCGTTCCGTAGCTACGACCCCTCCGGCTCGGCGGGCGGCGCGGCGACGCTCTATCAGGGTTCGTGGTTGATGGCGGACCGGATTCCCACGCTGTTCGGCTACCACGGCAACGAGAGTCGCTTCTTCGATGAACTGTTCGGTGGCAAGAACGACTGGCCCAACCAGTTCTCGCCGTCACTCCTCGACCTCTACGCGGTCAGCTACATCGTGGCCAACCAGGAGATCGGTCAGGCCTTCCCGGGCTACCGGCAGACGCTGGGCCCGGCTGCGTTCAAGAGCACAACCGGGCGACGGGCCCTTGCCGGCTACCTGTATCAGCGTGATTCGGCCGCGGCGTGGGTGCGGGTCGTTCCCGGTGCGGTGAAGATCCCGGCCGACCAGATCATCCCCACGGTGGTGGACCCCCGCTTCCCGGTGAACCGCGTCGTGCTGTACGATGACACGACGACGGTGGCTGGCGTGGTCACCGGGCAGGAGCTGCCGGAGCCGTCGCCGGTGACGGCCTCGCTGGTCAATTGGGAACCGGGCGCGATGAAAGTCGTACTGCAGGGAAGTGACCCGAGAACCACCTTCCTCCTCGTGGCGGAGAACTGGTACCCGGGGTGGACGGCGACGATTGATGGCTCGCCGAGCCCGACGCATCGGGGCAACCACGCCATGCTGTCGGTGGCGGTGCCACCCGGAGCCAAGGAAATCACGCTCCGCTATGAGACGCCGGGGTACGGAACCGGCAAGTTGATCACCCTGGGGTCGCTCGCCGGGGCGCTCCTGCTGCTGGCGGCCGGACGTTTCCGGCCGCGGACTCGCGATGCCTGAACGTGCGTTGGTCGTGGTGCCCACCTACAACGAGCGCGAGAACCTCCCCCAGATCGTCCCGGCGATCCTGGCGCAGGATCCTCGCCTCGACGTGTTGGTGGTGGATGATGGCTCCCCGGACGGGACCGGCGCGATGGCCGATGCGATTGCGTCGGTCGAGCCCCGGGTCCACGTGCTCCACCGCACGGCCAAGCAGGGGCTCGGACGGGCGTACCTGGCCGGCTTTGCCTGGGCGCTCGAGCGGGACTACGCCTACATCTTCGAGATGGACGCCGACTTCTCCCACGATCCGAAGACGCTGTCGGCCTTCCTGACCGCGATCCAGGAGGCCGACCTCGTCCTCGGCTCGCGGTACGCGACCGGCGTCAACGTGATCAACTGGCCCATGAGCCGGCTGCTCCTCTCCTGGTTTGCCAACAAGTACGTCCACTGGATCACCCGGATCCCGCTGACCGACGCCACCGGTGGCTTCAAGTGCTTCCGGCGGGAGGTCCTGGCGGCGATCCCGTTCGACCAGGTGCGTTGCAACGGCTACGCCTTCCAGATCGAGATGAGCTACCGCTCCTGGTGCAAGGGATTCCGGCTCAAGGAAATCCCGATCATCTTCGTGGACCGGGTCGAGGGACACAGCAAGATGGACAAGCGGATCGTCCGTGAGGCGGTCTGGATGGTCTGGTGGCTCCGCCTCCAGGCGCTCCTCGGGAGGCTCAAGTGAGCGTGGTGTTCTTCAAGCTCTCCGGTTCGGGGAACGACTTCGTGATGGTCGACGGCCAGACCACCTCGCCGGCCGAGTGGCCGGTCGAACGGATCCGGGCCATCTGCGACCGGCGCGACGGGATCGGAGCCGACGGCTTCGTGATCCTGACCCCGGTCGGGCCGGACACCGTGGAGATGACCTTCTACAACAACGACGGCTCGCCGGCCCCGATGTGCGGCAACGCCGCCCTCTGTTCGACCCGGTTGGCCGCCCATCTCGAGATGGCCGACCCGGCCGGGATGACGCTGGTGACCGGGGCAGGGAGCTTCCGGACCCGCTGCGTGGGAAACGGACACCTCGCCGAGCTCAACCTCCCCGATACCGACGTGCCGGTCGAGACTGGAATACCGACCATGGCAGGGGAGGGGTGGGTGCGTCTGGGTCGTGTGGGCGTCCCCCACATCGTGGTCCTGACCGACGATGTCGGGTCGGTCGATATCCCCAACCGGGGACGGGAGCTCCGCTTCCATGAGCGGGCCGGTGTGGGCGGGGCCAACGCCAACTTCGTCTCCCGGATCTCAGGTTCCACTGGAACTGACGCCTCGAAACTACTTGAGGCATCGTGGGCGGTCCGCACCTACGAGCGGGGTGTAGAGGGAGAGACCCTCGCGTGCGGTACCGGCACCGTGACCGCGGCGCTGGCACTCGCCGCCCAGGGAATTGACCGGTTGCCGCTCCAGTTCCGGACCGAAAGCGGCCGGCTGCTGGCCGTGAATGCCACGATCGAGGGGAGCCGGGCGACCCACATCTGGCTCTGCGGGGAGGGCCGCCTGGTGGCCCGAGGGGTTTGGCTGGACGCCTGATTGTCCCGTCACCGAGGAGCGTTCCACATGATCCAGGTCTATGTCGGCTCGAGCCTTCCGGACGCGGAATTCGTCTGCGCCGAGCTCGCGGCGGCCGGCGTCTCGGCGATCGTGAAGGGGGAATCCCTCCCGATGACCGGCCACTACGCCTCCGTCTGGGTGCCCGAGGGCGAGGAAGACGAGGCGCTGCGGATCCTGGCGGAGCGGGATGCCGGGGATGCCGATGCCACGGGGACGTCGGAGGAGCTGCCGGCCTGAGAAGCTGGTGACGAGTGACCTGTGACCAGTGACCAGTGCCTTGGAGACGTCACAAGGTGAGGGGTGAGGAGTGAGGGGGCCCAACCCCTGACACCTCACCTCTCACCGTTTTCGGAGCAATCCCGAACACCCGGTCGTCGTCTCCTGGTCACTGGTCACGGGTTGCCGGTCACGAGCAGGGGGATTTCGGCAGCGGGGTGGATATCTGGCAGTTATCCCCACTTCTCCCCATGACCACTTAACATAATACATCTTATACGTCATATTCATACCCACGGAAACCCACCCTCGCCGAGTTCCTCTAACTCGTTGTTTGCCTTGTGTTTATGGTGCTAGCCAACAAACATTCCCCGCCACAATCGGTCGCTGTAATGTGCCCCGATGACCGATCCCTCTTTCGCCCCTCCGCCTCTCTGTCGAGATTCCCGACCTCGGCCGTCATCATCGTGACGGCCCCGGAATCGCCGGGTCCGCACCGAGACCACGACCAGGAGCTCCCTGTGCAGCAGTACCTCCTCATCCTCCGTGAGAACCCCGCCGCGTTCGAGCACATCTCTCCGGCCGAGATGCAGGCGATCGTCGAACGCTACGTGGCCTGGGGGCACTCCCTCGCCGAGCGCGGGGTCATGGCCGGAGGGATCAAGTTGGCCGACGAGGGCGGCCGGCACGTCCGGGCCGTCGGGGTGACCGATGGTCCCTATGCCGAGACCAAGGAGGTCGTGGGCGGCTTCTTCGAGGTGCTCGCCGAGGACTACGACGGCGCCGTGGCTCTCGCCCAGGAATGTCCTCACCTCGACTACGGCTGGATCGAGGTCCGCCGGGTGGAGACCACTCCCTGACCCCGGCCCGGGAACGCGAGGTCACTCATCTCGTCGATCGGCTGTTCCGCACCCTCGCGGGACAGCTGACCGCCGGGGTGGTCCGTATCCTCGGGCCCTCCCAGATCGACCTGGCCGCCGACGTGGTCCAGGAGACCATGCTCCGCGCCCTGCGGACGTGGCCGTTCCACGGTATCCCCGACGTCCCGGCCGCCTGGCTGATGCGGACCGCTCGCAACCGCGCCGTCGATCTGGTTCGACGCGCTCGGCTCGGCGAAGAGTCCGAGTCCCGCATCGCCCATCACTTTACTTCACTAGTGGACGATAGCGGCGGGGAGCGTCGCGAAGACACCCTGCACCTCATGCTGGCCTGTGCCGATCCCGCCCTTCCCGTGGACGCCGTGGTGGCCATCCTGCTCCAGGCCGTCGGCGGTCTCGGGTCCCGCGAAATTGCCCGGGCCATGCTCCTCCCCGAGGCGACCGTGGCCCAGCGGATCGTTCGGGCCAAGAAGCGGATGCGGGAATGGCCGGCCGACGAGGAGCTCTTCGCCCGCCCGATCGAGGAGTTGGCCCAGCGACGTGACGTCGCCCTCCGGGCCATCTACCTGCTCTTCAACGAGGGGCACAACGCGTCGGAGGGCGACGAGGTCCTCCGGTCCGAGCTGGCCCGGGAGGCGTTCCGGTTGGTGATGCTGCTCGCAAGTGTCCCGGAACTCAACGACCCAGCTGTCGAAGCGCTGGCCGCCCTCATCCTGCTGCATGCGTCGCGGTTCCCCTCGCGGCAGGGAGACGACGGCTCCCTCATTCTCCTCGCCGACCAGGATCGGACCCTCTGGGACGAGGCGCTGCTGCAGCGGGGATTCCATCACCTGACCCGGGCCGCGGAGTCGGACACGCCGACCCGGTATCACCTGGAGGCCGCCATCGCCGCCGAGCACGCACGGGCGGGCTCATTCGAGGCGACCAACTGGGATGGCATCGTGGACCTGTATGGAGGGTTGATGGTGCTCGCGCCATCGCCGGTGGTCCGGACCAACCGCGCCGTGGCTTTGGTGCTCGCGGGTCGGGTGGACGAGGGGGAGGCCGAACTCGAAGCGATCGCGGATGAGCCAGGCGTCAGCCGGTATGGCTGGTTCTTCGCGACCCGCGGCTGGCTTCGCGACCGGCTCGGTGATCTGGCGGGAGCGCGGGACGACTACCGGGCGGCGTTGGCTCGGCAGCCCTCCGCCCCGCATCGCACCCTCCTGCTGAGTCGATTGGCCCGACTGGACGGCTGACCCGGCCTCAGAGCGGCGGTGGGCCGTCCTGGGCGACGATGTCCACGTCCTTGGTTTCCTTCAGGAAGAGCAGCCCGATCACCAGCGTCATGGTCGCGATCGCGACCGGATACCAGAGGCCGGCATAGATGTCGCCCTTGGCGGCGACGATGGCGAAGGCCGTGGTCGGCAGGAAGCCTCCGAACCAGCCATTCCCGATATGGTACGGCAGTGACATCGAGGTGTAGCGAATGCGCGAGGGAAACATCTCGACGAGCATCGCCGCGATGGGACCGTACACCAGCGTCACGTAAAGCACGAGCACCCAGAGCACCAGGACCACCATCGGTCGGTTGATTGCCGCCGGGTCGGCCGCGGCCGGATACCGTGCCTCCTCCAGTGCCGAACCGAGCTCCCCCTGAAAGCGAGACCGTGCTTCGACCGCCCCTGCCCCGGTGGCATCGAACGAGGCGATCACCGTGGTCCCGACGCGGACCTCGGCGAGGGCGCCATCGGCCAGCGGCTCATTCCGATAGGGCACGCCGCGCGCCACCAGTGCGGCCTTCGCCACGTCGCAACTCGACGTGAACTTGCTGGTGCCCACCGGATTGAACTGCACCGAACAGTCGGCGGGGTCGGCCGCCACGACGACCGGGTCTCGAGTCTGCGCCGCCTCGAGCGCCGGATTGGCGTAGTGCGTCAGGGCGCGGAAGAGCGGAAAGTACGTGAGTGCCGCGAGGGCGCAGCCGAGCATGATGATCGGCTTGCGGCCGATGCGGTCGGAGAGCACGCCAAACACCACGAAGAACGGCGTGCCCAGCAGGAGCGAGGTGGCAACCAGGATGTTGGCGGTCTGGCCGTCGACCTTGAGCGTCTGCGTCAGGAAGAAGAGGGTGTAAAACTGCCCCGTATACCAGACCACGGCCTGTCCCGCCGTGAGCCCGAAGAGTGCCAGCAGGACCAGCTTGAGGTTGCCGCGCTCCGCGAAGGACTCCCGCAGCGGCGCCTTGGAGCGCGTCCCCTCGGCCTTCATCGTCTTGAACACCGGCGATTCATCGAGGGCGAGCCGAATCCACACCGAGATGCCGAGCAGCACGATCGAGAGCAGGAAGGGGATCCGCCATCCCCACGCCTCGAACGCCTCGGTCCCGAGCAGGAGGCGGCAGCCGAGGATGACCAGCAGCGACAGGAAGAGGCCCATCGTGGCGGTGGTCTGGATCCACGAGGTGTAGGCCCCGCGCTTGCCGTGGGGCGCGTGCTCGGCCACGTAGGTGGCGGCGCCGCCGTATTCACCGCCGAGGGCGAGCCCCTGGAGCATCCGGAGCAACACGAGGATCACGGGTGCCGCGAGGCCGATGCTCGCGTAGGTCGGCAGGATGCCGACGACGAACGTGGAGCCACCCATGATCACGATGGTGACCAGGAAGGTGTGCTTCCGTCCGACCAGGTCGCCGAGGCGTCCGAAGACGAGTGCGCCAAATGGGCGCACGGCAAAGCCCGCCGCGAAGGCGAGCAGGGCGAAAATGAAGCCCGCCGTGGGGTTCACGCCGGAGAAGAACTGCCGGCTGATGATGGCGGCGAGCGAACCGTAGAGGTAGAAGTCGTACCACTCGAAGACGGTGCCGAGGGACGACGCCACGATCACCCGGCGTGCGTCGCGGGTGGCCGTCGGGAAGATCGTCATGCGGGGGAGTGCGGAAGGGGACGCATCTGGGGACCAAAGGTGCCTGCACCGGCAGGTACGCCGCAAGCGCCGTGACCTTCGTCGCTCCGAACGCTAGATTGGAACCATGCCACTTCCTATCCGCTCATCGCTCATCGCCTCGCTCCTGCTGGCCGGTGCCGTCCTCCCGCCCGCCACTGCCCAGGACGTCCGCCTCGCCGACAAGGATCCCGTGGTGCAACGCGCCCTCGCGGCGCTGCAACGGGACCAGGCCTGGACGCTCGCGCAGCAGATCGCCATCTGCGAGATCCCCGCGCCGCCGTTCAAGGAGGCGGCACGCGCCGACGATTTCAAGCGCCGGCTCGTGGCCCTCGGCTACCTCGACACCCGCATCGATGCGGTGGGCAACGTGATCACGCAGGTGGGGAGCGGCAACGGGCCCACGGTGATGGTGGCCGCGCACCTCGACACCGTCTTCCCTGAAGGCACCGACGTCAAGACCACCCGCACTGGTGACCGTATCGCGGGGCCGGGCATCGGTGACGATTGCCGCGGCCTCGCGGTGCTGCTCACGCTCGCCAAGGCGTTCAAGGAGACCGGCCTGACGCCGAACGGTCGCGTCTATCTGGTGGGTAACGTCGGCGAAGAGGGCCCCGGCAACCTGCGCGGGATGCGGCACCTGTTCAACGAGGAGCTGAAGGGCACGATCAATTTCTTCATCTCGATCGATGGCGGTGGCGGCGCGGGGATCGTCTCACGGGCGGTCGGGAGCCATCGGTATACCATCTCGTTTGAGGGTCCGGGCGGACACTCCTACGGTGCCTTCGGGATGACGAACCCGATGCACGCCATGGGACGCGCGATTGCCCGGATCGCCGACCTGCAGGTTCCGGCCGGAGCACGAACCACCTTCAATGTCGGCGTGGTGCGCGGGGGGACGAGCGTGAACACCATCACCCCCCTGGCCCAGATGGAGGTGGACATGCGCTCCGAGTCCGCCGAGAATTTGCTCGAAATGGATCGACGCATCCGTGCCGCCGTGGACACCGCCGTCCGCGAGGAGCTTGCCCGGTGGCCGACGTCGAAGGCGCCGATCACGGTCAAGGTCGACACGATCGGCATTCGCCCAACCGGCGGCCAGCGCGACGATGCCTACATCGTCCGCACGGCCATGGCCGCCGCGACACTGCTCGACGACGGCCTCGCCTGGACACCACGCACCGGCGCGTCGAGCACCGACGCCAACATCCCCATTGCCCTCGGCATCCCGGCCATCGCCATCAACGGTGGTGGAGCCGGCGGCGGTGCCCATGGCACCGCGGAGTGGTATCAGGAAACCGCCGACTCGTACAAGGGACCGCAATTCGCGTTGTTGATCATCACCGCGCTGACCGGCGTCGGGCGATGAGACGCCACGCTGCCCGCGACCTGGTGTGCACGCTGCTCCTTGGCCTGCCGACTGTCGCCGCAGCGCAGCAGGCCGGGCCAGGTCAGGTGGCCATCGTGATCAGCACGGAGCGTGGCGACATCCGAGCGGTGCTCGATAGTGCGCGGGCACCGATCACCGTGACGAACTTCCTGCGCTACGTGGATGCGGGGCTGTTTAGCGGGGGCGCGTTCCACCGGACGGTGACGCCGGAGAACCAGCCACGGGATTCGGTGAAGATCGAAGTGATCCAGGGCCGAGCGCGCCGCACGCAGCCGGACTCGGGCTATGCGCCGATTTCACTGGAGCGCACCAGCATCACCGGGCTCAGGCATCTGGATGGTGTGCTCTCGATGGCGCGGAGCGGCCCGAACAGCGCCACGTCAGGCTTCTTTGTCACCATTGGCGCGCAGCCGTCCCTCGATGAGGGCGGCCACCGCAACCTCGACGGGCAGGGCTTCGCGGCCTTCGGGCGGGTGACGGCGGGGATGGAGGTGGTGCGTGCCATCCAGCAGGCGCCCCGCGCCGAACAGAACCTCACCCCGCCGATCACGATCACCGGCATCCGCCGCGCAGGCGCGCGTTAGCTAACGGCGCGCCTCGCTCCGCCAGAAGTCGATCCCACCGGCCATCTGGCCCACATCGAGCGAGGCGACCCGCTCGAGACGCTGCAGATCGATCATCTCCAGCGTGCCGGGCTCGCTGCCGTATCCCTCGACCGACACGAAGGCATAGCGGTCGTCGTCGCTGACCGCGACCCCATGCACATATCGCCGCCGCGTGGGGATGCGCTTCAGCTCGCGACCGCTCGCCACGTCAAACACCGACACCGACTGGTCGCGCTTGTTGGTCGCGATGAGGCGACTGCCGTCGTGCGTCAGGGCAAGGTTGTACACCCCGGTCGCGGCAGGAATGCGGCGCACGAGGGCCCACCGCTCCACATCCACCTCGACAATGTCACTCGACGCGTTGCAGGCGACGAAGACGCGCTTCCCGTCTGGCGAAGGCTGCGCCCAGGTCGGGGAACACTTCCCCGCCGGCGCGCCGCCCATCTGGTGCGTCCCGGGCCGCCCATCCATCCCATGCTCCGCACCACGCGTCAGCACAAAGTGCCGTGCCACCGAGAAGCGGGTGGCATCGATCTCCACCAGTGCCTCATCCATCATGCAGGTGGAGTAATGGCGCGTGCCGGCGCCGTTCAGCCGCGAGCCGTGCGGCATGGTGCAGGTTTCCACGCGCGCCACCTCGAGCATCTCGGACGCCGCCACGATCGACACGGACGACGGCACCATGTCGCCGTGGAGATTGAAATTCACGACGTAGACATAGTGCCCGTCCGGGGTCACCTGCATCGATGCGGGAAAGAGGCCGAGCTCGACCCGACCGACCGGGGCCCCGGTGGCCGTGGCGTATTTCCAGAGCGATCCGAACGGCGTGCCATGCGCCGTGGTCACGTAGAAGTGTTCCCCCGACGGCGAGACCGCCAAGCCGTGCGGGCCGTCCGGCTCTGAGGGGTTGAAGCCCGTCCGCTGCACACGTTCGACGCGCGGCTCCCCCGCCCCGAAGCGCACCAGCGTGATCTCGTCCGTCACTTCCGAGGCGATCAGGACCAGGTAGTCGCGCGCAGGTGCAGCGGTCGGCGGTGCCGGCGCCACGGCGGGCTGGGTGCCCGCCGCGCACCCTGCCATCAACGCCGTTCCGACCAGCCACGACCAGCGACTCATGGCACCAGCACCGACGGCGGCTGCTTCGGCTTCATGCGCACGATCCAGAGCCCGCTGTGGATGTCGTTCACGTACGCGATGCCATCCCGCACCACCACGCCCCAGGTCATCGCCGTGTTGCGCCCGCTCTCGACGGCGTTCATGTCGGCCGTGTTGACGTGCACCATCTCGCGCTGCTGCGCGCGGAGGTCACCCATCAGTTCGCCGGAGATGTCGAACGTCCGGAAGCCGGCGTTGTAGGCGCCGAGGTAGAGCGTGTCGCCGGCCACCCAGACGTTGTGCACGCCACCGAACTCCGGCTCGTACCAGGCCACGGCCTTGGGCTGCTCGAGGTTCGAGACGTCGATCACTTGCAGGCGCCCGTACGCCCGACCCGCCGCGGCATCCTTGGCGCCCTCGACCGGATTGGCCGGAAAGACTTCGTCGGCGATGAAGACGTAGTCCTTGTGGCGCCACGCGGTGTGGGTGCCGCGAATGAAGCCCGGTCCACCGGTCGCCTCGACCTCGCGATACATCGCGTTGAGGTCGTACTTGTACTGGCTGACCAACACGGGATTGCTCGGCGAACCACCCTTGATCCCCTTGCCGATGTCGAGGATCACCAACCCGTTGTTCCAGTTGGAGAGGTAGGCCAAACCGTCTTGCACGTCGATGTCGTGCAGCGAATTCCCCGCCATCGGTCCAGGCATCCGGTACTCACCCACCTGCTTCGGATGGTATGGGTCGTTCAGGTCGATCACGTGCATGCCGCCGGTGCCGTTGTTGGTGAGGTACACGTGGGTGCCATGCACCGGCTGCTTGTAGATGAACGCCGAGTGGACCCCCGCCGTGACGCCTTCCGTGAATTCGGCGATGACCTTGGGGTGTGCCGGGTCTTCGAGGGAGGCGATCACGATGCCGTTCTTTCGATCGGCCGCGCCCTCGCGGGTGTGCACCATGAAGCGCCCGTCGGGGGTGGTCATGATGTCGTTCACTCGGCGGGTGTTGGCGACGAGTGAATCGGTGACCACGGGCGTGCCCGGATTGCTGATATCGATGGCATACATGCGATCGCCACCGCTACCGGTGCCAAGATAGAGATTCTTGCCGTTCGGGTGGAGCCACACCTCTTCGGTGCTGAAGAGCGACCGCGGCAGGCGGCCGACAATCTCGGCGGCACGGCGCACGTCGCGCGGGGCAAGGCGCACCGTGGCCACGGCACTGCGCTCGCCAAGGTTGGCGACGATGGTGTAGGTGCCGGGCTCGTAGCCGACGAAGGCGCCGTCCTCGCGGATGATGCCGTGGCCGGGCGACATCGACCAGGTCGGCGTCAGGCCGGTGATGGCAGTGCCCTGCGCAGTTCGCGCCTCGATGCCGAAGCGGATGACGTCGCCCGTGCGCGCCTCGGTGGCCCCAGGTGTGACCGAGAGGGTCGCGATCGGCGCGCGAATGACTTCGACGGCGAAAGTGGCGGTGGCGATGCTCGCGTGCTCCATCCCTCCCCTGAAGCCGGTCGACATACCCGTCCCGGCGCGGATCGTGGTCCGACCCGCTCCGACG
>Ga0073899_10003462_pt1 | contig 13971 bp, 9 predicted proteins | sample KloWWTmetaKNB5Ph_FD_88975 | JGI IMG/M metagenome (GOLD analysis project Ga0073899, IMG submission 88975) | Active sludge microbial communities from Klosterneuburg, Austria, studying microevolution and ecology of nitrifiers - Klosterneuburg... | ecosystem: Engineered > WWTP > Aerobic digester >... | reverse complement strand
TTGTTGCCGCTCAAGCGCTCTTCATAGAAGAGGAAGCGGCCCAGCGTAACCCCCTCCACTGTCATTGGGTTGTCCGCCGGGATCGTCATCGGCGGCATGTTCGCCGGGATCTCCAACGTGTAGGGCGTTGTCTGCACCGGCGTGCCACCACCTCCTCCGTTATCCTCTTCCTCTTCATCGGGCTTGCAAGCAGCCAGCAACAAAGTGGCAGCGAGGAGGCTAAGCGCGATCGGTCGTTGGTGGCGGCTCATGGTACCTGGTCCAAGCTTCGGTCGTCAGTGAGTGCGTTGAGAAAGGCGATGAGATCCGGTCTTTCCTCGGAGGTCAGTGCAAAGCTCCGCATTTCGGGGTCGCGATTCGCGTGGGGCAGGCCACCACTGGCGAAGTGCTCGATCACCTCTTCCAAGGTCGCCATGCTGCCGTTGTGCATGTACGGTGCAGTGAGCGCGATGTTGCGCAAGGTGGGCGTCTTGAACTTCCCATTGTCCTGGGAGCGCAGGGTGATCCGCGCCCGGCCGCTATCAGCGTACTGGAGATACTGCCCCACGTTATGGAAGTCATGATCGCTCAGGTCGAAGCCCCCATGGCACGCCGTGCAATTGAGCGTTTCGCTGTTGAAGAGCTGCATGCCACGCACTTCGGCATCGGTCATTGCTGAGGCCTCTCCTTGAAGGTAGCGGTCATACCGCGACCAACCGCTGATCAGCGTGCGTTCATAACTGGCTATGGCACGCGTGATCACAAAAGGATCCAACGGACGTCCGTAGGCCTTCATGCTCAATGAACGGTACGGCTCCAGGTCTCGAAGCGTTTCGGCAGCAAGGGTGATGTTGTGGTCCATCTCCACTTCATCATGGACCGGTGCGATCACCTGCCGCTCCAAGGTGGGCACGCCGCCATCGCGGAAGAAGGACGTGTGATAGGCCACGTTCGCCAGCGTGGGCGAGTTGCGCATACCCGTCGCTCCATCAACGCCCACGCTCAAGGGTACGGTATCACTGAACGCCCGATCCACATGATGGCAACTCGCGCACGAGATCGTGTTGGTCCGTGAGAGCCGGGTATCGAAGAAGAGCGCCTTGCCCAATCGCACGGATGCATCCGTCAGTGGGTTCTCCGCGGGGTTGCTTGGGAACGAAAAACCCACGGGCAGTTGCAAGGAGAACAGCGGGTTCTCCTCCATCCCGCGCTCATCCTCCGTCTCCCGGCGACAAGCGACCAAGAGCGCGAGCAGCGCTATGATAAGAAGCGATCTCACTGCATATGCAGGCTATTGGCCACGTTCCGAGTGAGTTTCAGGGCGAGCGGTAGGTTGCCACCATGCGACTGGTTCTCCACAGCCACATCAATGGTATCCGGTCCGGTCTGCAAGAAGCCATCCACATCAATGCGCAGGGTAAGATCCGTGATGGTGTTCGACGCGGTGGTGAAGGGCAATGCTGGAAAAAGGTCCACCGTGGTGTAGCACGTGTCCATACCTGTGTGTACGCTGAAGGGTGCGAGCAGCGGTGTGGTGCTCAGTGGGTCGGGGTTGTAGCGCCCATCAAAGAGCACGAACTTGTATCCATTGGCCCAATTCCATGACATGCCGGTGTTCACGCTCAATGGATGATCACTTCCATAAAGCGAGGGATCCGTATGGTTCAATTCCGGTGGCAGACCCAATCCGGCACGTACTCCGTACCATGTTCCCGCTGGCACCGCCAGCTCCATGTTGAATGCGCCGTTGTTCAGATCGAGGAGGCGCACAGGATCCACCTTGGTCTCACCGTTGGCATCCACGAGGCGGATATCGCTCAGGTACAATCGTAGAAACTCCACTTGGAAGCGGTAGTCGTGTGGGGCGCGATACTCGGTGTACGGTGCGAAGGGTGCTCCCTCCCATTGCGGAACGACTTGGATACGTAAGGTGCCCATAGCGGTATTGCCACCACCTGGCGGAATTGGGTCATCGGTACGGCAGGCCGCAACGAACAGTACCGTCAGACAGGCCACCCACCAGAGGCGGCTGCGGGGATTTCGATCGGATCGCATGTTGGAAGTAGAACGCCGGAACCAAGGGTTCTGTGCGCAGCCCAAATTTACGGTGTGGACCAGCCTGCCATGAATGACGTTGCTCACTTCCGGTCGACCGGTGGTGGAAACCCACGGCTATCTTACCCGCATGTTCACTGTTCTCCGCAGTAGTGCAGGCGCGGGCAAGACGCACGCACTGGTGAAGCACTATCTGGCGCACTGCCTGCGCGGGGAGGTGAGCGCGTACCGTCAGGTGCTAGCCCTCACGTTCACGAACAAGGCGGCGGGCGAAATGAAGGAGCGCGTGATCGGGAACTTGGAAAAACTCGCCGCGAACACGCCGGACAACGATGCGCTCCGGGACCTGCAAGTGCACTTGGTGAAGGAGTGCGCTGCGGATGAAGCCGCGATAGCACATCGCGCCGAAGCCGTGTTGAAGCACATGCTCCACCACTGGGGCGATGTGGGGATCAGCACCATCAATGCCTTCACCCGGCGAGTGGTGCAGCCCTTTGCGCGGGACCTACAACTTGACCACGACCTGCGCATGACCACCGAGGAGCGTTGGTACCGCGATCGCGCCGTGGATGCCCTCATCGCCGAAGCCGGCGTGGACGCGCAGGTGACCGAGCTCCTCAGCGAAGCCTGCCAGCAATTGCTGCACGAAGAGCGTGCTTGGGATCCCGGCGCACCCTTGCGTGAATTGAGCAGCGAACTAGGCAACGAGCGCGCACTTGCCCCCTTGCGTGCATTGCATGGCTTGGACCCTTCGTTGGTGAAGCCGTTGGTCGCGAGGCTGCGATCCGAAACGAACAGCTTCCGCGCGGCACTGGCACGCATCGGTGCCGAAGCGCACGCCCTCATCGATGGTGCTGGCCTCACTGTGGAAGACCTGGCCAATGGCAAAGGCGGATATTACGGCTGGTTCAAGAAGCTCAGGGATTTCGGTGATGTGTGGATCACGCCGGGAAGCAATACGCTGAAGACCATTGAAGTTGGCAAGTGGTACAGCTCGAAGGCCGGACCCGATGCGCGTGCGGCCTTGGAGCCCTTGGCCATTGAACTACAGCACCTGTACAATGAAGCCGAAACGCTGCGCGAACAAGGCCAGCGGACGTACTTCATCCGCAGAGCGGTGCTGCGCGAGTTGCCGTCTGCGTTCGCCCTGGATCAGCTGGATCGCTGCCTGGAAAATTTGAAGCAAGCTGATGGTGTGGCCTTCTTCAGCGACCTGACACGTAAAGTGTCGCAGGTCGTGCGCGAGGAGCCGGTGCCTTACATCTATGAGCGTCTCGGTGAACGCTACCGTCACTTCCTCATCGATGAGTTCCAAGATACCTCGCTCTTGCAATGGCACACGCTGCTGCCACTGATCGATAATGCGCTGGCCTCCGGCGGAAGCGCGCTGATCGTGGGTGATGCCAAGCAGGCGATCTACCGCTGGCGCAACGGCGAAGTGCGGCTGTTCAAAGATCTACCGAACTTCTTCCCCCCAGCCAAGACCGACCTCGAAGTCGAACGGGAGGCAACGCTTGTCCGCAACTTCAAGGCTCCTGAGCCCCTTGCGGACAACCACCGTTCCGCGAGCACCATCGTGAACTTCAACAACGCGCTCTTCGGTCCGCTGGCGGAAGTGCTGCCAGCCGACCTGCGCAGCGTTTACCATGCGCACGAGCAGCATCCGAGAAAAAAGTCCGTGGGCTTGGTGCATCTCGAAAAACTGGAAAAGGACAAGAGCGGGGAGGAAGCCACCGGGGCAATGCTCGACTTCCTCCTGCGCAGCGTGAACGAAACGATCGCGGATGGCTTCGTTCCGGGAGATATCGCCGTGCTTGTACGATCGAGATCGCTCGGTCGCACGGTGGCAGCGCATCTCATCGCCCATGGCTTCGCCGTGATATCACCTGATGGCTTGCGATTGAGCGGGGATCCGGTGATCGAAGGGGTCATCGACCTCCTGCGCTTCCTGCACAAGGGCGACGCAACAGCGGCAACGCGCGTATTGCAGCACCAAGCACGGAACAACGCCAACGGGGCATCGGCTGTCGATCCGTTCGAAGCGGATACCTTGATCGATCCGTCGAAAGCCATGCGTGCATGGCTCGCCAAGAACGGTTCCCCCAGCCTGCGCACGACCATCTCCGCATTGATAACGCAGTTGGCCCGCAGCATGGGCAGCAAGCCCGCCGAGGACGCCCAATTGCTCACGCTCCTGGACGAAGTACATACTTGGACGAACGAACACGGACAGGACATCGGCGGTTTCCTGGAACACTGGGAACGTAGCGGTGGCGAACGCGCGTCGGCTCCACCTGCGAACAGCCATGCCGTGCAAGTGATGACCGTGCACAAGGCGAAAGGCTTGGAATTCTCCGTGGTGATCGTTCCCAATGCACGCATGGCCAGCACCGCGAGCCACGGCGAGCGCCTTTGGGTGAGACCGGGGGATGCGGTCTCCGAACTGGAGCACGCACTCGTGCGCGAGAGCGCCGTGCTCGGCGAAGCAGAATTGGAGGAACTCGATGAGGAGCAGGGCCTCCGCACGTTGGACAACCTCGATCTGCTGTACGTCGCCTTCACACGGCCGAAACAGCGGCTCTACGCCTTGGTCCCCGAAGCCCGTGCGGATGATGTGACGATCGCTCTGCTCGCCAATATGAGCGCAACAGGCGATGGTTCCCGATCGATCATGGGGGAGCGCACCGCTCCCTGGCAACTGCGCACGACGCCGCTTGGCGAACCCATGACGGATGTTGGAACCACGCAAGAACGCCCGGTGGTGAGCGTACGGTTCGAAGCGCCGGAAAGCTGGGATCCCGCCGATCCGGACCCCTACCGTCGGTTCGGCAATGCGGTGCATGAAGTGCTTGGCAGGGTGCAGCACGCTGGCATGTTGGACGGGGTGCTCACTTCAGCCGTGGAAGAAGGAGTGCTCGATGCGGCCGAAGCCGGGCCGCTCACTGCTCGACTACAGGCACTGCTCACCTCGCCTGATCTTGCGGCCTACTATGGCGAACAACTCACCGTGCGCACCGAGGCGAGCATCATAACAGCGGATGGCAAGAGCCATCGCCCGGATCGCCTGGTTTTCGAGGGCACGATCGCGCGCGTGCTGGATATCAAGACCGGCGCACCCAATGACCAACACGAGGAGCAGGTGCGCAATTACATGCGCTTGCTCACCGAACTGGGTCACACACATGTGGAAGGCGCGCTGCTGTACGTCACCACCGGCACTTTGATCCCGTTGCGATGAACATCCTATGGAACGCGAAAAGCTTCAATGAACTGACCGTGGACGAGTTGCACGATCTGCTGCGCCTGCGTACCGATGTCTTCGTGGTGGAACAAGCCTGCGCATATGCCGAGATCGATGGTCGCGATCCAGCTGCGATCCACATTCTGGGGCGCACAACCCAGGGGGATCTCATCGCCTGTGCACGCATCCTTCCGCCCGATGACCATGGCCTTCCGCATGTGGGTCGGGTGGTGGTGCGCGCGGATCGTCGCGGACATGGGATCGCGGGTGATCTCATGCAATTCGCCTTGCAGGAACTGCAACGCGCTCACGGATCACGCCGATCGGAGCTCGCTGCGCAAGCGCACTTGGAAAAATTCTACGAACGCTTCGGGTACGCTCGCCAAGGACCTGACTATCCGTGGGATGGTATCCCGCACGTGGACATGAGGCGCGATGCTGACTGACCGCTCTCAGCGGAGGAGGGAGAAGTGGCCCACGTAATCCTTCGCGTAACTGCCGAACTCCTTCACGCGTGCAGTGAATAGAAAGAGGCCCTGTGGAAGGCCATCACCGTTCCAACCTTTCTTTGGGTCGGTGGTGCGGAACCGCTCCTCACCCCAACGATCGAAAATGACCAGCTGGTATTCGTGCGCACCCTTCACCATCGGTAGCCATTCCTCATTGAGGTCATCACCATCGGGTGTGAACGCCAGCGGCGCGTAGAATACATGGTCGCTCACGATCACAACGCGGGTGGTGCTATCGGTGCAACCATCCACACTGGTGACAATTTGTGTGATGACGAACTGCCCGCCTTCATCGAACCAATGCTCGAAGCGGGCATCCCATACTTCCTGCCCCTCGATCATGTAACGCCAATCCACGGAAAGGTTGCTGTAGTCCTCGATCCACACATGCGGATCGAAAATGCTCACCTCGGCGGGCAGTGCCGTGAACGCGGCCACGGGACTTGGGTAGACCTGCACAACGCCGATACGCTCAACGGTTTCCTCGTGGATGCAACCCGTGCTGGTCGCTGCGGTGAGAGAAACGGTGTACGTTCCGGGGTTCTCGTAGATGTGGACCAGACCGCTATCGTTGCTCACCGTGCCATCACCCAAGCTCCATGCATAGGTCATGGGCGTCCATGCCGTGCTCAGGTTGTTGAAGGCGAAAGGCGATCCCACACACGCGTTCGGATCACTGGTGAAATCCACGACCGGCAATGGATACACTACCACCGAATCGGTATAGCTGTCGGTGCAACCGCTCTCGGTGTAAGTGACGGTCACCGGATGCACTCCCACCGGAAGGAAGCGCGCAGTGGGCCCCACGCCATCACCTGTGCTCGGATCAGCAACGCCACCGAAATCCCATGCGATGCTCGTAGTGGGCGTGTAGATCCCTTCCGCCAGGAACTCGGCAAGTTCGTCCGGGCAGCGGATCGGTGGTGGCTCGAAGTAGGCCTGCAATGGCAGCGACAGTTCGAACGTATTGAAGCTCGTGTCGGCACACGGTGCACCCGGATTGGCGATGAGCGTGACCGTGTACGTCCCCGGGAGGGTATACGTCCATGTGGGTTCCATTTCGGTACTCACATCGGCCGATGTGTTCGGTTCACCGAAATCCCACAACCACTCGGTCCCGTTCAGGCTCTCGTTCTCGAAGGCCTGTGTGAGGCCCGTGCAGATCTGCCCCCCGCTCTGGTCGGCGATCACGGCCGTTACCGCTGCATTGCATTGCACCACCTTGAACATGAAATCGCGGCGTGATTCCCCGATGACCACGCCGTTACGGATCTCGGTAACGCACACGCCAACGGTGAAGGCACCCTGCAAGGTTGGATGCAAGGTGAGCAAGCCGTTTACTGGATCGATGGCGATCGGAGGATCCGAATCCAATGGCATACCGGCTGAATAACCGGCGGCCCAAGTAACCTCTTGATAGGGCGGTGGTGGTGCTAGCGGCGCAGGGTTGAGGGCATCGGCACCTTGGAAGGGTGCGCACAGGCCGTAAACGAGCTGGTCGCCATCGGGGTCGGTGGCACTGTGATCGAAACTGAGGTCCTGGTCCATGCACAGGGCGATGGGAGGATACTCGGCGAAACGTGGCGAACTGTTCACGGCATCAGGCGGACCCGGAATATGCACCGTGCAGGTGATCCCTTGCTGACCGCTGAGGTTCACCATGGCAGGGGTGCGGCAGCAGCGTTGATAGCTGATGGTATAGCCACCGGGAATGGGTGGAAGATCGAAGATGTGCTCGTACAAGGTGGTCGCCACGCACACTTCCGGGGGTGCGGTCAAGCATGGGTCATCCAGGTCCACCGGGATGATCGTTTCACCGGGATCGGACACGCTCACGTTCGTGATCTCGGTCCCGTTCATGTCATACACTACGAAGAGCGCGAGCGCATCGAAGCCGGTACCGTTCTGGTTGTCCGGTCCACAATCCCGGTAAAGAGCCAGCGTCACCTTGTACTGGTTGCCCCCCAAGTGGTCATAGTACATCTCCCCGCCGATGATGTGCGTTGCACAAGCGGTTCCCGCAAGGACAAAAGCCCCTATCAGGCTGGTGGCTCGCAAGGTTCTGTTCATCGTGGGGATCCGCTAACGGTGTTCCGCAAGATCTCTATCGCAAGAGTGTAACATGTCCACTGAACTCCCGACCGTCATCGATCCGGAGCACATAGTAATAGGTACCGTCGGGAACACCGTCGCCATCCCATTGGTTCTTGTAATTGCGGCTGGTGTAAACCTTGCTGCCCCAACGGTTGTACACGTACAGATCGTTGTTGTACTGGTCCACATTGATGATGTGGAAGGTCTCGTTGTTCCCGTCGCCGTTCGGACTGAAGACGTTCGGTATCGTGAGCGGTCCACCGATCACGACATAGTAGGCATCCGTGGTGTCCGCGCAACCTTGCGCAGTGGTCACCACCAGCGTGATATGGTAAGTGCCCGGCCATGGGGTGGTCCAACTGGCCACGGCATCATCACTGGTCCATTCAGTGTCATCGATGGTCCACCACCAGCTATCGATGGCACCACCGGGTGCTGCGCTGCCATCGGTGAAGGTCACCGGCACTCCAACTAGTTGCGGTGACGCGGGTGTCACAGAGAAAGCCGCAACTGGCTGAGCTGCATTGCTGATCGTGGTGGAGTAGAAACCCGTGCATCCGTTCTCCGCAACGAGCAACGACACCTCATGGTCCCCGGGATCGGCGAATTGCACAGTGACCTCCGGCGTATTGGCCGTGGTGGGTTGGCTTCCTGCACCCAGCTGCCACTGCAAGTTTGCATTCGCCCCGAACGTGCCTTCCGCCAGGAGCGTGACAGGCAGGTTCCCGCAAGCGAACGGCGGTGTGGTGATGAAGGGCTCCGGAGAAAGATAGACGTTGAATACGCTCGTGGTCGTATCGGCGCACGTGGTACCCGGATTGGCGATGAGCGTTACGTTGTAGGAGCCGGGCTCACTGAAGGTCCAGCTCGGGTTGGTCGTGTTGGCGGTATCCGCTTCGATCCCTGCCACACCGAAGTCCCAGTGGTACTGCACCGCACCAGCGCTTCCACTGCTGAAGTTCATGGTGAGGTCCTGGCAGAATTCAGTTTGCGGCTGGATCCCTGCGGTTACCACTGCATCGCACGCCACCACCTTGAATAGGAAATCGCGGCGGGTCTCGTTCAGCAACACCCCATTTCGGTATTCCTGAACCAACACCCCGATCGTGAAATTGCCTTGAAGGTTCGGCGTTAGCGTGAGCAAACCGGTGGCGGGATCCACTGCGATCGCGGGGTCGGAATCGATCGGATAACCCTCCGTGTAAGGAGCCAGCCAGGTCACCGGAGCGTAGGGTGGTGCCGTAGGAGGGTTCGGCTGCGGATCCAAGGCGGTGCCCCCATTGAAGGGCGTACACAATGCGTACACGAGGCTGTCACCATCCGGATCCGTGGCACTGTGATCGAAGCTCAATGGTGCATTGAGGCAGAGGGCGATCGGTGGCAACTCGTTGAAGCGCGGCGAACTGTTGCTCGCGATGCTTTGTCCGGGAACACGTGTGGTCACCGTGAGGCCGAGATCACCCGGGTTCTGCAAGTTGTTGATGATGCCGGTGCGGCAACAACGTTGATAGCTGAGGATGTATCCATCAACTGTTGGCGGCAGGTCGAAGATGCCGACGTAGGAAGTGGTTTCCACGCACAGGTTCGGCGGAAGCGTAAGGCACGGGCTGTCCAGTTCGATGGGGACGTTCTGCGAGCCGGGGAAGGTGAGCGTCTGGGTCGTATAGAGCGAGCCATCGGCGTTGAAGACCCCGACCGCCGCAGTAGCATCAAAGGCGATACCCGTACAATCCCGATAGAGCTTGAGCGTGACCTGGTACTGGCTTCCCCCCAAGTGATCGTAGAACAACTCCCCACCAACAATGTGGGTGGCTTGGGCGCACAAAAAGCTGGTTGCAGCGAGCAGGGAAAGTGACCGGCGTAGGAACATGGTGATGGGACCGCTGGAAGGCCTTCGGCGTTGCCTGTGCCGTATACTTCCTTGGCGCTGTTAATCTACCGGATCCCGGCGAACATCCGCTCCCACTCAGCCCCCTCCATTTCCACGAAGGGACCCTTACAGGCAAGCATCTCGTGTATCCGAACCCGCTCCGGGTAAGCCGCCCCGTTCACTTGGTGCACCAGATGCCGCTTTCCGATGACTTGGATATCCGTGAAGGCCGTGGGACCTTCGATGCGGTAGTAGTGCTGTCCGGCTGCCAATCTGCGATAAGCCGGGAACATCGGCTCCATTGCGCCGGGGGGTCGGGGACTATCTTCCGCCACGCTCATGGAACCTTTTCTCGAACGCCTCGCCAAGCTGCTGTTGCAACGGCACCGGAACGAACTGGACCGGGTGGCTGTCGTGCTTCCGGGCCGTCGCGCTGGGTTGCATCTGCGAAAGTACCTCGCCCGGTCGGCAGGCACCACCCTCTGGAGCCCGGAACTCTTCGATCCAGGTTCATTCATGCAACGCGTTTCTGGGATGCGCCAAGGTGGGACCACCGAAATGCTCTTCCTGTTGCACCAAGCACACCGGGATGTGGAGGGCGACAGGGCCGAGCCGCTGGCCGAGTTCCTGAAGTGGGCGCCTGTTACCCTTAGGGATATGAGCGAGGTGGATGCGCACCTGCTCGACCCGGATCAATTGTACCGTGACCTGCGCGCTTATCACGAGATCGAGGAATGGAGCTTCCGGGGAAGCGAAGCGCTCAGCCCTTCGCAGCAGCGGTCCCTGCAGCAATGGGCGCGCACCGGGGCACTCCACAAGCGCTTCACCGAACTGATGAACGAACGGCACGTTGGCACATCGGGAGCCGTGGCACGCAAAGCCGTTGATGCCTTGCGCGATAAGCTGTGGCGGTCGCCTTGGGCGATGACCTGGTTCGCCGGGCTCAATGCGCTCGACCCTGCCACCACCGCCGTGGTGCAACACCTTAGGAAGCAACAGACTGGTCAGGTGGCGTGGGACAGCGATCGCTATTACTTGGAGGACCCGCAGCAGGAAGCCGGGAGGTTCCTCCGACGATCGATGAAGGAGGTGGGGAACGGTGCCTTCCATCCGATCAATGGCATCGTGGAAGGCGACCGCACCATCGATGTGGCCACGGTGCCGAACCGGCTCGCGCAAGCACACCATGCGGCCCAATGGCTCGCAGGGCTTTCGCTGGAACAGCGGGCGGATACGGTGGTCGTTCTCGCCGATGAAAGCCTCTTGCTCCCGCTGATCGACGCATTGCCCGCAGACATAGGGCCGATGAACGTGACCATGGGCTTATCGCTGACTGCGCTGCCCGTGAACGGACTGGTGGAGGCCTTTCTGCAAGTTCATTCCACACCAGCAATGGGAATGATACTGGCCGATCTCGAGCGGCTGCTGCTGCATCCCTTCCTGTACGAAGGCGCTCGAACGACCAAGCTGCTTGAACAACTGCACACATGCGGGTCCACGCGGATCTCCAGCGAGAGCCTACTGATCATGGCGAGGCATGCCGACTTCGCTCATGCGGACCACTTGCGAGCGGCTTTGGCGCCGGTCGAGCAGAGCAGTGATGTGCATTCGCGGGTTCGCGCGCTCATCGCGTGGGCGAAACAATGCCGCGCAGCCGACCGACTTGCTGTGGAGCAACTCTTTCACCTCGCCCAAGTGGAGCGGGCCTTGGAACAAGCGTTGACGAGGTATGGCGCTTCAGGGATCGATGCGGCCACATACCGCCTTCTCAGGCAGCGGGCCTTGCGCGATGAGCGACTGACACTCTTGGGCGAACCGCTCACCGGACTCCAGATCATGGGCTTGCTCGAAACGCGCAGCATCGATCATGAACGTGTCATCGTACTTGGAGCTACCGAGGAGACCTTGCCGGGCACGGCCACGGCCCAAAGTTGGATCCCACTCGACCTGCGTCGGTACCACGGCCTGCCCTTGCCAAGCGATGCACAGGCGATCGCCGCATACCACGTCCATCGGTTGTTGCACCACTCGCGTGAGCTACGACTGGTAGGTCACGGTGGTGGTGATGGCTCCGGTGAGCCCACCCGTTTCATTGCACAATGGCGCCATGATCTGGTGCCGAACACGAGAACGCGCATCAACGACGATGTCCAGCGAGCGAACATGCCTTCGCGATCGACCGCAGCCATAGTGGTGGCCAAATCCACAGCGGTGATCGAACGCCTGGACAGCCTTGCCGCGAGAGGCTTCTCCCCGACCGCAATCGGTACTTGGTTACGCTGCCCGCTGGACTTCCACATCACTCATGTGCTGGGCATACGCCCACCGGACCACAACGATGGAACGTTGGGGAGCGACGTGTTGGGCAGCGCCGTTCACCGCACCTTGGAGAGCATTTATCGACCATCGCTTGGGGCAGTGCTCGAAGCATCGGCACTTCGCACAGCAGCGAAGGAAGTACATGAGCGCTTGCTGACACAACTGCGCAAGGACTTCCCGGATCGGGTGCTGGCAGAAGGCAACTTCCGCCTTCGCATCGAGATGGCAACGCACGCAATGGCGAACTACCTCGAGCGAGAAGCCGACCGATGCGCCTCGGTCACCACCATACCCTTGGCACTGGAATCCTCGCTTTCCGCATCGCTTGGTCCCCTTGTGAAACTCCGCGGAACCTGCGATCGCATGGAGGAACGGAACGGGCTCATGCACCTGCTTGACCTGAAGACCGGAAGTGTGAAACCCGAAGATCTGCGGCTGAAGAGCCTTGAACGAGCGGACCTGCTGCCACGGCATCGATACGCGCTGCAATTGGTCATCTACGCGTTCATGGCGTTCCAACAAGAAAGTGCGCTCAACGTGATGCGCGCCGGGGTGGTGCCGCTGCGCAAACCTTCGGATGCCGAAGGTGTGTGGCTGACCATCAACGGCTCCAACCTGATCGACCGTAGCATGCTCGAACCCATGGGCGCACTGCTCGAACAGTTGGTCGCTGAATTGCGCGACCCCGCGAAACCCTTCGTACACGACGTGGAGAGCGAGTGGTGCGCGAGTTGCGTCACCTGAAAAAGAAGAAGGGAGACCTTTGCCTCCCTTCCATTGTTCTCGCGGGATCCGCTCTAGCGGTAAACGATCTTGTGCGTGCTGGATTCTCCGCCACGCTTCACCTTCAAGTAATAGACCCCATTGCTTTGGCTCGTGAGGTCCATCTCCTTGCGGTAAGTTCCTTCAAATTCACGCAAGGTCTCGTTGAACACGGACTGACCGAGCGCGTTCATTACTTCCACTGTGACATCCATCGGTGTCTTGGTGCTGAAGCTGAAGATGAAGTGACCATTGTTGGGGTTCGGTTGGATGCTCACGCTTCCGTCCTCTCCGGCTGCGGCCAAGCCTTTGTAGATGATCCCTGTGCGATCGGCACCACCCAACGAAACGTAATAATCGGCGTTGTTGGCGGCTTCAGCGGTCCATGCGTCGTTCAAGAGTTCGAACTCGCCTTTGCCACTGACGGGAATGGTTGCGATCACGTATTCCTGACCAGCAGCCCATGCGGTCTCGAGGGCGGCCATCGGGGTAACGCCGAAACCGGCGAACACCTGGTAGTTCTGGCTACCGTTCTCGCGAAGCGCACCAGAACGTGAAATGGGCAGGTATTGCGCGGGAGCGCCTTCCTGCTGAATGGCTCCGAGCGTGGCCCCCGAAGCAGCGTCCCAGCGGATGGTGAAAACCATGCTGGAGAAGATCCCATTGAAGGAACTGGCGGGGCGAACGCGCACTTCGAGCTTGTCGCCATTATGGTACAAGCCAACATCCACCTGGTCTTGAGCGGTGATCGTGTTAGCAGTGAACAGCGTGGCAGCGGCGAACAGAAGGTGGGAGAAAGAGAGCTTCATGGTTGTTCGATGGGGTGTTGTGAACGGTGCTTCTTCAAAAGCCGACGCAAGATAGGTTGAGGCGGATCGGTCTGCAAGCGACGAGCTTTTATGCCCTCCTCGACCCGATCCCCGACCAAAAACCGAACGGGGGTCCTTTTGGGACCCCCGCGCGGTAAACCTGCAAGGAATGATTGGAACCAGCCCAAGACCAGGAAGAGGGCCTTGGTTGAGGAAAAGACGGGGGTGCTGGAATGGGGTTGCCAGCAAGACGAAAAAAAATCAGGGGGTGAACTTGTACCCTACGCCCCGTATGGAGTGAAAGTGCTGGGGCACACGTGGGTCCACCTCGAA
>Ga0073899_10003461_pt1 | contig 13971 bp, 10 predicted proteins | sample KloWWTmetaKNB5Ph_FD_88975 | JGI IMG/M metagenome (GOLD analysis project Ga0073899, IMG submission 88975) | Active sludge microbial communities from Klosterneuburg, Austria, studying microevolution and ecology of nitrifiers - Klosterneuburg... | ecosystem: Engineered > WWTP > Aerobic digester >... | reverse complement strand
GTCATCTCACGCTGTGTCAAAAACAAGGGGCCCGCTGGGCCCCTTGTTCGTCAACCGCTCGACGCCAAATTCCACCACCACTTTATGCCACCAAATTTCTACGGATTTGCACCACCGGCAACAGGTAGATCAATACGCACTCACTATCCAGGCAGCAAGGGTCTTTCTCGTCCCGGAATCAGCATGTGCCTGAGTCGCGGAAGTCTCGGTGCGGGATTTTCCAAAAAGCCATGAGCAGGGCAATCTCTTCCACGGTCAACGCGAAAAATAGTCAATTTTCATGACCGGCGCATCATGCAGGCTCACGCTGATCTCTCAGAGTTTTCGCTGCTCGAAGATGTGCCGTATTGCAAAATCTTTGTCAGGGAAACAGTCGTGCCTCCCGCTGAGAGCGGAACTTTCTGCCAAGACTCCTACCAAAGATGACGTAGGTATCAGTCGGTCCCGGGGTGGATGGCTGGATTTCCAATGTGGCTGATGGGAGAGGGCTGGTTCATGGGCCTGTGCCAATTTCAAGGAGTTGATCCATGCACGTGCTTTTAGCCATATTGTTTTTTGGTGCGGTGAGTGCAACTGCAGTCGCGGACGACGGTGCCACCAAAATGAGCCGAGATGAGTTGCTGGCCTTCCTGCCTGAAACAAAAGTCACTCATGTCAGCAAGTCAGGAAGTACTCGTGTCTGGACCAACGCCAAGGAAGGGAGCTTGCTGGCTTCTTCCGACAACAAGAAGTACGGAAGCGTTATGGGAACCGGTGCTGCATCGTCGACCGGAACCTGGATGGTCAATGACGAAGGCAAATATTGCGTTCATATCGAGTGGAAGCGGGAGTCGGAAAAATGGTGCGCCAGTATTCTCAAGGCGGCGGATGGCTACTACCTGAACAGCGTTGATCCGACTCGCAAAATCGACTTCACAAAATAACCTCAGGCTGATCAGTGGCGCCGGCATTTCCGGCGGCTTTGTCCTGCTTGGCGAGCATGTTCAGTTGCGCAGATGCCGTAGCTCAGTACCGAGTCTTGCCCGGTGCTTTTCAGTATGTCTTTTTCCGAAAAGCAAAGCCCCGGGAGCTACTGATCACGGGGCTTTGGTGACTTACGCTTTATGTAGTTACCGACAACAGAACCGCTTGTCGATGAGGCTGGCCAACCTTAGCCGCAGGTTCCCACCGCGCCGCATGCGGTGCAGAAATCGCAGCCGTCCTTGCGAATCATCGTGTGGTTGCCGCATTCACTGCACAGCTTGCCTTGCGTCGGCAGCACCTTGTTGCTGGTGTTGTTTTCCGGGGCTTCGAGGATGCCCATTTGCTGGAGTGGGAAACCGGATTCGTCGAGGATGCCGAGCATGGCGTAGCGGTGGATGATCAGGTTGGCGATGTAGGCGACGGTCGACGGGTAGGTCTGCTGCTTGCGTGAGCCGGGGACGAAGGCCATGAAATCGCCGAGCGGCTCGGAGTAGTCGAGCAGCTTGCGCAGCTTCATGCCGATCCAGGCCGGATCAAGGACGCGCATGTCGAGCGAGAGCAGCTTTGAGAGGCCGTCGAGGGCACGCGGGTAGTTGCCGGAGAGCCACATCGAGTAAGGCCGGGTGACGCCGTCGGGAAGCGTGATTTCCTTCAGGCCGAGGACGAAGTCTTCACCGGTTGACGGGTTGTTGATATCGACCGTCCAGGAGAGCGTGCCATCGGTGCCGGTTTTCGGTTCCTTGGCGCTGAACAGGGCGTCCTTGACCGGAGTCGGGCCTTCGTGGCTGAGGGCGCCGAGTTGGTCGACGCGCCAGCGGATGATCTGGGCCATGGCGGAGACGACGGAGGGGACGCGCTTGCGCTCGCCGTGCGGCGGCATCGGGATTTCGAAGGCGTCGCCCGGTGTCTTGGCGAGGGCGTCGAGCTTCATTTCCAGCCAGGCGTGATCGTTGGCCCGCATGTCCATCGACAGTGTCTTGGCAACGGCGCCCAGGCCACGGGGTTCGGCCGGGCCGTTGGCCCAGACTTCGAACGGCCAGGCACGGCCTTCCGGTTCGACGTGGCCGACGAACAGCGCGAATTTGCCGATTGGCGAATCGAGCATGTAGGTCCAGCACATGTTGCCTTCCGGCAGGTTCGGGCGGCCCGGCCAGCGCAGGCTGGAGAGAACGGGGGCTGGCAGGTTCTTGATCGACAGGCGGCGGTTGGCATCGGAGACGAAATCCTGCGGTGATTTGGCGTCGACCGCAGCATCGGCTTTGGCCGGCTCGCTGGTGACGGACAGCACCGAGCCGAGCACGCTGTTCGGGCGGTAGGTGGCCAGACCCTTGAGGCCGGATTTCCAGGCGCTCATGTAGAGATCCTGGAAATTTTCGTAGGGGTAATCGCCGGGGACGTTGACGGTCTTGGAAATGGCAGTGTCGATGTACGGCGCAACGGCGGCAACCATGTCCTTGTGGGCGGCGGCGGAGATTTCCAGCGCGGTGACGAAGTAATCCGGCAGCTTGTTCACGTCGCCGCCGAGGTGTTTGTAAAGGCGCCAGGCGTAGTCTTCAACCGAATATTCTTTCAGCGTGCCGTCCGGCATGCGCTTCTTGCGGTTGTAGGTCCACGAGAAAGGCGGCTCGATACCGTTTGAGGCATTGTCGGCGAAGGCCAGCGAAATGGTGCCGGTTGGCGCGATGGATAGCAGGTGTGAATTGCGCAGGCCGTGCTTGCGGATTTCGGCCTTGATGTCGCCGGGGAGGCGGGAGGCAAAGTTGCCGCCGGAGAGATAGAGTTCGGCATTGAAGAGCGGGAAAGCGCCGCGGTCCTTGGCCATTTCAACCGAATATAGATAGGCGGTATCGCGCATGAATTCGGTGATGCGGGTTGCCATGGCACGGGCTTCCGGCTTGTCGTAGGCGAGGCGGAGCATAGCCAGCGCATCGCCCAGACCGGTAAAGCCGAGGCCGACGCGGCGTTTGTTGGCAGCTTCCTGGCGCTGGCGTTCGAGCGGCCAGTGGGTGGCTTCCAGCACGTTGTCGAGCATGCGGGTGGAAATGCGGACGACTTCGGCAAAACCGTCGAAATCGAAGTCAGCCTGTTCGGAGAACGGGTGCTTGATGAAGATGGTCAGGTTGATTGAGCCCAGGCAGCAGCAGCCATAGGGCGGCAGCGGCTGTTCGGCGCAGGGGTTGGTGGCCTCGATCACTTCACAGTAATTGAGGTTGTTATCCTTGTTCATGCGGTCGAGGAACAGGATGCCCGGCTCGGCGTGGTCGTAGGTGGATTTCATCACCTGATCCCACAGGTCGCGGGCGCGTACCTTGCGGTAAACCCAGATGCCGTCTTCGCGCTGATAGGCGCCAGCCGAGAGCATGTCGGTATTCGGTTCGGCGCGATGGACCAGTTCGACAAAACCGTCGGTATCAACCGCTTCCATGAAGGCGTCGCTGACGCCGATGGAAATGTTGAAATTGGTCAGGTCGCCCTTGTCCTTGGCGTGGATGAATTCTTCGATATCCGGATGGTCGCAGCGCAGCACGCCCATTTGGGCGCCACGGCGGGCGCCGGCCGATTCAACGGTTTCGCAGGAGCGGTCGAATACCCGCATGTAGGAAACCGGGCCGGAGGCGCGGGAGTGCGTGCCTTTGACATGTGCACCTTGCGGACGGATGCTGGAGAAGTCGTAACCGACACCACCACCGCGGCGCATGGTTTCGGCGGCTTCGGCCAGCGCAGTGTAGATGCCGGGTTTGCCATCGGTGGTTTCGACGATGGAGTCGCCGACCGGTTGCACGAAGCAGTTGATCAGCGTGGCGTGGAGGTCAGTGCCGGCGGCGGAATTGATGCGGCCAGCCGGAATGAAACCGTTTTCCTGCGCCCACAGGAAGCGGCCTTCCCAGTGGGCGCGATCCTTTTCCTGTTCGATCTGGGCGAGGGCGTAGGCGACACGGCGGCGCACGTCATGAACATTGGTTTCCTTACCCTTGGCGTACTTTTCGATCAGCACTTCACCGGAGATTTCCTGCTCCGGGAGCGGGGCGAATTGCGGTGGGGCGGGGATGTCAGTCAGCGACAGTTGTTCGGAAACATGGCTCATTTTTTGCTCCTCGGCATGGCGTCGTTTATTGGGCGTAATTATTTTCGAATGACCACCAATCTACTAGATATAGTAGGTCAAATCAATCCGTTGACTAGATGCAGTGTTTTCTGCATCGAATGAAAGCTTGTTGTCATCTCGTTGAAAAGCCCGAAAAAACAAAGCCCCGGCAACTTTCGCTGCCGGGGCCCGAGGCAAAAATATTTTTGTTTAAAGGGCTAACAAGGTCTGCGCGTGGTGCGCCATCATCCACTCTTCATTGGTCGGAATAACCAGCACGTCGACGCTGCTGTTGCCGGCACCAATATGCAGGTCATGGCGGGCATTGGCTTCCGGATTGAGGCGAATGCCCAGCCATTCCAGTTGCAGGCAGACGCGGCGGCGAACCTCGGCGGCGTGCTCGCCGATGCCGCCGGTAAACACCAGTGCATCAAGGCCGCCCGCTGCCGCAGCCAGCGAGCCGAGTTCGCGCACGATGCGGTAGCAGAAGAGATCGACCGCTTCCTGTGCTTCCGGCTTGTCGCTGGCGAGCAGGGTACGCATGTCCTGGGAAATGCCGGAGACGCCGAGCAGGCCGGACTCCTTGTAGAGCATTTTGGTCATGTCCTTGACCGTCAGGTTCTTGGTTTCCATCAGGTGCAGCACGACGCCGGGATCGAGGTTGCCGCAGCGGGTGCCCATCAGCAGGCCGTCGATGGTCGAGAAACCGAGCGTCGTGGCGACGCACTTGCGATCGACCATCGCCGCCATGCTGGCGCCGTTGCCGAGGTGGGCGATGACGACGCGGCCGCTGGCCCGGCTGGAGTGCTGCGGCAAGGCGCGGGCGATGAATTCGTAGGACAGGCCGTGGAAACCGTAGCGCTTGATGCCTTCTGCGGTCAACGCCCGGGGCAGGCCAAAAGTTTGGGCCACTTGCGGCTGGCTGCGGTGGAAGGCAGTGTCGAAGCAGGCGATTTGCGGCACCTTCGGCAACAAGGCCTGCAGGGCGATGATGCCGGCGACGTTGTGCGGTTCATGCAGCGGCGCCAGCGGGATGAAGCTGGTCAGGTGGCTGAGCACGGTATCGTCGATGATGGTCGGCTGCGAATAGCGCTCACCGCCATGCACGACACGGTGGCCCACGGCGACGATTTCCCAGTCGGCGTGGCTGGCCGTGAACCATTTGAGCAGAGCGTCAAAGGATTGAGCGTGGCTGACCTGCTGGCCGCTTAGCGTCTGGTCGGCTATGCGCTCGCCGGCCCTGTCTTTGGCGACCATCTTGGTGGCGTCGGTGCCGATACCGTCGATCTGGCCCGAAACTTCGGCTTCCGGTGAAATCGGGTGAGCCAGTGGAAAGAGCGCAAATTTAATCGATGACGAACCAGCATTGATCGTCAGAATTCCCTGTTTCATGTCAGACAGTTCCTGTTTTTCTGTTGTGGTGGGCGACCAGCGCGGCAATGACGCAGGAGGCAATACGGGTTTCGGCGGTGTCGGCGCGGCTGGTCAGCACAATCGGGACACGGGTACCGAGGACGATGCCGGCGGTCAGTGCATTGGCCAGATATTCAAGCTGCTTGGCCAGCATGTTGCCGGATTCGAGATCGGGAACGACGAGGATTTCGGCATGGCCGGCGACTGCCGACTTGATGCCCTTGGTTTTGGCGGCGATGATCGAGACGGCGTTGTCGAAGGCCAGCGGGCCATCCAGAATGCCGCCCTTGATCTGGCCGCGATCGGCCATTTTGCAGAGCGCGGCGGCATCCAAAGTAGACTGGATTTTCGGGTTGACCGTCTCAACGGCCGAAAGAATCGCCACCTTGGGTTCGGGAATGCCGATGATGTGGGCGAGGTCGATGGCGTTCTGGATGATGTGCATTTTCTCTTCCAGCGTCGGCGCGATGTTGATTGCGGCATCGGTGATTAACAGCGGACGGTGGTAAGTCGGCACTTCCATCACGAAGACGTGGCTGATCCGGCGCGAGGTGCGCAGGCCGTTGGCGCGTGAAACGACCTCGCCCATCAGTTCGTCGGTATGCAGACTGCCCTTCATCAAGGCTTCAGCATCGCCGGTGCGGACCAGCGAAACGGCTATGGCGGCCGAGTCGTGGCTATGGCGGGCATTGACGATGCGGATGCCGTGCAGGTCAATACCGAATTCTTCGGCGATGGCGCGAATCTTGGATTCAGGGCCAACCAGAATCGGCTCGATGATGCCTTGCTGGAAAGCGATGACCGGGCCCTTGAGCGATTCCCGGTCGCACGGGTGGGCAACCGCGGTCGGGATCGGTTCCAGGCCTTTGACGCGGGAGAGCAGACGGGTATAGCGCTCGTGCTTGTCGTCGATGCTCACCTCGGGCATATGCACATCCTGCAGGCGCGAGATTTTTTCCGACGGGGCCAGTACTTCGGCGGTGCCGCGAACAACCTGCAAACCTTCCTGGTTGGTGCACACGCAGTCGAAAACGACATGCTTGTTGTGGTCGAATTTCTGTTTGGCGGTGATGGTGACGGTGATCGTGTCGCCGATGGTGACTGGCCGGGCAAAATGCAGGGCCTGGTCGATCAGGGTGGTGCCGGGGCCGGGAAACTGGGTACCCAGTACCGTCGAAATCAGCGAGCCGCTCCACATGCCGTGGGCGATCACTTCGCGGAACATGCCGCTTTCGGAATAGGTCGGGTCGGCGAGGCCTGGATTGAAGTCGCCGGTCAGGACGGCAAACAGTTTTACATCTTCCGGCATCAGCGTTCGGATGAGACTGGCGGTATCCCCGATGCAGATTTCGTCGTAGGTCCGGTTGACCAGATGTCGCTGCTCGCTGCTTTCATGCATGTTGTTGCTCCGAATTAACAATTTTGCTCAGGTTATCCATATTAACTAGGTCGAAGTATAGTTTGGCGCCATGAAGGCGGCAGGAACTACACGGCAACGCGCCGCTCCATCCATGCCAGCATATGAGTGGCGACATTTTCCCATTGCGGATCAAGCATCAACATGTGCCCGGCACCGGCGGCGCGATAAAGGTCGGCGCGCCACGAGGTGGCCAGGAAGTGCAGCATTGAAACGGGGAAAACCGCATCATCGGTGCCGCCGATCACCAGCGCCGGTAATTGGTTGCGGCGAACGCCGAACCTGACTTCAGGGAGCGCCATTTCTGTCACCGCCTGTTGGGATTCGGGGCCGAGCATGGGCAGGAACTGCAGCGCCTCGTCCGGCGATACCGCGGGCGAAAAGTAGATTTTCGTCATCATTTCACCGGTTTTTGCCGATATTTTCCCGTTGACCGCAGCATTCAGGTTTTGCAGAAAATCCGGGAAACGGAGCAGCAATTGCATGGCACTACCGGCGGTGCCGGTGGTGGGCACCGGGGAGAGAAAAATGGCTGCTTCGACCTTGCCTTTTTCGAGGAATCGTTCGAGCACCCGGGCACCCATCGAGTGCCCGACCACAACTGCCGGGCGCCCGATCTCCTCGAGCGCAAAGGTCAGATCCTCGACATAGTCGCCGAGCGTGAAGTCGTCGATCCGCTCACGGCCGTCGCTGTTGCCATGTCCCGAGAGATCAACGGTAAAACAGTCATAACCCTGCGCTTGAAAGAAGGGGATGAAATTGAACGTCCAGCATGTTGAATTGACATAGGCGCCATGGACAAATAACAAGGCTGCCTTGTTGGTGCGGCTTGGTGCCGGATAGTTTTCGATCCGGATTCTTCTTGATTTCATGCGGCTCTTTCCTGTGCGCCAACGGCAAAGCATCGGGCATGAGTTACGACGGCTCGCAACATTGAAAATGAAACGTGTCGGATGCTCAATCGGCTCTTTGGTGTGTGCGCCGGTCGTGGGCTGCATTGACCGGCGGAATCTCGATCTGCAAATCGGGGTATTGATGCAACAGGCGATCGACCACCCACTGATTGGCGTCATAGGCGAACTCACGAGCGGCGAGCGGCGCCTCGGCGTAAGCCTCGACAAACAGCGCGACCGCAGCTGATCGGCTGACGCCGTATTCGCAATGCACCATGACGGATATGTCGTCGGGGTCGTTACGCAGTTCGTGCACAAAATTGCCGATCCGGCGCGCCATCAGGTGGTCGAACATGCCGGGCAGCGGGGCCGGCAAATACTCGTCTGCCGGCTGGGCATCGTAGAAGGAGAGGCGGAGAACATCCTTGAACTCGGCACAAAGATTGGCATCTGGCGTGCCGGGGTCGGTGATTGAAATGACTGCTGTACTCGAACTGCCGGCCAATGACTCGGCATGTTCGCGCGAGACGAAATTAACTTGTCTGATTGTCATGCTTTATTCCATGAAAACCGGGTCGGAAAATACCAGTGTTCCATCTATGCGCATCATCAGGTTGTCGGCCTTGATGAGGTCGGGCAGGGCGCCGTACTCGGTGGAAAAAACTTCCAGCGCCTTGAGCGATTGCTGCACCGCGTCGTCCCAGCCCATGGCAGGGGTGACGACCAGATGATGCAGTGCGATGCGTCCCATGTCCTGCGCCAGGTTGCGCCACATGCGGCAGGCATCGAAATAGGAGGTGCTGATCTTGGTGGCCACTTCGGCGGCTTCACCGGAGCCCGGCAAGGGGTAGAGCTTCTCGACCTCGACAATGTGGAAGGGAAAGCCGCGGCTGGAGCGACCGACTATGCCGTGGTCGGCATACAAAATGGGGAAATGCGGGCCGACTGGGCGGTCGGGCGCGGTGTAGTAGGCGTAATCGGTGGGTGAAGAGAGAATTTTGAAGACCCGTGCCTGACCATCGACGACGTCGCCGTTGAGAACGATGGTGTTTTCGCCGCGACCGATTTCCACCCGGCCATTCAGCAAGGGGTGATCGGGTACCGGATCGGGAAGCAGTTCGCCGCAATTGTTGGTCATGGCTAGCTCCGAAAAAGGTTGGGGGCGGGAATGCCGTTACCGAACATTCCCGCGTTGGGGTTTAGGCGACGATATGGGCGCCGGCGTCGACGTAGATGGTCTGGCCGGTCATGCCGGATGAACCCGAGGTGCACAGGAAGGCAGTCAGTGCGCCGACTTCTTCAATGGTTACCGTATGGCCGAGCGGTGCCTTGACCGCATCGTTTTCCAGTAACTGATTGAAGTTGGCGATACCGGAGGCGGCGCGTGTCATGATCGGGCCGGGCGACACGGCGAAGACGCGGATACCCTTGGGGCCGAGGTCGTAAGCCATGTAGCGGACGGCAGACTCAAGCGCCGCCTTGATGATGCCCATGACGCCGTAGTTGCGGACAACGCGCTCGGCACCGAGGTAGGACATGGTGATCAGCGAGCCGCCTTCGGTCATCAAGGGCTCAAGGGCTTTGGCCATGCGCAGGAAGCTGTGGCAGGAAACGTTCATCGCCGAATCGAAGCCGGCTTCGGAGGTGTCGATGACGCGGCCGTGCAGGTCATCGGCTTCACAGAAAGCCATGGAGTGAATGGCAAAGTCGATCTTGCCGAACTCGGCGCCACACTTTTCGATCACGGCTTCAAGGCTGCCCGGCTGGGTGACGTCGAGCTTTTCAAAGACGCGAGCGCCGAGGGCTTCGGCCAGGGGCTGTGTGTATTTGGCGGTCTTGTCGTTCTGATAGGTCAGCGCGACATCGGCACCGAGGGCGCGCACGGCTTTGGCAACGGCATAAGCGATCGACTTGTCGTTGGCGATGCCAGTGATCAAGCCCTTTTTGCCGGCGAGCGGAAGCATGGCATTGGCGGTGGCCGGCGAAGTGTTTTCAGTGATTGCGTTCATGTTGTTTTCCTTATGCAAATTGGTCGGGGGGGAGGTGTCTGAGCACCCTGGCTTGTCGGCGATTACGTACTTGGCGCCAACAATGCATGTTGCGCTGCAACACGGTTGATTGTTGCACATTCCGATTAATGAGAGATGACAAAGGTTGGCAAATTGTTGACAAAATCAGCCAAAAAGCCACATCGCTACGGCTTCGTTGCAAATGGGTAAATTCTTTGCATAAAACTGACAAATAAGTTGCGGATGCTTGATTCTGGACAATACAGCGCCGTGGTTTGGTGCTAGGCTTTTTGTCATCAGCATTTTTCGGGAGGTTGTCGTGGCACTGAACGATATGCACGCCGAAGCGGTTGCCGGGATTGTCGACCGTGTTGTGACCCGCTATCGGCGCGAGCCGAACAACATGTTGCAGATTCTGCGCGAGGTGCAGGAAGCCTGCGACTGGATTCCGCCGGAAGCGATCGATCGCATGCAGGTGGTGCTTGGCGTGCCGCGCACAAAAATCGAAGGCGTCGCCGGTTTCTACTCCTTTTTGTACACCCAGCCGCGCGGCAAATACCGGATTCTTTTTTCGGACAACATTACCGACAACATGCAGGGCAACCGGGCGCTGATGGAGCGCCTGTGCAGTAGCCTGTGGGTCGAGCCGGGCAAGGTTTCGGAAGATGGCCTGCTCAGCATCGACAAGACGTCCTGTACCGGCATGTGCGATCAGGGGCCGGCGCTTTTGATCAATAACATCGCAATTACCGGGTTGACCGCAGCACGCATCGACGAGATTGCCGAACTCGTTCGCAACAAGGTGCCACTCGGTGAGTGGCCGGTGGCATTTTTCCAGGTTGAGGACAATATCCGTCGGGCAGACATCATGCTGGATTCGCGGCTGCAACCGGGCGACGCCCTGCGTGCCGCGCATGCACGGGTGCCGAGCGATGGTTTGCTCTCGTCCAATATGCGGTCCTGGCGGGAAGGCCTGCCGTCCGGCATCGGTGGTCCGGCGGCGATGCTTGATGAAATCAAGCGGGCCAATCTGCGCGGCCGGGGCGGTGCCGGTTTCATGACCGGCCTGAAGTGGGAAGCCTGCCGTAACGCGCCGCTCAAGGCGGGGCAGCAGCGCTTCGTCGTTTGCAATGCCGACGAAGGCGAACCGGGGACGTTCAAGGATCGTGTGCTGCTCACTTCCTATGCCGATCTGGTTTTCGAAGGCATGACGGCAGCGGCCTATGCGATTGGCGCCCGGCGCGGCTTCCTTTATCTGCGGGGCGAATATCGCTATCTGCTGGAACCGCTCAATGCAGTGCTCGAACGGCGGCGCCAGGAAAAGATTCTCGGGGCCGACATCCTCGGCATTCCGGGGGCGGATTTCGATATCGAAATTCACCTCGGCGCCGGCGCTTACGTTTGCGGCGAGGAGTCGGCGCTGATCGAATCGCTCGAAGGCAAGCGCGGTACGCCGCGCAACCGGCCGCCTTTCCCGGTCACCAACGGTTATCTCGACCAGCCGACCATCGTCAATAACGTCGAAACCTTTGCCGCAGCGGCATTGATCGCGCTGAATGGCGGCGAGTGGTACGCCGGCATCGGCACTCGGCAATCGGCAGGCACCAAGATTCTGTCGGTCTCCGGTGACTGCGAGCGGCCCGGTCTGTACGAATATCCCTTCGGCGTCAGCATTCGGCAAGTGCTGACCGACTGCGGGGCGCAGGATGTTCAGGCGGTGCAGGTCAGCGGGCCATCCGGCGTCTGCCTCAGCCCGGCGGAGTTCGAGCGGACGATCGGTTTCGAGGATATTCCGACGGCCGGTGCCTTCACCATTTTCAATCACAGCCGCGACATGTTTGAAGTCGCCCGCAACTACGTGCATTTCTTCCAGCATGAGAGCTGTGGTTTTTGCACGCCATGCCGGGTCGGCACCTCGCTGTTGAAGAACCTGATGGACAAACTGCACAACGGCTGCGGTTCACCCTACGATTTCGCCGAAATTGAAAAGATGAACCAGTTGCTGCAATCAATGAGCCATTGCGGCCTCGGGCACACCGCCTGCAATCCGGTGCTCGATACCATCGCCAAGTTCCGCCCGGCTTACGAGCGGCGAATGGCGCAAAAGGATTTCGTGCCCGCCTTCGATCTCGATCAGGCCCTGGCCGCAGCGCGGCAAATGACCGGGCGCGACGACCCGGGTGCCCATATCATCAAGGAAGAATTCGGGGAGGACGCATGAGCCAGACTTTCATTCTCGATGGCAAAACCATCCCCTTCGCGGATGGCCAGACCATCATGCAGGCAGCGACCCACGCCGGGGTGTTCATTCCGCACCTGTGTTATCACCCGGATTTCAAGCCGCACGGTTCCTGCAAGTTATGTACGGTGAAGGTGAATGGTCGGCAGACGGCGTCGTGCACCATGCGCGCCATCGCCGGCATGGTGGTCGAAAGCGATACGCCGGAAATCAACGCCGAGCGCCTTGCCCTGACCCAGATGCTCTTTGTCGAGGGCAATCACTTTTGCCCTTCCTGCGAGCAGAGCGGTAACTGCCAGTTGCAGGCCACCGCCTACCATCTCGGCATGATGTCGCCGCATTACGACCACTTTTTCCCGAATCGTGCGGTCGACGCTTCCCATCCCGATATTTTGCTCGACTTCAACCGCTGCATTCTTTGTTCGCTGTGCGTGCGGGCCAGCCGCGATGTCGATGGCAAGAACGTCTTTGCGCTTTCCGGGCGCGGCATCAAGACACATCTGATCGTTAATGCCAAATCCGGCCAGTTGGCCGATACCAATTTCAGCCTCGACGATAAGGCCGCCCACGTTTGCCCGGTCGGCGTCATTCTCAAGAAGCGGCGCGGTTTTGCCGTCCCGATTGGCGAGCGCACCTACGACAAGCAGCCGATTTCGGCGACGGTCGATGTGGCGGAGGGTAATTGAGATGAACGCGCCGAAGAAGAAGCTGAAGGTGGCGACCACCTCGCTGGCCGGCTGTTTCGGCTGCCACATGTCGCTGCTCGACATTGATGAGCGCTTGTTCACCTTGCTCGAACACATCGAATTCGACCGTTCGCCACTGACCGACATCAAAACCTGCAGTCCGGACTGCGATATCGGTATTATCGAGGGCGGTCTGTGCAACGCCGAGAACGTCCATGTGCTGCGCGAGTTTCGCGACAACTGCAAGATCCTGATCGCCATCGGCGCCTGCGCCATCAATGGCGGCTTGCCCGCCCAGCGCAACCATTTGCCGCTGACGACCATTCTCGAAGAGGTCTATCACACCAGCCCCGGGCTGGTGAATGGGATGATTCCGAATGATCCGGAACTGCCGCTGCCGCTGAACAAGGTGCACCCGATCCATGAAGTGGTGAAGATCGATTACTTCATGCCCGGCTGTCCGCCCTCGGCCGATACGATCTGGAAGGTGTTGACTGATCTGCTGGCCGGCAAGGAGCCCGAGTTGGGCCACGGCTTGATGCACTACGATTGATTGAAGGTGGAGCAATGACCTACCAACTGGAAACCGCCCAACATCCCGAAAAGCTGCGCCGCGTCGCTATCGACCCCGTTTCCCGGGTCGAGGGCCACGGCAAGGTCACCATCCTGCTTGATGAGCAGAACAAGGTGCATCAGGTGCGCCTGCACATTGTCGAATTTCGCGGCTTCGAAAAATTCATCCAGGGCCGGCCTTATTGGGAAGTGCCGGTCATGGTTCAGCGTTTGTGCGGCATCTGCCCGGTATCGCACCACCTGGCAGCTTCCAAGGCGCTGGATATCATTGTCGGCGCCAAGAAACTGACCCCGGCGGCGGAAAAACTGCGCCGGCTGATGCACTACGGCCAGATGCTGCAATCGCATGCGCTGCACTTTTTCCATCTCTGCTCGCCGGATTTGTTGTTCGGCTTCGACAGCGATGTGACCAAACGCAATATCGTCGGTGTCGTCGCAGCGCATCCGGAAATCGCCAAGCGCGGCGTGCTGTTGCGCAAGTTCGGCCAGGAGGTGATTCGCGTCACCGCCGGCAAGCGCGTGCACGGCACGGGGGCGGTGCCGGGCGGCATGAACAAGTCGCTGACCATTGCCGAGCGCGACGAACTGCTCAAGGATATTTATCACATCGTCGCCTGGTCGCGCGATGCGGTGCGCCTGATCCAGAAAGTGCATACGCAGGACCCGGGGCTGTACAACAGCTTCGGCATCTTC
>Ga0073899_10003460_pt1 | contig 13972 bp, 10 predicted proteins | sample KloWWTmetaKNB5Ph_FD_88975 | JGI IMG/M metagenome (GOLD analysis project Ga0073899, IMG submission 88975) | Active sludge microbial communities from Klosterneuburg, Austria, studying microevolution and ecology of nitrifiers - Klosterneuburg... | ecosystem: Engineered > WWTP > Aerobic digester >... | reverse complement strand
GAGCTGGTAGATCTGGCAGATGTTGCCGTGCTGGAGCTGGACCGCCAGCTTGGCCTCGGCCTGGAACATCGCGATGAAGTTCGGGTCGCGGGCGATGTGCGGCAAGATCCGCTTGATGGCCACCGGGCGCTCGAAGTTGTCGGCGCCGGTCTGCTTGGCCTTGTAAACCTCGGCCATGCCACCAGCGCTGATGCGCTCGAGCACCTGATAAGGGCCGATACGGTCGGGGAGGACGGCAGCCAACGCGAGCCCAGTTAATCGCCGTTTCGCGGGCAAGTCAACGCGCTGCGCGCGGGCGAACGCGCGCTGGATGTCTGCGCGCTCAGCTCGCGCGTGGGCATTCGTGCGCCGGAGCTTCGGTCGCCGATCGTCGCCGGCCGAACACGCGCGGCTGCACCTCGACTTGCTGCGGGGCGCCTGGTCGCTGGCCATGGCTTCGCTGGCGATGACGTCGGATGTCGCGGCGGCCAGGCTCGCACCCGGTGTGCGGGGTGAAGTGGGCGTCGCTGTGCGGGCGTCAGGGTCGCGCTGTGGGGCTTGGCCCGGGGCGTGAATCAGCAACGCGCGGCCGTGCTGGCGCGAAACCTGTCCTTGAGCGCAGGTTCGTCAAAGTCGCGGGAGCGATCTCCCGCGCGAGAAAGAGGGCCGCCCGCGATGCGGGCGGCCCTCTGGTGGCGCGCGTGGGCCGAGCTCAGCCGATCAGGCCCGGGGCGCGGGGCGTCTCGGGGCCCTGGGCGCCGGAGGCGTCGTCATCGGGGTCCATGTCGCTCTTCGGCTTGGTGGCGAGCAGGCCCGGCTCGAGCGCGGCGGCCAGCACCTGGGCCATGTCCTCGGCGAAGATGAACTCCATCTGGTCGCGGACATCGGCGGGGACATCATCGAGGTCCCGGGCGTTGCGCTGCGGGAGGATGACGCGGCTGAGGCCAGCGCGATGGGCAGCGAGGACCTTGGACTTGATCCCGCCGACCGGGAGGACGCGGCCCCGCAGCGTGCATTCGCCGGTCATGGCGGTGTCGGGGCGCACGCGGCGGCCGGTGAGCAGCGAGGTCAGGGCGGTGAAGATCGTCACGCCCGCGGAGGGGCCGTCCTTGGGCACGGCGCCCGCCGGCACATGGATGTGCAGGTCCTGCGAGGCCAGGAAGCTGGCATCGACGCCGAGCGCGTCGGCGTTGCTGCGCACGTAGGTGAGCGCCGCGCGGGCCGACTCCTTCATCACGTCGCCGAGCTGCCCGGTGATCTCGAGGTGGCCCTTGCCGGGCATCCGCGAGGTCTCGATGAACAGGATGTCGCCGCCGACCGGGGTCCAGGCCAGGCCGGTCGCCACGCCGGGGACGGCGGTGCGCTCGGCGACCTCGCTGATGAAGCGGACCTTCCCGAGGTACTTGTGCAGGTCCGCGGCCTCGAGGTTGGCGCGGGCGCGCTTCTCATCGCTGCTGCGCGCGAACTCGAGGGTGAGCGCGCGGCACAGCTTGGTCAGCTCGCGGGTCAGCTGGCGAACGCCGGCCTCGCGGGTGTAGTCGCGGATGATGGCGCGCATGGCGTCGTCGCTGACGTTGAGGGTGCCCTCGCCGATGGCGTGCGCGGTGAGCTGCTTCGGGAGCAGGTGGTCCTTGGCGATGTGGAGCTTCTCCTCGGCGGTGTAGCCGGAGATCTCGATGATCTCGAGGCGGTCACGCAGCGGGGCGGAGAGGGTCTCAAGGCTGTTGGCGGTGACGATGAAGGTGACCTCCGAGAGGTCGAAGGGCAGTTCCATGTAATGGTCGGTGAAGGTCCTGTTCTGCTCGGGGTCGAGGACCTCGAGCAGCGCGGCCTCTGGCGAGCCCATCCAGCCCTGGCCGAGCTTGTCGATCTCGTCGAGCAGGATCACCGGGTTCTTCTTGCCGGCCTTCTTCATGGCGTTGATCAGGCGGCCGGGGAGCGCGCCGACGTAGGTGCGGCGATGGCCGCGGATCTCCGCCTCGTCGCGCACTCCGCCGAGGGCGATGCGGACGAAGGGGCGGCCGGTCGCGTCGGCGATCGACTGCCCGAGCGAGGTCTTGCCGACGCCGGGAGGCCCCGCGAGGCACAAAATAGTCGCCCGGCTGTTGCCCGAGACCTTGAGGACGGCCATGTGTTCGAGGATGCGCTTCTTGACCTCGTCGAGGCCGAAGTGGTCGGCGTCGAGCTTCGCGGCGACCGCGTTGAGATCGATCTCGGCCTCGGCGCGGACGCTCCACGGGAGGTCGGCGATCCATTCCAGGTAGGTGCGGATCACGTTGTACTCGGCCTGGGCGCTCTGCATGCCCTCGATGCGGCGCAGCTCGCGGTCGGCGGCGGCGCGGACCTCCTCGGGGAGCTCGGCGCGGTCGAGGCGCTCGCGCAGGCCGGCGAGGTCGTCGCTCTTGGGCTCCTCGCCGAGCTCCTTCTGGATCGCGCGCAGTTGCTGGCGCAGCAGCACCTCGCGCTGGCCCGAGCTCAGGCCCTTGCGCACCTCGGACTCGATCTTCTTGCGCAGCTCGGCCATCGTGCGGGCCTCGACCAGCAGGCGGGTGACCAGGCGGAGGCGCTCGCTGGCCTCGCGGGTCAGCAGCACCTGGACCTCCTTCTCGGTGTCGAGGCCGAGGGCGGCGGCGACGCGGTCGGCGAGCAGGCCGGGCTCGTCGGCGCGACCGAGCATCTCGATCCATTGACCGAAGCTGGCGACCACGTCCGGGGCGACCTCCTGCAGCTGTTCGCGGACCTGGGTGCCGAGCGACTCGGCGAGCAGACGCGCCTCGGCCGGGTCGTCGATGAGGTCCGGGAGGACCTCGCCGTCGACGGTCCAGTAGGCCTGCGAGTGCAGCAGAGTGCCGAGCTTGAAGCGCCCCAGCCCCTCGAGCACGACCTGGTAGTTGCGGTCGCCTGTGCGCCGGACCTGACGGACGCGGGCGTAGGTGCCGATGGATTGGAGATCGGAGAGCTCGGGGTCGACGACCCTGGCGTCGCGCTGGACGGCGATGCCGATGATCGACTTGCCGGGCTCGAGCGCCTCGATCAAGGCGATCGAGCGGGCGCGGCCGACGGGGACGGTGATGACCGTCCCCGGGAAGAGGACGCCGTTGCGCAGGGGCAGCAGCGGGAACGGAGACTGGGGCAGTTCGTGGTGCGTCATGGTGGTTCCTCGCCCCGCGGCGTCGCGCCTGCAGGGGGCTCGCATCTGTCTCCCCACCGCCGTGCCGTGCTCGCACTGGCTGCGGTGGGACGAAGAAACCTAAAACCATTCCCCGCTGCGTCAACCGCTGAGCCGGTGAAAGTCGCGGTCGGACCGGCGCAGACGCGGGCTCTGAGGGCGGTCAGATCGGCGAGGGAGCCGTGCTACGGGCGCCCGCGTAGCAGCGTTGCCGCGCGCGCCGCCGGTCGAGCGGCGCGGCGCTGCGAGGGCCGAGCTCGGCGGTCGTTCGCTGCACGTTGGATGCTGTCGCATGAGACAGGTTACATGGGACAGGTCAGCGTCGACCACGAAGATGTCCCGAGGGACAGCCAATGACGGACACCGGGGCGCCCCGGGCGCTGGCCGCTGGGAGCGGCGACGCCCGGAGTGAGCGGAGTCGCGGCTGGCAGAATTGGCGGAGCCGGGGGTCGAGGACCCAGATTCTGCGCATTCGGGCGGATACGCACGGCGACGGGAGGATTGCGTCGGCGGGCTCATGAATAGCAGACTGCCCGCCGCGGTCTTTGACGCCCACTTCGAAGGCTGCTCAGCCGCGAGAGGAACACCATGTCGCTTTGTTCACGAGTTCTCAAGGGTGCCGCGCTCGCGGCGGTTGTGTTGGCTCCGACGCTCGCGTACGCGGACGCGGATGGCATCATCGGGGTGGTGGCCTCGGTGGTCATCAACGAGTCCGGCGCCGACGACTACGCGGTCGAGCGCGGGAGCATCTTCGTCAACGAGGGGTCAGTTAACCGGAAGTACCAGTGGGGCGGGACGGCCTGCTCGGGGCGTCTCGTCAGCGAGGCGAACGTCGCGCTCCTGGTCGAGGCGATGCAGAACCAGGACCGGCTTCAGATCGTGCCGAGCTACAAGACCGGCGCCGGTCTGGCGCGCTGTCTGGTTGGCTTCAAGCTCCAGGCCATCGTCCCGCTGGCTGCCCGCTGAGCGGGTCTGGCGCGGGCCGGCCGGGTCGTCGGTCCGCGCGGTGAGTCGGGTGGAAGATCTCTTGGCCGTGGAGCGGCGGCGCGCTAAACCTCGCAGCCTTGGCTGACGACGGCAGCATCGCCCCCGACCCGCGGCGCCTCGCCCGGGCCCGTCGCGCCGGGCTCCGGCCCGGGTCGCCGCTGCTGCTGCCCGGCGTGCTGTGCCTCGCGCTGGCCGCCGAGCTGCGCTGGGGCGGGCCGCAGCTGCTCGACGCGTGGCGTCGGCTCTGGGCGCAAGGACTCGCGGGAGCTCCGGCGCTGGATGGTCTCGGCGTGGCGCTCGCGTGGCTGCTGGCGGGCGTGGCTGGGCTCGTGGTGGTCGTTGCGAGCGTGAATGGGGGCCTCGGTTGGGTCGACCGGGGTGCGGGGCGCGGCCTCGAGGTCGGCGCCCAGCGCAGCGCGGTGCGGGGCGTGTTGATGGTGCTGACGCCGTGCGTCGCGCTGATGGTGCTCGCTGGGGTGTGCGCCGGGGCGGCGCGCGCAGTGGATGCGAGCGAGGCCGGGTTGTTGGCGCTGTGGTGGGGGTGGCTGTTGCGCCTGCTGGTGGGGGTCGGCGGGCTGATGTTGCTCCTGGGCGGTCTCGATCGCTGGCTGGGCCGGCGGCGGTTGTGGCAGGCGCTGCACCGCTCGGCGGGAGATCTGCGGCGAGGGGACGCGTGAGCGAGCGGCTGGTGTCGGTGGCGCTGCCGGTCGGTCTGGATCGCGCCTTCAGCTACGCGGTGCCGGACGACTGGGTGAGCGTGCCGGAGCCGGGGGCGCGGGTGTTGGTGCCCTTCGGGGCGCGCGGGCTGGTCGGGGTCGTGCGCGACGTCGTCGCCGAGCCGGCGCCGCGGATGCGTCGCCTCGAGGAGGTGCTCGATCCGCCGGGCGCGCCGTCGCTGACGCCCGGGCTCGTGCGCCTGTGCGAGTGGGTGCAGGACTACTACGTCGCGCCGGTGGGCGAGGTGTACCGGCTGGCGCTGCCGGGTCTGCTGACGGGCTCGGATGTCCGAAAGGCCAGGTTGATGCCGGCCGGAGCAGCGGCGCTCGCGTCGGCGCGAGAGTTCGTGCTGACGCCGACGGGGGGCGGGTCCTATGTGCCCTCGGTGGCGGAGCAGCGGGTGTTGGCGGCGCTGGCGACGGCGCCGAAGCAGGAGCTGGCGGTGGACCGGCTGACCTCGCTGCGCCCGCGGATCCCGGGGGTGTTGCGGATCCTGGGGGAGCTGGCGGCGCGAGATCTGTGCACGATCACCTGGGACGACGGCGGCGACGAGGCGGCGCGGGTCGATATGCATTATCGCCGCACCGACTACCTGCGCGGCGGCGCCGGCGGGGAGGAGGCGATCCAGGGGATCCTCGGGCGCAGCAAGCAACGACGCGGTCTGCTCGACATGCTCGAGGGCGCGGCGGCCGGCGTGTGGATGGCGGCGGGCGAGCTGCGCGGGCCGTTCCCGCGGCTGCGCGAGCTGATCGTGCCGTTGCTCGAGTCGGGGCTGGTGGTCGGTCAGGAGCGGCTGCGGGCGCTGGATCCCTTCGCGGAGGGGGCCCCGGAGAGCTCGAGCCCGCAGGCACCGACGGACGACCAGCAGCGGGCGCTGGCGACGTTGCTGGCGGACATGGACGCGGGCGCGTTCGCGGTGTCGCTGCTGCACGGGGTGACGGGCTCGGGCAAGACGGAGGTGTACTTGCAGCTGATCGCGGAGGCGCGGGCGCGCGGCGGCGGGGCGATCGTGCTGGTGCCGGAGATCGCCCTGACGCCGCAGCTCTCGGACCGCTTCCGCGCCCGCTTCGGCGACACGGTGGCGGTGCTGCACAGCGGGTTGACGCCGCGCCAGCGCCTCGATGCCTGGCAGCAGATCCGCCTCGGTCTGCGGCCGATCGTCATCGGCGCGCGCTCGGCGGTGTTCGCCCCGGTCGCCAACCTCAAGGTGATCGTCGTCGACGAGGAGCACGACTCGTCGTTCAAGCAAGAAGAGGGGGTCCGCTACAACGCCCGCGACGTCGCTCTCGTGCGCGCGCGCGACGAGAAGGCGATCGCGGTGCTCGGCAGCGCGACGCCGGCGCTCGAGACCTACGAGCAGGCCCGCAGCGGGCGCTGTCGCTGGCTGCGGCTCGACACCCGTCCGACGCCGCGGCCGCTGCCGACGGTCGAGCTGGTGCCGCTGGCGGTGCACCGTCCGGACCCGGACACGCTGCTGACGGCGCGCATGCGGGCGGCGCTGAGCGAGACGGTGGCGGCCGGCGAGCAGGCGATCTTGTTCCTCAATCGCCGGGGCTTTGCGACCACGCTGGTGTGCGCGAGCTGCGGGGCGCTGCATCAGTGTCCGGACTGCAGCGCGCCGTCGATGACGTATCACTTGCAGCGCAACCGCTTGATGTGTCACCTGTGCGGGCACATCGAGGGGCCGCCGGAGCGGTGCCGCAGCTGCGGCGAGGGCGAGCTGCTGCACGGCAGCGCGGGGACCGAGCGGGTCGAGCTGGCGGTGCGCAAGGAGCTGCCGCAGGCGCGGGTGTTGCGGCTGGACCGCGACACGAGCCGTGGCAAGGGGCTGATCGAGACGCTGGCGGCGTTTCGTCAGCGGGAGGCGGACATCCTGGTCGGCACGCAGATGCTGTCGAAGGGTCACGACTTCCCGGGGGTGACGCTGGTCGGCATTCTTCAGGCGGACCACGGGCTCGGGATGCCGGATCTGCGCGCGGCGGAGCGGACCTTTCAGCTGTTGACGCAGGTCAGCGGGCGGGCGGGGCGTGGCGATCGGCCCGGTCGGGTGCTGGTTCAGGCGTATGCGATCAACCATCCGGCGATCGCGTTCGCGGCCCAGCACGACTTCGCGGGCTTCGCGGCGTGGGAGCTCGAGAAGCGGCAGCAGCTCGGGAACCCGCCCTTCGGATTTCTGGCGCTTGTGCGGGTCTCGGGGGCGGACGCGGTCGCGGTGCAGCGGCGGGCCGAGGCGCTGGGCAGCTTCGTGCGGGTCTGCGTCGACGGTGTGGCGCGCAAGCAGGCCGCGGCGGACGGCCGCCCGGTGTTGACCTTGCTCGGACCGATGCCGTCGATGGTCGAGCGGGTCAACAAGAAGGTCCGCTGGCAGCTGCTGATCCGCGCGACCAGCCGCCCGCCGCTGCGCTGGTTGCTCAAGCAGCTGCGCCCGCGGCTGGGCCTCGATGGCAGCGGCGACTTCAAGACCAGCGCGATGCTCGACGGCGATCCGCAGACGCTGCTGTGAGGCCGAGCCGCGGCGCTCGTGCGGTCCGGGGCAGGGGCTCAGTGGGCGGTGTTCGTGGTCGTGCCGTGGTCGCCGAGGTGACGGTCGAGGAACGCGAGGGTGCGTCGCCAGGCGGTGGTCGCGGCCTGCGGGTCGTAGACCTCGGGGCGGGCCTCGTTGAAGAAGGCGTGCTGGGCGCTGTAGCGGTGCAGCTCGTACTCGGTGGTGGTGTGGCGCAGCTGGGTCTCGAGCGCGTGGACGCGGTCGGGGGTGCACCAGTCGTCGTGGTCGGCGAAGTGGGCGAGGAGGGGGACGCGCAGCTTGCTGGGGTCGGCGAGCTGTTCGGGGGGGATGCCGTAGAAGCAGACGGCGGCGGCGAGGTCGTCGAGGTGGACGGCGGCGGCGAGGGCGAGGGCGCCGCCCATGCAGAAGCCCATGACCGCGACCTTGCCGTGGTGTTGGCGGGTGAAGCGGACGGCGCCGGCGAGGTCCTGGAACAGGGCGTCGGGGAAGTCGAGGCTGCTCATGAGGTGCTGGGCCTCGTCGCTGGCGGTGGCGAGCTTGCCGCGGTAGAGGTCGGGGATGAGGACGTTGTAGCCGGCGTCGCGCAGGCGCCGGGCGACCCCGCGGATCTGCTCGTTGATGCCCCACCACTCCTGGATCAGGACGATCGCGGGGGCCTTCGGGTCGGCGGCCGCGAAGGCGTGGCCGGGAGCGGACTGCCCGTCGGGGCGCGGGAAGCTCAGGGACTGGCCTGCAGGGTTCATGCGCGCATCGTAACGCAAGGCTCAGCCGAGCGCGAAGCTGTACGCCGCCCAGAAGCTCTCCCACTGGATCGCGTCGCAGCCGATGCAGCGCTGCATGTGCACCGTTCGCATCAGCCACGTTCCCGACTCATCGACCGTGAATTCGGCGCGTCCGGTCGCGTCCGTCACCCGGGCCTGGCCCGGTGCGGGGCGCGCCCCGGCGCCGCGCGCGAAGGCCTCCACCTGCGCGCCGGCCAGAGGGCGACCCTCGAACAGCACGCGCACGCCGAGGCGCTCGCCGACCTTCACGGTCGCGAGGTCCCGCTCGGGCACGACCTCGAGGCGGTGGCCCAGCACCCGCGTCGAGACGGTGTCGAGGTCGTCGCCGACCTGGACGAAGGCCTTCAGGTAGCGCTGATAACGTTCGGTGCCGCGGCGCCACCGCTCGCCGGACAGCTTGCGCTCGGCGAGGGCGTCGTGGAGTCCCTCTTGCTCGAGGTAGCGGTTGAAGCGGCGCGCTCGCAGCTGGACGCGGGTGGTGCCGCGCTCGAGGGCGAGGAGGTGGCCGCCGGGGGCGGCGAGGCCGAGGCGTAGGAGGGGCGCGACGCCGAGGCGCGCGCGGGCCATGAGGTCGACGTCGCGGAAGCGGGTGATGTGTTGCAGGGAGACGGCGCGCGCGGCCTGGATGGCGGTTTGGGCCTCGGGGATGAAGTCTTCGCCGAGCCACAGCGCGGCCGACAATTCACCGCCGGGTGTGGGGGTGGATGGTTGAAACTCGAGCCAATAGTCGTGGGCCTGGGCCGGGAGGGCAGCCAGCGCTACGAGGCCGAGCGCAAGCGCCCATGCGGGTCTGCGGGCGTGCGTGGCAGGGGAGCGCGGCATGAGCTTCGCAGCATGATCGAGGGCGTGCCGACCTGGCAAGGGGCTGGCGCCCCCGTCGGCGATCCGCGGGCTGCCAGTTGGCGTATGGTGCCAGCGCGTGGTCCGGGGTAGGCATGCAGGGGGGCGACATGGCGGCCTGCTCGCGCTCGCCGGCGTGCTTGTGGCGTGGATGTCCTCGACCCCTGCGCGGGCTGCGTCGCCGCCGACCGGACCTTTGGGACAGGTGGCGCCTCCCGGGAAGCCGCGTCTGAGAGGACCTCTGCCGCGCTATGCGACGGTGGTGAGCGCGAAGCGTCCGCCGGTGCTCGCCTCGCAGCGGGTGATCGAGGCGGCGGAGATCTCGGTGGCGCCGCGGCGGCGCTCGGCGGACGACCTGCTGCGGCTGGTGCCGGGCGTGCTGCTGAGTCAGCACGGGGCCGAGGGCAAGGGGCAGCAGCTGTTCCTGCGCGGCTTCGATGCGGCGCACGGCGCCGATGTCGAGGTGCAGGTCGCGGGCGTCCCGATCAACGAGCTGTCGAACATCCACGGTCAGGGCTACCTCGACCTCAACTTCGTGATCCCCGAGGTCGTGCGCTCGATCAGCGTCGCCAAGGGGCCGTTTCAGGTCAATCAGGGCAACTTCGCGAACGCGGGCACGATCCGCTTCGAGCTCGGGGTCGATCCGGCGGCCCGCGGGACCCGCGTCGGCTACGAGCTCGGCAGCACGATCCGCCACCGCGGGGTCGTCGTGCACGCGCCGAAGCGGCTCGGGCCGCAGAGCTTCACCGCCTTCGAGGCGATGCGCGACGAGGGCTTCGCGCCGGGGCGCCGGGCCCAGCGGGTCAGCAGCATCAGTCAGGTGCGGCTGGTCGACAGCCCGGTGTATGGCACCCTCGACCTGCTGGGCTCCGGTTATTACGCCCGCTTCGGCTCGCCGGGCGCGCTGGCGGCGGGGGACGTGGCGAGCGGGCGAGTGCCCTTCGACGGCGTGTATCAGGGCGACGGCGGCGGGACGTCGATCCGGAGCCTGGCGAGCCTGCGCCATCAGATCGCGCTCGGCGCGGGCAGGCTCGAGCAGCGGCTGTACGGGCAGTTTCGCCACCTCGACATGCTCGAGAACTTCACCGGCTATCTGCAGGATCCGGTGAACGGTGATCGTCGGGCGCAGGTGCACCGCTTCTTCGCGGCCGGCTATCAGATCGAGTATCAGCGGCCGCTCGTCGAGTCGCTGGTGTTGACGGTCGGCGGGAGCTGGCAGGGCGACAGCATCAGCCAGGAGGACCGACGCGTCGACGCGGGGCACGGCATCGTGCAGGACAACTGGAACCTGGGGATCGGTCAGCACCAGGCCGGCGCGCGGGCGGGGCTGCGCTGGAGGCCGACGCGCTGGCTGCACCTCGAGGGCGGGGCGCGGGCCGACCTGTTCGCCTACGATGTCATCGATTATCTGCAGGATGATGTGCGGACGCGAAAGACGCTCGGGAGGGCTTCTCCGCGGCTTCTGGCGGCGTTTCGCCTCGGGACGCGAGTCTCGCTGTTCGCCGCGTACGGCCGCGGACTGCGGGCGCCCGAGGGCCGCTCGGTGCTCGCGGGCGTGACGACCCCGTCGGACGTCGTGCTGGACCGCTACAAGGGCGGGACCCCGCGGATCGTGCCGTCGGACGCGATCGAGCTCGGGGCGCGCTTCACCGGGACGCGCTACCTGTCCGCGGGCGTCGCGGCCTTCGCCACGTGGATCGAGCGCGAGCTGGTGTTCGACCACGTGTCGGCCGTCAACCTCGAGCTCAACCAGACGCGTCGCCTCGGCGTCGAGATCGACGTGGCGCTGCGACCGGTGCCCTGGCTCGAGCTGCGTCAGGACCTCACGCTCGCGCAGGCGCGCTTCGTCGGCTCGGGGGCGCCGGTCCCGGGGGCGCCGCCGCTGCTCAGCGCGTCGTCGCTGACGCTGGTGCATCCGAGCGGGCTGCGGGCGGGGGCGCGGCTGCAGGTGGTGGGCGCGCGGCCGCTGCCGCACGGGGCTCGCTCGGCGACCTACGCGCTGCTCGACCTCAGCGTCGGCTATCGGCGCGGGCCGCTGCAGCTCGACCTGCAGGTCGACAACGCGACGAATGCGCGGTGGAAAGAAGGCGAGTACCATTTCGCCTCGTGGTGGGACCGCGCGACCGCGCGAAGCACGTTGCCGTCGCTGCACTTCATCGGGGGCCCGCCGCTGGCGGTTCGGCTGGCGACCACGCTGTACTTCATGTAACGAGGGCGAGACGAAGATGCGGAGACGAACGATCTCGGTGGTGATGTTGGCGCTGGGCCTCGGCTGCGCGCCGAGCCAGGAGGCGCAGCGCGTGCAGCTGGAGGTCGAGGTCGACGACGCGGCGCTGGTGGTCGGGGACAACGACCTCGGCTGGCGCGTCGAGCTGAGCGCGGCGCGGGTGGCCGTCGCCGACCTGCAGTTCTCGATCCTCGGGGAGATGCACGAGGCGAGCGCGTGGTTGCCGTCGTGGTTGCTCGGGCGCGCCTGGGCGCACCCGGGGCACCTCGCCGGCGGCGACGTGACCGGTGAGCTCAATGGCGCGTTCATCCTCGACTGGGGCGCGGCCGGCGGTGCGCGCCTCGGCGCGGCCGAGCTGCTGACCGGCCGGTACGAGGGGCTGAATTTCAGCTTTCGCGCGGCGGAGGCGGGCGACGAGCTGGCGGGCGACGACCCGCTGCTGGGGCACACGGCCTACTTCGCCGGCACGGCGAGCAAGGACGGGCAGGCGGTCGCGTTCACGGCGCAGGTCGACGTCGACGCGGGGACGCAGATGGTGGGCGCGCCCTTCGACCTCGAGGTCGAGGCGACGGGTCAGGCGGTCGTGGCGTTGCAGCTGTTTCCGGTCGACCCGATCGAGGAGCTGTCGCTGTTCGACGGCCTCGACTTCGCGGCGCTCGACGGGGACGGGGACGGCGTCGTGGCGATCGGGCCCGGCGACGCGGCGCACAATTTCCTGCGGCGCACCTTGCAGTCGCACGTCCATTACGCCGCCGTGGGGCGGTGAGGGGTAGGACGTCGAGAAGGCGACCGCGGCGGGTGCCGGGGTCGCCTTCGTGGCGGGCGCGAGCCGGGCTGCGGCTCAGTCGACCGGGTGCCAGGTCTGGGTGCGGTAGAACGGGCCGAGGTAGCCGCGGACCATGAGCTTGCCGTCCTTGATCCACATCGAGCAGCGGTAGGTCTTGTTCTTGGCGGGGTCGAAGATCTTGCCGCCGCTGTACTCCGCGTCGCCGTCGGCGCTCATGCCCCACACGAAGACCATGCCCTCGATGGGCTTGTTGTGGTCCTCGCCCTCGCACTTGTCACAGAGGGCGCCGGGCTTCAGCAGCAGGCGGTCGATGCGGCCGTAGTACTTGCCGTCCACCTCGTAGATCTTCACGATCGACTTGGCCTCGCCGGTCTCGTCGTCGATCGTCTTCCAGTAGCCGAGCGCGGTGGTTCGACCTGAGAAGGCCATCACCGTGGTCGCGATGAACATCAGGGAGGCGACGAAGGCGACGGCGGCGAGCTTGAGGGGCTGGCGAAACAGGCGGGCGATGAAGGTGGGCATCGATGGGTCCTCGGCGGGTGACAGTGCAGGAGAGTACCGCGACCAGGGCGGGCCGGGCGCGACCGGTCATCGACTGTGCCCCCCCGGGGTCGCATTCACCGCGGGCCGGATCTTTTCGGCGTGGTCGGGGTCCCGCGGCCGGCTCCCGGCCTGGGGTACACTCCGGCCGCCGTGGGCCCGGAGATCCTCATCGTCGGCGACCGCTCCCAGCGCGGGACCCTCATCCCCCGGGTCCAGGACCTGGGATACATCGTCACGCCGGTGCGCGAACGCGAGCTCAGCGGCCGCGTCGGCGCCTCGCCAGCGCCGGCCGCCGTGCTGGTCTGCCTCGGCGATGCCGATGCGGCCGCGCTCGTGGATGCGGCCCGCCGCGGCAGAGACGATGTTCCGGTCATCCTCTACGGCAGCCTCGGCGGGGAGCTGCGAGACCTCGCCGATGTGCTCGAGCTGGGCGCGGATCACTTCCTCGAGGCGTCGGCGTCCGACGCCGAGCTGGCCAGCGTGCTCGCCGAGCTCGCCGGGCCCGGGGCCCCCGGTGAGGCCGGTGTGGACGGCCTCACGGACGCGTCCGCGAATCCGGTGCGCAGCCTCACGATGGATCCGCCCGGCGTCGGGCCGGTGCGAAGCCCGCTCCAGCACAGCCTCGAGGTCCTCGCGGCCCGCCTGCAAGCGCAGGAGCCCGTCGATGGCGATGGCCTCGACCTCGAGCTGCTCGGCCTCGAGCGCGTGCCCGATGTCGACGGCGAGCTCGGGGCCCCGGAGCTCGCCGACATCGAGCAGGTCGCTCACCTCGAAGGCCGCGACCCCGAGGCGCCGCCGCGTCCGGAGACGACCCAGCGCCTGAGTCCGCCCCGCGGCGGCATGCGACGAGCGGTGCGGGAGCCCGACCCGCGGCCCGCGGCTCGCCAGGCTGGCCGGGAGGACAGGTCGAGCGGGACGGAGCCCGGGCGGCGCGCGGCTGGCCGGGAGGACAGGTCGAGCGGGACGGAGCCCGGGCGGCGCGCGGCTGGCCGGGAGGACAGGTCGAGCGGGACGGAGCCCGGGCGGCGCGCGGCTGGCCTGGAGGACAGGTCGAGCGGGACGGAGCCCGGGCGGCGCGCGGCTGTCCTGGAGGACAGGTCGAGGGTCCGCGAGGCCGGCGAGGGCACGGCGCGGCTGCGCGCGCCGCTTCGGCCGGAGCTGGGCCCCCGGCTCGCCGCGGTGCGCGAGGAGACGACCGCGCGGGTGGCCGAACGGGCGGACCTCGGGGAGACGACGGCACGCGTCGCGGCGCGGGCGGACCTCGGGGAGGCGACGGGGCGGGTCCTCGTGCGGACCGACGTGGTGGTGCGGGAGCACGCGCATGGGGCGGGCGTGGTGGCGCGGGAGCACGCGCATGGGGCGGGCGTGGTGGTGCGGGAGCACGCGCATGGGGCGGGCGTGGTGGTGCGGGAGCACGCGCATGGGGCGGGCGTGG
>Ga0073899_10003458_pt1 | contig 13974 bp, 10 predicted proteins | sample KloWWTmetaKNB5Ph_FD_88975 | JGI IMG/M metagenome (GOLD analysis project Ga0073899, IMG submission 88975) | Active sludge microbial communities from Klosterneuburg, Austria, studying microevolution and ecology of nitrifiers - Klosterneuburg... | ecosystem: Engineered > WWTP > Aerobic digester >... | reverse complement strand
GGCCATCCGGCGCACGCAACGCCAGTGCGGCATCGATCAGGAATTCCGGCACATGCTTCGCCGCGGCGCGGCGCTTGATCTCGCCAATGGCGATGCCGCCGAGACCCGGCACCGGCGGATCGGCGCGATAGGTCGATTCCTGTTCCACCACGGCCAGGGCCGCACACAGATTCACGCTGCTCGGATCGATCCCCTGCGAAGTGAACGCGGTCTGGATGTCGCGCGCCCAGCCCTCGCGGTCATGCAACGTGGCCGGCAACTTGCGCAGCAGCTCGGTGTGCACCTGTTCCGGCGTGCGCTGCGACTCGCAGGCCGTCAAGCCGGCGATGCCGATGCACAGTGCGAGCAACGCGGGGATTCGATGGCGTCGTGTGGCAAGCATCATGCGGCGCTGCCGGCGGGGTTCGGCAGAGGCTAGCAGGCGTAGCTGAATGGCGCGGGAGCCGGCGCTACACCTGTGTCGTCTTCCAGCGCCCGCGCGAGAACAGCCACAAGGTGAACAGCCCCACCGAGGTTTCCGAGACGAACACCGCCCAGAACACGCCGGTTTCCTGCAGGCCAAGGTGCAGTGCGAGATACCAGGCCAGCGGGATCTGGATCAGCCAGAAGAACACCACGTTGATCCAGGTCGGCGTGCTGGTGTCGCCGGCGCCGTTGAAGGCCTGCACGCTGACCATCCACCAGCCGTACACGAACAGCGAGTACGACAGGATCCGCAACCACTCCGCACCGACATCGATCACCTTCGCATCGCCCGAGAAGAATCCGACCAGCTCGCGCGGGAGCAGGAAGAACATCACCGCGACCAGGATCAGATACGCCATGTTGTAGCGGCCGATCGTCCACACCGCGGCCTCGGCGCGTTGCGGCCGCTGCGCGCCGAGGTTCTGCCCGACCAGCGTGGCGGCCGCGTTCGACATGCCCCAGGCCGGCATCATCGTGAACATCATGATGCGGATGGCGATGGTGGCACCGGCCACCGCCTCGCTGCCGATGCTGGCGAGGATGCGCATCAGGAAGATCCACGAGGTCATCGCCACCAGCATCTGGCCGACGCCGCCCAGCGAGGTGCGCACGATGTTCCACAGCATCGCGCCGTGCCAGGCGATCTGCGATCCAAGCACGCGGATGTGCTGGCCACCGCGGAACAGCACCCACAACTGGAACAGCACGCCGATGCCGCGACCGATGTTGGTGGCGATCGCCGCGCCCTCGATGCCCAGCGCCGGGAACGGCCCGTAACCGAAGATCAGCAGCGGGCACAGCAGGATGTTCAGGCCGTTGGCCAGCCACAGCACGCGCATCGCGATGGCGGCATCGCCGGCACCGCGGAAGATCGCGTTGATCACGAACAGCAGCATGATCACCGCATTGCCGCCGAGCATCCATTGCGTGTACCGGTAGCCGTGTTCGATCGCCCAGGCATCCGCGCCCATCAGCCGCAGCAGGTCCTGCGCGTACACGATGCCGACGATCGCCGGCAGCAGCGAGGCCAGCAGGGCGACGATGATCGCCTGCACCGCGGTGACGGCGGCATCCTCCTGCCTGCCCTCGCCGATCCGCCGCGCGATCACCGCGGTCACCGCCATCGCCAGCCCCATCGCCACCGAGTACAGCAGGAACAGATAGCTCTCGGTCAGCCCGACCGTGGCGACCGCCGATGGCCCCAGCTTCGCCACGAAGAAGATGTCGACCACCGCGAAGGTGGATTCCAGCACCAGCTCCAGCACCATCGGCACTGCCAGCAGGAACACCGCGCGGCGCAGCGGGATTTTCGTGTAATCGGCATTGGTGCCGCGGATCGCGTCGCGCAGGCTGGCCAGCAGCGATTGCGAGGCAGGATCGGTGGTGGCGGTATCGGATGCGGGCGTCGGCTGCATGGAAGCTCCGTGTGTTCGGGCGGATGGTACCTGCGACGAATGCCCGCGCCGCGGATCGACATGGGATCATGCCCGCATGACCACGCCCGCCACGTTCGCCGACCTCGCCCTCGCCCCCGCCTTGCACGCCGGCCTCGACGCCCTCGGCTACACCACCCTCACGCCCATCCAGGCGCAATCGCTTCCGGCGATCCTCGACCGCCGCGACCTGATCGCGCAGGCACCCACCGGCAGCGGCAAGACCGCGGCCTTCGGGCTGGGCCTGCTGCACGGCATCGACGCCACGGCATCGCGTCCGCAGGCGCTGGTGCTGTGCCCCACCCGCGAACTGGCCGACCAGGTCGGCAAGCAGTTGCGCAAGCTCGCCACCGGCATCGCCAACCTCAAGTTGTCGGTGCTGTACGGCGGCACCCCGCTGGCACCGCAGCTGGCCTCGCTGGCGCAGCACGCGCCGCAAGTCGTGGTCGGCACGCCCGGTCGCGTACTTGAACTGGTGCAGCAGGACGCACTGGACCTGCGCGGCGTGCGTACGCTGGTGCTGGACGAAGCCGACCGCATGCTCGACATGGGTTTCGACGAGCCGATCCGCGCACTGGTGAAACGCACCCCGAAGGATCGCCAGACCCTGCTGTTCTCGGCGACCTTCCCCGACGCCATCCGCAGCCTGGCACAGGCGATGTTGCGCGATCCGCTGGAAGTCAGCGTCGATGGCGAAGCGCATGCGCCGCGCATCGAGGCGCATTTCTTCGAGGCCGAACCCGCACGCCGCGCGCCGCAGCTGGCCGCGTTGCTGCTGCAGTTCCGCCCCGCATCGACCGTGGTGTTCTGCAACATGCGCAAGGACACCGAAGAAGTGGTCGGCTCGCTCGAACACTACGGTTTCACCGCGCTGGCGCTGCACGGCGACATGGAACAACGCGATCGCGAGGAAGTACTGGTGCGTTTCGCCAACCGCAGCTGCAACGTGCTGGTCGCCAGCGACGTGGCCGCGCGCGGGTTGGACATCGACGACATCGGCGCGGTGGTGAACTACGAACTGCCGACCGATGCCGACACCTACCTGCATCGCGTCGGCCGCACCGGCCGCGCCGGACGCGATGGCCTCGCATTGAGCCTGGTCGCCGAGAAGGAACGCGGTCGCGCGGCACTGATCGAACAGCGGCAAGGCAGCCCGATCCGTTACCAACGCATCGAAGCGCTCGACGGCAAGCCGCGCGGCGTGCCACAGGCGGCGATGGTCACCCTGCGCATCGATGCCGGCCGCACCGACAAACTCCGCCCCGGCGACATCGTCGGTGCGCTGACCGGAGATGCGGGCGGGCTGCCGAAGGACGCGATCGGCAAGATCGACGTGTTCCCCACCCGCAGCTACGTCGCCATCGTCCGCAAGGAAGGCGAGCACGCGCTGGCGCAGCTGCGCGCGGGCAAGATCAAGGGCCGCAGGTTCCGGGTGCATCGACTGTAGCCGGCACCGGGAGACGCCGCGGCCGGTTTACTGCCGCGCCGCAATCTCCCGCAACGCACGCTCGAACACCTCGACCGGTTGACCGCCGGAAATCAGGTGTTGCTGCTCGATGATCACCGCCGGCACGCCGGTGATGCCGTTGCGCTGGAAGAACTGCTCGGCCTCGCGCACTTCGGCAGCATAAGTGCCCGATGCCAGGATCGCCTGCGCGCGTTGTGCATCCAGACCGACGTCGGCGGCGATGGCGGCCAGCACCGGATGGTCGCCGATGTTGCGACCTTCGCTGAAATTCGCCACCAGCAGCGCGCGCTTGAGCGGCAATTGCCGCTGCGGGGCCTCCACCGCCGCCCAGTGCAGCAGACGATGTGCATCAAAGGTATTCCAGGTGCGGCTGCGCGCGTTGAAGTCGAAGCTGAAACCGAGTTCCGCGCCACGTGCGCGGATGCGTTCCTGGTTCTCCGCCAGCTGTGCGTCGCTCATCCCGTACTTGCGCTTGAGGTTGTCGGCCACCTCCACGCCATCGGCCGGCGTGTTCGGATCCAGCTCGAATGGCTGGACGTGCAGCTCCACTGCGATCTCGCCCTGCACGCGCTGCATGGCCTGCTCCAGCGACGCCAGCCCCACCGCGCACCACGGGCAGACCACGTCGGAGACGAAATCGATGCGCAACTGCTTCATGCCGTACTCCTGGCGACCAGTGAATCGCGCAAGGCGCGCGCGAAGTGTGCACCCTGCGACGGATCAACACCCAGATAGAAATCCGGCTCGATCAGCTCGGCCTCCATCAACAGCCAGCGGCCATCGGCGTCCGGCAGCATGTCGATGCGCGCGTACAGCAACGGTTCGCCGACCGCGGCCAGCACCTGCTCGGCCAATTCCAATGCGCCCGTTTCCGGTTCCGGCACCAGCGCGTACTGGCCGCCGAACTGCTCCTGGATGCGGAATTCGCCCGCCACCGGGCGCTTGTTCACCGCATGGCTCAAGCGCCCGCCGAAGTACAGCAGCGAGGTTTCGCCCGCGCTTTCGATCGTCGGCAGGTAAGGCTGGATCAGCATGCCGGTGCCGCCCGTCGCGTCGATCGCATCGCCGCGGCGCACACGTCGTGTCTTCCATGCGCCGCCGGACACCGCGGGCTTGACGATCAACTCGTCGGCTCCGGTCTGCTCGAACACGAACGCCAGTTCCTCCTGCGTCAGTCTCCGGGTCCAGCGCGTATGGGGCACGGCCACGCCGCGCATGGCCAGCTCGGACAGGTAGAGCTTGTCCGAATTCCACGCCAGTACCCGCGCAGGGTTGTCCATCGGCACGCCATCGCGCTGCCAGGTCTCGCAGGCCTGCAACCAGCGATCGTGGTCGCGGTGATAGCCCCAGGCCAGCAGCGGCAGCACGCAGGCGAAACCGTGCAGTCCGCGCGCATCCTCGACATGCGCGGTCCACGGTGTCGGCACGCCGACGATGCCAACCGCATCGAGTGCCGCCTGCAGGCGCGCCAGCACCTTCGGCCACAGTCCGGCGTGGGACGGATCGGCAGGATCCGGGGTGAGGATGGCGACGCGGATCATGGCTTACTCGCGGAATGGGAGGTCGATGTAACTGCTGCCGTGCCAGCGGATCTCCAGCGGCGCGCCGGCATCGGCCAGCGTTTCGTCGGACGGTTGCTTGCCGCTGCCGAGATTGAGCTGGCGGTCGGGTTGCTTGATCGCGCCAAGGGTCACCACGATGCGGCTGCCTGCGGCCAGCTTGCGGCCAAGCAGGCGCGAGTTCTTCACTTCGATGCGCTCCACCGCGCCGGGCTGCAGCAGGCGGCGCTGGCGGCGATCCGCACTGTAGCTGGCGCGCTGCAGCCAATACGCCAGCTCGAAATATTCTCCCGCCGCATTCAATTCGTGGATGCCGATGGCGAGATCGACATCGCGCTTGTTGACGCTGAACGCCAGCGCGCCCGAGAAGGCACCGGACAGTTCGGTATCGCGTTGCAGCGGCTCGCCGACGAAGGCCAGGCCAAGGTGTGGATCCAGCGTCTTGTTGAGCACGCCCGCAGGCGGCGTCCAGTCGGCGTCGCCGCGATCCGCGAAATCGACCCGCTGCACGCTGACGGCCTGCGGTTTCGCCTGCATGGACAACGCATGCGCGTCGTTCGAAGTGCCCGGCACCAGGTACATCCGCTGCATGCGCGTCGCCATCGCGTCCAGCGTGGATGCGTGTCGCCAGGTATCGGCACCCATCGCCTGCCAGTTGACCCGATCGGCCAGCAGCGCCGGTTTCGGCGCACCCTTGAACACGTGGTCGAACCAGTCCAGGCGCAGCGCCTGCAGATCGATGCGCGCGGACGCATCGACCGCATATCCCTGCACCACCGGCGGCACGCCGGTCTGCATGGTGGTGTGTTCGAACGGGCCGATCACCAAGGTGTGGTCGGCAGCGGGGCGATGCCGCAGGTGCTCGCGGAAATAGTGCAGCACGCCGGCCTGCGCGCCATCGAAATAACCGGTCGTCGCCAGCACCGGGATGTCGATGCCGGCGAATTCCCCGCCTTGCGGAATCATCGCCTGCCAATAGGCATCGTAGTCCGGGTGCCGCAGCCATGTCGCGAACACCGGATTCGCAGCACCATCGATGGCCGCGCGGTCGCGGTACGCGCGCCCGCTGGCGTACCCGGTGCGGTCAAGCTTCGCCCAGCGCGCGGCATCGTCGTAACGCGCATCGTCCAGCCAGCGGCTGCTGGCCGTGTAGAGCGGCCATGGATACATGAAGTTGAGAAAGATGCCGCCTTCCATCGGAATATCGATGCCGGGTGCCGCCGATGCCGATGTCGCGATGGCCCGCAACGCCTTCGGCCGATGCTTCAGTGCCGCCCACTGGGCGAAGCTGTTGTAACTGCCGCCGAACATGCCGACCCGCCCGTCGCTCCATGGCTGCTCGGCGATCCAGTCGATCACTGCGGAGGCATCGTCGCCATCGTGCTCGAATGGCACGATGGCATCCGGGCTGCGCCCCTTGCCCCTGCTGTAGGCCGCGACGCCAACGTAGCCGTGCGCCGCCATCGTCTTGGCATCGCGCAGATACTGCGCGTCATTCGCGTAGATGGTGAATTGCAGCAGCGCCGGCAGCCGTGCGGCCTTGGCCGGGCGCACCAGCATCACCGCGATGCTGGCACCGTCCGGCGTGCGCACCAGCACGTCGCGATCGATGACGTAACGCCGCGCATCGTCTTCCTGCAAGGCAGCATCGAACAGCGGCATGAACGCCGCATACGCGTGATGCACCTGCCAGGCGCGCACCAGTGCAATCGCCTCCACCAGCGGCAGGCGCTGCCGGCCCTGCAGCTTGCCCAGCGCCTCGTCCAGGCTGCCGCGCCAGCGCGGCAGGCTGCCACCGAACGGGAATTCGGCGCGCAACGCCACGCGATCGTCGAGCGCGCCGAAGCGTTCGGCGAACACCTGTCGCCACGCCTGCGGATACGCAAACCCGCGCGATGCCTGCAGTGCCTTCGCCCGCGCATGGATTTCGTACTGCAGGAATACCGGCGCCTGCGCGGGCGGATCGTTGCGCAAGGCGCGGAGTGCGTCGATGCTGCGCAACGCCTGCGCTTCCTGGCCAGCGGCGAGTTGCAGGCGGAACAGGGTGTCGAGGTAACGCGCAGGGTCGTCGTCGCGGTAGACCGCGATCACGTCGCGCGCGAATGCGGGCATCGCGCGATCCACGCCATCGCCCTGCAGTCCTTCCGGGACACGGAGCTCCGCAGGCTGCGCGAACGCGACGCCCGCGAACATGGCCAGCAGCAGCCCGAGAAGACGACCCGCGCCGGTTGCATGTGCGGATCGTCGTGCAGATCCCGCGCGCACTTCGTTGCCGCGCATCATGGCTGCACCAGCAGGCGCGAAAGTCGCGCCAGCGCATCGGCCGTGATCCGGCCCTGTGCGTCGATGCTGGCGATCAGTTCCGCCGGCGTGCGTTCGTCCACCACCACCACGGCATTCGGATTGACCGCCTTCAGGTCGAACACGGCGGCGTCGATGACCGACGCTTCGGCCTCCAGATCGCGCGCGGCCTTGTCCATTTCACGGATTTTCGATTCCAGTGCATCCAGCTTCGCCGCGTCGGCCTTCGCCTTCCGCAGCCGCTTCAGGTCTTCCTTCAGATCGACGAGCTCGGCTTTGAGCGTGGTCGCCTGATCCAGCAATGGCTGCATCTCGTCGCGCGCCCGGGCGCGGCGGGCGGCGAAATCCACCGTCCAAGAATAGCGGCTGTCGCCGCGCTTCGCCAATGTGCGCGCATAGCTCGGGAAGGCCTGGCCGGCGCTTGCTTCATCAGACGTCCAGTCCGCCACCAGCGCTGCCGGAAGCGCCGCATCATCCAGCACTGCTCCATCCTTGCCAAAGCCGAAATGCGCCAGCGTCAGCGGCGTCTTCTTGCCCACCTTCACCCACGACAGGTCGTAGTACCAGATGCGCTCGGTGTTCCTGCCCTTGGTGAAGAACAGCAGATTGGTCTTCACGCCGGCGCCCGCAGTGGAGAACACGCCGCCGGGCAGACTGACGATGGCCCACAGATCGCATTCGTCCAGCAGCTTGCGCTTGGTCTCGACGAAGGCGCTTTCATTGGTGCGGAACAACAAGCCCTCGTCCAGCACGATGCCGCAGCTGCCGCCATCGGCAAGCTCGGACAGGATGCCCTGCACGAACAACACCTGGGTGGCGCTGGTTTCGAAGGCGAACTGTTTCTGCGCGTCCTTGCCTTCCTTGCCGCCGAACGGCGGGTTGGTCAGGATCACGTCGAACTGGCCCGGCGCCTGCCGGAACAGGCCGTCGTAGGTGGCGCGCTTGGTCAGCGCGTTGCCATGCCACAGGTTCGGTTGGTCGATGCCGTGCAGCACCAGATTGGCCAGCGCGATGGGGAACACCAGGTTCTCCTTCTCGCGGCCGAAGAAGGTGTCGTGCTTGAGTGTCTCGATCCCGGTTGCGGCCGGCGCATCGCCCAGCGTGCGCGCGATGTGTTCGTAGGCCACCGCAAGGAAGCCGCCGGTGCCGCAGCAGGGGTCGTACACGGTCTGCCCCAGCGTCGGGTTCACCGTATGCACCATCGCCCGGATCACCTCGCGCGGGGTGAAGAACTGGCCGCCATCGGAGTTCTTCTCGCCCATCTTCAGCAGCAGGTCTTCATACACCTGCGACAGGGTGAAGAAGTGCTGGTCGTCGATGTGGTCGATGCTGATTTCGTGGACGCGGTCGAGGATGTCGCGCAGGTTGGCTTCGTCGTCCACCCGCACCCGTTCCACCGCGGTCATGATGCGGCCGATGATGCGTTGCTTGGGGCTGGCCGCCGGATTGGGCAGCCCGGTGCGCGTATCCACGTCTAGCGCGTGCAGGTGCGGCAGCAGGCCCTTGTTGATGAACTCGAACAATTTGCCATCGCCGGCGGCGAACAGTGCCTGCCGCTTCCAGCCCTGCGGTTTGCCGTCGGTGGTCTGCGCATGGTCGGGTTTGTCCGACCACGGCGCGGCCCAGTCCTGCCAGCGGTAGGGGCTGCGCAGCGCCGGAGAGAATGCCGCACCCAGCGCCTCGGCCTGCTCTGCATCGCGGGCTTCCTGCGCGTCGAGGATGCGCAGGAACAGGATCCAGGTCAGCTCCGGCACGTACTGCAACGCGCTGGCGCAGTTGGAGCGCCGCATCACGTCGCAGATGCTTTTCACGAATGCGGACAACGATTGCGTGCTGGCGATCGTCTTCGCGGGTTTCGCGGTCTTTGCTGCGGGGTCTTTCTTCGATCGCGGCATGGTCAGGTGTCCGAGAACGGGTTGAGAAGGCGGACACCGGTCCGCTGGAAATCCGGGACATTGCGCGTCACCAGCGTCAGGTCGTGGATCAATGCGGTTGCGGCAATCTGCTTGTCCAAGGCGTGCTCGGGCGATGGCACACGCAGACGACCCCAGGCCTGTGCGATGTCGAGATCGAAGGACAGGATGAAATCCCGATACTCCCCGACGACTGTATCCAGCCAGGCTTGCAGGCGGCTCGCCTGTGGCGCATCGCCACGATGACGGATCAGATCCACGCCACGCCGCAGTTCGCCGATGGTCACAACGGACAGGTAGATCCTCTGTTCCTGCAGCAAACACTGCTGGAAGAAGGCAAGGACACCCGGGTTGGCGGCCTTGCCCTTGCGCGCCTCGCTGATGACATTCGTGTCAATCAAATACATGCGCAGCGCCTGTATCCTGCGTGCGCGCGAAGTCCTCGTCACGGCCGACATCAGGCATGGCCGCCAGCACCTCGGCCAGCGGGCGACGACGCGGTGCCAGCAGCATCTCCACCAGCAGGACGCGATGCTCGGCCTCGGCGCTGCGGCCATGGCGGGCGGCGCGCTGCTTCAGCGCCTGGATGATGGATTCATCGACGTTGCGGACGATCAGACTGGACATGGGCAGAGCCTCCTGCGCGGGCATGATATCAATGATAGCAGTGTTGAATCCGGATCGTCGTGACCCCGCACGCGCCTAAGCTGCCTATCCAAGCTATTGAATATAAACGATTATTAGATGCGGCCCGGGTTAAGCCCAGCTGGCCATGCCTAACGAGCGACAGCGACCAGGGATTCTCGGTGGTTGAACGCCTGCACCAGCAGCCGCTGCGGCAGGCGGTCGCTCCCTGACCGTTGCGCAGCGGCATCGGCAATGGCCACGAGCGCCTTGGCCGCAGCGGACTTCTTCAGGCGCACCGTTATTTTTCCGATCTGTGCTTCAGCTGCTTCTTCTTCGCCGACTCGATCTGCTGGATGCTGCTGTCAGGCTTCGGCAAATGTTCCGGCATCGTTCATCCCAGTTCCTGGATGGTCTGACGCACCTTGCGGCCGACCTCGAAGTGGGTCTGGTTGGCCCGAGTTTTGCCGCGCACATCGTCACGGCGCAGTTTTTCTTCGGTCTGGGTGGCACGGAACAGGTTGGCCGCCAGTTCCGTGCTGCCCATGTGGTCGAGGATCTTCTGGCTCTTCTTCAGACCCTTGCGGGCGTGGATGTCCTTGTTGGCCAGGCCGCCGTACAGGCCCTTGTAGCCGTGGTCCTGGAAGATGGCGTAGTCCAGCGGCGTGTCCACGCCCGCCTCCTTCGCCGCGGCCGCCAGATGCCTGTTGTGGGTGGCCAGTTCGTTGCGGATGGCAAGGCGCTTGTCGTCCTCGGACAACTGCGCGAACTTGCGGTCGTCTTCCAGCTCTTGCCTGCGGGTCTGCAAGGCGAAATAGGTCTGGCCGTTGGCGATCACGGGTTTGGACGGATCGCCGTTCTGCACGATCAGGTAGCAGGCGTAGCGGGACAGGTGGACGTCATCGACCTCCCGCCGTGCTCCCGAGCCCAGATCGACCATTTTGCTGACGTCAGCAAAATGGTCGGTGACCCGGTTCCCAGCCTGCCGGCAGGCCAGGCGGGCTTTCTCCACCACCTGCGCGAAATTGCGCCACTGCACGTAGTCGAGCAGCGGTGCCAGGTCACGGGCGGACCAGAATTCGTTGCCTTCCCGGTCGAGCTGGCGGATGCCATCAAACGTGGCTTGGTGCTGTTTGCCGATCTTCTTTTCGGTCATTTCACTGCTCCATGTGAATTGAACGCCTGCGCCAGCAGCCGCTGCGGCAGGCGCTCGACCTCGGCCAGTTGCGCGGCGGCGGCCTGGGCGATGGCATCGGCTTGCGCGAGTTGGGCTTGCAGGAGGGTGACGAGGTGGCGTTGCTCGTCGATCGACGGCAGCGGGAACTCCACAGCTTCAACTTGTCCCGGCGAAATGTGCGGAACGCCCACGCTCTGGTCGTGACCGGAGATGGCAGCAATGAAGCGCGAGGATTGCAGATAGGCGAAGAGGAAATCAGGGTCAACCAGATCCGGCACGAGCACGAATCTGCCGACACGTTGCAGCAGTAGTGCTGGCAGGTCGTCAGCGCTTACACGGGCCACCTTGATGCCGCTGGAAATCAATGGGCGATCCAGACTGATGAGGATGTCACCCGCCGCAAGCACATAGTTCGGGTAGTGGTCGCCCCCGCTGGCATCGATGCAGACGGTGTCATCCCAATACACCTTGCCGGGAAGGATGTTGGTGTTACGCAGCAGGCGGATGCCGGAGGTCGTGAAGTCCTCGCTCTTGAAAGCATAGCCAGACTGCACCTTGGCAACGCTACCGATGGATCGCCATTGTTCGCAGGCACTGAATGCGGCATCGACCAGTTTCGTGCGCAGCAAGCCAGCCTCCCGCACCTGCGCGTGCGCCGCCTGCCGCGCGGTGTCCACCTCGGCCAGTTGCGCTTTCAGGTGGGCGGCGATGCGGCGTTGTTCGTCGATACGCGGAAACCAAATCTCAAAACTTTCTAGCGCCGACTTGGAAACCTCCATGAAAGTCGAACCACTACCGAGAGCTTGAATGTCACCCATCCTGTGACGAAGGGTGAAGAACAAAAATTCGGCATCCACATCTTCGCCGCAAACGAAGCTCTTGCACCCCTGATTCGTATAAAGGTCGCAGCCCGCAATCGCCAGATGGCCAATCGGCGCGCGAGACGACATTACCACTGCATTTTTTTTAATCAGCGGCAAAGAGCGTTCTTGGAGTGCCTTGTCCGAAATGCGGCGCGCCGATACGCTGATGGTCATTCCATTGAGCTTGCCGAGGTCGGTCGGCGTCACCCAGACATGCTCTCCATTCCAGAGTGCGGTATTTCCAGAATCCGGGGTTGAGCCGCTCAAAACCTGCGTCACTTCGCCCAAGGGTGCTGTCGTCCAACTCATACCCCAAACAACCTCATCTTCGCGTCCTGCATCACATCGGCCGGCCTGCCCAGCGCCCGCAGCGCGCGGATGCCACCGGCCTGGGCGATTTCCGGTACGTCGAACAGGCTTTCCGATTCCAGCGCCTCGGTGCCGCCTTGCGCGAACTGCGTGCCCAGCCCGCGCAGCACGATGGCGGACTTCGCCTGCATCCCCGCAAACCACGCCGCATTCGCGCCGACGTAGTGCGCGCCGCGTTCGGGCCGCTTCAGCGCGCGCGCGTGGTAGCCGTGCTTGCCGAAGAAATCGAACAGGTCGAACTCGCCCATCCTGTCCACCTCGCGGATCGTCTCCGGGCTGAGGTGGTCGCCCAGCAGATGGTCGATCAGTTGCCGGCGCTTCTGCGCGGCCACCCACAGCGCGCGGAACTCGTCCAGGTCGTGCGCCTCGGCCAGCACCCGCTGGATCACTTCACGGCGGTATTCGTCCACCGGAATCGGTGTGGCATGGCCGTTGCGATTGGCCAGGATGAAGCGCCCCTGCGCATTGACCAGGATGCGCTCGCCCTCGCCCAGATGGATGCCGGGGATGGGCGTGCCTTCATACGGTTCGCCTTCCTCGCCGCCACCACCGCCACCGCCACCCCCGGAACGCGGCGGCCGGGTGATGAACTCGGTGCCGAACAGGTCGGTGACGCCGGTGTAGTCGTACAGCCAGAACTTGAACTTCTGCGTTACCTCGTGGACGCGGGTGCCGCGTCCCACCATCTGGTAGAACTTGATCGACGATTGCAGGTAGCGGAAGAACACCACCGCGTTCAGGCGTTCGATGTCCACGCCGGCTTCCAGCAGGTCCACGGTGCAGGCGATGAAGGCGCGCTGTCCGGAATCGCGCAGGTTCCCGATCTTCTCCGCGCCCGCGTCCGCGGTGCATTTGAAGGCGTAGTCGTCCTTGCGCTCGCGGCCATTGGCCTTGCACCACGCCGTGTACAGATTGTTCATGTGCATCGCCACGCGGTCGGCGTGGGCGTCGCGGGTGCAGAAGATGATGGCCTTCTGCTCCGGCCCGCCGTGCTCGCACAGCAGCGCGAACAGGTCCTCGCACATGGCCGGCGTGCGCAGGTCGATGAACAACTCGTCATCGAAGTCCTTGCCGGTGTATTCCTTCCTGGTCAGATCGTCTTCGGTGAGCGGCTTGCCGGTCTTGATGTCCTTGACACCCAGCTTCAGGACTTCTTCCCGGGTGAACACGCGGGCGTCGATGTCGGCCTTGCGCTTGATGATCTCGCAGGCGGCCAGATAGCCATCTTCCTGCGCCTGCGCCAGCGTGTATTCGTACACCGGTTCGCCAAAGTACTTGACGTTGTGGGCGGTGATGGCATCGTCTTCGGCAAGGGCTTTGGCGACCTCTGCCGATTGTTTGGCGCGCTTGGGCGGTGTCAACTTGCGCGGGGTGGCGGTCAGGCCGATGTGGATGGCGTTGGGGTTGCGGGTGAGCACCTGCGACCACTGGCCCCAGGCACTGCGGTGGCATTCGTCGATGATGATGACGCTGAACGCATCTTCGCCGTAGTGTTCGGTGAGAAAGCTGGCGTCATCGCCGCTGCTTTCATCGCCATCGATGCCCAGCGTCTGGTAGGTGGCGATCTGGATGCGCGCATTGGCGGCGGCGTTGTGGCCGCGCACGGTTTCCACGATGCGGGCATTGCCGCCGAATGCCGCCTTCAGCTTGCTGTGGGCCTGTGTGCGCAGTTCGTCGCGGTCGCACAGGAACAGGGCGGGCTTGGGCAACATGCCCGCCTGCGCCATTCGCCACAGCAGGTTGGTGGCGATGATGGTCTTGCCTGCACCGGTGGCGAGGGTGAGCAGCACGCGCGGCGCGCG
>Ga0073899_10003457_pt1 | contig 13978 bp, 11 predicted proteins | sample KloWWTmetaKNB5Ph_FD_88975 | JGI IMG/M metagenome (GOLD analysis project Ga0073899, IMG submission 88975) | Active sludge microbial communities from Klosterneuburg, Austria, studying microevolution and ecology of nitrifiers - Klosterneuburg... | ecosystem: Engineered > WWTP > Aerobic digester >... | reverse complement strand
TGCGCCGCCAGCGCGGCGTTGTTCAGCACCAGGGCGATGTTGGCGGCCAGGCTGTCGCCGCCGGTGAGATCGGCCACGCGCGCCAGCAGGAAGGGCGTGCTGGCCTTGCCCTGAATGCCTTGCGCCGCCGCTTCAGCCAGCGCCTGATCGATCGCCGCGTCGATGCGTTCGCGCGGCATTTCATGCTGGGCCGGGATCGGGTTGGCAATCACCAGCCCACCTTTCAGGCCCAGCTGCCAATGCGCATGCATCGCGAGCGCCAGGGCCTCGGGTTGATCGAGCCGCTGGGCCAACGCGTGGCCGCTGTCGCGCACGTAGAAGGCCGGCAGGCTGCTGCAGCGGTAGCCGATCACCGGCACGCCATGCGTCTCCAGCACTTCCAGCGTCAACCCCAGGTCGAGAATCGATTTGGCGCCTGCGCACACCACGGCCACCGGGGTCTGCGCCAGTTCCAGCAGGTCGGCCGAGATGTCGAACGAGCGCTCGGCGCCGCGGTGCACACCGCCGATGCCGCCGGTGGCAAAGACCTTGATGCCGGCCAACGCGGCCACGATCATCGTCGCCGCCACCGTGGTGGCGCCGTCGGCCCCCGTGGCCACCAACAGCGCCAGGTCACGCCGGCTGGCCTTGGCCACCCTCGCGCCACCACGCGCCAGGCCCTCGAGTTCCGCCGCCGATAGGCCGACTTTCAGGCGCCCGCCCAGCACCGCAATCGTGGCTGGCACGGCGCCATGGCGCCGCACCTCGGCCTCCAGCCGCCGCCCGGTTTCCAGGTTATGCGGCCAGGGCATGCCATGCGCGATCAGCGTCGATTCCAGCGCCACCACCGGGGCGCCGGCGGCCAATGCCGCCTGCACCTCGGGGTGGCAATCCAAGACTGCAATCGCCGTTCTCAAGGCGTCGGGCAAGGCAGCTGGATCAAGCAGCCCAGGCAGGCCACGTTGCGCCAGCGCCAGGGTTGGTCGGCATCGGCCGCCACCATCGCACCCAGCCAGTCGTTGAAGGCCACGCCAAAGGTGCGCTCGGTGTAGAAGTCATTGCCGGTCAGGATGGTGTGATAGGTGCCCGCCGCCAGGTAATGCCGATAGTTGGGCAAGGTCTGCGCGTAGCTTCGCATCGTGCTGACCATCTGCCGGTTCCAGTCGAGCACCGGGTAGGGGCAGGCGCTGCCGGGGCCGTAGTATTCCTTCATCACGCCATAGAACTGCACCTGCTCGAGGTCGAAATTGGTGCTGAACTGCGCCACGCGCACGTCGGGATGGGCTTGTGCCGCCAGGCGCAACAACTCGGGCCCGCTGACGGCGGCCGGGTTCATGTTGATGGCCCAGGGCGGCAGCTGCACCTGCCACGAACCCCGGCCCGGCGTGCCCTGGTCCCAGTTGGGCGTGGTCACGCCTTGGCTGGCGTCGGCCAACACACGCATCTGCGCCGCGGGGAACAAGGTTCGCACCCAGGGGAAGTTGATCGACGCGCCATAGCCACCGGCACTCGACCCCGCCACCAGCACCCGCGCGGGCGCCTGAACATTGCGCTTGACCCAGTCCAGCACCACCATCAGGTTACTGAAACCCTGATGCCGGATGTCGAACTGGCCCGGCAGATGCTGGTATGCCGGATGCCCGGCATTGATGTAGGTGCCGGTCGTGGTGCCGGAATGCAGATCACCGGTGCAGTACGGCACATAGACCATGTCCCAGTCCTTGACCGGGTTGTCGCTGCGGTTCAGGTTGAACAGCCCGCCCAGTTGGGCCGGTTTTTCGCTGCTGGCCATCGCCGCCGAATAGAACTGCGGCACGCCGGTGGGCAGCCTGCTGTCGTACGGGAAGGTGCAGGTCAGGTCGTCCCAGCAGGCACCCCCGCCTTCCAGATAGATCACCAGGTTGCGCGACTTGCCCTTGCGCGTCCAGAAGTTGAACTTTGCATCGGTGCCTGGATAGCCGCTGCAGGTGGCCGTGTGACTTCGCCCATCCAGACCCTGCACCGCGCCCGTGGCTTGCACCTTTTGCCAGCCAGCGCCAGTTGACGCACTGTGCGCCAGCGCCGCGGGCGAGAGTGCTGCAATCAGCAGCAAGCCCACGCAAAGCACGCCCATCCGCCCAGCGGCGGCCCAACTGTTCCATCTGCTCATTTCCGCCCTCCCGGTATTTGCGCCGAAACGGCGCTTGCGCAGCGTAGGCCTTGCCGCATTGGCTTTCAAGTCGCTTGAAGGGGAAGGTCGATCGGGATAATCCGGCCCATGAGCTCCGAAGCCCTGGCGCCGACTCGCGCCGCGCTCTATCTCGACCTGATCCGCTGGAACCGCCCGGCCGGCTGGTTGCTGTTGCTGTGGCCGACGCTGAGTGCGCTGTGGATCGCCGCCGACGGTTTCCCGGGCTGGCATCTGCTGATCGTCTTCGTGCTGGGCACGATCCTGATGCGCAGTGCCGGCTGCTGCGTCAACGACGTGGCAGACCGCGACTTCGACCGCCACGTCAAACGCACCGCTCAGCGCCCGGTCACGGCCGGGCTGCTGAGCGTGAGCCAGGCGCTGCAGTTCGGAGCACTGCTGGCGTTGATCGCCTTCATGCTGGTGTTGACCACCACGCCGGCAGCCATCCTGCTTTCGTTTGCGGCGCTGGTGATCGCGCTGCTCTATCCCTACGCCAAACGCGTGTTGGCGATGCCGCAGGCGGTACTGGGCGTGGCGTTCAGCTTCGGCATCCCGATGGCCTTCGCCGCGGTTCAGGGTGGCACGGCCTGGTCGCTGTCGACGATCCCGGCCGCCGTGCCGCCGCATGCCTGGGGTCTGCTGCTGGGCAACCTGTTCTGGGTGCTGGCCTATGACACCGAATACGCGATGGTCGATCGCGACGACGACTTGGCGCTGGGCATGAAGACCTCGGCCATCACTCTGGGCCGGCTGGACGTCGCGGCGGTGATGATCTTCTACGCGCTGTACCTGGCGATCTGGGCCTGGCTGGGCCTGCGCCTGGGGTTGGGCCGGGTCTACCTGCTGGGCGTGGCCGCAGCCGCGGCGCAGGTGCTGTGGCACTACGCGCTGATCAGGGGCCGCACGCGCGAAGGCTGCTTCAAGGCCTTCAGGCTCAACCACTGGGTCGGCTTCGCGCTGTTCGCCGGAGTGGCGCTGGACTTGGCACTGCGCTAGCGGCACTTCGACAGCAGTCTTTCGACGATGCTCACGCGCTCGGGATGCGCCTGCCGTTTGATGCCGGCTGCAGGAAGTCGAAGTCCACACCCCGGTCAGCCTGCGTCACATGCTGCAGAAACAGCTTGCGGTAGCCGCGCTCGGCCGCCGGTGGCTGCAGCGGCTGCGCCGCACGGCGTGCCGCCATCTCGGCCTCGCTGACCTGCAGCGTCAGCTCGCGCCGCGCCACGCTCAAGACGATGCGGTCGCCACTGCGCACCCAGGCCAGCGGGCCGCCCACGGCTGCTTCGGGGGTGACGTGCAGCACCACGGTGCCGAAGGCGGTGCCGCTCATGCGGCCGTCGCTGATGCGCACCATGTCCTTCACGCCGGCACGCGCCAGCTTCAGCGGAATCGGCAAAGCGCCGGCCTCGGGCATGCCCGGCGCGCCCTTGGGGCCGATGCGCTTGAGCACGAGGATGTCGTCGGCATTCACATCCAGTGACGGATCGTCGATGCGTGCGGCCAGATCCGCGGCATCCTCGAACACAACGGCACGGCCTTCGTGCTCCATCAAGGCCGCGGTGGCGGCACTGGCCTTGACGATGGCGCCACCCGGCGCCAGGTTGCCGCGCAGCACGGCCAAGCCGCCCTGGGCATAGATCGGGTTCGACCGCGGCCGCACCACGTCCTGCTCGAATCCCGGCCCGGCGGCGTCGATCTGCTCGCCCAGCGTGCAGCCGTTCACCGTGATCGCATCCAGATGCAGCAGCGGCTTCAGTTCGCGCAGCAGCGTGGCCATGCCACCAGCGGCGTGAAAGTCTTCCATGTAATGCTGGCCGCTGGGCTTGAGGTCGAGCAGCACCGGCGTGCCCTGGCCCATGCGGTCGAGGGCGTCGAGGTCCATCTCGAAACCCATGCGCGCGGCCATCGCCGTCAAGTGCACGATGCCGTTGGTCGACCCGCCGATGGCCAGCAGCACGCGCATCGCGTTCTCGAAGGCCTTGGCCGTCAGCACCTGGTCGATCGTCAGCCGCGAGCGTGCGATGCGCACCGCCTGCTCGCCGCTGAGCTCGGCCACGCGCATGCGGTCGGCCGTCACCGCCGGCGGGCTGGCGCCGCCGGGCACGGTCATGCCCAGTGCCTCGGCGATGCAGGCCATGGTGCTGGCCGTGCCCATCACCGAACAGGTGCCCACGCTGGCCACCAGCTGGTTGTTCACGGCGGACACCTCGGCCTCGTCGATCTCTTGTGCACGAAAGCGCGCCCAGTAGCGCCGGCAGTCGGTGCAGGCACCCACACGCTGGTGGCGGTGCGACCCGGTCAGCATCGAGCCGGTGATCAGCTGCACCGCCGGCAGCCCGGCCGATGCCGCAGCCATCAGCTGCGCCGGCACGGTCTTGTCGCAGCCACCGATCAGCACCACCGCGTCCATCGGCTGCGCACGCAACAGCTCCTCGGTCTCCATCGCCATCAGGTTGCGCAGGTACATGCTGGTCGGCGCGGCAAAGCTTTCGTGCAGCGTCATGGTCGGGAAGACCATCGGCAGCCCGCCGGCCAGCATCACACCGCGGCTGACGGCCTCGACCAGTTGCGGCATGTTGCCGTGGCAGGGGTTGTAGGCGCTGCCGGTGGCGGCGATGCCGACCACCGGGCGGTCGAGCGCAGCGTCGGTATAGCCCGCGCCCTTGATGAAGGCCTTGCGCAGGAACAGCGAGAAGTCGCGGTCGCCGTAGCTGGTCAGGCCCTGGCGCAGGCCGGTGGCCGTGGGTGCAGGGGCGGTCTTGTCGTCGGGGTTGCGGTCGCTCATGCCCGATTATTCGTCAGCACCCGGGCCCGACCTCGGGCGGCCAGGCCGCGCTAAGCTGCGGCCCCGCACCACTTAGCCCTGGCCATGTCCGAATACACCGCCACCATCCACTGGCAGCGCCAGGCGAACGAGGTCTTCAGCGACAACCGCTACCACCGGCGCCACGACTGGCGCTTCGACGGCGGCGCGGTGGTGCCGGGATCGTCGGCGCCCAGTTCGGTGCCGCTGCCCTGGTCAGACCCCGCTGCCGTCGACCCCGAAGAGGCCTTCGTCGCATCGCTGTCGAGCTGCCACCTGCTGTGGTTCCTGCACCTGGCTGGCAAGGGCGGCTACGTGGTCGACGACTACCGTGACGATGCCGTGGGCGTGATGGCACGCAACGCCGCCGGCAAGATGGCCATCACGCGGGTCACACTGCGTCCGGTGGTGCGCTTCGGCGGCGCGCGCCGGCCCACGGCCGATCAGCATGAACAGCTGCACCATGCCGCACACGAGCAGTGCTACATCGCCAACTCGGTGAAGAGCGACGTTCGCTGCGAACCCGCACTGGCCGATTGAAGGACAGCGATGTACCTGCCCTCACACTTCGAGATCACTGACCCCGCCGTGTTGCACGGCCTGGTGCGCCAGCACCCGCTGGCGACCTGGGCCACGGTGGTCGACGGCCAGCCGGTCGTCAACCACATCCCCTTCATGCTCGACGAGACCGCGGGCGAACACGGCACGCTGGTCGGCCATGTGGCGCGCGCCAACCCGTTGTGGCGCAAGCCCGGGCCCGGCGTGCTGGTGTTCCAGGGTGCCGGCGCCTACGTTTCGCCGTCCTGGTACCCGTCCAAGCGCGAGCATGGCAAGGCGGTGCCGACCTGGAACTACGCGGTCGTGCACGCCCATGGCACGGCGCAGGCGGTGGAAGATCGTGACGGCGTGCTGGCCATCGTGAGGGCGCTGACGAATCTGCACGAAGCCAGCCAAGCCCAGCCCTGGTCGGTCAGCGATGCGCCGGCCGACTACATCGACCAGATGCTGCGCGCCATCGTGGGCATCCGCATCCCGGTGCAGCGCTGGGCCGGCAAGTTCAAGCTCAGCCAGAACCGCAGCGCGGCTGACCACCTGGGCGTGGTGCTCGGCCTGCAACACCACAATGCGGCCGACCCCCTGGCCCGCCTGATGCAGGACTTTGCGCCAAGATGATCACCGTTGCCCGACTCACCGCCGCCGACCGTGCCGCCTGGGGCGAACTGGCCGCCGGCTACAAGGCCTTCTACAACACGCCCACCAGTGCCGCCGAATACGATGAGGCATGGCGCCGCCTGATGGCCGACGACGGCGTGCACGCGCTCGGCGCCAGGCTCGACGGCCGCCTGGTAGGCATCGTGCATTACCTGTTCCACACCGGCACCTGGGCGCGAGACGCCTGCTACCTGCAGGACCTGTACACCGACCCGGCCGCGCGCGGCCAGGGCGTGGCGCGCGCACTGATCGAAGCCGTGGCCCAGGCCGCACGCCAGCGCGGCGCCACGCGGCTGTACTGGTTGACGCAGGACCACAACAGCACGGCGCGCGCACTGTATGACAAGGTGGCGGCGTTCAAGGGTTTCATCCGCTACGACTACCCCTTGAGCTGACGCGCCAGCCGTGCCCGCCGCGCCCGGCAGTGTCGGCGCTCAGGACAGCCGCTTCACCCCGGTCAGCGGGCAGGCGTAGATCGCATTGCGCAGCGCCGCAATCGCTTCGTAGCGCGTGAAGGTGCGGCGCCAGGCCAAAACCACCCGGCGCGTGGGCACCGGATCCGTGAAAGGCACGTAGCGGATGTGCGGCTGCCGGTCTTTCGGCACGCTGAGCTGCGGCACCACGGTCACGCCCATGCCCGAGGCCACCATGTACTTGATGGTCTCGAGTGAACTGCCCTCGAAGCTCTTGCGGATGCCCTCGGCATCGGACGAGAAGCGCGCGTACTCGGGGCAGACCTCAAGCACGTGGTCGCGAAAGCAGTGCCCCGTGCCCAGCAGCAGCATGGTCTCGCTCTTGAGCTCTTCGGCGCTGACGCTCTTGCGTTTGGCCAGCGGGTGCGACACCGGCACCGCGGCCATGAAGGGCTCGTCGTACAGCGGCGCCACCGCCAGCCCGGTGTCTGGGAAAGGCTCGGCCAGGATCGCGCAGTCGAGCTCGCCGGTGCGCAGCATCTCGAGCAGCCGGGTGGTGAAGTTCTCCTGCAGCATCAGCGGCATCTGCGGCACCCGCTCGATCGCCTGGCGCACCAGGTCGGGCAGCAGGTAGGGGCCGATGGTGTAGATGATGCCCAGACGCAGCGGGCCGCTGACCGGGTCCTTGCCGCGCTTGGCGATCTCCTTGATCGACGCCGCCTGCTCGATCACCTGCTGTGCCTGGCGCACGATCTCGTCGCCCAGCGGCGTCACCGTCACCTCGCTGGCGCCGCGCTCGAAGATCTTGACGTCGAGCTCTTCCTCGAGCTTCTTGATCGCCACGCTGAGCGTGGGCTGCGACACGAAGCAGGCCTCGGCCGCACGGCCGAAGTGGCGCTCGCGCGCCACCGCGACGATGTACTTCAGCTCGGTCAGCGTCATGGTGCCGATTGTGCCGCCAGGACCGCTGCCGCAGTCTTGCGATCGGCACTCGCCGCATACTCTGCGCATGGACAAGGTGCTCGACGGTCTGCGTGTGCTCGAACTCGGTCAGGTGCTGGCCGGCCCGTTCGCCGGGGCGATCCTGGCCGACCTGGGGGCCGAGGTGATCAAGCTTGAGCGCGTCGACGGTGGCGACGACGCACGCCACATGGGCCCCGACTTCCGGCACGGTGACGCGATCAGCTTCCACATCTTCAACCGCGGCAAACAGTCGGTCGCGATCGACCTCAAGTCGGCTGCCGGCCTCGAGGCCTTCGAGCGCCTGGCCGCCAGCGCCGACATCTTCATCCACAACCTGCGCCCCGGCGTCACGCAGGCGCTGGGCATCGCCGGCGAAGACTTGTGCGCACGCCATCCGCGCCTGATCTATTGCGAGATCTCGGCCTTCGGTGCTGTCGGTCCGATGAAGATGCAGCCCGGCTACGAGCCGCTGATCCAGGCCTTCAGCGGCTTGTCCAGCCTGAACGGCGGGCCCGACGACCCGCCCATGCGCAGCGGCGCCTCGGTCTGCGACCAGGGCAGCGGCATGTGGGTCGTGATCGGCGCGCTGGCCCTGCTGCAGCGGCGCCAGCACACCGGTCGCGGTGGCGTCGTCAGCACCTCGCTGCTGGAAACGGCCCTGGTCTGGAACGCGCAGAAGGCCGACGCCTACAGCAACGAAGGCCGGCTGCCTGCGCGCCACCGTTCGGGCCACCCTGGCTTCGTGCCCTATGAGGCTTTCGACACCGCCGACGCACCACTGCTGATCTGTTGTGGCAACGACCGCCTGTTCGCCAAGCTGGCCGCCGTGCTGGCGCGCAACGACTGGGTCGACGACGAGCGCTTTGCCAGCAATCGCGCCCGCCTGAGCCACAAGGCGGCGTTGATGGCGCAGCTGGTGCCGCTGCTGCGCATGCACCCGCGAGCACACTGGGTCGAGCGGCTCGAAGCCGCCGGCGTGCCCTGTGCACCGGTGCACACGGTGCCCGAGGCACTGGCCCACCCGCAGGTGCAGGCCCTGTCGATCCAGCGCCCGGTACCCGGCGAAGACTTCGACCTGACGGCGCTGCCGATGTCGATCGACGGTGAGCGCCCGTCGCCGCGCGGGCCCGCCCCGCGGCTGGGCCAGCACAACCGCCAATACGACCTGCCCCCGCCCGCCACGACCTGAACCCCCGGAGACGCCATGTCGACTGCCTTGTTTCGAACCCTTGCCGCTGCTGCGCTGGCGCTGCTCGCCCTCGGCGCCGCGCGCGCCGAGGACTTCCCGAGCAAGCCGATCACGATCATCGTGCCGTTCGCGCCCGGCAGTGGCACCGACACCCAGGCCCGCGTGGTCGGCGCGGCCCTGGCCAGCGAGTTCAAGGCCACCGTGCTGGTCGACAACAAGGCTGGCGCCAATGGCTTCATCGCGGCACAGGCGGTGGCGCGCGCAGCACCCGACGGCTACACCTTGCTGATGACGACGAACACCACGCACGCGGCCAACGAACACCTGTTCAAGAAGCTGCCCTACGACCCGGTGAAGGACTACACACCGATCACGATGATGGGGCTGGGCTACATGTACCTGGTGGTGAACCAGGCGTCACCCGCGAAGACGGTGGCCGACCTGGTGGCCATGGCCCGCAAGTCCCCGGGCAAGCTGAACTTCGGCGCCGGCAGTTCGTCCAGCCGGGTCGGGTCCGAGATGCTCAAGCAGCTGGCCCACATCGACGTCGTGCATGTGCCCTACAAGAGCAACCCGTTGGCGGTGACCGACCTCATCGGTGGCCAGCTCGACTTCATGTTCCTGGATGCCCCGACAGCGATGCCGCACATCCTGGGCGGCAAGCTGCGCGCGCTGGCCGTCAGTGGAACCCGACGAATGACCGCGACACCCGCTGTGCCCACTGTCGACGAGGCCGGCGTGAAGGGTTTTGACGTCTCGTACTGGTTTGCCGTCTACGGCCCCGCGGGGCTGCCGCCGGCAGTGACCAGGCGCTTGAACGAGATGTTCGTCAAGGCCAGCGATTCGCCCGAGGTCAAGCTGCTGCGCGAGCGCAGCAGCGGTGTGGCTGCCACCTCGACCCCTGAGGAGCTGGCCCGCTTCCAGGCGGCGGAATCGCTGAAGTGGGGCAAGGTGATCAAGGCCGCCGGCATCGTGCCCGAATGAGCGCAGGGCCACTCGGCCGGCGCTTGCTCAGGCCTTGAGGAACTCGGCGCGACCGGCCAGCCAACGATCGACATGCGCGCGCGCCGCGGCCGGGTGCTGCTGCAGCAGGCGCGGTGCCGCTTCGCGCGCCAGTTGCAGCAGCGGGCCGTCGGCGTTGAGGTCGGCAAAACGAAGCAGGGCATCGCCACTCTGGCGCGCACCCATGAACTCGCCCGGGCCGCGAATCTCGAGGTCGCGGCGCGCGATCTCGAAGCCATCGTTGGTCTCCGCCATCGCCTTCAGCCTGGCCTTGCCGGTCGGCGACAACGGCGCCGTGTACAGCAGCACGCACACGCTGGCCACCGCGCCGCGCCCCACTCGACCGCGCAACTGGTGCAGCTGCGCCAGGCCGAAGCGCTCGGCATGCTCGATCACCATCAGGCTGGCGTTGGGCACGTCGACACCGACCTCGATCACGGTGGTGGCCACCAGCACCTGCAGCTGCCCCTGCGTGAAGAGCGACATCACGGCCGCCTTCTCGGCCGCCGGCATGCGGCCATGCAGCAGACCCACGCCCGCGCCCGGCAGCGCGGCGCTCAGCTGCGCATGGGTTTCGGTGGCGTTCTGCAGGTCCAGGTGCTCGCTCTCCTCAACCAGCGGGCAGACCCAGTACACCTGTCGCCCCCTGGCCACCTCGTCGCGGATGCGCAGCACCACCTGATCGCGCCGGTTGTCGGCAAATAATTTGGTGACGACCGGTGTGCGCCCGGGTGGCAGCTCGTCGATGGTGCTGACGTCGAGGTCGGCAAAGTAGCTCATCGCCAGCGTGCGCGGGATGGGGGTGGCGCTCATCATCAGCAGGTGGGGCTCGAGCTGCTGTTCGTCGAGCTTGTGGCGCAGGGCCAGGCGCTGCGCCACGCCGAAGCGGTGCTGCTCGTCGACGATGGCCAGGCCCAGCCGCGCAAAGGCCACGTCGTGCTGGATCACCGCATGCGTGCCCACCACCAGCATGGCCTGGCCGCTGGCCACCTGTTGCAGCATGGTCGTGCGCAGCTTGCCTTTGCGGCTGCCGGTCAACCAGGCAACCGTCAGCCCCAACGGTTGAAGCCAGTCGATCAGCTTGCGGAAATGCTGTTCAGCCAGGATCTCGGTGGGCGCCATCAGCGCACATTGCCAGCCGGCGTCGATCGCCACCGCCGCCGCCAGCGCCGCGACCACGGTCTTGCCTGAGCCCACGTCGCCCTGCAGCAATCGGTTCATCGGCTGGGCGCGCGCCAGGTCCTGCGCGATCTCGGCCACCACGCGCTGCTGGGCAGCGGTCAGCGCAAAGGGCAGCGCGGCCAGCAAGCCGTTGCGCAGCCCGCCGGCACGTTGCCGCAGATCGGGCGCGCGCAACTGCGCGCGCTCGTGCTGGGCCTGCAGCTGCGACAGCTGCTGCGCCAGCAGTTCCTCCAGCTTCAGACGCTGCCACGCCGGGTGGCTGCGGTCTTCCAGCGCCTGCGCCGAAGCCTGAGGCGGCGGCTGGTGCAGCAGCTGCACGGCGTCGCGCAGCGACGGCAGCCCCGGCGGCAGCGTGCCCGGCGGCAGCAGCTCATGCAGCGGCGCGCGGCCCAGCGCCGACAGCACGGCCTTGCGCAGATAGGCCTGCGGCAGCTGCGCGCTGCCGGGATACACCGGCGTCAGCGCCGCCGGCAAGGGCGCGCCTTCCTGCACCACCTTCACCGTCGGGTGCACCATCTCGCGGCCGAGAAATCCACCGCGCAGCTCGCCGCGAACGCGCAGCCGGCCACCCACCGCCATCTGCTTCTGGTTGGACGGGTAGAAGTGCAGAAAGCGCAGCAGCAGGTCGCCGCTGTCGTCCTGCAGCCGCACCAGCAACTGCCGGCGCGAGCGCTCTTCGACGCGACAGTCGATGACCCGGCCTTCGACCTGAGCGACATCGCCATCGTGCAGGCTGGCGATGGCCGTCAGCCGGGTCTCGTCCTCGTAACGAAGCGGCAGGTGCAGCGCAAGGTCGATGTCGCGCAGCAGGCCCAGTCGGCGCATCGCCTGGGCCGGCGCCGACAGCCTGGGCGCCGTGCCAGCACCCACGCCCATACCCGTTGGGGCCTTGCGTGGCTGGGCAGGGGCGTCGGGGTCGGTCATGGAACAATTCTGACTCGCCATGTCCACCTCCGAACTCAGCGTTGCCGATTTCGACTTCGTTCTGCCGCCCGAGCTGATCGCCCAGCACCCGATGGCCGAGCGCAGTGCGTCGCGGCTGCTCGACGGCCGTGGGCGCGCGCCGGTGGACCGGGCATTCCGCGACCTGCCCCAGCTGCTGCAGCCCGGTGACCTGATGGTGTTCAACGACACCCGCGTCATCAAGGCCCGGCTGCACGGCGAAAAGCCGACCGGCGGCGCAGTCGAGGCTCTGGTCGAACGTGTGCTGCCGAAGCATGAAGTGCTGGCCCACCTGCGCGCCAGCAAGTCGCCGCGGGCCGGCAGCCTGCTTCGCTTTGCCGACGCCTTCGACGCGCTGGTGATCGGCCGCGGTGGGCCCGACGGCTCGCTGTTCCACCTGCGCTTTCCGGACGACCCGCTGACGCTGCTGCAGCGGCATGGCCATGTGCCTTTGCCCCCTTACATCCAGCACGACGACGCGCCCGAAGACGAGGCGCGCTACCAGACGGTTTTTGCCGACCGACCGGGCGCAGTGGCCGCACCGACCGCCGCGCTGCATTTCGACGATGCCGTGCTGCAGGCCCTGCACCAGCGGGGCGTCGGCCAGGCGCGCGTGACGCTGCATGTGGGCGCCGGCACCTTCCAGCCGGTGCGGGTGGAACGCATCGCCGAGCACCGCATGCACAGCGAGTGGTACGAGGTCGGTGCCGGCGCCGTGCAGGCCATCGCAGCCACACGTGCGGCCGGCGGGCGCATCGTCGCCTGCGGCACCACGGCGCTGCGCGCGCTGGAATCGGCCGCACGCGGTGGTGCGCTGACCCCATTCACGGGCGAGACCGACATCTTCATCACGCCCGGTTTCGAATTTCGCGTGGCCGACCTGCTGCTGACCAACTTTCACCTGCCGCGCAGCACGCTGATGATGCTGGTCAGCGCCTTCAGCGAGCACGCGCATGTGATGGCGCTGTACCGCCACGCCGTGGAGGCGCGCTACCGCTTCTTCAGCTATGGCGACGCGATGCTGCTGCAGCGCAGCGCGACAATCGCCGCATGCTGCAGTTCGACCTGATCAAGACCGAGGGCCTGGCCCGCCGTGGCCGCCTCAGGCTCAACCATGGCATCGTCGAAACCCCGGTCTTCATGCCGGTGGGCACCTATGGCACGGTGAAGGGCGTGATGCCGCGCTCGCTGGAGGAGATGGGCGCGCAGATCATCCTGGGCAACACCTTCCACCTTTGGTTGCGCCCGGGGCTGGACGTGCTGCGCCAGTTCGGTGGCCTGCACCGCTTCGAGGGCTGGTCGCGGCCGATGCTGACCGACAGCGGCGGCTTCCAGGTCTGGAGCCTCGGCGGCACTGACGGCAAGGGGCGCAAGATCAGCGAGGAAGGCGTTCGCTTCGCGTCACCGATCAACGGCGACAAGTTGTTCCTGACGCCCGAAGTCAGCATGCAGATCCAGACCGTGCTGAACAGCGACATCGTGATGCAGTTCGACGAGTGCACGCCGTTTGAGACCCAGGGCCACATCACGACCGAGAGCGACGCGCGTGCATCGATGGAGCTCAGCCTGCGCTGGGCACGCCGCAGCCGCAGCGAGTTCCATCGCCTGGGCAACACCAACGCGCTGTTCGGTATCGTGCAAGGCGGCATGTTCGAGCGTCTGCGCGAAGAATCGGCCGCATCGCTGGCCGAACTCGATCTGCCGGGCTACGCGGTGGGTGGCGTCAGCGTGGGTGAACCCAAGGACGACATGCGGCGCATCATGGCGCACACCCCGCAGCGCCTGCCGGCGCACAAGCCGCGCTACCTGATGGGGGTGGGCACGCCGGAAGATCTGGTCGAAGGCGTGGCCTGCGGCGTCGACATGTTCGATTGCGTGATGCCCACGCGCAACGCGCGCAACGGCCATCTGTTCACGCACTTCGGCGACCTGCGGCTGCGCAATGCGCGCTACAAGACCGACGAACGCCCGGTCGACCCGAGCTGCAGCTGCCATTGCTGCCAGCACTTCAGCCGCGCCTACCTGCACCATCTGGACCGCTGCGGCGAAATGCTGGGCCCGATGCTGGCCAGCATCCACAACCTGCATTACTACGTCAACCTGATGGCGCAGACTCGGCTGGC
>Ga0073899_10003456_pt1 | contig 13979 bp, 10 predicted proteins | sample KloWWTmetaKNB5Ph_FD_88975 | JGI IMG/M metagenome (GOLD analysis project Ga0073899, IMG submission 88975) | Active sludge microbial communities from Klosterneuburg, Austria, studying microevolution and ecology of nitrifiers - Klosterneuburg... | ecosystem: Engineered > WWTP > Aerobic digester >... | reverse complement strand
GGCCGCCTTCTGGCCGTCGCGGTACAGCACTGCAAACTGCACCAGCGCCACGTCGCGCTTCTCGGGTGGCAGGCCGAGGGCTTCCAGCGCGCCCTTCACACGGGGTATGTAGCCGTGGTGGTCGGCGCCCCAGATGTCGATGATGCGGTCGAAGCCACGCTCGTACTTGTTGGCGTGATAGGCGATGTCCGAGGCAAAGTAGGTAAATAGGCCGTTCTCACGTTGCACGACGCGATCCTTCTCGTCGCCGAAGGCTGTCGACCGGAACCACTTGGCACCGTCCTGCACGTAGATGTGCCCGGCAGCTTCGAGTGCGGTGACCGCCTTCTCGACAAGCCCGGTGTCGAACAGGGAGCGCTCGGAGAACCATTTGTCGAAGGTGACGCCGAACTCACCCAGGTCTTCGCGGCCATCGCCGAGCTGCTCGGTCAGGGCAAAGCCATGTACCCAGGCGTAGTCGGAGCCAAGCAGGTTCTTGGCGTTGGCGATCAGGGCATCCAGGTGGCCCTCCTTGTCAGCCTCGACGCTCGGCGCACCCGCCAGCACATCGGCGGCACTCACCTTGGCGAAGCGGTCACCATGCCCTTCCTTGATCTGGGCCGCCATGTCCTTCACGTAGTCGCCCTGGTAGGCGTTGGGCGGGAAGGCGATGGCGATGCCGAAGAGGTCGAGATAGCGCAGCCAGGTAGACAAGGCCAGGATGTCCATCTGCCGGCCGGCGTCGTTGATGTAGTACTCGCGGGTCACCTCGAAGCCGGCGAAGTCGAGCACATCCGACAGGGAGGCGCCATAGGCGGCCCCACGGCCATGCCCGACGTGAAGCGGCCCGGTGGGGTTGGCGGAGACATATTCCACCTGCACCCGGACCCCGGTTTTGACGCTCCGGCCATAGGCCTCGCCGGCAGCCAGCACGGCACCGACGACAGCAGTCTTGGCATCCGCCACCAGCGTGAAGTTGATGAAGCCTGCGCCGGCCACTTCGGCCTTGGCGATCAGGCTGGAGGCCGGCAACTCGGCCAGCAACAGGTTGGCCAGCTCGCGCGGATTGCGCTTGAGGGGCTTGGCGAGTTGCAGCGCCAGGTTGCTTGCGAAGTCTCCGTGACCGGCCTGCTTCGGGCGCTCCAGGTTGATCGGCGTTTCCGCCTGCTCGGGGGCCACGCTGAGAAGGGCGGCACGGAGGAGGTCGGCAAGCTGGGTCTTGGAATCGGCGCTCATGGGGAATACTGCAACTAAAAGCACACGATTATAGCCAAGCGCCGGGCAAACCGGCGGGAAGGCGGACCTTTGGCCGTAACAAAGTACGACAGGCATGACAGAATCAGCAGGATTGACATAGTGTACCGGTCGTCGAGCCCCCGGCCGTCAACCGAGTCCCGAGCAAACCGTGAGCATTCGCCCCCTGCATGCCGTCGCACTTGCCCTAGGCGTCCTGGCCGGCCTGCCCGCCGCCGCCGAATCGCCCACCCTGCACTGGCCCCTGCCCATGCCTGCCGGCCACCCCTGGCGGATCGTCGATCTGCGCGAGGGCAACGGCATCCGCCACGAGGAATACATTCCCCGCGGCCAAGGCATGGAAGACTACCGGGACCGCATCGTCGTGCAGCGCATGGCGTCCCAGAACCTCACCCCGGAAACCTATCTGGCCCATGTCTCGGCAGGGTTGCGCGCCCACTGCAGCGAACTGACCACCAGCGGCCTGTTCGCTTCCGAACGGGACGGGCTCCCATCGGCAGCCCTCACCGTCTACTGCTCGCGCTTCGCCTCCCGCAGCTATGGCTACGTAGTGGCCCAGAAGGCGGTTCTCGATGGCGAACACCTTTTCGTCGTGGAACGGGAATGGCGGGTGCCGGCCTTCAGCATCGACGCCACCGGGATGCCCCAGCTCGACTCCGGTTCGCCCGACGACGAGGCCATCAAGAAGGAAATCCGCCTGGCGGTACGCTGGCTGGTGGAGCAGGTGCAACCCGGGGTCGAAGCCGTTGCCCCGCCGCCTCCGCCGACCAGGCTGCCGCAACGTCCCAAGCGCCGCCTCTGACCCGCGGCGCATGGCGCCGGCCGTGCTTTGCGCGCCCAGGCTTTCCGGGCACAATCCGCGTTTTACTTTCCACCATCCGCCGTGCGCCTCTTCCGACTCGTCAAGATCATCTCCGTCAGCCTGAAATACGGGCTCGACCAGATGATTCTCTCCAACGAGCCGTCCGGCCGGCTGGCTTGGCTGGCGAGGCTGACCCTGTTCCGGCGCACCTTCGACGAACCCGCCGGCGCCCGCCTGCGCCAGGCGCTCGAGTCCCTGGGCCCGATCTTCGTCAAGTTCGGCCAGATGCTGTCCACCCGCCGCGACCTGCTGCCCCCGGCCATCGCCGAAGAGCTGGCCCGCCTGCAGGACCGCGTACCGCCCTTCACCAGCGCCGAGGCGCTGGCCCAGTTGCAGGAAGCCTACGGCAAGCCCGCCGATGCGGTTTTCGCGCGCTTCGACCGGGAACCCATCGCCTCGGCCTCCATCGCCCAGGTGCACTTCGCCCAACTGCCGGACGGCACCGAAGTGGCGGTCAAGATCCTGCGCCCGGGCATCGCCCCTGTCATCGCCCACGACCTGGCCCTGCTCGACGTGGCAGCCACCGTGCTCGAAAAACTGTGGCCGGAAGGGCGCCGCCTGAAACCGCGGGAAGTGGTGGCCGAGTTCTCCAAATACCTGCGCGACGAGCTCGACCTGATGCGCGAGGCCGCCAACTGCTCCCAGCTGCGGCGCAACTTCAAGGATTCCGAGCTGCTCGTAGTGCCCGAAGTGCACTGGGACTTCTGCACCACCAACGTGATGGTGATGGAGCGCATGAAGGGCGTGCCCATCTCCCAGCTCGACGCCCTCAAGGCCCACGGGGTGGACCTCAAGGCCCTGTCCCGGGCTGGCGTGGAGATCTTCTTCACCCAGGTGTTCCGCGACGGCTTCTTCCACGCCGACATGCACCCGGGCAACATCTTCGTGGCCACCGACGGCCCCACCCGCGGGCGCTACATCGCTCTCGACTTCGGCATCATTGGCAGCCTGAACGACTCGGACAAGAAGTACCTGGCCACCAACTTCCTGGCCTTCTTCCAGCGCGACTACCGGCGCGTCGCCCTGGCCCACATCGAAGCAGGCTGGGTACCCGCACACACCCGGGTCGACGAGTTCGAAGGCGCCATCCGTGCCGTCTGCGAACCCATCTTCGACCGCCCGCTTAAAGACATCTCTTTCGGCAAGACCCTGCTGCGCCTGTTCCAGACGGCCCGGCGCTTCGAGATGGAAGTCCAGCCGCAGCTCGTACTGCTGCAAAAGACCCTGCTCAACATCGAGGGCCTCGGCCGCCAGCTGGACCCGGACCTCGACCTGTGGAAAACGGCAAAACCCTTCCTCGAACGCTGGATGAACGACCAGATGGGCTGGCGTGCCCTGCTGCGTCACGCCAAAGACGAAGCCCCCTCCTGGGCTGCCACCCTGCCCCAGCTCCCGCGCCTGGTGCACCAGGCCCTCGCGCCCCCCCGGGACGACGGCACCCGGGCCGAGCTGGCCCGCCTGGCCACGGAAAGCCGGCGCACCCGGGCCTGGCTGATCGCCTGCGCATTCCTTCTTGCCAGCCTCGCGGCCCTCGAAGCCTGGCACTGGCTGCACTGAACAAAGGGCGGCCTCCCCCGCTCCAACAGGCGTAAGGGTTCCACTCCCGGCACCAGCGACCTGTCACCGAAGGAAGATCATGCCCGCCCCGCTCGCGCCCCCCCGCCCGGTCCGCATCGTCGGCGTCGGCTCCTGCCTCGGCGCCCCCATTTTCGGCCCCGCCGCAGGGCCCCGCGCCCTCAAGGATCTGGGTTTCGACGCCCATCTGCGCCAACGCGGCATCCCCGCACGCTGGCAGAAGCTGATGGAGCCCTCAGCCCCCAAGCCGCCCCAGGCGCCGCTGCAGGAACGCCTCGGAACGGTGAGCGCCATGCTCCACGATCTGGCCGATGAAGTGGCCGCGATCTGCCGCGACGGCGCCATTCCCCTCGTCCTCGGTGGCGACCATGCCATCGGCGCCGGCACCTGGCGCGGCGTCGCCCGCGCCCTCGCGCCCCAGGGCAAGCTCGGCCTGATCTGGATCGACGCCCATCTGGATGCCCACACCGACCGCACGACGCACAGCGGCAACATCCATGGCATGCCGCTGGCGGCGCTGCTCGGCATCGGCGACGAGAGCCTCACCGGGCTCCCCGGCCCGCATCTCGACCCGGCCCACGTGGCCATCGTCGGCGCCCGCTCCTGGGAACCCGAAGAAAAAACGCTCCTGAACAGGCTGGGCGTAAAGATCTTCACCATGGCCGAAGTAAAGAAGCGCGGCCTGCCCGCGGTGCTGTGCGAGGCCATGAGCATTGCCCGACAGGGCACCGCGGGCTTCGGCGTGTCGGTGGATCTCGACTCCATGGATTGCGCCGCCCTGCCCGCCACCACCTGCCTGGTGCCGGACGGGCTGGATCCGCAAACCCTGGTGGACAACCTCCACGGGCTGCGCAGCTGCGCCGATCTGGTGGCCCTGGAGATCGTCGAGTACGTCCCCGAACGCGATCGCGACGGCAGCGGGGCCCGCTGGGTGACCGAACTCGCCGCCGCCGCCCTCGGACCGACCACGGCCAACCTGCGCCAGCGCGAGGACACCTTCGGTGCCCACAACTACGCACCGCTGCCGGTGGTGTTCACCCGCGGCCAGGGCGCCTGGCTATGGGACGTGGAGGGGCGCCGCTACCTGGACATGATGAGTGCCTACTCGGCGGTGAGCTTCGGTCACAGCCATCCGCGGCTGGTCCAGGCCCTGGTGGACCAGGCGGGGCGCCTGGCCCTTACCTCCCGCGCCTATTCCAACGACCGTCTGCCGCTGATGCTCGAGCGCCTGTCGGCCCTGCTCGGCTACGATCGGGCCCTGCCCGTGAATACCGGCCTCGAAGCGGTCGAAACCGCCCTCAAGGCGGCCCGCAAATGGGCCCACACCATCAAGGGAGTGCCCGACGGCCAGGCCGAGATCATCGTCTGCGACAACAACTTCCACGGCCGCTCCACCACCATCGTCAGCTTCTCCAGCGAGGCCCAATACCGGAACGGCTTCGGCCCCCTCACCCCGGGCTTCCGCAGCATCCCCTTCGGCGACGCCGAGGCCCTGGCTGCCGCCATCACGCCACGTACCGCCGCCTTCCTGTTCGAGCCCATCCAGGGCGAAGGCGGCATCGTCATCCCGCCGGCCGGCTGGCTGACCCGCTGCGCCGAAATCTGCCGCACCAACCGGGTCCTGCTGATCGCCGACGAGGTGCAGACCGGCCTCGGCCGGACCGGCCGGCTGCTCGCCTGCCAGCATGAAAACGTGCGCCCCGATGGCGTCATCCTCGGCAAGGCCCTGGGCGGTGGCCTGCTGCCGGTTGCCGCCTTCCTGGCGGACGACGCCCTCATGAAGGTCTTCCAGCCTGGCGATCATGGCTCGACATTCGGGGGCAACCCCCTCGCCGCCGCCGTCGCCACCGAGGCCCTGGCCCTGCTCGCCGAAGAGAGGCTTGCCGAACGCTCCGCAGCTCTCGGCGCCCGTTTCCTGGCGCGCCTGCAAGCCATCGACAACCCCTTTATCCGTGAGGTCCGCGGGCGTGGTCTGATGATCGGGATGGAACTCGACACCCGCCGCGCTCCGGCCCGGGTCGCCGCCGAATGGATGCTGGCCCGCGGTCTGATGACCAAGGACACCCACGAGAAAGTGCTGCGTTTCGCCCCTCCCCTCATCGTCAGCGAGGCCGAACTCGAATGGGCGGCCACAACCATCGAGGACGCCCTCGCCGACCTCGCCCGCCGCTTTCCTGCCGGAGACACCCCATGACCGAAAAACTTGACCGCCTCGTCGCTGAAGCCCGTCGTGCCGCCGACAAGCGCGCGGAGGGCTACCGGGAGAAGGCCCTCAAGCTGTACCCGTGGATCTGCGGCCGTTGTGCCCGGGAGTTCACCACCACCAACCTGCGTGAGCTCACCGTCCATCACCGCGACCACAACCACGACAACAACCCGCCCGACGGCAGCAACTGGGAGCTCCTGTGCCTTTACTGCCACGACAATGAGCACCAGCGGCAGCTGGAGGCAACCCAGGGCCAGGTTGCCGCCAAGCAACCCGGCAAGGCCGCCACCCACTCCCCCTTTTCCGGGCTGGGCGCCCTGCTCAAGAAGAACTGAGCAGCCCGGCACCTTACCGGGAGGGATATGCCCTGCGCAAAGGCAGATTCCTGCCTGCAAGCCACCCTGTCCCGGTATTCCGGTGCTAAGCTCGCAGACGTGGAAGACCTCCCCTGCCCCAGGCGCGGGTGCGTTCTCCACGTCCAAACGGAAAGCCACAGGACAAGCCCTCGTCATCGCTCTGTCCTGCGTGCTCATCGAAAACAGCTCCCTTTTAGAGCGAGCGTTTTGAGAGGGTTGTCGTGAATAAACTTGCAACGTCCGGCATCGCCATTGCTCTTGCCGGCATGATGATCGGCTGCGCCCCGCGTTACGCGGATGTCCCCGCCCCGACCCGCTTCGAGCACTCGAAGCAGGACAAACTGCAGGCTGCCGAGCACTGGCGCAAGATCGCCGAGCACTTCGCCAGCCAGCTCGCCACCGACCTGCGCGACAAGCTGGGCGGCCGCGCCCTTCATGTTCCGAATCCTGGCGACGAACAGGCCTTCGTCGACGGCTTCCGCGAACTGCTCACCACCGCCCTGGTCGCGCAAGGCCTGCCGGTGAGCACGGATGCCCGCAACGCCCTGACGGTGGACGTACGCTACTCCATCTACAGCTTCCGCCCCGACCGGGCCCAGAACACCTATTACTACGGCGATGCCACCGCCCTGACCGCCGGCCTGTGGGCCATCGGTGCCGTCGCGGCCTCCGACATCTCGCCCAACGCGGGCATCTCGGCTGGCGTCAAGGTGCTGTCTGCGGTCGCCGGCATCGAGAGCTTTGCCTGGCTTTCCCAGGAGGGCATGGGCCGCGGCCAATACGCTTCCGGCCCCGTTCCGCGCTCGGAGATCATCCTGACCGCCGCAGTGGCCGACAACACCCGGATCGTCAGCCGGCGGACCAACATCTACTACGCCACCGACGACGACAGCGATCTTTACTGGAAGAAGCCAGCGCGGGGCGTGAATATCCCGGTCATGGGTGACTGTGGCGAGAGGAGCAAGCTATGCGTCCGCTGATGTATGCCACGCTGGCCGCGGCCGGTTTGATGCTGACTGCCTGCGAAACCACGCCCAAGGTCAGCACCCTGTCCGAGCCGACCTACGAACAAGCCCAGAACAACGCCTTCAATACCGCCAACTACAATGCTGTGGGCGAGCTGATGAAGCGCTACCCGGCCGCCCCGGCGGCGTCTAGCAACAACTTCAGCGGCGGCGCGGACGCGCCCTTCATCGTAGCGACCCTGGTCAATATCGATCAGCTGGAGCAATCCTCCACCTTAGGGCGCCTGATCTCCGAGCAGGTGGCCTCGCGCATGTCCCAGCTGGGCTACGGCGTGCTTGAGCTGAAGGTGCGCAACGGCATCTACATGAAGCGCAACGAGGGGGAGCTGCTACTCACGCGGGAGATCAAGGAGGTCGCCTCCACTCACAACGCACAGGCCGTCATCGTCGGCACCTACGCCGAGAGTTCAACCATGGTTTACGTCAATCTCAAGGTGGTCAATCCGGCCACCAGCGTAATCATCGCGGCCTACGACTACGCCCTCCCGATGGATAAGCAGATTCACAGCCTGATCCGCAAACGCTAGGCCCGCGGTTTTTTCCGGTGCAGGTCACCCAGGGGGCGTCATGATGGCGCCCCCTTTTTGCTGCAGGTTCCAGATGGCCAGGCACCACCCTCGATTCGGCGGCCAGACTTCACCGCAAACACCCCGATCCGGCGTAGCATTCGCCCCCCGCCATTTTCTGCATCATCCATGAGCGCCACCCCCGCCCGCGCCTGCGGCATCGACTTCACACATCCAACTCCACCGTGGGCTGGTTGCGTCCAGGCGCCCCCACCCTCCTGACCCTGGAAGCCGGCAAGCCAACCCTGCCATCGGCCGTGTTCTTCAACGCCGACGAGGAGAGTACCCACTTCGGACGGGATGCACTCGCGGAGTACCTGGAGGGCTACGAGGGCCGCCTGATGCGGGCACTGAAAAGCCTGCTGGGCAGCAGCCTGATGGACGGGAGCACCGAAGTCGGCGGTCGGGCGCTGCCCTTCAAGGATCTGCTGGCCAGCTTCATCGGCGAGTTGAAGACCCGCGCCGAGGCCCAGGCCGGGCGCAGTTTCGACCAGGCGGTTTTCGGCCGTCCGGTGCATTTCGTGGACGACAACGAGATCGCCGACCGCCGGGCCCAGGACACCCTGGAGGCCATCGCCCGGCAGGTGGGCTTCAAGGACGTTAGCTTCCAGTTCGAACCGATCGGTGCCGCCCTCCACTACGAGGCGGGTCTCGACCGGGAGGAGCTGGTGCTGATCGCCGATATCGGTGGCGGCACGGCGGACTTCTCGCTGGTGCGCCTGTCCCCCGAGCGGGCCCGGCGGGTGGACCGCCGTGAGGATCTGCTCGGCAATGCCGGCCTCCATGTGGGCGGCACGGATTTCGACCGAGCCCTGAGCCTGGAGGCCGTGATGCCCCTGCTCGGCTACCGGGGCCTGATGAAGAGCGGCGCAGAGATCCCCTCAAACCTGTTCTTCCAGCTCGCCACCTGGCACACCATCAACTTCGCTTACACACGCCAGGCCTTCGCCGATTTTCAGCACATCTATCGGGATGCGGCGGCCCGCCGGGAGCTGGACCGACTGGCCCGGCTGATCGGCCAGCGCGAAGGGCACTGGCTGGCCCTGCAGGTTGAACAGGCCAAGATCGATCTTTCCACTGCCGACACCACCCTCCTCCACCTCGACCGACTCGAAGCGGGGCTCGCCCACGGCATCAGCCGGGAAGATTTCGCTCAGGCCACCCGCAGCCTGGTGGAACGGGTGGCCGCCACGGTCGGCGGCTTGCTGGACCAGGCGGGGGTGGCGCGGGAGCAGGTGGATACCCTGTATTTCACTGGCGGCGCCAGCGGAGTACCGCAGCTCCGGGCACGCATCGCTGCCGAGCTGCCCCAGGCGCGCAGTGTGGAGGGCGACCTGTTCGGCAGTATCGGGGCCGGGCTGGCGGTGGAAGCCGCCCGCCGCTACGGCTGAGGGTCGGGGCCGGCGTCCTGCGACGCCAGCACACAACGATCCCGCCCGCTGCCCTTGGCCTGGTAAAGGGCGATGTCGGCCTGCGCCAGGCTCTCCTCCAGATCACGCCCGGTGGCATCGGCAAGGCCAATACTGACCGTCACCGGCAGGACGCTTCCATCGGGCAGCAGAGGGGGCGCTGCGGCCAGACGCTCACGCAGGCGCCCAGCCAGACGCAAGGCCTCTTCAGGCGTGGTTTCGGGAAAGATGAAGGCGAACTCCTCCCCCCCGTAGCGCCCCACCCGATCGGTCTGCCGGAGCGTTTCCGCAACCAGGGTGGCGAAACTCTGCAGCACGTGATCACCCACGGCATGGCCAAAACGGTCGTTCACCTGCTTGAAGTGATCCAGATCGGCGAGACCCACCGTGATCGGACGACCGTAGCGCCGGGCCCGGGCCATCTCCTCCGCCGCCTGTCCGAGAAAGTGGCGCCGGTTGGCCAGGCCGGTCAGGCCATCGGTGGTGGCCAGGCGCTCGAGCTTGCGCCGGACATCTTCGTTCTCCCGCAGAGTGGCGTGGAAACGCACGATGGCCTCCTCCACCGCGTGGATCTCGGCCATGGGCGCAGAGCTCAGCGCCGGCAGCGGCCCCCGCGCATCCAGGCTCGTCAGGACACCGTGAATGCGCTGCAGGGGCTGGATGAGGTAACGCCGCAGGATGAACAGGAAGCTGCCCAGAAAAGCCCCTACTAGCACCAGATTGAAGAGGAGCTTATAGCGGGTTTGCTCCACTGCAGCGGACATGCGATCGAGCTCGGCACTGACCCTCTGCCCACCCTCCACGGACAGATCGTCGGCGAGCAGGCGCAGGCGCGCTGACAGCGCCTCCCAGGCCTTCAGGTCAGCCGCGGAGACGGGGCGGCCTGCCGGCGGTTTCACCAGGAAGCGCTCCACCTCCGCCGCCAGCGCCGCGGTGCGGGGATCCTCCCCCATGCCCGGATGGGCCGCCAGAATACGGACGAGAAAGAGGGCATCTTCCCGGGACACCTCGTCGGTGGCCGTAAGCACACGCTGCCCGCCGAGACGAAGCTCTTCGAGATTACGCGCCAGACGCTGGCGCTCCAGGGTCCACGGAACCGTCTCGTCATGCAGTCGGGCCACCACATCGGTCACCATGCGCTGATCCACCGCCAGCAGGACCACCAGACTCACGGCGACAAGGGCAAAGACGCTCCCCAGGACAGCCAGGACGGTTCCCGCCGGCCAGCGCCTGACTGCATCAGCAGCCAGGGGGTATCGCCCTGCCGACTTCCGGTCGTCCGTGCTCACTGGAGGCGGAAGGGGATGAAGCGGCTGTTGATGCGGTCGAAGCGGCCATCGCGCTTGATCCGGTCAATGGCCTCGTTGAGCCGGGCGAGCAGCTCGGGAGTACGGGGATTCACGCTCAGACATACATCGCCGGCCAGCTGGGGATCCCGCAGCAGGGTGGTGGTGAGACCGAGGGGATGAATACGTGAATCCTGCTGCAAGGCAACGGCCGTTGCCATGGGTAGCAGCGCCGCCTCGGCATGACCGCGCAGCAAGGCCGTGACCACCTCGCCATGGCTGTCAAGCAGCAGGCTCTTCCAGCCCTGAGCCTGGACGTAGCGGGCCTGAACGCCTCCCCGGACAACTGCGCTGCTCACCCCACCCGGCACAACGCCCGGCCGGGCAAACCACACACTGATCGAACGGTAGTAGGGCTTACTCATGAGCACCCGGGCACGCCGCTCGGGCGTGGACAGCAGACTCACCGCCGCAAAGTCGAACTCACCGGCAGCCACCACATCGACCACCCGTTCGAGGGTCACCGGCACTGGCTCGCACTTCACGCCCATCGCTTCACACAGGGCATACATGATCTCCACATTGAAGCCCGTCAGCACCCCGGCGTCGTCGGTGTAGGACATGGGAGGCGAATGATTGAGCACGGCCACCCGCAAGGCCTTCTCGGCTGCATGCCCGTGAAGGGAACACATCAGCGCCAGGGTGACGACGAGGCAGCGGAGGATCATTATTTGCGGTACGGAATTCCAGACACTGCCGAATTTCTCGATTTTACCTTTCCGGAAGGCAGAGTGAAGCGCTGATCGCCCCCTGCTCCGGATTCCGATGCGCAGGGCGTGGGCACAAAAAAAAGGGGCCGTCCAAGGACGACCCCACTCCCTCGACAGGAACCCGCCACAAGGACGAGTCTCCCTCCCCATCGAACGAAACCTGTCGGCCATGCCAGGCGGGAGACGCCCGGCATGGCCCGCGTATTGATTACTCGAACTCGATGATGACCTCGTCGACGGTCAGGCTCTGACCAGCCTCACCGACAATTTTCTTGACCTTGCAGTCCTGCTCGGCCTTGAGGATGTTTTCCATCTTCATCGCTTCGATGACGGCCAGCTTCTCGCCGGCCTTCACATCCTGACCCACCTTGACCGCCACTTCACGCAGCAGGCCCGGCATCGGGGACAGCAGGTACTTGGACAGGTCGGGCGGCAACTTCTCGGGCATCAGGGCCAGCAGCTCGGCGGCGCGGGCGCTCATCACCATGAAGTCGGCACGGGTGCCCCAGTGGAACAGGCTGTAACGGGTCTTGTGACGCTCCACCTGGAGAGTGAAGGGCTCGCCGTTGCAGGTGCCACTGAACAGGGATTCACCGAGCTTCCAGTCGGACCTGAGCTCGTAGCTCTTGCCCAGATATTCCACGTGGTAGCCACCGGCGATGGGCTTGGCGATCACCGGGTGGTGCTCGTTACCCTCCTTGTTCAGGCGAACCACCATCCAGCTATCACTGACGATGCGCTCATGGCCCTGGAGCTGGCCAGTGATCGAAGCGGAACGGTCGGTGAAGGCGCGGTAGACATAGGCCGCAACGGAAACCAGCAGCGCCGGATCATCGTGGGGCACCATCGAGGCATCAAAACCCGTCGGGTAGTGCTTGGGGATGAAGCCGGTGTCAAAGATGCCGGAATGGAAAACCGGATGCTGCATCAGCGCGGCCTGGAACGGGATGTTCGAGGAGATGCCACGGATCACGAAGCCATTGAGGGCATCACGCATGCGGGCGATGGCCTGCTCGCGGGTCGGTGCGTGCACGATGAGCTTGGCGATCATCGAGTCGTAGAACATGGAGATCTCGCCACCGTCGTACACACCGGTATCGACGCGGGTAGTGCCCTTGTCGTCGGTGGTTTCCTTGGGCGGCAGGAACTTCACCAACCGGCCGGTGGAGGGCAGGAAGCCGCGGAAGGGGTCTTCCGCGTTGATCCGGCATTCCATGGACCAGCCGTTGATCTTAACGTCGGCCTGGGTCAGCGGCAGCTTCTCGCCATAGGCGACGCGGATCATCTGCTCGACCAGGTCGAGGCCGGTGATCAGCTCGGTGACCGGGTGTTCCACCTGGAGACGGGTGTTCATCTCGAGGAAGTAGAACTCCTTGGTGGCGCCGGACACCACGAATTCCACGGTACCCGCGGATTCGTAGTTAACCGCACGGGCCAGGGCCACGGCCTGCTCGCCCATGGCCTTGCGCATCTCGGGGTCGACGAAGGGGCTCGGCGCCTCTTCGATGACCTTCTGGTGACGACGCTGGATGGAGCAGTCGCGCTCGTTCAGGTACACATAGTTCCCGTGGGAATCGCCCAGCACCTGGATTTCGATGTGGCGCGGCTCAAGCACGTACTTCTCGATGAAGACGCGATCGTCACCGAAGGAGTTGCGGGCTTCATTGACGCAGGAGGAGAAGCCTTCATGGGCTTCGGCGTCGTTGTAGGCCACACGCAGGCCCTTGCCGCCGCCACCGGCGGAGGCCTTGATCATCACCGGATAGCCGATCTTCTTGGCGATCTCGACGGCTTCGTCCGGACCGGCGATGGCGTCGTTGTAGCCCGGGATGGTGTTGACGTTGGCAGCGATGGCGAGCTTCTTGGACTCGATCTTGTCACCCATCTTGGCGATGGAGTAGTGCTTCGGACCGATGAACTTGATGCCCTCTTCTTCAAGACGACGGGAGAACTCGGCGTTCTCCGACAGGAAACCGTAGCCGGGGTGGACCGCCTGGGCGCCGGTCTGCTTGCAGGCGGCAATGATCTTGTCCGCGACCAGGTAGGATTCCTTGGAAGCCGCCGGGCCGATGCACACGGCCTCGTCGGCCATGTCCACGAACAGGGCGTCCTTGTCGGCCTCGGAGTAGACGGCGACGGTAGCGATGCCCATCTTGCGGGCAGTCTTGATGACACGGCAAGCGATCTCGCCGCGGTTTGCAATCAGGATCTTGGTAAACATGTCTTGGCGTCCTCGGCGATCACAGCGGAATGTTGCCGTGCTTGCGCCACGGGTTGTCGAGCTGCTTGTCCTTCAGCATGGCCAGCGAGCGGGCGATGCGCTTGCGGGTGGCGTGGGGCATGATGACGTCGTCGATGAAGCCACGGGCGCCGGCCACGAACGGGTTGGCGAACTTGGCCTTGTATTCGGCTTCACGCTCGGCCAGCTTGGCCGGATCATTCTTCTCTTCGCGGAAGATGATTTCCACGGCGCCCTTCGGGCCCATCACCGCGATTTCAGCCGACGGCCAGGCGAGGTTCACGTCGCCACGCAGGTGCTTGGAGGACATCACGTCATAGGCACCGCCGTAAGCCTTGCGGGTGATCACGGTGACCTTGGGTACGGTGCACTCGGCGTAGGCGTAGAGCAGCTTGGCGCCGTGCTTGATGATGCCGCCGTATTCCTGGGTGGTACCCGGCATGAAGCCCGGG
>Ga0073899_10003455_pt1 | contig 13979 bp, 13 predicted proteins | sample KloWWTmetaKNB5Ph_FD_88975 | JGI IMG/M metagenome (GOLD analysis project Ga0073899, IMG submission 88975) | Active sludge microbial communities from Klosterneuburg, Austria, studying microevolution and ecology of nitrifiers - Klosterneuburg... | ecosystem: Engineered > WWTP > Aerobic digester >... | reverse complement strand
TCCAGCGTGACGCCACCGGCAAGCGCGAAGAGGGGCACCTCGAGCCGCTGCAGGCCGAGGAAGCGTGCCCGCCGCACCCCCTGCTCCACCAGCACGAAATCGTTGTTCACGACCGGCATGGCGCCCGCCTTGGTGGCGATCGCGAGTGGCCGCTCAGTGGCTCCCTGCCGGATCACCAGCCTGGCCGTATCGCCATCGAAGCGCAGCTCACCGCTCTGCAGCGGCTGCGCGTCCGCCGGGGACCCGGCGCCGTAGGCGAAGAAGCGCATCGTGCCGATGAGGTGTCCCGGCGCCAGCGACGAGATGAGCGTCATCCGCGGCGCCCCGCGCCCGATCACCTGCGCCACCACGTTGGTATCGGTGCGCAGGATCCGCTCAACGACGATGGTGTCGTTGCCTCGCAAGAAGAGCAGGGCCGCCGACCGCGCCCCGGACTGGGCCGGCAGCGACACCATGCCGCAGGCCACTCCCACGATCGCGAGCAGGGCTGACCTCACCGTTGGAGGCTCCGTTCACGCACGGCCTTGAACTCCGTGCCCTCCTTCCAGGTGGGCCACGTCGTGCCGTCGGCGACGTTGCGCGCGACGGCGTAGAGGAGGCCGAGGTCGGCGATCGCCCCGCTCAGGTCCCACGCGGGATCGACTTCGTCGGCCGGCTTGTGATAGAGCTTCGCGGTGTACGCTTCCCGCTTTTCGGCTCCGTAGCCCTCGGGCTTGCCGATGTACTTCGTGCCGGGATCGAGGTAGAGCGCCGGGACACCCTGCTTGGCGAATTCGAAGTGATCGGAGCGATAGAAGAATCCCTTCGACGGCTCCGGGTCCGGCGCGAGGGTCCGCCCCGCCTCCGCCGCGGCGGCCGCGAGCACGTCCTCGAGCGTCGTGCTGCCGCTGCCGACCACGACCAGATCCGAGGTGGCGCCCCAGGTATTGAGCACGTCCACGTTGATGTTGGCCAGCGTCTTCTCGAGGGGATAGAGCGGATTGTTGGCGTACCACTTCGAGCCGAGCAGTCCCTGCTCTTCGGCCGTCACCGCGACGAAGAGGAGCGAGCGCTTGGGTGCGCCGGCGGCCTTGAAGGCGCGGGCGAGCTCCAGCAGCGCGGCCGTGCCCGTGGCATTGTCCGCGGCGCCGTTGTAGATGGAGTCTCCATCGACCGCCTCGCCCACGCCGAAGTGATCCCAGTGGGCCGTGAACACCACATGCTCGTTGCGCAGCGTCGCATCAGTGCCCGGCAGCCGCGCCACCACGTTGGCGGAGCGCACCTCGCGGAAGTCCTGTGCGACCTGGAAGGAGGCCGTGCCGTTGAGGGCCACCGGCGTGAAGTCACGCGAGACCGCGAGTTGCTTCAAGTGCGCGAAGTCGTCGCCGGCCGCGGCGAAGAGCGCCCGCGCACTGGCCGACGTGATCCACCCCTCGACTGCGACGCGTGAGGCATTGTTGTCGGCGGTGCGGGTGTCCATGCGCTCGCCGGTCCATCCGCCGCGAACCACCTCCCACGGGTAGCCGGCGGGGCCGTCTTCGTGGATGATGAGCACGGCGGCGGCGCCCTTCTCGGTGGCGATCTCGTACTTGTAGGTCCACCGACCGTAATAGGTCATCGCGTCGCCACGGAAGAACTTCGCATCGAGGCGGGAGGGATCGGCGGAGTCCGGCACGGCCGGGTCGTTGACGAGCATGACCACCGTCTTGCCGCGGACGTCGACGTTCTTGTAGTCGTCCCAGCCGTATTCGGGCGCCACCACCCCGTAGCCGACGAAGACCAGCTCGCTCGGCGGCACGATCACCTCGGGCTGCACCCGACGCGAGACGGCGACGAAGTCGTCCTTCCACACCATGGGCAGCGTCTTGCCGTTCACGCGGAAGGTGGCCATCGGCGTCCCCTTGATGCCGACCAGGTCCACGGCCTGGACCCACGACCCATCAGGGTTGCCCGGCTCCATCCCCGCCGCCTTGAACTGCGCGGTGAGGTAGGCGACCGTGCGCTCTTCGCCCACGGTGCCAGGTGCCCGGCCCTGGAACGAATCCGAGGCGAGCATGCTGATGTCCGCGAGCAGCCGCTCGGCCGAGAGGTCGAGGGCGGGCTCGGCGTCGGGGGTCGGGGCGCAGGCGGCGAGCAAGGCGAGGAACGGCAGCAGGCGGCGCATCTGGGCTCCTGAGGTGAGGCGGATGATCCCGGAATCAATCACCGCGGTGCAGGAATGCCAAACGGCCACCCCGAGGGGTGGCCGTTGGCACATCATTCGGGGAGGGATCCTTCGGCCCGCTGCCTGGCGGCGGGCCTCAGGATACTAGGCCACGTGGTGGCCTAGTACATCCCGCCCATGCCGCCGCCGCCACCACCGGCCGGGGCAGCGCCCTTCTCTTCCCGCTTCTCGACGATCACGCACTCGGTCGTCAGGAGGAGGGCGGCGATCGAGGCGGCGTTCTGCAACGCCGTCCGGGTCACCTTGGTCGGGTCGATGACGCCGGCCTTGACCATGTCCTCGTACTCGTCGGTGGCGGCGTTGTAACCGAACGCCTTCTCCTTCGACTCCTTGACGCGCGCCACGACGATCGAGCCCTCGACACCGGCGTTCGAGGCGATCGCGCGGATCGGCTCTTCAATGGCGCGACGGATGATGTTGACGCCGATCTTCTCGTCGCCCTTGACCTTGAGCCCATCGAGCACCGACTGGGCGCGCAGCAGGGCGACACCGCCGCCCGGCACGATCCCTTCCTCGACGGCCGCGCGGGTCGCGTGGAGCGCGTCCTCGACACGGGCCTTCTTCTCCTTCATCTCGGTCTCGGTCGCGGCGCCGACATGGATCACGGCGACACCACCGGCCAGCTTCGCGAGGCGCTCCTGGAGCTTCTCACGATCGTAGTCCGAGGTGCTCTTGTCGATCGCGGCGCGAATCTCGGCGATGCGGCCCTGGATCGCGGCCTCCTCGCCCTTGCCGTCGATGATCGTGGTGTTGTCCTTGTCGATCACCACGCGCTTGGCCTGACCCAGCTCGTTCAGCGTCGCGTTCTCGAGCTTGAAGCCGACTTCCTCCGAGATCACCTGGCCGTTGGTCAGGATGGCGATGTCACGGAGCATCTCCTTGCGGCGATCGCCGAAGCCCGGCGCCTTGACGGCCGAGACCTTGAGCGTGCCACGGAGCTTGTTCACGACGAGCGTGGCCAGGGCCTCGCCCTCGATGTCCTCGGCGATGATCAGCAGCGGCTTGCCGGTCTGCGCGACCTTCTCGAGGACCGGGAGGAGCTCCTTCATCGCGGAGATCTTCTTGTCGTGGATCAGGATGTACGGGGCGTCGAGCGACGCCTCCATCGCCTCCGGATCGGTCACGAAGTACGGCGAGAGGTAGCCGCGGTCGAACTGCATGCCGTCGACCGTCTCGAGGGTGGTCTCGAGGCCCTTGGCCTCCTCGACCGTGATGACGCCCTCCTTGCCGACCTTCTCCATCGCCTCGGCGATGAGCTTGCCGATCTCGTGGTCGTTGTTGGCGGAGATGGTGCCGACCTGGGCAATGTCCTTCTTGCCGCTGGTCGGAACCGACATCGCCTTCAACTCGGCCACGAGGGCCTCGACGGCCTTGTCGATGCCGCGCTTGAGCTCCATCGGGTTCGCACCGGCGGTGACGTTCTTCAGCCCTTCGCGGAAGATCGCCTGCGCCAGGACGGTCGCGGTGGTGGTGCCGTCGCCGGCGAGGTCGGACGTCTTGGTCGCGACTTCCTTCACCATCTGCGCGCCCATGTTCTCGATCGGATCGGAGAGCTCGATCTCCTTGGCCACCGAGACGCCGTCCTTGGTGACGGTCGGCGAGCCGAACTTCTTGTCAATCACGACGTTCCGGCCCTTGGGGCCGAGGGTGACCTTGACCGCCTCGGCCAGGGCGTCCACGCCCCGCTTCAGCTTGGCCCGGGCGTCCACGTCGAACATCAATTCCTTTGCAGCCATTGCGAGATTCTCCCTTCAGTAGTGGTCGGTCAGCCGAGCTTCGCGAGAACGTCCGAGGCCTTGAGGATCATGACCTCATCGCCATCGATCGTGAACGGCGTTCCGCTGTACTTCCCATAGAGGACCTTGTCGCCGACCTTGAGGTCGACCGGCACGCGCTCACCCTTCTCGAAACGACCCGGACCAACCGCGAGCACTTCGCCCTGGGTCGGCTTTTCCTTGGCCGTGTCGGGGATGTACAGCCCGCCCCGCATCGACTCCGCCTCTTCGGTCGGCATGATCACCACGCGATCCTCGAGCGGAGTGATCGCAAGCTTGTTCTTCGCCATGTCCTGCACCTCCAACGTGAACGTGTTTCTGTAAGTGACTGCGAGACAACAACTTGGCAGTCAGACGAGGAGACTGCCAGCAACAGGGGAAAACTAGCCCGCTCCCGCGCCCTGTCAACCGCGCGCGAGGATTGGCAATCGACGTGCCGGAGTGCTAGGCCAAAACGGCAGAAGTGAGTCGTGAGTCCTGAGTCGTGAGAGCGGAAACGGCAAAGGTGAGACGGGCGCCCGATACCGGACTGCCGTCCCACCTCTCAGGACTCACGACTCACGACTCCCGACTACTCCACAATCCGCCGCACCCCAACCCACCGCCGCAGCCACCAGCGACCATCGGGATCGTCCTCGGCCAGGCGGGAGAGACGGACGCCCTTCGAGGCCGAGTGAATGAAGCGCCCCTCGCCGACGTAGAGCCCGACGTGGGTGACCTGGTCGCCGCGTTCGGCAAAGGTGAGGATGTCGCCGGGGAGGAGGGCGTCCTGATCGCGCCGGATGGCCACGCCGGCCTTGGCCTGCGAGGCCGAGGTACGGGGGATGCTGATGCCCTGCTGCGCATAGGAGAAGTAGATCAACCCGCTGCAATCGAAGCCGCCGCTGCCGTCGCCGGTGCCGCCCCAGACATAGGGCTGGCCCATTTCCTCGAGCGCCTTGGTGACCACGGCGCCGAGGACGCGCGCCTTTGCAGCCGGAATGCCGGCGGCGCGGAGGTCATCGGCGGTCGAACGTGGCACCCAGAGTCCGGCGGTCTCGGGTCGAGTGGCATCGACCTCACGGGCTCGACGATACCCGAAGGTGACCCCGACCTCGATGCCGTCCCGCCCGGGGACGGTGAGGTTGCGCCAACGCCCTTCGGCCATGACCCGAGCCACGCCGACATTGATCACGGTGAAGCGGACACCGACGGAACCTGAGCTCCAGACTCGCTTCTGGTCCACGAAGCCGAGACCCGCCGCAGCACCGACAAAGACGGTGGGGATTGCCCGCGAGCCGGCAAAGAGGGTGACATCGGCACCGACGCCGTAGAGTTCCCCCTCGTCGGGGCGGGCGCCTGGGAGCATCTGGGCGGAGAGGTCGAGGCCGAGCGGTCCGGCCAGATCGCGCTGCATGGTGAGCCGGTAGCTGGATTCGTCGCGGGCGCCGGCGAGGACGCGGCCAGCCGTGAGGAAGACTCCCTGCTGGGCGGGGAGCGGGGCGACGACGATCAGCGAGAGGGCGACGACAGGGCCACGGATCATGGTGCGCCCACCTCCGGCGGCGCCGGATCGACGGGACCCAGGATGGCATCCACCTCGGACTCGAGCGGGACGCCTTCGGGCGTGACCGCCAGCGCTTCTTGCAGCTCCGGGGAGACTCGGAGGAGCCGCAACCAGAGCCACAGCCCGACCCCAGCGGCGGCGAGGCCGGCGAGGACCACCAGCCCGAGCGCGAGGGTGGGGGAAAAGACCGGGGCGACCACAGCCATTGCGGTCGCCCCGAGTGCGGCAGCCAGGGTGAGCACCAGCGGCGTCAGCAGCCAGCCCGCGAGGCGGACGAGGAGCCGAACGACGCGGCGGATCACGCGCGCCCCGTTAGCGCTTGGACGCGCCGAACCCGCTGATCCAGGTCGCGAGCGTCAGCGCCGGCAGCACGGCCACGGCGAACGTCGGCACGTTGAACGACGCCCCAGGGAAGTGCAGCGCCGCGGCCGCGGCGCCGACGACCGCCGTCAGCACGGCGACGAGGGCGACGGCACCCGGCAGGGAGGGTGCACCGTTCTTGTTGGCCTGATTGGCGAAGATCCATGCACCGAGCCAGGAGAGGTAGCAGCCGACCATCCACCACGTCGGATGATACCACCAATTGGAGCCACCGCCGACCTCGTACCACCGATTGGTGTAGGTCCCGAGCGGCTGAAGAAGCGCGACATCCAGCACCAAGAAGGCGAGCGCGGCGCCCAGTCCGATCCCGGCGGCGCCGGCGATCCCCTCGATGGTGCGGGGACGCGTGCGCATGGCCGGATAGAACATGGTGACGACGGCACCGACCGCGACCACCACACCGGTGAGTGCCGCATCGGCAGTACCGGTCATCGCCTTGTTGATGAGCGAGACCAGAAGGACGCAGACCGCCTGCACCACGCCGAGCACGATGGAGCCGCGCAGAATGACGGGGACGTCGGTGGCATCGGTGCTGTTATCCATGGGGACCGCAGTGGCCATCACTGATTCTCCGAGAGTGGGTCCGAACAGGCCGAAAATAGCGGCGTTGAGGCCGCCGAGCCAAGGGGGGCGCGACTACGCGGTCCAGGCGAGGAGGACCGCGACGTCCGTCAGGGCCCAGGCACCGAGGGCGTGATACATCCCCCGCTGATGGTCCCTGCTGCTCCACCCCCTGCCCCGCAGATACCACGGGCCGAGGACAACGATCCATCCCAGACCCGCGAGGAAGAGAAGCCCCCAACGCAGCCAGGCCTCGCGTCCCCCCCATCCGCTGGCGAGCGCCGCACCCGCCAGCATGCCGAAGGCGACGCCAACGCCGAGCACGGCCACGGAGAGGGACGAGCCGACGCCGAGCCGGATGGCGAGGGTCCGGTCACCACGCTCCCGGTCGGCATCCATCTGATACAGCTGGGTCAGCGGATAGAACGCCGCGAAGAGCGCCCCGAACGCGAGAAAGACGATCCCCATGGGGGCCGTCAGGGGACGTCCAAAGAGCGCCCACCCCGCATACGGCGAGATCACGCCAAAACCGAGGATGTTGATCACCCAATCGGCGCCTGCCACGGCCTTGAGGCGGAGTGGCGGCACCGAATAGGCAATGGAGAGCAGCGCGCAGATGGCATACGCCCAGCGGAAGCCGACGGGCGCCTGCCAGGTGATGGCGAGGCCCAGCAGCATCAGCGCGAAGGAGACGACGGCCAGACCCACCGGGACGGGCGGAGGCTGGCGGAGATAGGCCACGTCGTCCTCATCGCGATCGAAGGCCGAGTTGAGCGCGAGCGTGCCGCCGTTGAGCGCGACGACCCACGCCAGGAGTCCAAGCGCCGCGATCCGATCAGGCCAGACCAGGCCCGCGGCCAGGCACCAGCCCAGCGCGGTATGGCCCGCCATGATCGGCCACTCGGCTGGCCGCAAATGGAGCACGTAGGGGAGCAGGGGCCCGAGGACTCGACCGGCCGCGCGGCGGGCCGGCGTGGCGCTCAGCGGGTCGCGTGCCGCGCGGGCGGAGATCGCCTCGCTCATCCGACGAGCCCGAGCGATTCCGCCGCGACCAGGATCCCGTGCAACGTCAGGTCGGCCTCGACGCCATCGACCGAGGTGGTCAGCGGTGCCACCAGGGAGGCCAGGCCGCCGGTGGCGATGACGCGCGGCGTGGCGTCATTCGGCCACTCGGCCCGGATGCGACGAATCATGCCATCGACCGCGTCGGCGGTCCCGAAGAGGACACCGCCGCGAATGTGCTCGTCGGTGCGTCGCCCGATCGCGCGCGACGGCGGCACCAACTCGGTCGCCGTGAGCTTCGCGGCCTTGCGCACCAACTGCTCGGCGGAGGTGCGCAGGCCGGGCATGATCGAGCCGCCGATGAATCGCCGATCGGCGGTGACGCAGTCGAAGGTCGTGGCGGTGCCAAAATCGACGACGATCGTGTCGCCCGGATGGCGATCGAGGGCGGCGAGGACGTTGGCAATCCGATCGGGTCCCACGGCGAGCGGTTCATCAACGTCGAGGACAATCGGGAGTGCCGCGCGCGCCTCGACCAGACCGACTCGCGGCGTATACGAGGCGGCGATGGCGGCGAGCATCGGCGAGGTCACCGCAGGCGCCACCGACGCCAGGCAGGCGGCTGAGACATCACTGGCCTGCTGTCCCGCACGGCGCAGGCAGGCGTCGAGTGCCATGCCCCATTCATCGGGGGTGCGATCGGCCACGGTCGTGAGGCGCCACTGGCCGAGGAGACGACGACCGCCGAAGAGGCCGACGGTGACTTCGGTGTTGCCGATGTCGAGGGCGAGGAGCATGGCGGAATCTCGCGTCAGGAAGGATCGAGGACCAGCCCCGCCAGCACGGGCCGGGGATGGCCAGCAGGGTCACGAACCAGGAGGCTGCCGTCCCGGGAGACGCCGCTGGCGATGCCGCTGACCGGTTCGCGCACCCGTCGTCCGGCGAGCGCATCCCTTCGCAGGTAGGCCGCCAGCTCGGCGTTGTCGAGCGGCCCGGCATTGGACGACACGCGGGTCACCGCGCGCAGCACCACCGGGAGAAGCGCCTCCAGGTCCACGGTCGGGGCCCACTCATCGCAGCGTGCGCCCTGCCCGGCGAGCTCGACCGGCAACGGGTTGCGCGCGTTGATGCCGAGCCCCACCACCACCCAGCGGCACTCGGGGCCGCTCCACGACGCTTCGCAGAGAATGCCCCCGAGCTTGCGGCCCTCCACCAGCAGGTCATTGGGCCACTTGAGCTGCAGCGACGGGAGGGACGGCAGGAGTGACTCCAGCGCCTCGGCCACGGCGAGGCCGACACGCAGCGAGAGCGCGGCAAAGGCATCGGCGCGCGGAGGACGGGCCACGATCGAGCACCAGAGTCCGCCCCGCTCCGATGCCCACACCCTGCCGCGCGACCCGCGCCCGGCATGTTGCCGCGCTGCCACGAAGGCGCTGCCGTGCACGGCGCCGGCCGCGGCGGCTTCGTGCGCCAGCTCCATCGTGCTGGGCACCTGATCGACTCGAACCACCGGCGGCGCGACGCTCAGAGCCAGCCTCGCTGCAGCATCACCAGCAGCAGGATGCCCACGGCAATCCGATACCAGGCGAATGGCGTGAACGAATGCCGCTCGACGTACCGCAGGAAACCACGGATCACCAGCAGCGCCGACGCGAAGGAGACGAGAATGCCGACGGCGAACATCGGCAGGTCGGCCACCGTGAAGAGCTGCCAGCTCTGGGCGAGGTCGAGCGCGGCCGCCCCGAAGATCGTGGGAATCGCGAGGAGAAACGAGAATTCCGTGGCTGCGGGCCGCGAGAGGCCGAAGGCATACCCGCCGAGGATGGTGGCGGCGGCGCGCGACGTGCCCGGCACGATCGCCAGCACCTGCGCCACGCCAATCCCCAGCGCCTGCCGTGGCGTGACCTCCGCAAGGGTCGGCGCAGTCATCGTGGGGCGCCGCCATTCGAGCAGCAGCATCACCACGCCGCCGACGATCAGCGCCCACGCGACGACGCTCGAGGCGAAGAGCGTGGCCTTGATCCAGTCAATCAGCAGCACGCCGGCCACTGCCGCCGGGAAGAAGCCGAGGAGGAGGTTGCCGACCAGCCGTTGTTCGGGACCGCGTGCGACCATGCGCGTGGCGAGGGCGACCAGGGCCGCGCGGTAGTGCCAGACCACGGCGAGGATCGCGCCGACCTGGATCACGACCTCGAAGGTGGCCGCGCGGTCGCCGTGGTAGTCGAGCCATTCGCCGACGACGATCAGGTGGCCCGTGGAGGAGACCGGGAGAAACTCCGTGGCCCCCTCGACCAGGCCGAGGATGACGGCGATGAGCAATGGCGCGAGCATCATCCCTCCGTCAGCACGCGATCATACAGCGCCTCGTACTGCGGCACCACGATGTCGGAGGAGAAGGTGGCAGCGCGCGCGAGCGCGGCATCGCGCACCTGGGCATAGCGCGCGGGATTCTTGAGCAGGTCGATGGCCCGTCGCGCCATCGCCTCGACCGATCCGGCGGGCTCGAGGATGCCGTCCACGCCGTCGGTGATCACTTCGGGGAGTCCACCCGTCCGTGCCGCGATCACGGGCGTGCCGCAGGCCATCGCCTCGAGGGCGGCAAGACCGAAGGACTCGCTCTGCGAGGGTAGCAGGAAGAGGTCGGCAGCGGCGAGCAGTGGTGCGACGGTGTCGAGTCGGCCCAGGAAGCGCACATCGGCAGCGACGCCGAGCTCGCGTGCCTCGTGCTCGGCGTCGCCACGATCGGGACCGTCGCCCACCATCAGCAGCGTGGCCGGCATCGCCTTCCGGATCCTCGCGAAGATGCGCACCACATCCTTGACCCGCTTCACTTCGCGGAAGTTCGACACGTGCAGGAGCAGTCGTTCGTCACCAGGCGCAAGCGTCTCGCGCGACGCCGCCGCCTCGGGCCGGTACTCCAGCAGGTTGATGAAATTCGGGATGACGTCGAGGTCGCAGCTGACGCAGCCGAAGGCGCGATAGGTCTCGTCGCGGAGGAACTCCGAGACCGCCGTCACGCGATCGGAGCGCTCGATGGAAAACTTGGTGATGGCATAGAACGAGGCCTCCTGCCCTACCAGCGTGATGTCGGTGCCGTGCAGGGTGGTGATGATCTTGAGGTCGCGCTCGCCGCGCAGCATCTCGCGGGCGAGGAAGGCGGTGGTCGCGTGCGGGATGGCGTAGTGCACGTGCAGCAGGTCGAGCTTCTCCTGCAGCGCCACTTCGTACTGGCGCGAGGCCAGCGCGAGCGTGTAGGGATAGTGCTCGAAGAGGGGATAGCGGCTCATCGCCGTATCCACCTCGTGGAAGTAGGCGCGCTCGACGTAGCCCCGCAGGCGGAACGGGGAGTCGTAGGTGATGAAGTGCACCTCGTGGCCGCGGCGCGCGAGGTCGAGTCCCAGCTCGGTGGCCACGGCGCCGGAGCCGCCGTAGGTCGGGTAGCAGGTGATGCCGATCTTCATGCCGTCGGACGCTCCCAGGCTGCCGCAATCGTGGCGGCGAGCTGCTCAGGTGGGCGAGTCGCATCGAGGACGAGCACGTCCCCGCGCAATTGGTGCCGAAACCAGGTTTCCTGCCGCTTGGCATACTGGCGCGTCGCAGTGGCAATCGCGCTGACCATGAGCTCCTCGGGAAGCCGCCCCTGCAGGACGGCCACCGCCTCGCGCACGCCGATGCCATCCATCCCCGGGCCAACCAGTGGAGCCCCCTCGGCGAGCGCGGTGGCCACTTCCTTGAGGAGGCCGCGTTCGCGCATCGCCTCGGTGCGCGCGAGAATGCGCTGGTGCAACAGGTGTCGCGGGGCGGTCAGGCGAACCGTCCACGGCTCGACCACCCCCTGTGCCGCGGCCGCGGCCTGCCACCAGGAGAGCGGTTGCCCCGTGAGCAGCGCGATCTCGATGGCGCGCGCCGCGCGATGTCGTCCGCCTTCGCCGCGGTACCCCGGATCGAGTCGCCCCGCCCAGCGCACGAGCGTGGCGTTGTCGAGCCCGTCGATCGCGGTGGCCAACGCCTCCCGCTGCGCCGGGTCGAGCGGCGGCTCGGCAAAGAGCCCGTCCACCAGCGCGCGGATGTAGAGCCCGGTGCCACCCACAATCACCGGCAACCGCCCCCGCGCGCGGACGCCCTCGATCGCGGCGGCGGCCTCCAGCGCAAAGCGGCCGGCACTGTAACGCTCGCCGGGTCGCACCACGTCGAGGAGGTGGTGCGGTACGCGCTCGCGCTCACGCCGCGTGGCCTTGGCCGTGGCGATGTCGAGCCCGTGGTACACCTGGCGCGAATCGGCGGAGATCACCTCGAGCGGCCAGTGCGCCGCCAGGGCGAGCGCCACCGCGGTCTTCCCGACCCCGGTGGGCCCCACCAGCACCGGCGTCCTACCGTCGGCCAAAGCGACGCTCCAGTTCCTCGCGCGGGAGCTGCACGATCGTGGAGCGGCCGTGGACATCGTGCGGCGGCAGCTCGCAGGCGAAGAGGCGGAGCAGCAGCTCGCGCATCGAGCGCTCGTCGAGGCGCTGGCCCGCCTTGACCGCGGCGCGACAGGCGTACGTCGCCGCGAAGCGCTCCAGTCGATTGGCCCAACCACCGAAACGGCCGCGCGCGAGATCGGCCACCAGTTCGCGGAAGCAGGCGACGGCATCGAAACGCGGATGGGGATTGGGCACACCATGCACCGCGACGGCACGCCCACCGAAGGGCTCGACTTCGAAGCCGATCCGCCGCAGCATCTCGTCGTGACTCGCGACGACATCGAGCTCTTCGTCGGTCAACTCGATGGTGATCGGCAACAGCAGGCGCTGTGACGGCATCCCCTGCCCCTCGAGCTGCGCCAGCACCTCCTCGTAGAGCACGCGTTCGTGGGCCGAGTGCTGGTCGACGATGACCAACCCCTCGGGCGACTCATAGCAGAGGTAGGTGTCGGCCAGTTGCAGCAGCGGCGCATGCCATCCGGTCGGCTCGGGCGTCGCCGCCATCGGCGCGGCACTGGGCGTGGCGTCCTCGAGCGGCGCGAAGAGGTCTGTCGCGGCCCACTGATCGCCGGTGGCGTCGAGCGGTCGCGGGGCCGGCAAGGCGCCGGGCATCGGGCCCTCACCAATCTGCGCGGAGGCGACGAGTCCGCTGAGCGACTCGCGCACCGCTTCCTCGATGGCGCGCTCCACCCCGAACCGATCGCGGAAGCGGACCTCGAGCTTGGCGGGGTGCACGTTGACGTCCACTTCGGACGGATCCACATCAATGTCGAGGAAGAGCGAGGGTCGGTCGCCGGGATGAATCGCGGAGCGATAGCCCGCCTCGGCCGCGCGCACCAGGAAGTGGTCGCGGAAGGGGCGCCCATTCACGAAGAGCTGGGTGCGACGTCCAGTGGGCCGCGCGTCGGCGGGACGCTGCGTGAACCCCTCCACGCGCACGCCGCCGACGGCATAGTGCACCGGCAGGAGCGTCTTGGCGAGCTCGGCGCCCCACACCGCCGCCAGTCGTTCATCACGGGCCTGGTCGGCGGGAACGATCAGTCGCGGTCGACCATCGAGCATCAGCTCGAAGCCGACCTCCGGATGGGCGAGCGCCAGAGTCGCGACGGTATCCCACACCGCCCGCGATTCGCTCGCGGCCGAGCGAAGAAATTTCCGGCGCGCGGGCGTGTTGTAGAAAATGGTGCGTGCGGTGACCGTGGTGCCCCGCTGGCGGGGCTGGTCGCGCAACTGATCGACCCGGCCACCGTTGACCGTCACTTCCACGCCATCACCGTCGGTCATGGCCGTGTGCAGCGCAAAGCGACTCACGGACGCGATCGCGGGGATCGCCTCGCCACGGAAGCCGAACGTCGCGATCCCGACGAGGTCCCCCGGGAGGCGAATCTTGCTGGTGGCGTGGCGGTCGAGGGCGAGCAGGGCGTCGTCGCGCGACATCCCCGTGCCATCATCGGCCACCTCGATCACCGTCTTGCCGCCGTTCTCCACGCTCACGCGGATGTGGCGGGCCTCGGCGTCGAGGGCATTCTCCACCAACTCCTTCACGACGGAGGCCGGACGCTCCACCACCTCGCCGGCCGCGATCTGATTCGCCACGGCGTCGGGAAGAATGGCGATGCGACGGGCGGTCCCGGAGGTCATGCGTTCAATCTAGCGTGGCGAGCGGGGCGACTGCGTCCCGGGCCAGCCACCCCCGGCCGCCGTCGCGCGTGGACACCAGCAGCCAGCCGTCATCCTGTCGTTCCACGGCCACGATCAGCCAGGCGGATGCCTGGGCCAGGACCGGCGCCCCAGGGTGCGGCGAGACGCGAAGCGCCACGGTCTCGCGGACGAGCGCGACCTGTGCGGTCTCGCGACGCCAGCGCATCGCGGCCATCACGAGGGATGCGGCCCCGACACCCAGGCACACCCAATGCACCAGACGCCGGCCGCGCGTGCGCGTGAGCCAGGCCGCGCCCAACAGGGCCGCGGCGAGCAGCACGAACTCGTCGCGACTGATCGGAATGGTCGGAGCCAACTCTTGCACGCTCGCGGGGAGGGTGCTCGCG
>Ga0073899_10003454_pt1 | contig 13981 bp, 11 predicted proteins | sample KloWWTmetaKNB5Ph_FD_88975 | JGI IMG/M metagenome (GOLD analysis project Ga0073899, IMG submission 88975) | Active sludge microbial communities from Klosterneuburg, Austria, studying microevolution and ecology of nitrifiers - Klosterneuburg... | ecosystem: Engineered > WWTP > Aerobic digester >... | reverse complement strand
GGCGAACGATCGAAAACCGCAACCAAGCGCAGCCACCAGCTGCCCAGGGCCCCGCCCGCCTGCAGTCCTGCACGCGGGCGGCCTCCCTGCAGCACCGTCGCCAGCACCCACAACATCAGGCTGAACAGATTCACCCCCAACAGCCCGCCCAGCGCCCACACCACATTCACCGCACGGCTGCCATCGCCCAGCACGCCGGCCGCGGCGCCAAAGCCAAGCACCAGCGCCAGCACTGCAGCCACGCCCAGCGCAAGGCGCGCACGGCCGTGCCAGCGCACGATGGCATCGCGCCAGCCTTCGCGCGCGCCAAGCTCGGCAGCCCGGCGCAACACACGGGCCTCGAACTCGGGCACCTCGGTGCGCGCCGCGACCAGCGCGCTGCGATCCTCAAGCGGACCATGGCGCTCCTCGTGACGACGCACGAGCTCAGCCAGCCAGCGGGTTTCGAATGCAGTCAGGGAAGCAGGAACAGTCAATGTGTAAGCACCCGGATAGGCCCGAACAAGGGCATGAACCGACAGGATAGCAATGACCACTGCCGGACCGCATCCACTGTGCGCCTTGACTACGCTCCCGATGACAGCGGCCCGCCCGAAGGCCCGCCCGTTGTCACCATCCCGACGGCAGGGTCACACGGAGGGAACGAAGGAAATGAATCGAACGCGAAACCACACGAACGCACGACCATGAGGACGGCCTCCACGGTCCACTGACCTATCCGGACTTGATCGGCATCAAGTTTTTGTTTTCCCCAAGGTCTAGCCTGCAAAGTTATTATTTTTTTGGAGCCCCGCATGGCTACCGACCTGTTCCACTGGACCGTCGACTTCGGCATTGGCATCCGGGAGGTCGACGAACAGCACAAGGCACTCGTCGACCTGCTGAACCGGCTCCATGTCGCGATCCGCGGAGACGACGGCTCGACGACCCCACGCCGGATTCTGGACGAGCTCGCCGACTACACCGGCAGCCACTTCGCACTTGAGGAAAGCCTGATGCGGGAATCGAACTATCCCGATCTCGCTGCGCACAAGCTGATTCATGAAGATCTCATTGGTCAGATCCGGGGTCTCCAGCAGAAGCTGGATTCGGACCAGACCGCGATCACCCTCGAGCTGTTGCACTTCCTCAAGGTCTGGCTGATGCGTCACATCAACGATGCCGACAGGCGCTTCGGCGCATATTTCAGCGCTGCGGGCCGTGCCGCAAAGTGCTCAGCACAGGTCCAGGCACCATGAAGACGCGCGATTGACGGCGGAATATCAATAACTCAGCCAACAGCGTGGTTAACTGGGCGACACGCCACTTAGGAATGAACCGCACTCTACGGACACACCCATGACCCAATCGCCACGTCTCATTCTCGCCCTGCTGCTGGGCTCGATGCTCGCTGCCAGCACCGCACGGGCCGAAACAATGTCCTGCCCGACGCTTACCGATGCCGTGCAGGTGGCCGCCTGCCCGACGGACGAGGAACTGCGCTACACCTTCCTGGGCTTTTGCGGCGACAACGCACGCCTGTATGGCCGCGACATGCTCACCTGCGCAAACTTCGAGAACTACCGTGAGGCCAAGAACACCGCGCTGTGGGAGTCGGCCGACGGTCGCTTCAGCGGCTACCTGTCGTGCAACGTCGAGCCGGCCACGATCCGCGCCTCGAAGGCCCAGCGCATGCATGTCGAACGCACCGGCAAGCTGTCACGCCTGATGTGCGACTACGACAACGATCATCGCCTGGTCCATCGCACCAAGGCCAGCTGCAAGGTTGAGACTGAAGACTGCAGCGGTGGAGCCTGCCGCGCCGATTGCGAGTGATGCTGCGCGTGCTGTGACGAAGGCCGCGGCCGAATGTCGACCGGCCAGACCCTGCTCAATCCGTCACCACGGGGTGGAACCCGCCAAAGCCACCAAAAAGGGCGACGATGTCGTTCGCGGCCAGGTGCCGCACGATGAAGACCAGCCGACTGCAACGGTCGTCATACGGTGGTGTATCGGGCCAGGCCGGCAGGCTGGTCAGTGGATACAGGCTGTGCTGCACGCACTGCAGCACGCGCGGCGCGGGGTCGCCGGCGACGTTGAGCAAACCCTTGATGCGCAGGATGCCGGCCCCATAGACCTGCAGCATCATCCCAAAGGCATCCGAGAACTCGTACCAGGGCAGCGGCTCGTCAAAACGCAGCACGAAACTGTGCACATTGGCATCGTGGCGTGCCGGCGCCTTCGGCGCGGCGGTCGACACGGCGGAAACGCCCTTGCCGCCCGGCTTGCGCCAGGTCGCCGCTTTTTCTGCCGCGCGCTGACGGGCCTCGCGGAGCGCCTCTTCGCCCAGCCAGACGGCAACATCGGGGTGTTTGCCGGCGGCATCGTACAGGCCGCAATCGAACAGGTCCGCAGGGGCGACAACACCGCCCGAGACCTCGATCTGCCCGGCAGCGGGGTTGAGTTGCGCGATGCATTCCGCGACTGCCGTGCGCGCTGCGGCATCGGCCAGATCGCACTTGGTCAGCAGCAACCGGTCCGCCATGCTCACCTGGCGCACCGCTTCGGCGTGTGTCCCGAGCTGGCCCAGGGCATGGGTCACATCGACCGCGGTGACGACACCGTCGACTCGGTAGCGCTCGGCGATGAAGGGCTCGGACATCAGGGTGTGGATCACCGGCGCCGGGTCGGCCAGGCCGGTGGTCTCGATCAGCACCCGGCGCAGACCCTTCAGCTCGCGCCGCAGCGCACGCATGAAAAGCCCTTTCAGCGCTCGTACCAGGTCGCCCTGCACGCTGCAGCAGATACAGCCTGAGTCGAGCACGATCAGGGTTTCGTCCACCTTCTCGACCAGATGGTGGTCGACGCCGATTTCGCCGAACTCATTGATCAGCACCGCACAGCCTTCCATCTGCGGCTGACGCAGCAAGTGGTTCAACACGGTCGTCTTGCCCGCACCGAGAAAGCCGCTGAGGACCGTCACCGGAATGCGCCGGTCCGCACCCGGCAGCTTCTGATCGGGCGAGGCGGGCGTACTCACGGCCAGGGGCGTGCTCACTGCCAGCCGCCGCCCAGCACCTTGTACAGCGTCACGCGGTTGCTGGCGTCGGACAGGCGGGCTGCGATCAGGGCCTGCTCGGCGCCATACAGCGAACGCTGCGCTTCGAGCAGACCGAGGTAGCTGTCCACGCCCGCTTTGTAGCGCGCCTCGGAGAGCTCGAAGCTCTTTGTCGCAGCGTCGACCAGCTTGCGTTGCGCGTCGAGTTGCTCGGCCAGTGTGGCGCGCTCGGCGAGCGCATCGGCGACCTCACGGAACGCGGACTGGATCGCCTTCTCATACTGCGCGACGTTGATGTCGCGCTGGATTTCGGCCACATCCAGGCTGGCCTGCAGGCGTCCGGCCTCGAAGATCGGCAGACGAATCTGTGGCATGAAACTCCAGGCGCGCGAACCACTGGCGAACAGGCCGTCGAGCGACGCGCTTGCGGTGCCGACATTCGCCGTCAGGGAGATGCTCGGGAAGAAGGCCGCACGGGCGGCGCCGATGCTGGCGTTGGCGGCACGCAGCGCGTACTCGGCCTGGACCACGTCGGGACGACGACTGAGCACTTCGGAGGGCACACCCGCCGGCAATTCGGCAACACTGGCGACGGCCTGATCAAGGCCATCGGACAAGCGCTCGGCAGGCACGCCCGTCCCAACCAGCAGCGCCAGGGCGTTCTCATCCTGGGCGACCAGCGCCACAGTGCGCGCCGCATCGGCGCGGGCCGTCTGCAGCAGGGTCTCGGCCTGGTGCAGGTCGAGCGCCGACACGGCACCGGCATCGAAACTGCGCTGGGTCAGATCAAGGGACTTTTGCCGGGTCTCGAGGGTACGGCGGGCCAGCGCCAAACGCTCCTGGTCGGCCGCCCGCCTCAGCCAGGTATGGGCGACCTCGGCGATCAGGCTGATCTGTGCGCTGCGCCGGGCCTGCTCGGTGCCGAGGTAGGTCTGCAGCGCCTGTTCTTCCAGGCTTCGCACCCGGCCGAAAAAATCGAGCTCGTAGGACGCAAAACCCAGGTTGGCGCTGTACTGGCGACTGACGACGGGTTCACCGCTGGCATTCAGATCGCCCGGCACGCGCTGCGCATTCTGGCCACCGCCTGCAGCAATCGACGGGAACAGCGCAGCGCGCTGGATACCGTACTGCGCGCGGCTGCGCTCGATGTTGAGCACCGCTACACGCAGGTCGCGATTGTTGTCCAGCGCCAGCGCGATGAGTTCACGCAGGCGTGCATCGGCAAAATAATCACGCCAGACAATCGCGTCCGCCTGCGCCGCATCAGCCGCAGCCGCTGTCAGCGGAAAACTCGCCGGCACCGGCGCCGCGGGGCGTTCGAACGCCGGGATCAGCGAGCACGCCCCCAGCACGGTGGTGGCCAGCGCCAGGACAAGCGTGGAAAGTCGATTCATGGGCATCGCCATGTTAACGGTCCTCTTTAGCAGTGGGGGCGGAATCCGGGGCCGCAGATGCCGGAGTCAGGTCATCCCTCGGCGCGTCAGGGAAAATGCGCTTGATCACGACGTAGAACAGCGGCACGAAGAAGATACCCAGCACGGTGGCGGCAATCGTGCCGCCGAGCACGCCCGTGCCGATCGCATTCTGGCTGCCGGCACCCGCGCCGGTCTCGATGGCGAGCGGCAGCACGCCGAAACCAAAGGCCAGCGAGGTCATCAGGATGGGGCGAAGACGCATGCGCACCGCGGTCAGCGTCGCCGCGACGAGATCCTTGCCCGCCTCCATCTCGGCCTTGGCGAACTCAACGATCAGGATGGCGTTCTTCGACGACAGACCGATGGTTGCGAGCAGGCCGACCTGGAAGTAGATGTCGTTCGACAATCCCCGGGTACTCGCCGCAAGCAGGGCACCGAGCACGCCGAGCGGCACGACCAGCATCACCGCGAACGGCACCGACCAGCTTTCGTACAGCGCGGCCAGGCACAGGAACACGACCAGCAGCGACAGCGCATACAAGGCCGGCGCCTGCGTCCCGCTGCGGCGTTCCTCGTAGGACGTGCCCGACCATTCGTAGCCGACCCCCGCCGGCAATCGGCCCATGATCTCCTCGACCGCCGTCATCGCCTCACCCGACGACAATCCGGGCGCCGCCTGACCGAGCACCTCCATCGACGGCTGGCCGTTGAAGCGCTCCAGGCGCGGCGAGCCATAAGTCCAGTGCGAAGTCGCAAAAGCCGAGAACGGCACCATTTCGCCAGCCTTGTTACGCACATACCATTTGTCGAGATCTTCCTGCGTCATGCGCGACGGCGCATCGCCCTGCAGGTAGACTTTCTTGATTCGCCCGCGGTCGAGGAAGTCATTCACATAGCTGCCACCCCAGGCGGTGGCCAGCGTGTCGTTGATCTCCGTCACGCTGACGCCCAGTGCGCCGGCTTTGGCATGATCGATGTCGAGCTTGAGCTCGGCGACATCTTCCTGACCGTTCGGACGCACCCCGACCAGACGCTTGTCCTGTGCTGCCATGCCGAGAAACTGGTTGCGCGCCGCAAGCAGCGCTTCGTGGCCGAGTCCGCCGCGGTCCTGCAACTGGAGGGTGAAGCCTCCCGAGGTGCCGAGCTCGATCACCGCCGGTGGCACGAAGGCAAACACCATCGCCTCGCGGATCTGTGAGTAAGCCGCCATCGTCCGCCTGGCAACAGACCAGACATCCATGCCGGGCCCCTTGCGCTCGTCCCAGTGGCGCAGGTTGACGAAGGCGATGCCCATGTTCTGTCCGCTGCCGCCGAAACTGAAGCCGGCCACGGTGAAAATGGCTTGAACGGTGTCCTTTTCGTTCTCGAGGAAGTGCTTCTCGATCTTCTTGATTACCTCCACGGTGCGCTCCTGGCTGGCGCCCGCCGGCAACACGATCTGGTTGAACATGACCCCCTGGTCCTCTTCGGGCAGGAAGGAGGTCGGCATGCGCAGGAACAGCAAGCCGAGAACGGCAACGATGGCAATATAGATGGCCATGAAACGCAGACTGCGCCGAAGAATGCCGCCGACGGCCGATTCGTAGCGCTGGGTCGAGCGCTCGAAGCCCCGGTTGAACCAGCCGAAGAAGCCCCGAAAGAGGCCGCCTTCGCCGTGCGCCTGACCCTTCTTCACCGGCTTCAGCAGGGTGGCGCACAAGGCCGGGGTGAACACGATCGCAACCAGCACCGACAAGGCCATCGCCGAGACGATGGTGATCGAGAACTGGCGATAGATGACGCCGGTCGAACCGCCAAAGAAGGCCATCGGCACGAACACCGCCGACAGCACCAGACCGATGCCGATCAAGGCACTGGTGATCTGGTCCATCGAACGTTTGGCCGCCTCCCTGGGCGACAAACCTTCCTCGGTCATCACGCGTTCGACGTTCTCGACCACCACGATCGCATCATCCACCAGCAGGCCGATCGCCAGCACCACGCCGAACATCGTCAGGGTATTGATGGAAAAGCCGAAGACCGCCATCAGCCCGAAGGTCCCCAGCAGCACCACCGGAATCGCCATCGTCGGGATCAGCGTCGCACGCAGGTTCTGCAGGAACAGATACATCACCAGGAAAACCAGCACGACGGCTTCGATCAGCGTCATCACCACCGACTCGATCGAGATTTTGACAAAGGGCGTGGTATCGAAGGGCACGACGTAATCCACCCCGACCGGAAAATAGGGCTTCATCTGATCCAGCCTGGCGCGTACGGCCTTCACCGTCTCCAGCGCATTGGCGCCCGCTGCCAGACGAAGGCCCATCCCCGATGAGACCTGGCCGTTGAAGCTGGCCAGCGTGCCGTAGTTCTCGGCGCCAATCTCCACCCGGGCGACGTCACGCAGGTGCACCTCGCCCCCCTGTGCACTGCTGCGCAACAGGATGTCCTCGAACTGGGCGACGGTCTGCAGCCGGCTCTGTGCCGTGATCGTCGCGTTGAAGCCCTGCCCCGGGACGGCTGGTGTGCCACCGAGCTGGCCGGCGGAAACCTGCGCGTTCTGCGCCATCAGGGCAGCGCGCACGTCACCCGGCGTCAGCCGATAGTTCGTCAGCCGTGCCGGGTCCAGCCACACGCGCATCGCATACTGGGCACCGAAGACCTGAACCTCGCCGACCCCTTCGACACGCGACAGCTGATCCTGAACCGTCGACACGAGAAAGTCGGACAAATCCGACCGGGTCAGACTGTCGTCGGCGGATATGAAGCCCACGACCATCAGAAAGTTGGCGCCCGATTTGGCAACCGTCACGCCCTGCTGCTGCACGGCCTGCGGCAGCAACGGGAGCGAGGTCTGGATCTTGTTCTGAACCTGGACCTGGGCGATGTCGGGATCGGTATCGGCGGAGAAGGTCAGCGTGGTCGAGGCGTTGCCGTAGGCATCACTGCTCGACTTCATGTACAGCAGACCGTCGAGGCCGGTCATCTTCTGTTCGACGACCTGTGTCACCGAATCCTCGACTGCCTTGGCGGAAGCGCCCGGGTAGCGGGCATTGACGACGATCGCGGGCGGAGCGATCGACGGGTACTGGGACACCGGCAATTGCTGGATGGACAGTGCCCCACCCAGCATGATGACGATGGCGATGACCCACGCAAAGATGGGTCGGTCGATGAAGAAACGGGCCATGGCGCCTTACCTCACTTGGCCGCAGGCGCGGCAGGCGCCGATGCGACAGCGGCAGCGGCTGGGGCTTGCTGGGCCTGCACCTGGACACCCGGGCGCACGCGCTGCAGCCCTTCGACGATGATGCGCTCGCCTGCCTGCAAGCCGCTGGTCACGACCCAGTAGCCACCCATCGACTGTGCCACCTGTACCGGACGCGCCTGCACCTTACTTTCACCATCGACCACCATCACCAGCGCATTGCCACGCGGGTCGTGCGTCAGCGCGGCATGGGGCACCAGAATCGCCGCGCTGCGCACGCCCTGCGGCAGTCGTGCGCGTACATACATGCCAGGCAGGAGCTCGCCCTTCGGATTGGGAAACGTCGCGCGCAGAGTCACGCTGCCAGTGGCTTCGTCCACCGTCACTTCGGAAAAGGCCAGCGTGCCCTCAGCCGCATACTCGCTGCCATCTTCCAGCACCAGCATCACCGGCACGGCGCCGCTGCCCTTGCGCTGCAGCTTGCCGGCGGCCAGATCACGGCGGATGCGCAGGATCTCGGCGCTGGACTGGGTCAGGTCGACATAGATCGGATCGAGCTGCTGCACCGTCGCCAGCGCCGTCGCCTGATTGGCCGTGACCAGGGCGCCCTGGGTCACGCTGGAGCGGCCGATGCGACCGGAAATGGGCGATCGCACCTGGGTGTGGTCGAGATCGATCCGGGTGGTGTCCAGCGCCGCCCTGGTGGCTGCAAGCTCAGCCTGCGCCAGCTTCAGTGCCGCCTGGGCATCATCGTTGGCCTGCTTGCTCACGGCCTCGATCCTGACCAGTCCGGCGTAGCGCTCGGCCTTCAGTCGCGCCACCTGAACATTGGCCTCGGCCCGCGCAAGATTGGCCTTGGCGCTGTCGTAAGCAGCCTGATAGGGCGCGGCGTCGATGCGGTACAGCACTTGCCCGGCCCGAACCTCACTGCCTTCGGTGAAAGCCCGCTGCTGCACGATGCCGCCAACCTGGGGGCGTAGTTCGGCGATCAGGTAGGGCGTTGTGCGGCCCGGCAGTTCGGCCACCAGGGGAACGGATTCGGTCTTGACTTCAAGGATGGTCACTGCGGGCGCCGGGGGGGCGCCTCCATTTTGCGCTGCGGCTATTTCCTGCTTGCCACAACCGGCCAGCAGGAACAGCCCCAGCAGCGCGGCAACGGGGGCGAGAAGCGGATTGCGTCGGGTATGCATGGGGATAAGCCTCTCGAGAAGAACAAAATCGCCGCCGCCTGAGTTCGTGACCCGGCCCCGGCGCTACCATTTTTTTAGAATGGTTATTCTAGATTGAACGCTCATTCTATGTTATGGTTTGCTGCAGTGCAAGATCAACGAATCGCTTCCGACTGCGAATCTCAAGCCGGAGTTCCAACGAATGACTACACCCCCCGCCACTGATCACTCCCGTGCCGAAGCCCGCCGCCAGCAGATCCTGGCGGCTGCGGCACAGTGTTTCCGCGAGCACGGTTTTCATGGCGCGAGCATCTCGCAGATATCCCGCATTGCCGGCATGAGCGCAGGGCACATCTATCATTACTTCGAGAACAAGGAAGCGATCATCGCGGCCATCGTGGAACAGGATCTCGAGAGCCTGCTGCAAATGACCGGAGAGCTGCGCGCCGCCTGTGATGTCCGCCAGGCGCTGATTGCCCGTGCGGCAAAGGGTGTCGCCGAACAACTCGACCCCCAGACAGCAGGGCTCAAGCTGGAAATCGTCGCCGAAGCCTCACGCAACCCACGCGTCGCCGAGATCGTTCGCAACGCCGACGCCGCCAGCCGCCAAAGCCTGGGGGAGACGATCCGCATCGTCCGTCAGCGCGCCGGACACCAGGACGACGAGGCGAGCATCGCCGGCATGATCGAGGTGCTGGCAACCTTGTTCGAAGGCCTGCTTCTGCGCACGCTGCGCCACCCGCAACTCGACCATGCACAGCTCACCCTCCAGGTACAGGCCGCCATCGAAAGCGTGCTCTCCCAGCCGTCCTGACGCGCAGTGAAGCTGCCCGCGCACGCGGCGACGCTCACCCGATCAGCAAACGCCAGGCCCCTCGCCGCACCTCACAGATAACCCAGCCTGCCCGGTAGCCACAGCGCCAGTTGCGGGAACACGATCATCAGCGTCAGTCCGCCGCACATCGCCAGCACTAGCCAGATCACCCAGCGGAAAGTCTGCTCCATGCCGATGCCGGCGATGCGCGAGGTGATCATCAGCGAAATTGCCATCGGTGGCGTGAACTGGCCGATGGCAAGGTTGATCGTCATCATCACGCCGAACCACACCAGATCCCAGCCCATCGCCACCGCAATCGGCACCAGCAGTGGCAGCAGGATCAGGAAGATCGAGATCGCGTCGAGGAACATGCCGGCCGCGAGCAACAGCAGGTTGATCGACAACAGCATCAGCCATTCGCTGGAATGCAGACCGATCAGGGATTTGGCCGCCGCATCGAAGATGCCCAGCGTGTTGCCCGCCCCCGCAAACACCGAAGCGATGCCGATGATCATCAGCACCACCGCCGACAGCTCGCCGGCCTCGACCAGCACGCGGAACAGGTCGCGGAACGAGATGCTGCGATACACCACCATGCCGACGAAGATGCCGTAGGCCACCGCCACCACCGCCGCTTCGGTGGGGGTGAACAGCCCGGTGCGCAGGCCGCCGAGGATGATGACCGGCGCCAGCAAGCCCCACACCGCGTCGATCAGGCTCTTGCCCAGCGGCGGCCGCTCGGCCTTGAAATCGCGCCCGAAACCGTACTTGCGACTGATGATGATGGCCGGCACCAGCAGACACAACGCGGCAATCATGCCCGGGAACAGGCCGGCGGCGAACAGCGCCGGCACAGTCGCAGCCGGCACCATCACGCTGTAGACGATGAAAGCCACCGAGGGCGGAATGACGATCGCGGTCGAACCCGCAGCCGCAATCAGGCCGGCAGAAAAGCCTTTCGGATAGCCGCGCGCGATCATCGACGGCAGCATCACCGCCGCCACCGCCGCCGCATCGGCCGGGCCTGAGCCGGAGATGCCGCCCAGCAGCATGGACACCAGCACCGCCACCACCGCGAGCGAACCGGTCCATTCGCCGACCATTGCGGTCACGAAGCGCACCAGGCGAATCGCCACCCCGGAGCGCTCGAAGATCATGCCAGCGAGGATGAACATCGGAATCGCCAGCAGCGGGTACTTGGCGATGCCGGCGTAGATATTGGTCGGCACCGCGAGCTGGTCGAAGCCGGCCATCGCCAGCACGGTCACGCTCGCCACACCCAGCGCTACCGCCAGCGGCATGCCCGCCACCAGCGCCGCCAGAAAAAGCACGATGAGGACGGTGCCGATCATGCCCGCCCCCGCACCCGAGTGAGGATCAGGCGCAGCACCAGCGCCACTGCCAGCACCGGCATCCACACCGTGTACCACCACTGCGGCACGCCCAGCGCGGGCGAGGTTTCCTCAAAGCGGTACTGGTCCCAGGTGAGCTTGGCGGCATAAAAGGCGATGAAGGCGAACAAGCTGGCGGTGACGGCAAACGACAGCCACTCCAGCGCCGCGCGCCCGGCCGGCGGCAGCTTGTCGGCGAAGAAGCTCACACGGATGTGGCGATCGAAGGCGAACGCCGCCGACGAGCCCACAAAGGAGAGCACGATCAGCAGCGCGATCGAGAATTCCTCGGTGGCGGCAAAGGACTGCGAAGTGAAGTAACGCGCCAGCACGTTGCCGAAGCTGATCAGCACGATCAGGCCCATGACGACACCGGACAGGGTCTGTTCGAGGGTGTAAGGGGCGGAGCGCGCGGCGCTGTCGTCCTCGTGCGGCGGTTCGATGCTCATGGGGTCCAACTTTCTGTCAGCGTAAAAAAGGCCGGGCAGGCCGCTTACGGCGCTGCCCGGCCAGGTTGCGGCGCATGGAGCTTAGCGCTTGGCGATGTCTTCTTCGGCCTGCTTCACCAGATCAGCGCCCACTTTCTCCGCCCACTCCTTGTAGACACCGGCGGTCGCCGTGCGGAAAGCGTCGCGCTCGGCACCCGTCAGGCGCACGACGGCAACGCCGTTGGCCTCGATTTCCTTCAGCAGCTTGTCATCGTCGGCCGAAATGCCGGCGCGAGCGCGGGCGATCTCTTCCTTGGCAGCCTGCTGCGCGGCCGCGGTCACGGCCTCACGGTCGGCTTCGGTCCAGGAATTCCACACCTTCTTGTTGACCACGAAGATCAGCGGATCGGCGACATAGCCCCACAGCGTCAGGTGCTTCTGGTCGACGGTGTGCAGCTTGGCGGCATTGAACACGGCCAGCGGGTTCTCCTGGCCATCGACTGCGCCGGTCGCCATCGCCGGCTGGGCGTCGGCCCAGCTCATCTGCGTTGGATTGGCGCCGAGGGCGTTGAAGGTGGCGAGGAACAGCGGCGAGCCCACCACGCGCATCTTCATGCCCTTGAGGTCGGCGGGCGTGCGGATCGGCTTCTTCGAATTGGACACCTCACGGAAGCCGTTTTCGCCCCAGGCCAGCGGCACCACATCACGCTCGGCCAGCATCTCGAACATCTGCTTGCCGACACGGCCCTGGGTGAGCGCATCGATCGCCTTGTGGTCGGGCATCAGGAAGGGCAGCGCGAACAGATTGAGCTCCTTCACCTGCGGCGACCAGTTGATGGTGGAGCCGACCGCCATGTCGATGATGCCCTGGCGCAGCGCGGTGAATTCCTTGGTCTGGTCGCCCGATACCAGCGAAGTGCCCGGATAGACCTTGATCTTGATGCGGCCTTCGGTCTTTTCGGCAACCAGGTCGGCCCAGCGCTTGGCGCCCCAGCCCCACGGGAAGGCCTCGCCGAGCACGGTCGACAGCTTGTATTCGTCCTGGTATTGCTGCGCCGAGGCCGGCATGGCCAGGCCAAGTGCGGCCGACGTAAATAGGCCAGCGAGAAGGGCAGTAAAGCGGCGTTTTTGCATGAGACGTCTCCGTTGCTGACGGTGATTCGAGACGCGCGGCGGCTAACGCAGCGCAAGAGGAGCGCCAATTCTACAAACCGGGGGGCCTATGGACCAGCGCAAAATCACCCGGGTGCCGGATCGCTCGCTCAGCGCGGTGCCAGCACGCGCTGCAGAAAATCCGTCAACCGGCCGATGTGACGTTCCAGATCGGCGAAGGAGTCGTGATCGCCCGCGACCGTCATCAGCTCCACCGGCGTCTCGCCGCGCGCGGCGAAGATCTGGCGCGCCTCGTCGATTGGCACCACCTCGTCGTCCTCACCATGCACCAGCAGCACCGGCCGCCGGATGCGGGCGATGGTGGTGAGCGGCGCAATGTCGTCAAAGCGGAAACCGATGGTTTTCTGCACGTAGTCGAGGATGTAGCGCCCCACCGGGCGCTCGGGCAGACGCTTGGCCGCCAGCCAGCGTCGCATCATTGCCGCCGGGTGAGAAAAGGCGGCAACGCTCACCACCGCCGCCACCTGCGGTGTGCGCGAGGCCGCGAACAGCACTGCCCCCGCCCCCACCGAATGCCCCAGCAGGGCGATGCGCTGTGGGTCGATGCCGGGCTGCGCCGCCAGCCAGGCGAAAGCGTGCTCGGCATCTTCGGCAAAGCGCGGCAATGACGTGAAGCTGTCGTCATCACTGGCGCCATGGCAGCGCATATCGATGAACAGCGCAGCAAAGCCGGCCTCATGCAGCGGCCGTGCCAGCGGCAGCATCAGCGCGGCATTGCCGCCCCAGCCATGCACCACGACGACGGCCGGCTGCGGCCCGCCCTGCGCCGGCGCGGGTATCAGCCAGCCGTGCAGCTGCCGCGCATTCGCGGTCGCGATGCTGACTTCCGTTGCGCTCAGCCCAAGGGTCGCCGGACAACTGTGATTCGGCACACGCGGCGCAGCCAGTCCCTTGCGAATACCCCAGTGCAGCAGCGCCCGGCTACCGGCCAGCGTGGCGGTAGCGGCGGCAAAGGCGACAAAAAGTCCGCTCAGACTCGCCATGACGCGCTCAGTCGCTCATGCATCTGCAACACTCGCGCCGGCCGCCGGCCACAGCGCAGCCAGCGTCGACGACAAGGCGGCCCAGTCCGGCACGCAACGCGTATCGATCTCGAGGGTGCGTGCGAGTTCCCCCGCGTCGAGCGCCTCGCGCTCCAAGGTTTGCGCTTCGAGCACGGCCAGGTTGGCTTCGGACGCGTCGGTTCCGGCCTCCGCACGCTGGCTGACACGCTCACGCAAGACCTCGAGCGGCGCATCAAAGGCCAGGATCACGAAAGGCACATTGGCTGCAGCAGCCAGCGCGGCAAAGCCCTGACGCTGTGCCCGCTTCAGGAAGGTCGCATCGACCAGCGCCGCATAGCCGGCCTCCACCACTCCGCG
>Ga0073899_10003453_pt1 | contig 13981 bp, 14 predicted proteins | sample KloWWTmetaKNB5Ph_FD_88975 | JGI IMG/M metagenome (GOLD analysis project Ga0073899, IMG submission 88975) | Active sludge microbial communities from Klosterneuburg, Austria, studying microevolution and ecology of nitrifiers - Klosterneuburg... | ecosystem: Engineered > WWTP > Aerobic digester >... | reverse complement strand
TGTAGATGAGCTGCAGCTCGTTGATCAGCTTGCCCGCGTTGTCCGACGCGGCCTTCATCGCAACCATGCGCGCGGCCATTTCGGACGCCACGTTCTCCACCGCCCCGCGATACACCTGCGACTCGATGTAGCGCATCAGCACGCCGTCGAGAATCCCGGCGGCGCTCGGCTCATAGATGTAGTCCCAGTGCTCCGCGAGATCACCCGAGCTGACCGCCTCGACCGGCAGCAGCTGCTCGACCACCGGCTTCTGGGTCATCGTGTTGACGAAGTGCGCGTTCACCAGGAAGAGCCGGTCGATCCTGCCCTCGCGATACGCGTCGAGCATCACCTTGACGGTGCCGATCAGGTCCTTCACATGCGGCCGGTCGCCGAGATGTGAGATGTTCGCGAGGATCGGCAGGCCGAGCCGGCGGAAAAAGCCGAGCCCCTTCGAGCCGACCAGGCACAGGCTCACCTCCGCGCCCTTCTGCTGCCACTCGCGCAGCAGGTAGATCGTGTTCTTGAAGATGTTCGCGTTCAGCCCGCCGCAGAGGCCGCGGTCGGTCGAGATCACGATGATGCCGATCGACTTCGGCTCGCGCGTCACCATGAACGGGTGGCGGTAGTCCGGGTTTGCCTCGGTCAGGTGGCCGATCGTCGCGCGCATCTTCTCCGCGTACGGGCGCGCGAGGCGCATGCGGTCCTGGGCGCGACGCATCTTGCTCGTCGCGACCATCTGCATCGCCTTGGTGATCTTCTGAGTGCTCTTCACACTCGTGATCTTCGTGCGGATTTCCTTCGTGCCGGCCATCAGAGTCCCGTCAGGTGTACGCGCCGGTGGCCATGAAGTCGTCGCAGATCTTCTTCAACGTCGCCTCGTGGGCCTTGAGCTCGGGCTTCGCATTGACGGCATCCACGGCTTCCTTGTAGTTGCCCTTCGCGAAACGCTGCAACGCGGCCTCGAAATCGACCACCTTCTTGCGCTCGACCTTGTCCATGTAGCCGCTGTTGACGGCGTAGATCGAGAGCGCCATTTCGGCGACCGACATCGGCGCGTACTGCTTCTGCTTCATCAACTCGGTGACGCGCTCGCCACGCTCGAGCTGACGGCGGGTCGCCTCGTCGAGGTCGGAGGCGAACTGCGAAAACGCCGCGAGCTCACGGTACTGCGCGAGCGCGAGGCGGATTCCGCCACCGAGTTTCTTGATGATGTCCGTCTGCGCCGCGCCACCGACGCGCGACACGGAGATGCCGGCGTTCATCGCGGGACGGATGCCGGCGTTGAAGAGGTCGGTCTCGAGGAAGATCTGGCCGTCGGTGATCGAGATGACGTTGGTCGGCACGAAGGCGGTGACGTCGCCCGCCTGCGTCTCGATGATCGGCAGTCCGGTGAGCGAGCCAGTCCTGCCCTTGACCGCGCCCTTGCTCGCCATTTCCACGTATTCCTCGTTGACCCGCGCGCTGCGCTCAAGGAGGCGCGAGTGCAGGTAGAAGACGTCGCCGGGGAAAGCCTCGCGCCCCGGCGGGCGCTTCAGCAGCAGCGAGATCTGGCGGTAGGCGACTGCCTGCTTCGACAGGTCGTCATAGATGATCAGCGCGTCCTGACCGTTGTCCATGAAGTACTCGCCCATCGTGACGCCCGAATAGGCCGAGAGATACTGCAGGGCAGCGGGCGTCGAGGCGGACGCCGCAACGACGATGGTATGCGCCATCGCCCCGTGCTCCTCGAGCTTGCGCACGACGTTGGCGATCGACGACTGCTTCTGGCCGATCGCCACATAGATGCATTTGATGCCAGACGACTTCTGGTTGATGATCGTGTCGACGGCCATCGCGGTCTTGCCGGTCTGGCGGTCGCCGATGATCAGCTCGCGCTGGCCGCGGCCGATCGGCACCATCGAGTCGACGGCCTTGTAGCCCGTCTGCACCGGCTGAGACACGCTTTTGCGATAGATGACGCCCGGCGCCACGCGCTCGATCGGCGAGGTGCGCGTCGCCTTAATCGCCCCCTTGCCGTCGATCGGGTTGCCGAGCGCGTCGACCACGCGGCCCAGCAGCTCCGGGCCCACTGGCACTTCAAGGATGCGGCCAGTCGTCTTGACCGTGTCGCCCTCGCGGATGCCCTTGTATTCGCCGAGCACCACGGCGCCCACCGAGTCCTGCTCGAGGTTGAGGGCGAGGCCGAACACGCCGCCCGGGTACTCGATCATCTCGCCATAGCGCACGTCGGCGAGGCCGTGGATGCGTGTGATGCCATCCGTGACGGACACCACCGTGCCGACGTTGCGCGCCTCCGACGCAGACGAGAACTTCTCGATGCGCTGCCTGATGAGGTCGCTGATTTCCGATGCTTTGACTGACATGCGATGGAGTCCTTGAAAATCAATTCGCCATGGACTGGCCGAGGCGCTCGAGCTTGCCCTTCACCGAGCCGTCGAGCACGAAGTCGCCGGCGCGTATCACCGCGCCGCCGAGCAGACCCGGGTCCACGCTCGGGAGCAGGCGCACGACACGGTTCAGGCGGCGCGTGAGCGCGTGCGTGAACTTCTCCGTGTCGGCCGGCGTGAGCGCAATCGCGGACACGATCTCGACGTCGACGGTATTCTCGACTTGCGCGCGCAGCAGCGCGTACTGCACGGCGATCTCCGGCAACAGCGCGAGCCGCTGGTTCTGCGCGAGGAGCCGCACGAAGTTGCGACCGTGCCCGTCGGCCCGCTCGCCGGCGATATCGATCACGATGTCGGCAAGTGCGAGCGTCGTCACCTTCGGGTTGCCAAGGAGCGCAGCGAAGCGCTCGTCGCGCACCACCGTGGCGGCCGTCTCGAGCAGGTCGCCCCAGCGCGCGAGCGCCCTGGCGCCCTGCGCAAACTCGAACGCGGCGCGCGCGTACGGTCGGGCGACGGTTGCGCTCTCAGCCACGCGCGATCTCCCCGGCAAGCTTGTCGAGCAACTGCGCATGCGTCTGCGCGTCGATCTCGCGTTCGAGCAGGCGCGATGCGCCGGCCACCGCGAGCGCACCGACTTCCCGGCGCAGCGAATCGCGCGCACGCGACGTCTCGTTGGCGGCCTCGGCGCGCGCGTTCGCGAGCACCCGGTCACCCTCGGCGCTCGCCGCTTGCTTGGCGCTGTCGACCATCTCGTTCGACCGGCGGCTCGCCTGGTCGAGGATCTGGTTCGCGCGCTCGCGTGCCTCGCGCACGACCACGTCGGCGCGCGACTTCGCCTCGTCGAGATCCTTCTGGCCGCGTTCAGCGGCCGCGAGGCCCTCGGCAATCTTCTTCTGCCGGTCCGTGATCGCCTGCGCAATGGGCGGCACCACGAACTTGTAGAAGAACCAGAGCAGGAGCGCAAAAACGATCATCTGCCCGATGAATGTCGCGTTGACGGTCATGGCCCGTCTCCTTCAGCCTGGGTTCAACCGCCCGCGAGCTTCTCGAGCAGCGGATTCGCGAATGCGAACAGCATGGCGAGACCGACACCGATGAGGAACGCCGCGTCGATGAGGCCCACGAGCAGGAACATGCGGCCCTGCAGCATCGGCGTAAGCTCCGGCTGCCGTGCGGCGGATTCGAGGAACTTCGAACCCATCACGCCGATGCCGATGCAGGCGCCGATCGCGCCGAGGCCGATGATGATGCCGATTCCAAGCGCCGTGTACGCCTGAACCGTTGCGATTGCTTCCATCTGAGTACTCCTGGTCGATTCGAAAGTGCGTCAAAAAACGGAAACTAGTGGTGATCCTCGGCCATCGAGATATAGACGATGGGCAACACCATGAAGATGTAGGCCTGCAGCACCACAATCAAGATGTGGAAAATCGCCCACGCGGTGCCGAGCAGGATCTGGCCGATGAAGCCGGCTGCGCTGCCGAAAGTCGCGCCGACGACCATGAAGCCGAGCAGTGCGATCAGCATGAAAAGCAGCTCGCCCGCGAACATGTTGCCAAAGAGTCGCATGCCGAGCGACACAGGCTTCGAGAGCAGCTCCACTGCATTCAGGATGATGTTCGGGACCCAGAGGAGCGGATGGCCGCCGAAGGGCGCCGACACCCACTCGTGAAGGTAGCCGCCCACGCCCTTGGCACGGATTGCGGCGAAGATGATGAGCAGCAGCACCACGAGCGCCATGGCGATGGTGCCGTTGAGGTCGGCGGTCGGCAGGACGCGCCAGAACTGCGCGCCGAGCAGCGCCGCGATGCCGCCCGGCAGGTCGAGCGGCAGCAGATCCATCGTGTTCATCGCGATGATCCACGTGAAGAGGGACAGCGCCAGCGCCACCATGAAGCGGCGGTCACCGTGATAGATATCCGCGACCTGCCCGTCCACGAAGTCGTAGACCAGCTCGATGAAACCGATGAACTTGCCGGGGACGCCGGCGTTCGCGCGGCGCGCGGCCGCCCGGAAGACCCAGCCGACCAGGATCGCGAGCGAGGCGGACATCAGGAGCGTATCGACGTGCCAGGTCCAGAACCCCTCGCCGACTTTCAGGTGCGTGAGGTGATGGACAATGTAGTCGGTCGGCGTCGTGCCGTGTTCTGCGCCGTGTGCGGATGCCATCGCTGCTCGAACCTTGCCCTTCCCTCAACCTCTCGACCGCGGCGGAAGTCGGGGCCCCGCCATCGCGGGTACCACCCAGAACACCACCAGTGTCGCGACATAGGTCGCGATGACCGGCGGCCACGCCGCCTTGCCGGTGCGCGCCACCGCGATGAACATCGCCACGGTCAGCGCCACCTTCACGAACTGGCCGAGCAGGACCCGGCCCAACACCAAGCCGGCGCCGCCGCCAGGGCGCAGCGCCGTCAGGGTCATGTACAGGTTCGCAATGCAGCCGATCGAACCACCCGCCAGCGCCGATGCGCCATGGCGAGCTCCCCACAAGCCGTAGCACATCGCCGCGAGGGCGACCGTGACCACAACCTGTGCCAGCAGGATCCGCGCGGCGAGTCGCCTGATGCCAGGTTCGCGCGACTTGATCTCGACAGGACGGGAGACGGCCTTCAGCCCAATTTTCCTTGCACGGCAGCCACTTAGGGCACCGTTTGCGAAGCGCGCGGATTATACGGGGGGACCCCTGCGCCAGCAAGAATTACGCGGGAACTACGTAGGAGAAAACGCAATGGTGCCGGGTTTTCGGTTATTCGGTTATTGCGCCGCTGGCGCGCAATAACCGAATAACCGAAAACCCGGCACCACGCCTAGCTGATGTGGGCCAGGATGCCGTCGAGCTCATCGAGACTGTTGTAGCTGACGACGAGCTTGCCCTTGCCGCCCGCGCCGTGCTGGATTGCGACTTTCGCGCCCAGCTTCGCCGACAACTCGCTTTCGAGGTTTGTGACGTTCGGGTCCTGCGCCGGTGTCCCGGGAGAATGGTGTGGCGTCACAAGACGCCGCACGAGCGCTTCGGTCTCGCGCACCGAGAGTCCTTTGCGTGCGACCAGCGCGGCGACTTCGACCTGTTGGCGACGTTGCGAGAGACCGAGCAGCGCGCGCGCGTGACCCATCTCGAGTGCACGCTGCTCCACCAGTCCGGTCACTTCCGGTGCGAGCTCGAGCAGACGAAGGAGGTTGCTGACGGCGGCGCGTGAACGGCCCACGGCGTCGGCGGCCTGCTGGTGCGTGACGCCAAATTCTGCAATCAGCCGCTCGAGCGCGCGCGCCTCTTCGAGCGGATTGAGGTTCTCGCGCTGGATGTTCTCGATGAGCGCCATCGCGATCGCCGCCTCGTCGGGCACGTGGCGAACGACGGCGGGAATTTCGGCGAGGCCGGCCAGTTGCGCGGCCCGCCAGCGGCGCTCGCCCGCGATGATCTCGTAACGCTGGGCTGCGCCGTCGCCAGTGCCCGCGAGCGGGCGCACCACGATCGGCTGCACGATTCCCTGCGCCTTGATCGAATCGGCGAGCTCCTGCAGGGATTCCGGCCGCATGTCGGTGCGTGGCTGAAAGCGCCCCCGCTGCAGCAGGTCGAGCGGCAGTTTCGCGAGTTCCTCACCCACGCGGGGCTCGCCCGAAGGGGCCGAGACCGCATGGGCGCGCTGCGCCGCCTGACCCAGCAGGTCAGCGAGCCCGCGGCCAAGGGTTGCCTTCTTCTGGGTCATGACGCGGATGATAGCTGTTCGGGAGCCCGCAGCCCGTCCTCCCGGCGCAGCATTTCGCCGGCGAGCGCGAGATAAGCGAGCGCGCCGCGCGACTCCCTGTCGTGGAACATCGCGGGCCGGCCGAAGGACGGCGCTTCCGCGAGCCGCACGTTGCGCGGCACCACGGTCCGGAACACCTTGTCGCCGAAATGCTCGATCAGCTGCGCGCTGACTTCATTGGCGAGATTGTTGCGGGGGTCGAACATGGTGCGCAGGATCCCTTCGACCTCGAGATCGGGGTTCACCGCCGCGCGAATCTGCTCGATCGTCGACACGAGCGCCGACAGCCCCTCGAGCGCGTAGTACTCGCACTGCATCGGAATCAGCACACTGTCGGCCGCGACGAGCGCATTCACGGTGAGCATGTTGAGCGCGGGCGGGCAGTCGATCAGGATCTGGTCGTACTGCTCGCGCACCGGGCGCAGGGCCTGGCGCAGTTTCAGTTCGCGACCCGTGATCATCGTGAGGAGACGCACCTCGACCGAGGTGAGATCCTGATTCGCGGGCAGCAGCCACATGCCGGCGGGCTCCACGGCCACGATAGCGCTCCCGATGTCGCACTCGCCGAGCATCACCTCGCAAGTGCCGCGTGTGACCTGCGACTTCTCGACGCCGCAACCCATGGTGGCGTTACCCTGCGGGTCGAGGTCGATCAGCAGCACGCGACGCTTCGTTGCGGCGAGCGACGCCGCGAGATTCACGGCCGTCGTGGTCTTGCCGACACCGCCCTTCTGGTTCGCGATCGCGATGACGCGCTTCATCCGGGCGAGTGTAGCGGCTCGCGGCGGCGGCCGCTGCCCTCCCCGGCGAGCCGCAGAACGGCCAGTGCACGGCTCGCATCAATCCCCGGCACCTGCAGCGCGACAGTCGCATCGAGCCGCCAGGCTGGATCGAGGCCACGCAGTTCCTCGTCCAGGCGCGCACTCTTCATCGCAAGCACCCGGGTTTGCGGCCCGCACAGCGGGCGCACCAGCGCAAGGAGGCGCGGCAAGGGCGCGAAGGCGCGCGTGACGACCGTATCGAACGCCGTCGCGGGCGCGAGGTCCTCGACCCGCGCGTGCACCGGCTCGACATTGCCGAGCCCGAGCGAGCGCGCCACGTGCGCGACGAAGCGGATCTTCTTGTTGTTCGAATCGATCAGCGTGTAGCGCCGCCCCGGATCGATGATCGCAAGCGGCAACCCCGGGAAGCCGGCGCCTGTGCCGACATCCGCTACCGTTTCACCGGCGACATGCGGGGCGACCGAGAGGCTGTCGAGCAGGTGATGCGTCAGCATCCCTTCCCGATCATCGATCGAAGTGAGGTTGTAGGCCTTGTTCCAGTGCGCGAGCTCAGCGAGGAGGCGCAGCAGCAGCAGCGCCTGCGGCTCCCCGAGCGGCACGCCCAGGGCAGCGGCGCCCCCGATGAGTCGCGCGCGCTCCCCGTTGTCCGCCTCGCTGCCCACGCTTCAGGTCCCGGCCTTCAGTTCCTGACCATCGCCGCGACGAAGTCATGCACGGGCATCGCGTCGAGCTTCGTTGCGTCAGCGAACAGTGTCGTGATCGCCGCGGCCTGCTTCGCCGAAAAGTGCGCCGCCACGGACGATTCGAACTTCTTCACGAGCAGCGGCAGGCCCTCCTGGCGGCGCTTGCGGTGCCCGATCGGGCAGTCGATCGCGACTCGCGGCGTCGACGTACCGTCCGTGAAAAACACTTGCACGGCATTGCCGATGGAGCGCTTGTCGCGCTCGTAGTACTCCTTTGTGAAAGTTTCGTTCTCCACCACCTGCATCTTCGCGCGCAGCGCGTCGACGCGCGGATCGTTCGCGACCGCGTCCTCGTAGTCAGCCGCGCTCAGGCGGCCGTGGAGCAGCGAGATCGCCACCATGTACTGGATGCAGTGATCGCGGTCAGCCGGGTTCGCGAGTGGCCCGGACTTGTCGATGATGCGCATGCCCGGTTCCTGCGTCTCGATCACGATCTTTCCGATCGCATCGAGCTTCGCCTTCACCTGGTGGTGCAGCTGCAGCGCGCACTCGACCGCAGTCTGCGCGTGGAACTCGGCGGGGAAGCTGATCTTGAAGAGCACGTTCTCCATCACATGGCTGCCGAGCGGCTGCGCGATCGTGACGGGCTTGCCCCTGAACAGCACCTCCTCGAAGCCCCAGGTTTTCGCCGACAGCGCCGACGGATAGCCCGGCTCGCCGCCGAGCGCGATGAAGGCAAGGCGCACCGCGCGGCTGGTCGCATCGCCCGCCGCCCAGCTCTTGCGCGAACCCGCATTGGGTGCGTGCCGAAAGGTACGCAGCGTCCCGCCGTCGATCCACGCATGGCTCACCGCGTTCATGACCTGTTCGTGCGTGCCGCCGAGCATCGCGGTCACGACTGCAGTCGAGGCGACTCGGACGAGCAGCACATGGTCGAGGCCGACGCGGTTGAAGCTGTTCCCGAGTGCGAGGATGCCCTGCACCTCGTAGGCCTTCACCATGCCCGTCAGCACGTCACGCACCGTGAGCGGCTTGCGGCCCTCCATGACGCCCACGCGCGAAAGATAGTCCGCGACCGCGAGGATGCCGCCCAGATTGTCCGACGGGTGGCCCCACTCGGCCGCAAGCCAGGTGTCGTTGAAATCGAGCCAGCGGATCATCGTGCCGATGTTGAATGCGGCCTGCACCGGATCGAGCTCGTAACTCGTGCCCGGCACGCGGGCGCCACCCGGCATCGTGGCGCCCGGTACCACGGGCCCCAGCATGCGCGTGCACGCCGGGTATTGCAGCGCCTGGAAGCCGCAGGCGAGCGTGTCCATGAGGCAGTAGCGGGCGGTGTCGTAGGCCAGTTTTGAACCGATTGCGCAGTCCTTCGCGTAGCTCGCGATGTCGACGATCACCTGATCGGGGACGGGGCGCCTCGCGGTCACTGCCGCTTGTCGATCGGCACGAACGCCTGATTCTCCGGCCCCACATAATTTGCCGATGGCCAGATGAGCTTGCCTTCCGCGCGCTGCTCCATGACATGCGCGCTCCAGCCGGTGGTGCGCGCCATCACGAAGAGCGGCGTGAACATCGCCGGCGGTACTTGCATCAGGGTGTAGGTCACGGCGCTGAACCAGTCGACGTTCGGAAACATGTTCTTCGCGTCCCACATCACCCGTTCGAGCCGTTCGGCGATATCGTATGGCTTCGTGTTGCCGCCCTCCTGCGCGAGCCGGCGTGCAATGCCCTTGATCACCTGATTGCGCGGATCCGCGATCGTGTAGATGGGGTGGCCGAAACCCGTCACCCGTTCCTTTGCCGCGATGCGCCGCCGGATGTCGACCTCGGCTTCGTCGGGCGAGCTGTAGCGCTGCTGGACTGCGCAAGCAACTTCATTCGCGCCGCCGTGCCTGGGGCCGCGCAGCGCGCCGATCGCCCCCGTGATACAGGAGTACATGTCCGAGCCCGTGCCCGCGATGATTCGCGCGGTGAAGGTCGAGGCATTGAACGCGTGTTCGGCATAGAGGATGAACGAGGTGTGCATCGCACGCACCCACGAAGCGGGCGGGGCCTTGCGGTGCAGCAGGTGCAGGAAATGGCCGCCGATCGAATCGTCCTGCGTCTCGACGTGCACGCGGTGACCCGAATGGCTGTAGTGATACCAGTAGCAGAGCATCGAGCCGAGCGAGGCGAGCAACTGATCGGCAATCTCGCGCGCACCGGCCGTGCCGTGATCGTCCTTCTCGGGCATCGCGCAGCCGAGAGCGGACACGCCGGTGCGCAGCACGTCCATCGGGTGGCTCGATGCGGGCAGTGCCTCGAGCGTCGTGCGCACGACCGCGGGCAGGCTGCGAAGCCCTTTGAGCTTTTCCCTGTAGGCAACGAGTTCGGCGCGATTCGGCAGCATCCCGTGGACGAGGAGGTGCGCGACTTCCTCGAATTCGCAGGCCTCTGCGATCTCGCGGATATCGTAGCCGCGATAGGCGAGATCGTTGCCCGCGCGCCCGACCGCACAGAGTGCGGTATTGCCGGCCACCACGCCGGACAGGGCGACAGACTGCTTCGGCTTCGGTTCGGTTGCCGGCATCGGCGGAGTGTACCGGAAACCGGCGGGTCAACCGATCGCCACGACGGTTCGGCCCACCATGCCGCCCTCGAGCAGCGCGCCGAATGCGCCCGGCAGTTCGTCGAAGCGGATCGTGCGTGCGCGGATGCGATCGAGGTGCCGCGGCGCGAGGTCTGCGGCGATGCGCTGCCAGACTGCGAGGCGCGGTTCGCGCGGAGTCGCGGATGAATTGATGCCGAGCAGGTTCACTCCCCGCAGGATGAAAGGCACTACCGTCGTTTCGAGCTTCGGGCTGCCGGCGAGGCCGACGCTCGCGATGTTGCCCCAATAACCCACCGTGCGTGTGAGCCAGGTCAGCATCTCGCCGCCGACATTGTCGATCGCGCCCGCGAAGCGCTCCGCCTCGAGCGGCTTCGATCCGTAATCGATCTCCTGCCGCGCGAGCACGGTCGCGGCCCCAAGCGCACGCAGGTACTCCGCGTGTTGCGCTTTGCCGCTCACGGCGACGACTTCGTAGCCGCGCCGCGCAAGCATGTCGATCGCAAGGCTGCCGACGCCACCGGTCGCGCCTGTCACGACGATCGGTCCCTTCGCGGGTGTCTGGCCGTTGTGCTCCATGCGATGAATCGCCAGCGCCGCCGTGAATCCCGCGGTACCGATGGTCATCGCGCCCAGCGCGTCGAGACCGGGCGGCAGCGGAATCACGGCATCGCCACTGACTCTCGCGATCTCGCTGTAGCCGCCGTCGACCGTTTCCGAAAGCCCGCAACCCGTGACGAGTACCGGGTCACCCGCCGTGTACCGCGCATCGCCCGAGGACTCGACGATGCCCGCGAAGTCGATGCCGCCGACGAGCGGATAGCGGCGCAGGATGCGCCCCGCGCCGGTCGCGGCGAGCGCGTCCTTGTAGTTGATGCCGGAGTGCGTCACGCGAACCACGACTTCGCCCGCCGTCAGGTCGTCGAGCGTCAGGCTCTCGAAGCGCGCAACGATCTTGCGATTCTCTTCGTGAATCCGGTAAGCCTTGAAGCGGCGCTGGGCAGTCATGCGCCCGATCATAGTCCGCGGCGGCCGAGCCAGGCGAGGAGACCGTCGGTGTTGAGGTCGAGATCATCGGCGAGCAAGGCGTCGAACTGCGCCTCGCTCATCGCGCAGCCGTGCGCGAGGCTACGCTCACGCAGCAGCGTGCGCATGTCCGCCCGGATGCACGCGCGCCGGTCGGCAGCATCGGCATGGTGCTCCGCCATCGCGGCAAACGCACGCACCTGCAGCGTCATGTCGGCGGCCAGCCGTGCGACGTCGTTGACACGGGCATAGTGCGTCAGGTGCACCGCGCGCGGGCGCCAGGCGGCGATGCGCGCGACCGAGGACGCGAGCTGCTGCGGGTCGAACTGCGTGGGCGTCGTGGTCGGAAGAATGAAGGCACCCCGCGCCGTATCGAACTCCCGGTACGAGAGGCCGAAAGTATCGCCGGTGAATATCGTGCGCGACGCGTGATCGACTATCGCCTGATGGTGCAGCGCGTGACCCGGCGTGAACCAGAACTCGAGCACGCGTCCGGCGAGCGCGATCTGCTCGCCGTCCTGCGTCGTGCGCACGCGCGTTGCGTCGATCGGAGCGATCTCTCCATACAGCTCGCGGTAACGCGCCTCGCCATAGACTTCGATCGATGCCGCGACGAGTTTCGCCGGATCGATCATGTGCGGGGCGCCGCGCGGATGCACGACGAGCGTCGCGTTGGGCAGTGCGCGCATGAACGCACCGGCGCCGCCCGCGTGGTCGAGGTGCACGTGCGTCAGCAGCACGAAGTCGACGTCGCCGGGCTCGTGGCCGAGCGACGCCAGGGCCTCGAGCACCTGCGGTACGGAATGAGTGGTGCCCGTATCGACGAGCGCAGCGCGCCCGCCCTGCTCGATCACATGAATCGCCGCCAGGCCTCGCCGCACGTAGCCCGCGTCGATCGCGGTGATGTCGTCGAGTCCGCGCACTATTGTCTGGTGTGTCACCATATCCTGATGCGGCGATCATATCCGGCCCTGCTTCTCGTCGTCCTCGCGACCCTGCCGGCGCAGGCCGCGCGGGAAGAACGCGGCAACCTGATACTCGACGGCGTCCCGGGCGTCTCTGCCGCGCTCACCGAACGGGTCGCGCCGTGGCTGCAGGCGCGTTCGGCGGAATTTCGCGGCTGGCTTCCCGACGGCTCGATGCTCGTGACGACGCGATTCGCCGAGACCGACCAACTGCACAGGGTTGCCGCGCCTCTCGGCGCGCGCGAGCAGCTAACCTACGGTGCCGAAGTGCTCGCAGCCAACGCGTCACCCGCGCCAGGCGCGACGGGCGTGCCGTTCGCAACCACCGTCGCGGGCGCTCCGCCGCAGCTGTGGGTCTGGCGCTTCGCGGATCACAGCACAGCGCGCGTGACGGGCTCCGTGGTCCGCACCGACGCCTTGGTGTGGTCGCCCGACGGCAAGATCGTCGCTGTCCAGGGTGTTGCTGCCGACGGCATGCACCGGGATATCGTCGCCTTCGAGCCGGGCGGCAACCTTCACGCCCGCCTTTTCGTGGCCGCAGGAGAGAGAAGCTGGCGGCCGCTCGACTGGTCGCCCGACGGCGCGCGGCTACTCCTCGAGAATGATGCCAATCCGCAGCAGAGCGAACTCTGGCTCGCGGACGCGGCGACCGGCGGCATCGCGCAGATTGCGCTGCCATCGCCGCCGGGACGCGTGCGCGCCGCGCGCTTTGCGCCGGACGGCCGCGGCATTTATCTCATTGCGCCGTTCGAGGATGACTACGCGCGCCTGCAGTACCTTGATCCGGTCGCGAACACGCTACGCCCGCTCACCGCGGAGATTCCCTGGGACATCGAGAGCTTTGCGGTTTCACCGGATGGCCGCTATCTCGCATTCGTCGCGAACGTCGCCGGAGTCAGCCGGCTCACGGTGATCGACCAGATCGCGCGCAACGAGCTCGCGCCCGCAGACCTGCCCGCCGGCCGCATCGCGAATCTCGCCTTCGATCACGCCGGCGGGCGCCTCGCCATGACAGCCGGGAGCGCAACGCAGCCGCCCGATGCCTACGTTTACGAACCGGCCACCCACACGCTCACGCGCTGGACGCAGAGTGAACCCGGGCCGATCGACCCGGCCGCCTTCGTGACACCGGAGCTGATCAGCTTCCCGACCTGGGATCGCGTCAACGGCAGCGCGCGCACCTTGCCCGCGTGGGTCTACAAGCCTCGCACGCCAGGCCCGCATCCGGTGCTCGTGCGCATCGCGAGCGGCCCCGACGAGCAGGGGCGCCCCGGCTTCGACGCCTTCACACAGCTCGCCGTGAATGTGCTGGGTTACGCCGTGGTTGCGCCCAATGTGCGCGGCGCTGCGGGTTACGGCCGCAGCTTCGCCCTGCTCGGCGACTCGCGCCGCGAGGACGCGATCCGTGACATTGGTTCGTTGCTGGTGTGGATCGGCGTGCAGCGCGATCTTGATCGTTCACGGGTCGTGCTGATGGGCGAGTCGCAGGGCGCGCTGGTGGCGCTCGGCTCGCTCGCGCAGTACAGCGACCGGGTGGCCGGCGGCCTCGATCTGTCGGGCGTCGCTTCATGGGCCCGCATCCCGAATGCGCGCGCGCTGCGCAAGCCCCTCCTCGTGGTGCACGGCGTGGAGGACTCGATCGCCCCGGTGTTCGACGCGGAGCGTCTCGTGGCAAGCGCCCGCGGCAACGGCGCCGAAGTCTGGTATCTGGGCATGAAAGATGAGGCGCACGTCCTGCGCCGCAAGCCGAGCCGCGACGCGTGGATGACCACCGCCGCGGCGTTTCTCGAGCGTCTCAGCGGGCGCTGAAGCGCGAC